>Ga0073932_1002475_pt1 | contig 28397 bp, 19 predicted proteins | sample DewCreD2012metaG_FD_76967 | JGI IMG/M metagenome (GOLD analysis project Ga0073932, IMG submission 76967) | Hot spring sediment bacterial and archeal communities from British Columbia, Canada, to study Microbial Dark Matter (Phase II) - Dewar... ...
ACAGGAGCACCACGCCGCCGATCGCCAGCGCGCACGCGATGACCTTGGGCGTGAACAGATGCGTTTCGATGGCTGCGTGAAAAGCGAGCCCGGCCAGCGCGGCGGGGAAGAAGGCCAGCGCCAGGCCGAACCAGAAGCGTCGCGCGGATGGCCGGTCGCGCAATCCGCGCACCGAATCCCAGAGCCTCCGCCGGTACAGCACCACGATGGCCAGCACCGCAGGGAACTGCACCACGATGTCGAAGAGATTCTCGACCCGCTTGGCGTCGTCCCCCGCCGCCAACGGGAGGCAATCGCGCACCAGGATCAGGTGACCGGTGGACGAGATGGGAAGGAACTCGGTGAGCCCTTCGATAAGGCCCTTCAGAAATGCGCTGACGAGCGGGTCCACGTTCGGAATCCCCCATCCGCAGGATGCTGGCCACAGGTGGCCGGCTACTGCTATACCGTCGTTTGCCAATCCGCAATCCCCAATCCGCAAACGCCTCGATCGCGGATGCGCCATCCTGGGTTCCATTCGCCGGGCTTTTATCGCCACGCATCAATCCCCGATTCGAAAAACCTTGGCATGCGCAAGCGCACGTGGGGTATAATTCACCGTCCGCCTTCACCCCTCGGGGAAGGACGGAAAAGGGTCTGCGCAGGCTGTTTCTTGCGAGGGAAAATGCCATGAAAAGCGAACATCGGTTCGGATGCGTGGCTTCGATCCTGTTGGCCGTGGGTTGCATGACAAGCGTTTTCGCGCAGGGCACGATCGTCGAGGAGATCGCGCTGCTTGCCCAGAAAGGCCTGGGCGAAGAGGTGCTCCTGGCCTATCTGGAACGCGCCGACGGAAGCTACACGGTGTCGGTGGAGCAGGTGATGAAGCTGAAGGATGCCGGAGCCTCGGAGAAAGTGGTCGCCGCGGTGCTGCGCAAACGCGCTCCGGCGGCCGAGATCGCGCAACCGAAGCAGGAGCTGCTCGCGTTTGGGAACCGGATCGTATACCGGACGGAACCGGCGACGGTCAACACGCCGTTGACGACGCTGGTCTATCAACCCAGCACGACGGCGTACGTGACCTACGACGATGCCATCTACTATCCCTCGTCCTATCCCTTCTATTACCCTTGCTATTATCCTTACCGGTATCGTTATGCGTATCCCTCGTTTTGCTTCTCCTATGGCTGGCCGTATGGTTCATGGGGTTGTGTAAGTTACTGGGGTTGGCGCCGGCCTTATTACGGGCATTGCAGACCCTGGCACCCGCGACCTCCGGGTGGCGGTCGTCGTTAATAACCTGGCCAGGAGCGTTACGGTCTGGGCGGATTGCGCATGATCGTCGTGGCGTTGCCGCCCCTGCCGGCGACGCGGATGACGGGGCGCTGCGGTGGCGGCTCTGCGAGTTCCTCTTCCGTCACGCCCTTCATGCGCGCCGAACTGATGGGGCTTTCGCGGATCAGCTTGACGTTCAGCACGACTTCGCCGAGCTGGAGTTCGTCGCCGTCCTTGAACTTGGTCATCTTGACCGCGATGCCGTTGACCAATACGCCGTGCTTGCTGTCCAGGTCGCGGACGAACCAGCCGGCGGGGCGCCAGAAGATTTCGGCATGCTGGCGGGAGACGGTGGTGTGCGACACGACGCACTCGCACTCGGGCAGGCGCCCGACCACGAACGCCTCCTGTCCAGCCTGGGTTTCGAAATGAAAATTGGGCCCGCTCAATTGCAGCCTGGTCATGCGGCAGCCTCCAACGCGAAAGACTCGTCAAGCGGATCTGGAACTGAGCTGGCCCCGCATTTTAGTACCGCGTCGCAGAATTTCCAGACCCATTGCCTGCGTCTGCGGGCCCGGCTCTTCGTTGCCCGCTCGTCACAGATCCCCTTCGAATTCGCCTGGGACGCTGCGGTTTCCGGGCAACCACTTTCTGCCCGATTCGCAGGATGCGGGTGCGAAGTCACTTTCCATTCCACACGAATGCGTCGCCCTTGGGGATCGTCGCGTCCCTGACCGTCTCGCCGTAGCGCAGTGTGCACGGGTTGCCCTGCAGCGAACGCACCGTCGCCTCGGCCAATCGGCCGTCCTTCCAAGCGATGTCGACCTCGAAGCCGCCGCGGGCGCGCAGGCCTTTGACGCTTCCGTTCTTCCATGCGGACGGCAGCGCCGGAAGCAGGTGCACGACGCCGGCGTGGCTCTGCAGCAGCATTTCGGCAATGCCGGCCGCGGCCCCGAAGTTGCCGTCGATCTGGAAGGGCGGATGCGCGTCGAAGAGATTCCGGTACATGCCGCCCTGCCCCTTGGCCTTCCCGATCGGCTGCAGCAGGTTGCCGAGGATCCGGTGGGCGTGGTCGCCGTCGAGGAAGCGGGCCCAGAGGTTGATCTTCCAACCCATGCTCCAGCCGGTGGCGGCGTCGCCGCGGTAGATCAGCGACTGCCGCGCGGCCTGGAAGAGATCCTTGTCGCGCCAGGTGATGTCCGCGCCGGGATGGACGGCCCAGAGGTGCGAGACGTGGCGGTGCTGGTTGCCCGGATCGTCCTTGTCTTCCAACCACTCCTGCAACTGGCGGTGGCGGCCGACCAGGTTCGGCGCGATCCGCTTCGCGGTTTCCTCGAGCTTTGCTGCGAACTCGGCGTCCTTGCCAAGGATGCGGGCCGCTTCGGCCGTCGCGCGCAGCAGGCTGCGGACAATCTGATGGTCCATCGCCGGCCCCATCACCAGTCCGCCCTGCTCGGGCGAGTTCGACGGGCCGCTGATCAGCCAGTTCGTCAGCGGATCCTCGAAGAGGTAGTCGAGGAAGAATTCGGAGGCCTCCTTTAGCGGCGGGTAGGCGCGCTTTTCCAGGAACTCCCGGTCGCCGTTGAAGAGGTACTGTTCCCAGAGATGGGTGGCCAGCCACGCGCCGCCGGTGACCCAGATGCCGTGGTTCGAGGCGTTGATCGGCGCCGAGCCGCGCCAGAGGTCGAAGTTGTGGTGGACCACCCAGCCGCGCGCGCCGTAGTGCTCCCTGGCGGTTTCGCGGCCCGAAACGACCAGGTCGTCGATCGCGTCGAAGAGCGGTTCGTTGCACTCGGCCAGGTTCGTCGGCAGCGCAGGCCAGTAGTTCATCTGCGTGTTGATGTTGCAGGTGTACTTGCTGTCCCACGGCGGGTTGAGCAGTTCGTTCCAGAGGCCCTGCAGGTTGGCCGGATGGCCGCCCGGGCGGCTGCAGCCGATCAGCAGGTAACGGCCGTACTGGAAGGTGAGCGCCGCCAGGTGGGGATCGTCGCCGCCGCGGAACGCATCGATGCGGACATCGGTGGGCGCGTCGGCGGCCGGCGTGCGGCCCAGATCCAGGCTGACGCGGCGAAAGAGTGCCCGGTGGTCGGCCAAGTGCGCCCTGTAGATCTCGTCGTCGGATCTTTGCCGTGCGTTTTGCAGCGTCTCGTCGCAGCGAGCGGACGGGTCGGCCTTCAGTTCGCGGAAGTTGCTGAAGTTGGTCGCGCCGGCCAGGCGAACCGTCACCGCGTTGGCGCCGGTCACGCGCAGCCCTGCGCCCTCGACCTCGGTCTTGCCGCCGTCCGCGCGGACGTCGGCGACCGCTTCGAAGCGGATGCCGTCGTTCTGGACCTGTCCTCGCAGGAAGAGACGGTTTTCGCGGGCTTCGGACATTGCGTTGCGATGCGGCGTGTCGAGACGCAGCGTCGCATTCACCTTGCCGGGCTTGTCGGCGGCGATGCGCATGACGATCAACCGGTCCGGATACGAAGCGAAGACTTCGCGTCGGAAAACCGTGTCGCCGCTGGCGTACTCGGTGACGGCCGTCGCGGCGTCGAGGTCCAGCCAGCGGCGGTAACCCTTCACGGCCTCGGTCGCGCCGAACTCCAGCCACAGGTTGCCGAAGGGCTGGAAGGCCATTTGCCGGAGCGGGACGCTCATGAATTCCCGGCCGGCGAGGTCTTCGGCTTCCTTCTGGCGCTGCGCGGCGAGCTTGAGCTTCTCCCGGGCCTCGGGCGACTTCAGTTCAGGGTCCAGCCTGGCGGCTTCGCGTTCGGCCGCGCGGCCTTCCTGCAGCAGGCGGCGGATTTCGGGGAGGAACTTGACCGCGCCCGGGTGCGCGTAGCTGTGCGGCTTGCCGGTCCAGACGGTGTGTTCGTTGAATTGGAGACGCTCGTTTTCGATGCCGCCGTAGACCATGGCGCCCATCCTGCCGTTGCCGACGGGCAGCGCTTCGCTCCATTCGGCCGCGGGGCGCAGGTACCAGAGGCAGAGCGGCGCGTCGGGGGCTTTCGGTTCGTCCAGGAACGGGCCTTTGAAGGGGCGGGGCGCGCCGGTCTCGGCGGGGTTGGGCGGTCGACGTTCTCCTGCTTCCATGGTCTCCTTCCGCGCGGCGCAGAGCAGCGCGCACGCACACAACAGCGTAACCGGGAAAGGATATCCTGTCATGTCGGGCCTCCGATGATGGTGCCTCCGAAAGAGTACACGGACGGGCACGGACTTGCATGGACAATCGCGGGGCGACATGACGACCGATGGTTTTCCTTGCGGTTCGGCGCTGCAACGGGCCGTCGATGGTGTAGACTTTCCCATCCACCGTCGAGGTCCGAAGGAGGAGTCGCACGATGCAGTTGTTCGCTTTCCTTTTCCTTACCGGTCTGGTCGGGTTGATCACCTATGCGATCACCCGCAAGGACGACCATGGCAGCCAGACCGGCTATTTCCTGGCGGGGCGGAGCCTGACGTTCCCGTTCATTGCCGGGTCGCTGCTGCTGACGAATCTTTCCACCGAGCAACTGGTGGGTTTGAACGGCGCCGCGTTCAACGACGGCTTTTGCGTGATGGTCTGGGAAGTGGTCGCGGTGGTGGGGCTGGTCTGCATGGCGTTCTTCTTCCTGCCGCGCTTTCTGAAAAGCGGCATTGCGACGGTTCCGCAGTATCTCGGAATTCGCTTCGATCGCCAGACGCAGACGATCACGAATATCATCTTCCTGGTGGCGTATGCGGCGATACTGTTGCCGATCATTCTCTATACCGGCGCGACGGGGATGATGGGGATTCTGGATGTCAAGGCGTTCTTCGGGATCGAGAGCGAGACGCAGGCGCTGTGGTTACTGGTCTGGGCGGTCGGCCTCATCGGTTCCGTCTACGCGCTGTGGGGTGGTCTGCGAACGGTGGCCGTTTCGGATTTATTGAACGGTTTTCTGCTGCTGAGCGGCGGGTTCATGATCGCGTACTTCGCCATGACCCGTTTGGGCGACGGTAGTTTCTTTGCGGGCTTCGAGCAGCTGCGGGTGCGAGCGCCGGGCAAGTTCAACTCGATTGGCGGTCCGGAAAGTTCGGTGCCGTTCGGGACGGTCTTCACGGGGATCCTGCTGCTGAATCTCTTCTACTGGTGCACCAACCAGCAGATCATCCAGCGGACCTTCGGCGCCAGTTCGCTGGCCGAAGGGCAGAAGGGCGTGTTGCTGACCGGCGCGCTGAAGCTGCTGGGTCCGATGTATCTGGTATTGCCGGGCATCGTCGCGTTCGCGCTTTTTTCGAAGGAGAACCTGAAGGGGGACCATGCCTATGGGACCCTGGTTCGCGAAGTGCTGCCGCCGGCATTGTCCGGCTTCTTCGCGGCGGCCATGCTCGGCGCCATCCTTTCCAGTTTCAACTCGGCCTTGAACAGCACCTGCACGCTCTTCAGCCTGGGGATCTACCAGGGCCTGCTGCGCAAAGACGCGACGGAGGCGCAGGTGGTGAGTTCGGGCAAGTACTTCGGCTGGGCCATCGCGATCGTCGCCATGCTGGTCGCACCGTTGCTGGCGAAGACGGCCAGCATCTTCGCGTACCTGCAGAAGATGAACGGGATCTATTTCGTTCCCATTTTTTCCGTGGTGCTGGTCGGCATGCTGGCCAAACGCGTCCCGCCCGTGGCCGCCAAGATCGCGCTGGTGGCCGGGTTTGTCGCCATCGCCGTGGGTTACTTCGTTCCGCCGTTCGATGCGATCGTCGCCTCGATGCACGAGTTCCACTTCCTCGGCATCGTCTTCTCCTATCTCGTCGTCATGATGCTGGTCATCGGGGAAGTCTGTCCGTTGGAAAAGGAATGGATGCAGGAAGACGTCAAGGCCATCGACATGACGCCCTGGAAACACACGCGCAAGGCGGGCCTGGCGCTGTTGGCCGTCGTCGTGTTCATCTACGTGGTCTTTGCGGACTTCTCCGTGCTGCGGAAGAACGCGCCGGAGTCCCCGCCCGGAGCGGCCGCAACCCGACCGGCGCAGGAGTGACGCCTACCGGTTCCAGAACGAATACGCGCCGTCTTTCACCTTGCCTTCGAAGGTTTTCCCGCCGGCTTCGACCCGCAGCGCGCCTTGTTTCCAGCCCAGGCGGATGGGGGACGGGCCGCCGTCGGCGCCGGCCCAGAGCGCCCAGTGTTCCTTCCAATCGTGCTCACGGCCGTTGCGGAAGACCTTGGGCAGACCGCTCTCCGCCAGCACGATGCCCACCTGCTCGCCTTTGCAGCCGGCAAAGTCGACGCGCTTCTCGCCGAGCTTGCTCAGATCCAGTTTGCTCTTCGCTTTCACGGCCGCCTTGAACGCCGCAAAGTCGCCGTGCGTCTCCTGCTCGCCGATCTCCAGTGCAAAGCCGCAGGCCCCCTGTCCCGTCCCCTTGGCCGACCAGACCTGGTCGAGCGGGAAGACTTCCTTCTCCTTGCTGAAACAAGCCGCTTTGGTCGCTTCGGCGTCGATCCCACCGGCCTTGGCGTTGATCAGGTGAAACGCGAGCCAGGTCTTCTCGAGCTGCATGAAGGTGATCGCGCCATCGTCTCCGATCTTCGCGCTCTTCGGCATAAAGAGGAAGAAGGGCGTGTCGGCTTTCGCGTTCATCCACAGGATCAGGTTGCGGCAGTGCGCCACCTGGTCGCCGCCGGCCGAGCCGGTCGAGATGCCCTTGTAGCCTTTCGTCGAAGTCGCCACGATCAGCGTGTCCGCGCCGCGCTGCGTATTGGCCGCCAGCAGGCGGAAGCCATTGACGTCCTCGACGTGCCCCGTCGGCAGCGTGCCGACCTGATACGAGTTTCCGATGAAAGTCGTCTCGTGGAACTCAGGTCTATCTTCGCCGCCTTCCTTCTTGAACCAGCCTTCGTAGCTCGGCTTCGAAGCCAGGATCTCGACGGGCCTGGCGAAGTTCTTGTGCGCCAGATGCACCACCGCCTCCGGCGGGCGGTAAGGACTGGTCACAAAGGTTATGAAATCGCGATAGGGCTTCTCGTCGGGCAGCGGGCAGTCGTCGAAGTAGAGCGAAAGTTCTCCCGCCGCGCCCGCGTAGGGCCCGATGTTGTTGTAGTCGCGCTTGTTCGGCCCGCCGTACGAGCCGCGGAAATACTTCAGCGCGCCGGCGGCGAAGAAGAAGTCCATCGCCGCCTTACCCAGCAGTTTCACCTCGGGGTCTTTGGCAAAGTCGTAGAGCTGGAGGTAGCCGGACATCGTATGACTGAGGTAATTCGCGCTGTCCCATTCGCCCATCCCGGTGCGGTAAAGGGCCGTGACGTACTGCGCGATCCGTTGGCGGTAGATCTCCTGCGTCTCCCGGTTGCCGGTCTCCTCGGCCATCAAATAGACCGCGCATTCGCGCATGGCGCGCAGGTTGTCGGTGTTTCGGACATCGACCCAGCTATTCATCGTCTCGGGCGTCCAGCCCTCCTTCCGATCCTTCCACGCCGGGTTCGGTCGTCGCAGCGGGTCCTTTTCGGTCCAGATCTTCGCCGAATCGAACATGCGCTGCCGGTAGGCCGGATCGAGGTACTGGCCGAAGAAGAAGTACTTGCGCACCTGGTTGCGGATCGTGAAACAGGCGTACCAGTCGACCTTGAGCGTCTGCTCGTTCCAGGGGTCGCTGTCGTCGGCCTGCAGAAACTTCAGGGCCGGCTCCCGATGGCCTTTGACGAAGTCGATGAAGGCATTGGGGTAGCTTTGTTTCTCGTTCTCGAAGTAGGTGTTGCCGTACTTGCCGCTGGCCACGGCGCACGCCTCCAGGCGCTGGTTGGCGCGATCCCAGAAGGCCGACTCCCAGTCGACCGGCCAGGGGTTTCGGAAGCGGTCTTCGATGGGCAGGTAGCGCGCGACGATGCGGTCCCGGTCGTCCTTGAAGATCCGTTCTTCGGACTCCTGGGCAAAAAGGCCGTACCGGCCGGCCAGGAAGGAAATTAGAACGATCCGGATGGCCAGCCGCATGGAACGGACTCCTTTCGCGAGACCGTCATGAGGAATATACGCCGTTTTGCCCCGACGTGCGATGCATCCCGATCGTTCGACGGATGAACGGAGCGCGCCGAAAGTTCGTCGGGGACGAAATGGCGGGTCGTTCATCGGGGGCAGCACGACAGGAGGTGCAGGATGGCCCGTGTCCCGAAGGCCCGCGCTTTTTGCGCCCGGGGACCCTACAGCGGCACTGGCGGTCGAGGCGGACCGGCGCGGTCAAAGCCGAGATGGACAGCGCGACATTCAGACATTAAGGTCGGGGGGCCGTTCGAAACTTGGCGACCGCAGGACCTCAAGCGAAGGAGTGACCCATCGATGGCGAGCAACCCACCTCTGAAGACCCTCATCGTCGGTTCCGGTCCGGCCGGATTGACGGCGGCCATTTACGCGGCGCGCGCGAACCTGAACCCCGTCGTGCTGGCCGGACAGAGCCCCGGCGGGCAGCTCACCAAGACCAGCGAAGTCGAGAATTTTCCCGGCTTCAGGAAGGGCATTCTGGGCGCCGAACTGATGGAAAACATGATGGAGCAGGCCAAACACTGCGGCGCGGAGATCCGGTGGGAATCGGTGGTCAGGATCGAGAAGGGCAGGCCCTTTGCCGTCACGACCGACGGCGGGCAGACGTTGACGACGCACACGGTGATCTACGCGACGGGCGCTTCGCCGCGCTGGATCGGGCTGGAAGGCGAGAAGGTCTACGTTCCGCCGAAGGGTTCGGGTGTGACGAGCTGCGCGGTGTGCGACGGCGCGTTCTACAAGAAGAAACCGGTCGCGGTCGTCGGCGGCGGCGACAGCGCGATGGAAGAGGCGAACTACCTCGCCAATATCTGTTCCTCGGTCACGCTGATCCACCGCCGCGAAGGCTTCCGCGCTTCGCAGGTGATGATCGAGCGGGCGAAGGCCAGGCCCAACATCAAATGGGAACTGAACCAGGTGGTCGTCGAGATCCTCGGCGAGGAGCGGCACGGACAACGGATGCTCACCGGGCTGCGCCTGAAGAGCACGAAGGACGGCAGTACGAAAGATCTCCAAGTGGATGCGCTTTTCGTCGCCATCGGGCACGTGCCGGCGACGGAGATCCTGAAGGGCCTGGTCGATCTTGACGAGGAAGGTTACCTCGTGACCGACGAGCGTCAGCGGACGAGCCTCGCCGGTTTCTTCGCCGCCGGCGACTGTCACGACCGGCGCTATCGTCAGGCGGTCACGGCCGCGGCGATGGGCTGCAAGGCTGCGCTGGAGGTCGAGAAGTATCTGACCCACGAAGGACTGTGAAGCGCCGGCACCGCGCGGCACGGCATTCAGGGTTTCATGTCGACGACAGCTTGATCCAGCTTCTGGACGGCACCGTGCACATCGCCGCCCTTCATGTCGACGCGTGCCCGGCCCAGGGCATGCAGCGAGCCCTTGACCACGCATTCGTCCATCGTCACGCGCGCGTCGTCGGCGACGACCAGATCGCCGGCGATGGTGCACTTGGCCAGCTTCGCCTGCGCGCGCCCTTCGATGCGCAGGCCGCCGGCACCGTCGCACGTCGAGTTCGTCATGGACAGGCGTGCGTTCCCCATCGCGGACACCTCGCCGACCAGGCAGTCCTTCAGCGCGATGTCGGCCGCGCCGCCGATGTGGCAGGTCCATGCCTTGACCTGGCAGTTGGCCAGCTTGAGTTCCCGGTCGGGCAGCCGCATCTGGAAGTCCGCCAGCGGCTCGTTGTTCCTCATGCCGCTCAGCGTTTCGCGCGCGTTTCCGCCGAAGACTAGGCCGGCGCCGCGGAAGACGGTTCCCTGGAATCCGATGCGGGAGCCGGGGAAGGAGAGGAACCCCGGGAGCAGGCTGCCGCATTCGCTCAGGCGCAGGTCCAGACCGCTCTCCGGCGGCGCGGTCCACAGCAGGACGTACTTGCCGTCGAGCGGCGGGAACTGTCCCTGGACCGGGGCCAGCCAGAGCATCAGGTTTTCGCACTTGGCGAAGCGCGCCTGCGCCTTGGGCGCGACGACGAATTCGCCGGCGTTCTTCACGCCTTCCGCCTGAAGCATGGCGCCGCTCTGAAGATCGACGGTGAGCGCCGGTGCGGCGCACTCGACACCGCTCATTTCCAGCCGCGCGCCCTGCGCCAGGGCCAGCTTGGCCAGGACGTTCGCCGAGAGCCGGCAGTCGGCCAGGCGGATCGTCGAGCCGGCCGAGGCCTTCCAGGTCACATCGTGGGGAAAGCGGCCTTCCAGGGACAGGTTCACGCCCGTCAGCTCGAGCGAACCGCCCTCCAGCGTCACCGGCGAGTTCCAGACCACGCGCGGGGCGGTGACCTTCAGCGTCCCGCCGCGGCCGATCTTCACCGGTGTGGCGACCGAGCCGTTCTGCGCGAGCGTGACGGTCTTTCCGGCGATGGCGGCGGGGAGGTCGATCCGGGCCGGGGCCTCGCAATCGGCGCGCAACCCGTCGATCCGCAGCACGTTCGGTCCGGTTGCGCCGAAGAGCGTGGCCACATCGCCGACGGAAAACGTGGGCTTGATCAGGGCCGGGTCCAGGGCTGCGGCCTGGACCGGCGAATCGACGTTGAGTTTGAAATCCGGGGCGCTCAGGACGACGCGTTTCCATTGGCCGGCGACGGTCTGAATGGGACTGTTGAACCGCGCCCCGCTGGTGTCTTCCACCAGCACGGCGACGGTGGTGGCGACTTCGGACCACAGGTCGAATTCGAGGGTCTTGAAGCCGGTCATCTCGAACGGCGTGGTCAGGATCTGCAGGTTGGCCAGCCGGCGCTCGTAGCGGAGTTCGGTGGCGCCGGCGCCTTCCGTAAACGTACCCGGCGCCGACGTGACGGATACCTGGCCGGCCGGGGCGGGCAGACCCACCTGCACGAGTTGCCATTCGCCTTCCTTTTCGCAGGAACGCCGGGCCCCTCCGGCGGGCAAGTCCTGTCCCCATCCGGCGCCTGAGGCGGCAAGGATAACGGCACCAAGGATCCGAAGACGAACCATGCGATCGCTCCTCCTCTCTGTGCGATATTGGACGACAGCCGGCGGTCATTGCTCACAACCATGCCTGCACTGTATTTCCGCCCGCAGGGGCGTAGGATGCGCGTTTCGGGCAGGTGAAGCGGCACGTCGTTGGCGCGTCCTTGGAAAGGCGATCGGGATGGCATGCCGGTACGAAGGTCGAGGTCCTGCAACGGTTCATGGCCGAGAAGCTTAGCGTTCTGATCCCCACGTTCAACGAGGAGCCGAATCTCCCGGAGTGCCTGGCCTCGGTGAAGGACCTGGCCGACGAGATTTTGGTCGTCGACAGTTTCTCGACGGACCGGACGGTCGAGATCGCCAAGTCCGCCGGCGCGCGCGTGTTGCAGCACGAATACGTCAATTCGGCCGCGCAGAAGAACTGGGCCATCCCGCAGTGCGCGCACGCCTGGGTCTTCATCATCGACGCGGACGAGCGGATGACGCCGGAGTTGAGGACCGAGGTTCGCGAGTTGCTGGCGAAACCGGGCGGTCCCGAGCGGGACGGCTACTTCGTCGTGCGGCGGAATTTCTTCCTTGGCGGCGAGGTAAAGCATGGCGGCTGGGGTTCCAACGATGTCCAGCGGCTCTTCAAGCGCGATCTCGGTCGTTACGCCGAACGCGAAGTGCACGCGGACGTGGAGATCGCGTCCGGGCGCAGCGGGCGTTTGAGGGGGAAACTCGACCACATCACCTGCCCGGCGACGATGGAGGGGCTGAACCGTTATTTCCAGCGCTTCAACCGGTACACGACACAGGCCGCCGAACGGTACCACCGCGAAGGCCGCGTGCCGCACGGGTGGTGTTTCGTCCTCCATCCCGGCTGGGAGTTTTTCAAGATGTACATCCTGAAGCTGGGGATTCTGGACGGCATACCGGGTCTGGCCGTCTGCGCCTTCAGCGCCTTCACGCGTTTCGTGCGCTACATGAAGCTGTACGCGCGCATCCGCTCCGGGGTGCCTCGCCCGGAGGCCTACGATCGCGGGACGACGACGGCACGCGCCATCGACGGCGTGCCGGATCGGCGGGCGGACGCGAAGGAAACGGAGCGAGCGGCCTCGTGAGATACTTCCTGCGTGCCCTCCGGCTCATGCGGCCGTATGTCTGGCTGCTGGGGGTTTACGTGGTCTGCACGATCTTTGCGGGCGTCGTCAATGCGGCGCCGGTGGCGGTGGGAAAGGCCTTTCTGGAGCATCTGCAGCGGGGCGGCTCGGGGGACGTGGGGCTGCTGGGCGCGATGGGAACCGGCGACCGTTTCCGCTGGGTCGACGAGTGGCTGGTTGCGTGGTTCGGCACCGATCCGTACGTCTTTCTTTACGGCATCTGCGCCATCATCGTGCTTTGCGTCGCACTGAAGGGGCTGTGTGATTTCCTGATCAGTTTCCTGGCGGCCTGGATCTCGCAGCGCATGCAGGTGGACGCGGTGGAGCGCCTGATGAACCACGTGCTGGCGCTCGACATCGGCTTTCACGACCGTCGCAAGATGGGCGATCTGGTCAGCCGCATGGTGGGCGACACGACCTGTCTCAAAGTCACGGCCAAGCTGGCGCTCGAGTTCATCGAGAAACCGCCGCAGATCGTTTTCCTGGTGGTCATGGCGCTCCTGCTGAACTGGAAGCTGTTTCTGATCGGCGCGGTCGGGTTGCCGCTCGTGGTCGGTCCGCTGCTGACCTTCACCCGGCGCATCTACAAGCATGCCCTGCGGGCGCGCGTGCAGGCGGCGGACATGTCGCAGGACATGCTCCAGGATCTGGCCGGCATGCGGACGGTGCATGCGTACGAGGCGGTCAAGGCGGAGGGCGAGAACTTCAACCGCCTGGCGGAGAAATTCTTCAAGTCCAGCATGCGCATGGCCCGCAATCGCGCGTTGCTCAAGCCGATTTCGGAATTGCTGATGATGACCGGCGGCATCGCGGTGTTCGCCGTCGGCTCCACCTGGGTTTTGAAAGGGGAGATGTCGTTGGCGGCCTTCGGCGCCTTCCTGGCCGCGCTCTCCATGTGCTACAACCCGCTTCGCGGCATGCTGTCCTCGTTCGGCGAACTGGCCGAGTTCGTCCCGTCGGCCGAACGCGCCTTCGAACTGCTGGATACGAAGCCCAGGATCGTGGACGCCCCGGATGCCATCGACTGTCCGGTTCTGCGGAAGGAGATCGTTTTCGAAAAGGTCGCGCTGGACTACGGCCGCGGACCGGTCTTTCGCGATCTGGACCTGCGCATCGCCGCCGGCGAACGGATCGGCATCGTCGGCCGCACCGGGATCGGAAAATCGACGCTGCTTTCGCTGCTCCTTCGGTTCTACGACCCGACGGAAGGACGGATCCTCCTCGATGGCGTCGACCTGCGGACGGTGAAGCTGGCCACCCTGCGCCGCCAGATGGCGCTGGTCACCCAGGAGCCCTTCCTTTTCCATACGAGCATCGAGGAGAACATCCGCTACGGGAAACCGGGGGCGACGACGGACGAGATCGTGGCTGCGGCCAAGGCGGCCGCCGTGCACGACGAGATCGTGCAGCAGCCCGACGGATACAAGACCATCGTCGGCGAACGCGGCGTGACGCTCTCCGGCGGCCAGCGCCAGCGCATTTCGGTCGCGCGCGCCATCCTGCGCAATGCGCCGATCCTGCTGCTGGACGAAGCGACCAGCGCGCTGGATTCGTCCGTCGAGCAGCAGGTTCAGGACGCGCTCGAACGGCTCAGCGAGGGACGCACGACCCTGGTCGTCGCGCATCGGCTGGGCACGGTCCGCACGGCCGACCGCATCGTGGTCTTTTCCGACGAAGGAGGCATCGAGGCCGTGGCGCCGCACGGCGAGCTGCTGGAAACCTCGGCGACCTACCGCCGGCTCTGGGAGCGGCAGAGCGGTCAGGGCGCAGAGTCGGTGGCGGCCGAGCACGAGACGCGGCGCGACGGCGAGCGGCTGCGCCGCACCGCGGAATGAACGTCAGGAGCACGCCAGCATGGGCATTCTCGAGGTCCGCGAGGTCACGTTGACCCTCGGAGGAAAAAAGGTCATTGACCGCCTTTCCATCGACTTCTGGGAAGGGCACATCCACGCGCTGGTCGGCCCCAACGGCGCCGGCAAATCGTCGCTCGCCCACACGCTGATGGGCCTGCCGGGTTACCGCCACCACGACGGCGACATCCTGATGGACGGCGCATCCATCAAGGACCTGGGCGTCGACGAACGCGCGCGCAAGGGCCTGACCCTGGCTTGGCAGGAACCCGCGCGTTACGAGGGCCTGACCGTCCATGCGTTCGTCACCGCCGCGATCCGCGACCGGATTCCCTCGTCCGAAAAGACCAAGCGGGCCCGCGAGGCGTTGCAGCGCGTCGGGCTGGATCCCTTCCATTATCTCTTCCGCAAGGTCGACAAGACGCTCAGCGGGGGCGAACGCAAGCGCGTCGAACTCGCCTCGATCCTGACCATGAGGCCGCGCATCGTGCTGATGGACGAACCGGATTCGGGCATCGACGTCGAGGCGCTGGAGAAGATCTTCGACGCCCTGAACCTGCTCAAACTGCAGGGCACCACCATCATCATGATCACGCACAGCCTGGCCGTGCTGAAACAGGCCGAGCACGCCTTCCTGCTCTGCAACGGCCGGTTGCTGGACAAGGGTTCCATCGAGAAGGTGCAGAAGTACTTCGAAGGCAAATGCCTGTCGTGCTCGCACCCGAACGATCCGGCGAGCGGGGAACAGGCGCTCTGAACCGCCGCTTGCGGCGAGGGCAGGGATCGATGCGGGAGGTGTGATGCCGGATGCTGGGAGCCATCGATTGCCCGGCATCCAGCATCCCGTATCCGGGCGGGCGGGGCAAACACTGGCTGAAGGATGACCACGATGTCGAAGGAGAACGTCGTCGAAGAGCTCTTCAAGTCCATCCGCTTCAACCCGCACCAGTTGACGGACGACACGGCGCACATCCAGGTCCACGGCAACCGGGTCGTCGGCGCGCACCTGGTGCCCGGATTCCACGTCGATCCGAAGGAGCGCGAAGACGGCATCGAAGCCCGCATCGCGGTCGACCGGGGCGTGACGCTCGAGAAGCCCGTGCACGTCTGCTTCGGCCTGCTGCCCGAGACGGGCCGGCAGCACATCCAGCTCGACATCCGGATGGCCGAAGGCGCCTCGGCCTCCGTCGTCGCGCACTGCACCTTTCCCAACGCGACCGACGTCCGGCACACGATGGACGCCGTCATCCGGATCGAGAAGGACGCGAAGTATTCGTACCTCGAGCGCCACGTCCACGGCCCGGCGGGCGGCGTGCTGGTGATCCCGAAGGCGAAGATCGTCGTCGCCGAAGGCGCGCGTTTCGCCACCGAGTTCGTGCTGCTCAGCGGCCGCGTCGGCAAGATCGACCTTGCGGTCGACGCGGAAGCCGCGGCGCGCGCCGTCGTCGAGATGAAGGCGCGCATCAGCGGCCGCGGCACGGATGAAATCGGGATCGACGAGCGGTGCCTGCTGGCCGGCGAGGCCGCGCGCGGGGTGCTGACCAGTTACATCGCCGTCCGCGAGGATTCGAAGGCCGAAGTCCTGAATACCCTCACCGCCACCGCGCCCTACGCGCGCGGCCACGTGGACTGCAAGGAGATCGTGCAGGACCGCGGCGTGGCCAAGGCCGTCCCGATCGTCCACGTGCTCGATCCCAAGGCGCATGTGACGCACGAAGCCGCCATCGGCAGCGTCGATTCGAAGCAGCTCCAGACGCTGATGTCCCGCGGCCTGAGCGAGGATGAGGCGGTGGAACTGATCATCGAGGGGTTGCTGAGCTGATAGTGGGCAACGCTTCCCTCCTCCGCCGCCACTCCGCCGGAATGGATCCCTCTCCGGCCGAAAGCACCACGATGCCACCGACAATCGCGCAGGTCGTGTCGCGATCGCCGAGGCCGGCTACGGTCGTCCACATCGCCTCTTCATAATCGCTCAAATGCCGGGCCGCGCACCAGATGGCGAACGGAACGGTGTCCGGCGCCGTCACGCGACTGCCGTTGCCCACAAGTTCGACGGCCTTCCCCACCGGTGCGTCCAGCGGGAAGTCCGAGAGTTTATCGAGGCCGTCTCTCGTCTCGCCCGACGGCGTGCACTTTCGAACGCCTTCGATCAGTTCGCGACCGGCGTTCGCCGTCATTCGCTCTCGAACATTCCACGCAAATGCCGCCGCCACGGCCACGGCAATCGCGCCGGCCTGACCTTCAGGATGCGCGTGTGTAACTTCAGCCGAAGCACGCGCCTCGGCGACCACCCGATCGGGGTCGTCCGCAAAATAGGCCCCGACGGGTGCGACGCGCATCGCACCACCATTGCCCATCGAGCCTCTGCCATTGAAGGGTCGAGTCGCAACGGTCCGCCAACTCTTGCCCAACTGGATCTCATTGAGAATATCTGCGGCCATTCGTCCGTACCCGCGGAACGGTTCCCGGGTGTACCGCGCTGCAAAAGCCAGGGCCAAGGCATCCCGATCGACGTTCCCGTGATGAGCGAGCGTCTCGAAAATGCTCAGCGCCATCGCCGTGTCGTCCGTCCAGGGCCATGGTTCGGCGATCAACGCCCGGGCTTCGATCAGCTGTCGCGCAGGCACCTCGGGAAAGAAATAACGCTCGCCAAAGGCATCGCCGACCGAGAGACCTTCCAGCGAGAGTCGTGCGCGCTGGAGGCGGAGTTCATGATCTGCAGGTGGCGCCACGATCGTTCTCCTCCCGTGTCGGAACCACGAACCAGTATCCGGCATCGGATTTCTTATCGCAATCCGGAGACCCGTGTCATTTCCGGTTCACCTGCATCCCGCACGCGATCCGCCGCTGCGGAGCTCCGGCGCGCTCCTTCAGGCTCCCACCCGGCGCGGCCTGGAACATTTCGCGACAGGGATGGCGAGGTGCGCGGTCCCGGTGTATGACATCTTGCCGTGGAAGCGGCCTGCTTCGGCAGGCATGGGAGGAACGATGATTTCGGTGATGAGTTCCCGCGAACGGATGCAGGCCGCCTACGAGAACCGGCCCGCCGACCGCTGGCCGTTCGTACCGTCGATCTACGAACACGGCGCGCGCGTGCTCGGCTGCGCGCCGGTCGATGCGGCCCGCTCGGCCGACGCGATGGCGCAGGCCGCGATCGCCTCGTGGGAGACCTACCGCCACGATCTCGTCACCGTCGGCATCGACATCTACAACATCGAAGCCGAAGCCTTCGGCTGCCGCGTCTCGTCGGGCGACCACGCGTCGATCCCCGGCATCGTCTCGCATCCGCTGGCCGATCAGGACGAGCTGAACCCCGACGTGCTGACCCTTCCCCAACCCGGACCCGCCAACCGCCTGGGGCTCATCGTGGAAGCTTCGGCGCGCGTGCGCGCCCGCATCGGCGGAGAAGTCTGGGTGAACGGCTGCATGGGCGGCCCCTTTTCGCAGGCCGTCGAGCTGCGCGGCTTCGAGAACCTGGTGGCGGACATGCGCGAGGCGCCCGAGCGGGTCCACGCGCTGCTGGAGAAGACCACGGCGCTCTCGCTGCAACAGGCCGCGCGACTTTCCGAAGCCGGCTGCGGCGTGAATCTCTTCGAATCCTGGGCCACGATCCCGCTGATCGATCCGCCGACCTTCGGCGCGTACGTGGTGCCGTACAACAAGCGCATCCTTGAGACGATCCTGTCCAGGTTCCGCACGCCGCCGCCGTCGCTGATCATGGGCGGGAACACGGCCCGGCTGATGGACCATTTCATCGAGGCGCGCACGTCGCTGGTCGTCGCCGACTTCAACACCGATTTCGACTTCATGCGCGCCAAGACCGCCGGTCGTCGGATGATGGTCCGCGGCTGTGTCGATCCCAAGCTGATCGAGAAGGCCGACTGGCCGCGCGTCGAAGAGCAGGCCGCGAAGCTGGCCGCCAAGGCGCGCGGGATGAACAACTTCGTCTGGGGCTGCGGCGCGGTCTCCTACAACACGCGGCCCGAGGATCTGCTGCGGTTCAGGGAGGTGTGCCTGCGGCAATCGCCGTCGCGATCGTCGTCGTGATCGTCGCCGGTCGGCGACGGCTGCCCGCGCTCGTTCGATATCGATAACCCGGCGGCATGCAGGCCGTCATCCGTTCCGTGCAGCAATCCATCCCTTTCGGCATCCTTTTCTGAGCCAAGCGATGGGGGCTTTGCCAAATGTGCGTGTCAGGTCGATAATGCCCTCCTGAAGTCCACTTGCACTGGAGCCTGGTTATGCCGCTGGTTGAGGAACTGCCGTCGCATCTCGCGACGCCGCTGCTCAAAGAGCTGCGCCGTGGAGACCTGGTCGCAGTCATTTCTGCCGACCTGGATCGCACCAGCCGCTTTTCCGAAGAGTGGCTCGTCCTCACCGAACGGGATCTCCAGGTTTGGGCGCGCAACGGACACGGTTCCGACGCGCAGCGCGGATTCACGATCGAACTCGATCGGATCAAGCAGGCTGCCAACGAGCCGCTGGTCGGCGGCGGGACCTTCCGCGTGCAGGCCGACGGGCAGACACTGGATGTGCTCCGCTACACGCACGCGCAGCAGAACAAATTCAGCCGCGTCGCGAAGTTCCTCAACGACCGCAGGAAGTACCGCGAAGCGCTGAAGAAGGGCGAAGCCAAGGGCGAACCGCCCGTGTTGGTACCGGACGAAGACGAGCAGAAGCGCTGTCCCAGCTGCAAGCTCCATCTGCCCAAGGATTCGAAAGTCTGCCCGGCCTGTTTGAGCAAGGGCAAGGTGCTCAAGCGGCTGATGAAGTACGTCCGTCCGCACTGGAAGTCGGTGGCCGCGATCTGGGTGCTGATGCTGGTCGGCCTGGGCTTGAGCCTGATCCCGCCGTACCTGACGCGTCCGTTGATGGACCTGGTGCTGGCGCCGCAGGGCGTCGTGCTTCCGGAGGCGGAGCGGGTCGCGTTGCTCGGGTTGCTGGTGCTGGCCATGCTGGCCGTCCAGCTTGCCGGCAACGTCATCGGCATCTTCCGGGGGCGCGAGGCCGTGGCGCTGGGCACGCGCATGTCGCACGAGATGCGCGCCGATCTCTTCGGCCACCTGCAGCGGCTCTCGATGAAGTTTTTCGACAAGCGGCAGACGGGTTCGCTGATGGCCCGCGTCACCCGCGACACGCAGTCGCTGGAAAACGTGCTGGTGGACGGCGTGCAGCATTTCCTTTCGAACATCCTGCTTTTTCTCGGCATCGGCTGCGTGCTGCTGTGGATGAACTGGAAGCTGACCCTGCTGGCACTGGTCCCGGCGCCGCTGGTCCTGATCCTGAGCGGGATGTTCTATCGCCGGCTGATCACGCGCTGGCGGGCCTGCTGGCACCTGCACGCGCGGATGAGCGCGCTGGTCAACGACACGCTCAGCGGCATGCGGATCGTGCGCGCGTTCGCCAAGGAGGACCGGGAGATCGGACGTTTCGGCGAGCGGAGCGCGGACGTCTATCGCGCCGAACGCGACGCGGACCAGCTGCGCATGACGGCCTTCCCCCTGCTCTTCTTCGTCATGCACACGGGCACGATCATTGTCTGGTATTTCGGCGGTCGCGGGGTGCTGGGCGGCGATTTCACGCTCGGCACGCTGATCGCCTTCAATGCGTACCTGCTCATGTTCTTCGGTCCGCTGCAGTGGATGAGCCACATCGCCGACTACCTGTCGCGGTCGCTGGCTGCCGCCGAGCGCGTCTTCGAGATCCTCGACACCGATCCCGAAGTGCGCGATCTCGACGACGCCCGGGCCCTGCCGGCGCTGAAGGGCGCCGTCGAATTCCGCCGCGTCACCTTCGGCTACGAGAAGCACAAGCCGGTCATCAAGGAGATGAGTTTCACCGTCGCGCCCGGCGAGATGATCGGCCTGGTCGGCAAGAGCGGGGCGGGGAAGAGCACCACGATCAACCTGCTCTGCCGCTTCTACGATCCGCAGGAGGGCGAGATCCTGATCGACGGCGTTCCGCTGAAAAAGCTGCGCCAGCAGGACCTCCGCTCGCAGGTCGGCATGGTGCTGCAGGACACGTTCCTCTTTTCCGGCACGATCGCCGAGAACATCGCGTACGGAAAGCCGGACGCGACGCGCGAGGAGATCATGGCCGCGGCCAAGGCGGCCAACGCGCACGATTTCATCTGTCAGCGGCCCGACGGATACGATTCGCAGGTCGGTGAACGGGGCCAGGCGCTCTCTGCCGGCGAGCGCCAGCGCGTCAGCATCGCCCGGGCGATCCTGCACAACCCGCGCATCCTGATCCTCGACGAGGCGACCTCGTCCGTCGATACCGAGACCGAAAAGCAGATCCAGGAAGCCATCGCGCGGCTGATCAGGAACCGCACGACCTTCGCGATCGCGCACCGTCTCAGCACGCTGCGCAACGCCCACCGGCTGCTGGTGCTGAGGGAGGGCGAGATCGCCGAGTCCGGCACGCACGAGGAACTGATGGAGAAGAAAGGCGAGTTTCACAAGCTGGTCGCGATGCAGCAGGACATGTCCAGGATCATCGAGGTGGGCGGATGAGCGATGCGGCGCAAAACCTCCCGGCAACGGGCGCCCTGACCGAGACCGAAGGCCCGGTCTTCCTCGACCCCAAGCGGCTCCGCTTCACGCGCCACGGTGCGCTGCTGCGGCTGACGATCGAGGGCGACCGTTCGTGCCTGAAGACCCAGGTCTTCCGTGCCTTTCCGCTGAGCGACCCGCACCGCTATTACAGCCTCCGCGACGGCGACGGCAAGGAGCTGGGGATGATCCGCGAGCCGTCCGAGCTCGACGCGGAGGACCGGAAGCGGGTCGAGGAGGAACTCGACCGCCGTTACTTCGTTCCCGTCATCCTGCGGGTGACGAGGGTGACCGAGCGTTTCGGAACAGTGGAGTGGGAGGTGGACACCGATCGGGGGCATGTCCGCTTCACCACGCGCGATCTCCGCGAGAATCTGATCCGGCCGTCGCCGGGCCGCTACCTTTTGACTTCGGTCGACGGCAACCGTTTCGACGTGCCGGACATCGACGCGCTGGATGTCCGGAGCCGCGACTGGCTGCGGCGGCATCTGTAGCCTGTTCCCGCGGGCGCGCCCGGGACGCACGCCTGGCTTTCGAGCGGCATCGACGCAGGGCTCAACAACGATGAAAAACGAAACCCGCGGTCGCGCGCCTTCGACTGCAGCCCCGGGCCCTGTTCATCGACACCCCCGGCCTGAAGATGTCCGCCCGCCCGGGCCCAGCGCCGACGGCGGCATCCCAGGCGCCGCGACGGCGGCGCACTGCCGGCTTACAGCTTCTTCAGGTGCTCCAGGCACGCGTTGCGGAAGGCCTCGTCGCCCATCCAGTCCCTGGCCGGCGCGTTCTGGTTCAACCCGATCTTCCGGTTCACGTCTTCGAGGAAGGCCAGCGCGGCGTCGGCGGCCGGCGCGCCCTTCTTCGCCTGCGCGCGGTTCCACAGCGTCACCGCGAAACGGAAATCGTCGGCGCCCTCGCGGCAGCGCGCGAAATGGATCGTCGGCAGGATTTCCCTGCGTCCCCAGTTGATCATCGCCGTGTCCGGTTCGCGGCCGTCCAGGTCGAAGAACTGGTAGCCGTGCAGGGCCAGCAGGTGCCACTGGATGCGTCCCTTCACGCCCTTGCGCATCTCGGCCCACTGGTACGCGCCGAAACTGAAGCGCGAGGTGCCCTGGTTGTAGATGTAGATCTCCTTGCCCAGCTCCTTCGCCTTCGCCATATCGGTCGGCGTATGCAGGTTCAGGTTCGAGAAGACCAGCGTCTTGAAGATCTCCTGGATCGCCTTGTCCAGCGGCGCGTCGCCCCAGTGCACCGAATAGCCGCCGCCGATCTTCACGAACGGAACGGCCTCGCGATACGCCTTCATCAACTGCACCTGCTCCTGCGCCGCCTCCAGGACGCGCGGCTCGTCGCAGAAGTAATAGGCCACGGGCGGCCAGCCTTCCTTTTCGGCGTGCTCCTTCACGGCGCCCCAGACGAGTTTGAGGATCTCGCCGAACGGCTTGCCGGTCTTCTTCTCCCACCCGCGGCCCGTGTCGCCGATGACATAGCCGTCGTGAAGGCCGTGAACCATCCCCGGCCCCCCGTAGGCGTGCATCTCGCGCGCGAAGCCGGCCTCCCGCGCGGCGCGGAAGTACTCGTCGCAGGCCGCAAAGTCGAGCTGCGGCCTGCCGTTCGCGTCGAGGCCGTTGAAGGGGATGCCCGGGCCGCCCGAGAGCGTGTTCATTCCGAACTCCTTCTGGATCCGGAAGAGTTCGCGCCAGGCGTTCTTCGCACGCTCCGCCGGCAACCCGCCCTGGAGGTGCGTGCCGAAGAAGCCGAAGACGAAGTCGGGTTCGTCGAGGGCCAGGTCCAGCACCTCGACCGTGAGCGGCAGCGCGATCCGCAGCGCGCCGGCGGAGAGCGTGACCTCGCCGGCATAGGTCCCCGCCTTCGCGTCCGGCGGCACGGCCACGGTGATCCAGAACTGCCGCGTCAGGTCCGGATCCAGCTTCAGCGACGAACCGGCCACCGGGCGCAGGCTCTCCGGGCCGATGGTGTAGGCGATGTCATTGAAGCCGCGGGAGAGCGCGTGGTGGACGTAGCGCAGATCGACGGCCGCTGCGGGAATCGTTCCGCCCGGGCCCTTCAGCCCGGTGGCTGTCAGCGCGACGGCCTCCCCCGGTCCTTTCAGCGGCCGGACGGCGAAGGTGAAGGAGACGCGCTGTCCTCGCGCCGCCGCGCGCGCCAGCCTGCCGTCCGCGGGACCGGGCGGATCGAGGAACGAGACGTCCTGCTCCAGCGCCGGGAAACCGAGCCAGTAGCCCTTGGCCTGGGCGTCGGGGGGCAGCGCCAGTTCCCGGGGCTTCGGCCCCAGGCAGACCGCGCGGTCCTCGAACTCCTTGCGGTTGCGCGCCTCGATCTCCGCGACCCACTTCTCGGCCTCCTCCGCGCCCGCCTCGGGGTAGACGATGACCGCGGCCACCTTGCACGACCACGGCGCGTCGGCGGTGAAGCGCAGGTTGAGCTGCCCGTCGGCCACCTCGGCGGTCAGCCGCGCGGGCTTGAAGAGATCCTTCATGTAGAGGTCCCAGACGCTGTCGCCGGGCCTGGGTTCGATGTGTTCGAAGCGGAAGAGGTAGTCCGACGGCCCGTCCGCGCCGCGGTCGTCCACCCACGCTTCCTTCCCTTCGGCGAGGATCGCGCGGCGGCTGTGGCGGCAGGTCTCGCCGCCCCAATAGCCGCAGTCGTCGTAGACGACCCAGACGCGGTACCTGCCGTTGGGCACCGCCGCGACGAATTCGTTGTCCCGCATCTCGACGAAGTCGCGGTAGAGCCGCGTCGGGAACGTGTCGTCGCGCGCGCTGTTGGCCCCCCACCCGGCGCGCAGCAGGCCGGCGGTGGCGCCCTTCTGGCCGAAGACCGTGTTCCAGCCGATCGGCGTGAAGCCGGGGAAGACCGTCTGGCTTTCCGGTCCGAAGTCGAAGGCCAGGATCCCCTCGGGCCGAGACTCCTTCGTCAGGCGCAGATGGTCGAGATAGAGCGCGGCGACCCTGCCTTTGGGTTCGAAGCCGATGTCGATCCGGACGATCGCCTTGGGGTTGATGTTGTAGGGGAGGTCGTTGTTGCGGCTGCCGGCCTCGCCGCGGTAGAGGCCGTTGACCGGCAGCGAGAGCGTGTTGGCGCCGGGCTTCAGGTTGAACGAGCCGTTGTGCCGGTTCCAGTAGGAGCTTTTCTTCTGCCAGTCCTCGTCGCCGATCAGCACGGTGCCGCCGACGGGGTCTTCGCCCTCGACGAAGATGTCCAGTTCCAGTGAGTCGTAGCCCGACCAGTCCCTGGGCAGGCGGAAGGACATGAAGTATTCGTTGGGCGCGATCTTGAGCGACTGGGCGCCGTGCGTGACGTGCCGGTCGCTGAAGGACGGGCGGAAGGCGGGCTTCTCCTTGAAGTACTGGTTCTCGTGCTTCCACTCGAAGAGCTTGACGTCCTGCTCCTGTTCGAAGTCGACGAGGGTGCGCGTTTCGGCGGCCGGCGCGGTCAACGTCAACGCAACGAAGGCCAGCGAAGCGAATGCGGTTCGGCTGCAATGCATGGGTCCATTCCCCTTTCTTTCCCGGACGGCTCCATCACGCCCAGTCGTTCTCCGTGTCTCCCCGCCTCCGTGGCGAATGCCTCCGTTCACCGGCCTCGGCGCGCGGGCCTTCCTTCTCGCCCGTCGTTGCGACGACCTCGAAGTCGCTTTCCTTCAGCCAGTGCAGCGCTCGCACGAAAAACAGTCCCAGGATGCCCTGACCGCGCGCGCCGGAAGTGAACGGCCACGAGAAAGAGCAAGAGGTACAGAACGTGTTGCCGGAGAACCCCGCAGCCCCCCTTTTGTGCCTTTTCATGGCGATCATCTGCCGCCTCCTTCGCGTGGCAGGTCGCAGGTGGCTCGCGCAAGGTACTCCGTGGGGATCGAGACGAGACGCGGCGGCAGGCCGGGTCGGTCCAAACGTTCCTTGAGCATTCGCACGGCCGTCTCGCCCACGGGCTCCAGGGGCATGCGGATCGTCGAGAGGGCGGGCGTGCAGAAGTGTCCCAGGTCGCCGACGCCGATCACGCTCATCTGCTCGGGCACGCGCCAGCCGTGGTCCTTTACGGCGGCCACGGCGCCGATGGCCACGCTGTCGGTGGTCGTGAAGATGGCCGTCGGCACGCGGTGTCCGCGCAGCAGGCCGCGCGTCACCGAATACGCCGAATCCGCCCAGGGAACCACCGGAAAGACGAGATCGTCGCGCACGGGCAGGCCGGTTTCGCGGAAGGCGCGCCGGTAACCTTCCAGGCGCTGCGCGGCCACGGCATTCGGACGGGCGCCGCTGCGATTCAGCGGGATCGGCTGGCCGCATGCCTGGCCTGCCGGGAGGTGTGTATGAACGAGCATGGCGATGTCGCGGTGCCCCATGCGGATCAGCGACAGCACCGCCTGGCAGGAACTCGATTCCGTCTCGTACGAGATCGCATCGGCGCCCGTCAACCCGGTCACCGGCACGCAGTCCACGAATACGGCCGGCCGACCGGATTTCATCAGCGTCCGGAACAAGGCCTGGTCGACCTGGCTCAGGACGATGCAGCCGTCCAGGTCCGGTTCGGCGTTCAGCCGCGAAACGAATTTGCGCGGGGCGCCTTCGTAGCGCCGATAGACGACGTTGACCGACGGATCGGCGCGCAGGATGCCCTGGAAAAGGCGGTAGTAATAAAGCGCATCCTGCGGGTCCAGTCGCTCGGTGTCGCAGATGACGGCCAGGGTCCGGGTCCGGCGTTCCGCCGATGCCGTCACCTCGGCATGGCGCGGATCGCGGAGAAAGGAGCCCCGTCCGCGGACGCGGTGGATCAGGCCTTCGTCGGCCAGCTCGACCAGGGCGCGCCGGACGGTGAGGCGATTGAGGCCCAGTTCGGCGGCCAGTTCGTGTTCGGTCGGCAGCGGTCGGTCGGTCCGGAACCGTCCGCCGAAAATCTGGCGTTTCAGGCCTTCCTTGACCTGCCGGTAGATGGGACTCGGGGCGGTCTTGTCGATCCTAATCATATTCATATATACACATGGATATACAAAGTGTTCGGGGAAATCCGGCGGGGAGTAGAACCGCCGAATGGGATGACGATGACGATGATGATTGCGACATGATCACGACTGCGATTTTGGGCAGCGGAGAGGCCCGGGATTATGGGCTTGACGTCGAAGCCGCTGTCGTGTATATGAACTTTTAACCATGAAGATGAATTCGGATTCATTGTTTGCCACGCTGAAGGCGCAGCGACGCGAAGCGGCCGCGGAATCGGTCTTTCAGGCCGCGGAGGAAGTCATTGTCTTTAAAGGGCTTGAAGGCGCGACGATGCAGGAGATCGCCCGTCGTGCTGGATGTGCCGCCGGGACGCTTTATCTCTATTTTCGCAACAAGGAAGAGCTGTTGAACCTGTTGATCGATCGCCACATGCAGCGCCTCGAAACGGTTTTCCGAAAGGCGATCGGGGGAACGGAAGACGGCTTGGAGCGTCTGCGTTCGGGCATTGCGGTTTCGCTCGAATATTGCCACGCGCATCAACTGGTGCTGCGCGTGTTCTTTTCGTCCCTGACCGGTTCGGCGGACGTGGAATCGCATTTGAAGGGTGCCGCGCGCGAGGCGTATTCGAGGATGAAGCAGCTGGACATCGAGTCGACGCGGCGCGCGCAGAGGGACCGGCAGGTGCGCAGCGACATTCCGGCCGAGGAGCTGGTGGAACTGATGTACGGACTCTACAACGCCGCGGTCACGCGCTGGTGTCTGCGCGGACCGGCGCCGGACATCGCCACGCAGATGAAGCTGGTGTGGGGGTTCCTGGCCGGAGGGTTGGGGATTGCGGAGGGATGCGGGCAGGCGCAGGCCGGATCCGCACCCCGGACGGCGGAAGGTTGACATTCGGGCCGCTTTCCGGTTAGGCTTCCGTGCTCCACTGGACGTTTCCAGCCGGGTGCGACAGCGAGGCGGCTTGAAGATCCGTTCTGGCAGCCCGTCGGAAAAGGGTTGCCGTTCAGCTCCCTCCATGAAAGAGGGCAGGGAGAGGGTTTGGGGGCGGGCTGCCGGTCTGTCGGCAGTCGGTCGTTCGAGGTCGCGATCATGGAACAAACCGCTCGATCCACGCGCCGCCTGAAGCGGCCCAAGACTCGCCTGGAAGCCTGGCGCGCGCGCCTGCACGAGGTCCTTTCGGGCGTACCGGGATATCGTGCCCTTTCGTTTCCGTCCGGCGCGGCGGCCGCGCCGGCGGCCGCGGTCGATCCGCTGTTGGCCGAGCCGCCGGTCTACCCGCGGCCTGTCGTTCACGCATCCGGTCCGCGGATTTCCGAGCAAGGGGTCGAAGCGGGCATGCGTCGCGCGGCCGAATGGCTGTTGCGCGACCAGAAGCCCGAAGGTTACTGGGTGGCGGAACTGGAAGCGGACACGACGCTGGAGAGCTATTTCATTCTCTTCAAGGCCTTCTTCGGCCAGCGCGATCACCCGAAGATACCGAAATACGCGAAGACGCTGCGCGAGGCGATGCTGCCCGAAGGCGGATGGAACATCTACCATGGCGGTCCGGCGGAACTTTCGGTTTCGGTCCTGAGTTATTTCGCGCTGAAGGTCGCGGGCGTTTCGGCCGACGAACCGGACATGCGTCGCACGCGCGACACGATCCTGAGACTGGGTGGCGCGACCAAGGCCAACACCTACACCAAGTTCCACCTGGCCTTTTTCGACCAGTACGACTGGGCGCACGTGCCCGCGGTCCCGCCGGAGATGATCTTCCTGCCCGCGGTGGCGCCGATCAACATCTACGAGATGTCATCGTGGTCGCGCACGATCTTCGTGCCGCTTTCCATCATCTACGCCCTGAAGCCGACGTGTCCGCTGCCCAAGGAATGCCACGTGGACGAGCTGTTCATCGGCGGTCGGGAGCATGCCGACCTGGCGCTGCCCCGGACGCGCGAGCCGTTCAGCTGGCGGAACTTTTTCCTGCTCACCGACCGCGCGCTCAAGATCGCCGAGAAGTTCCCGATCCAGGCGGCGCGGAGGGTGGCCATCAAGAAGGCCGAGGAGTGGATGGTGCAGCGGTTCGAGGCTTCCGGCGGACTGGGGGCCATCCTGCCGGCCATGATGAACAGCGTTTTCGCGCTCAAATGCCTGGGTTACGCCGACGATCATCCGTTGGTGCAGGAAGGCATTCGCGAGCTGGATGCGCTCGAGATCCACCGTCCGGAAAACGATTCCATCGAAGTCCAGCCCTGCCATTCGCCCGTCTGGGACACCTGCATCAGCGTTTATGCGCTGGCCCAGTGTGGATACCGGCAGGAGACGCCCCAGGTCCAGCGCGCCGTGGACTGGCTGCTTTCCAAGGAAGTGCGGCGTCCCGGCGACTGGCAGGTGAAAAACCCCGCTCCGCCCAGCGGCTGGTTTTTCGAGTACGAGAACGAATTCTATCCGGACGTCGACGACACGATCATGGTGATGATGGCGCTGCGCAACGTCTCGCCGCGCGGCGAATCGAAGGCCATCGACGCGGCTATCGAGCGGGCGCTTTTCTGGGTGCTCGGCATGCAGTGCGAGGACGGCGGCTGGGCCAGCTTCGACCGCGACAATGCCAAGGCGTTCCTGACCAAGGTGCCCTTTGCCGACCACAACGCAATGATCGATCCGAGCACGGCGGACATCACCAGCCGCACGCTGGAGATGTTCGCGCAGATCGCGCCCGAGGTCTTCACGCTCAACCACACGGTTGTGCGGCGCGCCAT
>Ga0073932_1002484_pt1 | contig 28329 bp, 19 predicted proteins | sample DewCreD2012metaG_FD_76967 | JGI IMG/M metagenome (GOLD analysis project Ga0073932, IMG submission 76967) | Hot spring sediment bacterial and archeal communities from British Columbia, Canada, to study Microbial Dark Matter (Phase II) - Dewar... ...
AATACCACCGCCGCGATGGCAAAAACTAACCAACCGGTCAAGTTATTCAGTGTTCGAAATGAGAAACTCATGCGAAGAAAAAGGAGGATTTTTTCAGACCTGCTCAGTCTGGCGCAGGGCTAACCTAACGCTGCGTTTTGTTTTTTATGTGAGAAAAAGTCCTCGCCAGGCAAAGCATTGGGCCTATTGCAGGCCTAACTCTTTGCGCACCAGCGGCGTAATGTCAATCGTCTCAATGGCAAACAGCAGCGCCCCCGAGCCGATGTCGAAAACCATAGCGTAACCCTCGCGCTTGGCCACCGCCTGAATGGCCTCATTCACGCGCTTGACAATAGGCTCCAACAACTGGGCACGCTTGCTCTCCAGCAGACGCTGGGCATCTTCTTCAAAATCTTGGATTTCCTCGCGCTGCTTTTCCAGCTCTGCTTGGCGCTTTTGCACCTGCACAGGCGTAAGCATACCTTCGTCGTACTCCTTCTTGAGTTGAAGATAGGCCGCCTGAAAATTAGCCGTCAGGAGGCTATCCTTACGGTTCAAGCTATCGGCAAATACGCGCAGTTTGGCTTCTGCTTCGGCTGTTTGAGGAAGTTCCTCTAACAGATTTCCCAAATTAATATGGCCGTATTTATACGTTTGGGCTTGGGTGGTAGAGGTCCAAAAAAGCAAAGAGAAAAGGAGCAGAAAAATGGAACGGTGCATGTGTGTGTGAATGCGTGAAAAAAGTAAGAAATCAGCTAAAGCCCATTAAAACGGAAGCTAGAGTGGGCCATTGGCGCGGCAAAGGTAAAAAAATACCGCTCGGACGATGGCATTTGGTCAGCGCGTAGCCCCGTTACCTTTTCTTGGCCAGCTCAGGGTCCATTTCCACAGCCCGCTTTCGGAGGGCTTCACCTCGGCCTCTGTCGCCGGCCAGGTAGTACGCTGTGCCCAAGTCAAAGAGATAGCTGGCGTTGTTGGGCGCCATGTCCACTGCTTTTTGAAACCACCGAAGCGCTTCTTGCGTCTGCCCCTGGATGCCGTATGCTACCCCCAACAGCCGCGCTGTCTCGGGGTCGTTGGAATTAAGCTGCTGCGACTCGCGCAAGTACTGGAGCGCGCGGGCCAAATCGCCGCGTTTTTCGCCGTAATACTTGCCGGTTTCCCGCAAGGCCACTGCTAAGTTGGTGCGCACGTTCTTGTCGTCAGGCGCCATTTCCGCCGCCAGGCGGTAGTCACTCACAGCGCCCTCAAAGTCTTGCTGATAAAAACGGCACCCCGCCCGTGTAATAAGCGCATCCTTGTAATTGGGATAAATACGCAGCGCCCTCTCGGCATATTCTAACGACTGGCGCAGCAGCTCCTGACGTCGCACCGAGTCCTTTTCCACTTGGGCTTTCTCAAAAAGCAATCCACCGCAGGCATTGTTAATTTTGGCACTATTCACCGAGGTGTTGGCATCGGTGAAAAAGAGCCGCTCGTTGCTAACCCACACGGGATTGCGCAGAATAGTTTTCACCGAAAAAAGAGCCGCTATCCCCAGGGCTACGCCTACCGACGTCTTCCAACTGGGTAGGCGAGCCAAAAGCAGCGCCACGACTAAGCAAAAACCCACCGAAGGCATGAAAGCAAAGCGCTCACCCATGTTCGTGCCGATAGGGAATACGATGTTGGACACTATGCTGATAGTCAGCAAATAGAACCAAATGCCAAAGCTTACCGGCTCTCGCCGCTTCAAACCGCGCACAGCCAGCCACAACATGCCTGCATAGAGCAAACCACTGGCCAGCACAGCGCCATCCGAAAAGGTTTTTATACCGATGAAGCGCGGGTAATAGTCATGCGTCAGCGGATGCGGCCACACCAATAGCTGCACGTATTTGCCCAGCGTGAATAGGATGGTGGCCATCTTTTCAGCGGGCGAAAACACCACCCAGCGATCTCCTTCAATCTTCAGGAACGGATTGTTCATCAGGTCCAGCGGTGTACCGCCGAACTTCCAGTTCAGAATGGCGCCGCGAAGGACAAAAAACACAGCAAAGCCTATCCACACCGATAGTGCAACACGCCAGGCCGTCCCTATTTTATACCCACGAAAATACCAGAGAGCCAATGGAATAACTACCGTGAACGTAACGGCATTCTCCTTCGACAAGCACGCCAGGAAGAACACTGCACCCGCTAACATCGCCCACAAAACGCGCCCAGTATCGGCGTAGCGGAACACCAGCCACAGCGTACCCAAGCTGCCCAGCAAGGCCACAATTTCATCGCAACCTTTGATGTTAGCGACTACCTCCGTGTGGATTGGGTGAGAAGCAAAAAGCAGCGCCGACATCCAGGCGGCTAAGGCCGCTTGCGCATGAGCAGCCTGCCACCCGCGCAACAACACCAGCAATGCGCGGTACAGCAACACGCATGTAGCCGCGAACAGCAGAACCGTCAGCAGATGGTAAGGCAAAGGATTGGAGCCAAAAACCTCGTACATCAGAGCAAAAACTACTAGCGTCAGCGGGCGATAACGACCGCCCGAAACCAGCGTCTCTTTGCCTTCTACTTTGAAAAAACCAAAAAAGGTATCCTTGCTCAAGATACCCGGAATACCTCGGATGCCCTGCTGAGTGAACATGTTGTCCGTGATGACGATGGCGTCGTCTTGCACAAAGCCGTGCGTCAGGGTGTTGGCATACAAGAGCACCGCAAAGACAAACAGCAGGGCACTGTGCAGCGTCGTATTTCGAAGAAAGTCGGGCACGGGCGCCTGAGGTGACGCAGGCGCTGGCTTGGTTATTGACACCGCTCCCGACCGCAGGGTGGATTTGCGCACTGTTTTCTTCATCTTGGGCGCTAAGGTAAAGCAAGCGAACGGCCCTTGGGCACCCGCTGCCATTGGCAAAATGCAGAGCACTCGACAACGCCACCACGACCTGAGCCTTGCTCTACCTTTGCAGTGCAAAAAAATATACGCCATCCTTGACGCAACGCGAACGCATTGAACTGCTGGCCGAATTGGGCCGCTACCTGAGCCTGCCGCCCGACGAAGAGCTGGAGGCCGTCGTGCAACAGGCCTATTTGGCCAACCGCTGGTTTACGCCAGAAAACATTTACAGCGCCCTAAAGGCCATCGCCAACGCCTTTTTGGCTCCCGAACACCTAAGTGCCTGGGTAGCCCGCTATCCCATGCCTGACCCCAGCCACCCGCATAAAACCGTGGGCGTAGTCCTGGCGGGGAATATCCCGCTGGTAGGCTTCCACGACTGGCTGTGCGTGTTCGCTGCAGGGCATCGGGCTTTAGTCAAACTGTCGAACAAAGACCACCTCCTGCTGCCATTTCTGGTGAAAAAAATGGGCGAATGGGCCTTCGAAAGCTGGGAATACACGGAGTTTTTGGAGGAAGAAAACTTGTTGCGCGACTTCGACGCCGTCATTGCTACAGGCAGCAACAACACCGCTCGCTATTTCAAGCGATATTTTGGCAAATACCCGCACATCATTCGGCGAAACCGCAACAGTATTGCCGTGCTGACGGGCTACGAAAGTGACGACGAACTGCGGGCCTTAGGGCGCGATATTTTCACTTACTTTGGCTTGGGTTGTCGGAATGTTTCTAAAATTTACATCCCACACGGCTATCGCTTTGACCACCTGCTGGATATCCTGGCCGAATACCGCGAAGTAATACAGCACGACAAATACAAGAACAATTACGACTACAACCTGGCGCTTTTCCTACTGAACGGCATCCCGCATCTTAACAACGGTTGCCTGCTCTTGCGCGAAGAGCGCAGCCTGGCGTCGCGCATCGCCTCTGTACATTACGAGTACTACGATGAGCTGTTCGACTTGGAAGAGCAATTGGCTGAGTACCGAGACGCCATCCAGTGCGTAGTGAGCCGGGTGAAGCTGCGCGACTTTCGCACCCTGCCCTTTGGCTCTAGCCAACAGCCGGCCCTCGATGACTACGCCGACGGCGTAGACGTCATGGCATTTTTGGCCGAATTGTATCACCAATAGCCTTTTCCTCTTTGCCCTATGCGCTTCGACATTGTCACGGTGTTGCCCGAGCTATTGGAAAGCCCGCTCAACCACTCTATCCTCAAACGAGCTCAGGAGCGAGGACTTTTGGAAGTACACTTGCACGCGCTGCGCGAGTATGGCTTGGGGCGACACCGGCAAGTGGACGATTACCCGTTCGGTGGCGGAGCCGGCATGGTTATGCGCCCAGAACCGTTGGCAGCCTGTATCCGACACTTGCAAAGCGAGCGCGCCTACGACGAGGTTGTCTACTTGACGCCCGACGGCATCGTGCTTAAGCAGGACATATGCAATCGCCTTTCGCTCAAAAAGAACCTGTTGGTGCTGTGCGGTCATTACAAGGGCATTGACGAACGCATTCGCCAAAAATTTGTAACGCTGGAAATCAGCATCGGCGACTACGTCCTTTCCGGCGGTGAACTGGCGGCTGCCGTGCTGGTAGATGCCGTGGGGCGCCTCATTCCAGGCGTGCTCAACGACGAGACGTCCGCGCTGTTCGACAGCTTTCAGGATGGGTTGTTGGCCCCGCCCGTGTACACGCGCCCAGCGGAATGGGAAGGCATGGCAGTGCCCGACGTACTGCTGTCGGGCCACGAAAAACGCATCGAAGAATGGCGCCACGAGCAGAGCCTGGCGCGAACGCGCGAACGCCGCCCCGACCTGTACGAGCGGTGGAGCAGTGAACCGTGAGCCGCCCTTCGAGGCTATCCCTGACTAACCACGCGCACCACCTCGCGCATGCGAGCGGCTTTTTGCAACACCGCCTCGAGCGTGGATGCCGTGACGGTGATGTGCCCCATCTTGCGGAAGGGCGCCGTGGTCGGCTTGCCGTAAAGGTGAAGGTACACGCCCGGCTCGGCCAAGAGGTCTTCGACGCCGATGTAATGCGCCGGACCGCGATGCTCCGGAGCGCCTAGGACGTTGAGCATGGCCGCCGGGCTGCGCAGAGCAGTGTCGCCCAGAGGAAGGTTGGTAATGGCGCGCAGGTGCTGTTGGAACTGACTCGTGTGGGCTGCCTCAATAGTGTGGTGGCCACTGTTATGCGGGCGCGGCGCCACTTCATTGACGAGCAGCCGGCCCTCTTGGGTGAGGAACATTTCTACCGCCAGCAGGCCACACACGTCGAAGGTGCGGATGACGCGCTCGGCCAATGCTTCAGCCTCCGCAGCCTCAAAAGGCGAGAGGCGCGCCGGACAGAGGAGCATCTCGACAAGGTTAGCCTCGGGGTGAAAATCCATCTCAACGGGCGGAAACACGGCCACCTCATCGCGAGCGTTGCGAGCGGCAATGACCGCAACTTCGGCGCGCAGAGGCACCCATTCTTCTGCCACACAAGGGCCGCGCAGCAGTTTGCGCTCCAAATCCTCAGGCGTGCGCAAAAGGGCTACCCCGCGCCCATCGTAGCCGGCGGTGCGGGTCTTTTGCACCAGCGGCAACGACCAACGCCTCGAGCGAAGGGCTTCGAGCAGCGCTTGCTCATCGTCGAAACACTCAAAAGACGCCGTTGGAATGCCGTGCTCGGCGTAAAAGGCTTTTTGCCGCCCTTTGTCCTGGATGATTTCCAGCGCGCGCGGGGCAGGGTGAACGATTTTGCCGGCCTGCTCCAAGGCATAAAGCGCCTGTACGTTGACCTGCTCAATTTCGACGGTGAGCAGGTCGGCTTTTTGGCCAAACGCCCATACGGTATCGTAATCGCGAAAATCGCCTACTGTAAACTCCCGGCACAGCGAAGCGGCTGGAGCATCGGGTGTGGGGTCGAGGACGAGGACGGGGAGGTGCCAATCGGCAGCGGCTTGGCAAAGCATCTTGCCCAGTTGTCCGCCGCCCAGGATGCCAATTTTCTGACGCACATCGAACATAAGGGCGAAGGTACAGTGGCGCACTTTTAGGTCGGCCACCGGGCGCGCACCATGCGATCGGCACCGCATAAGTCTTGCTTCAGGACAACGTCGGCAAAACCCATCGCCTCGAGCAAAGCCACTACGCGGCGAGCGTTGAACTCGTTGCATTCGAAGAAGAGCGCGCCACCTGGCAGCAGTAGCCATTGGGCCAATTGGGCAAGGACGCGGTAGAATAGCAGCGGGTCGTCGCCCTCGACGAAGAGCGCCTCGGGCGGCTCGTGCTCAAGCACATGCGGAGGCATTAGCGACGCCTCAGCGCGTGGGATGTAAGGTGGGTTGCTGATAATAAGGTCAGCCTTAGGCAAGGCAGTGGACAGCATTTCCGGAGCCAGAACATCGGCTTGCAGGAAGGTGAAGTCGGTGTTGCCCAGCAGGTTTTGGGCGTTTTCCGTTGCCAATTGCAACGCCTGAGGGCTCTTCTCGATGCCCCACAGGCGAATGTCGGGGCGGCGGTATTTGAGGGCAATCCCGATGCATCCGCTACCCAAGCCCACGTCGAGCACAACCGGGTGGCGCTTTTCGGTGGCGTTGAGCCAACGCAGAGCCCACGCCACTAATTCTTCGGTTTCTTGGCGCGGGATGAGTACACTGGGATTTACTCGAAATTTTAACCCAAAAAAATCGGCCTGCCCCAGCACGTACTGTACCGGTTCGCCGGTCAACAGGCGCTGAAAAAGCGGCTCTAAGCGCACGGCCTCGGCTTCCGAAAGCGCTCCATGAGGTGGCGTTCGATAGCCCAGTACGTCTGCCAGGACGATGCGCACGATGCTGCGCGCCTCGCCGCGGCCGTAGCGCGGGGTCAATGCCTGCACGAGAGTGTCGAAGGTCATAGCGCTCAATTGCACTCTGAGTAGCCGCAGTTCTTGCAGTGCAAACAGCCCTCCTGATAGACCAACCCGTCAGTGCGACAGGAGGGGCACGTGTTGTGCGACGGCACCGTACCATCGGGAATGAAACGGCGCAAAGCGCGCACAACTCCGTTTTTCCAGCTGTTGAGCGAGTCCGACTCCAAGTGCAGATTTTCTATCATTTCCACCACGTGGGGCAAGGGCATGCCGTGGCGCAAGACGCCCGAAATCAGGCGTGCGTAGTTCCAGTACTCCTTGTCGAAGGTGCGAGAAAGGCCCTCGATGGTTACGTTGTAGCCGTCTTTGTCGGTGTATTGAAAATCGTAGCGATTCTTGCCGTTTTCCTTGACTTTGATCACGCGCCCTTCCGATACTTGGGTGAGGATAGAGAAAGAGTCTTTGGCCCGGCCAGTAAAAATCTCGTAGGGGCGCCCCTGATATAGGCCGACGACGGCCACCCAGGGTTCGTCGTTGTTGAGGAAGCTGATGACCGCAGCATCGAGCACGGTAGGGCGCTTAGGCGCCGTGGTTTCGTGGAAAAGGTCGGCGGCGGCGTCTTTTTTCTTTTCGCTGATTAAAACTCCACTGCGCGAGCCTTCGCGATAGACGGTGATGCCTTTGCAGCCCACTTCCCAACCGGTGAAATAAATCTGGCTGATAAGTTCTTCCGCGGTTTCCTCGGGCACGTTGACGGTAACGCTGATGCTGTGGTCTACCCATTGTTGCACGCGGCCCTGCAGGCGGACTTTCTGCAGCCAGTCTACATCTTCTGCCGTGGCGCGATGCCAGGGCGAGCGCTCGATAAGCGCCCGCAGTTGATCGTCGGGCATACGCTCAATGGCGGCAGCATCAACGCCTTGCAGCTGCAGCCAGCGCCGGAAAGGGGGATGCACGACGTAATAATCCTCCCACTGGTCTCCGACGTCGTCCACAAACGTTACGCGCGCGTTTTTGTCGTGCGGGTTCACCTTGCGGCGGCGCTTATAGGCGACGCGAAAAACCGGCTCCAGGCCGGAGGTGGTCTGGGTCATGAGGCTCGTCGTGCCGGTGGGTGCAATGGTGAGCAGGGCGATGTTGCGGCGGCCGAAGCGCACCATGTCGGCATAAAGTTCGGGGTCGGCTTGGCGCAAGCGCTGGACAAAGGGATTGTTCGCTTCCCGTTGTGCGTCATAAATGGGAAAAGGGCCGCGCTCGCGCGCCAGGTTTACAGCGCCGCGATACACCGCCAGCGCCAAAGTGCGATGGACGCGCTCGCAGAAGTCGAGCGATTCCTCAGAGCCGTAGCGGAGGCCCAGCGCCGCCAGCATGTCGCCCTCAGCCGTGATGCCTATACCCGTGCGCCTGCCTTGGACGCACTTGTGGCGGATTTTTTGCCACAACTCGCGCTCCGTGGTTTTGACAAAGTCCGGCTCGGGGTCGCGTTCAATTTTGGCTAAAATCTGGTCAATCTTTTCCAACTCGAGATCAATGATGTCGTCCATGACGCGCTGGGCCAGCTCGCCGTGTTTTTTCAGCAGTTCAAAATCAAACGCGGCCTGCGGCGTGAACGGGTTCTTCACGTAGCTAAGCAAGTTGATGGCCAGCAGGCGGCAACTGTCGTAGGGGCAAAGCGGTATTTCGCCGCAGGGGTTGGTCGAAAGGGTGCGAAAACCCAGGTCAGCGTAGCAGTCCGGTACCGACTCTCGGAGGATAGTATCCCAAAAGAGGAGGCCGGGCTCGGCGCTTTTCCAGGCGTTGTGGACGATTTTTTTCCAGAACTCCCGCGCGTCAATGAGGCGCTCGACAATGGGGTGCTTGGCATCCACAGGGAAGCGCAAGGTGTAGGGCCTGCCGTCGCGTACTGCTTCCATGAAAGCATCGTCCACGCGCAGCGAGATATTGGCGCCGGTGATTTTGGTCCTGTCCAGTTTAGCGTCAGCGAAAGCAGGCGCATCGGGGTGGCGAATGGAAAGGGTGAGCATCAGGGCACCGCGGCGCCCATCTTGGGCCACCTCCCGGGTAGAGTTAGAATAGCGCTCCATAAAAGGCACAATGCCCGTGCTCGTCAGGGCGCTGTTCATCACTGGCGTGCCTGCTGGGCGGAGATGCGACAGGTCGTGCCCCACGCCACCACGGCGCTTCATCAGCTGTACTTGCTCCTCGTCTATTTTCAAAATGGCGCCGTAAGAGTCGGCTTGGCCTTCTATTCCAATGACGAAGCAGTTGGACAGGGATACCACTTGAAACGGATTGCCTATGCCGGCCATAGGGCTACCTTGGGGTACCAAGTAGCGGAAGCGTTCCAACAGCGCATAGATTTCCGACTCCGAAAGCGGTTGGGGGTAGCGCTGTTCGACGCGTGCTATTTCAGCGGCTATGCGCCGGTGCATATCGTCGGGCGTGCGCTCGTAGAGCCTTCCCTCAGCATCTTTTAGCGCGTATTTGGCCAGCCACACATTGGCAGCCAGCCCATCACCATCGAAGTAGTCCGTCGCTGCAGCCAAGGCCTCTTCGTGGGAGTAAATGGGGCGCTCTGCCGTGGCGCCCTCAGTAGCCACCGGTAAAGCTTCTACTTCTGGATTCATGGTCGGTAAAAAAGGTGAGGAAGGTGGTGAAACATCCAACCTTGGGCGGGATAGGCACATGGCGCTGAAAGCACATAGCGCACCAACGCCAGGTGCACGGCAAACATACGCCAGAGTACCCGTAAGCAGCAGGGAAGGACAGAACAGTTTTTTGTGCTAAGAGGAGGGCAACCATAGCCAGTCTATCCCTTGCTCTTGCGTAAGCCAAAATGTATCTACTTTTGCGCCCGCCATGGCTATGAAGTTAGAAAAGTACCTTGTCATCTCCGGGGTTTCGGGGGTCTTTCGCCTGGTGTCATCGCGCACCAATGGCGTCCTTGTGGAGGACCTTCAAGAGAAACGCACCCGATTTATTGCTGCACGCCCCCAGCAAATTGTCCCCCTAAGCGCCGTAGCCCTCTACACCCACACCGAAGAAGGCGCCTTGCTCTTAGGCGACGTCTTTCAGCGCATGCTCGACGCGCGCGAGCAGACGCCACCGCCACCAGCAGACGCGCCCAGCCAAACGCTGCGCGATTACTTCGCCCAGGTGCTGCCTGAACACGACCGCGACCGCGTGCATATTGCCGACATCAAAAAGTGTGTACGTTGGTTCCACTTCATGCTCCAGCACGGCATCTTCGACCACCTACAAAAAGAAGCCGCTGACGAAACACCCAAGCCGGAAAACGCCCAGCCCAATCCCGACGAAACCACTGCCTGAGCCCGCCCTTCGCCATTTATGTACAAAGGAAAGAAAGTCGTCGTCGTCCTGCCCGCCTACAATGCCGCCAAGACGCTGGAAAAAACCTACCAGGAAATCCCTTTCGACGTGGTAGATGAGGTCATCCTCTGCGACGACCATAGCCGCGACAATACCGTAGAAAAGGCGCGCCATTTGGGCATTCACCACGTCATCGTACACGAGCGCAACAAAGGCTACGGCGGCAACCAAAAGTCGCTGTACAACAAAGCCTTGGAAATCGGCGGCGATATCATCATCATGCTGCACCCCGACTACCAGTACACGCCTAAGCTCATCCCGGCCATGGTGAACATCATCGGCGAAAACCTCTACCCTGTGGTGCTCGGCTCGCGCATTCTGGGCATGGGTGCCCTGCGCGGAGGCATGCCGTTGTACAAATACGTGGCCAACCGCTTTCTAACTTTCGCGCAAAACCTCCTGGTGCGCTACAAGCTGTCGGAGTACCACACCGGCTACCGCGCCTTTAGCCGCAAAGTGTTGGAGACTATTGACTATGAGCAGAATTCGGACGATTTTGTCTTCGACAATGAGATGCTGTCGCAGATTATTTACGCAGGCTTCGACATCGCCGAAGTAACCTGCCCCACCAAGTACTTTGAAGAGGCATCCAGCATCAATTTCCGCCGCAGTGTCAAGTATGGCTTAGGCGTGCTGCGCGTGTCGTTAGGGCATTTGCTGCAGCGGTTGGGCCTGGTTAACTTACCTATGTACCGTTCGAAAGCCTGACCCTAGGGTGCTTCTAAATCCTACGCCGGCAGGTGCTCTTTCAGGTCTTGGAGTATGGCATCTATTTGGCTGATTTTTTCGGGTTGGTCGGCGCACATGCGCTGGGCTTCCTGAATAGCCCCTTCCAGTTCGCTGGGCGGCATCAGGCCCTTGCCCCAGGCAGCCACGGCATACAGGAGGGGTATAGTGGGCAAATAAGCCGACTTAGCCGCGTAGGCCCGGTCGCGCTCGAGCAGTTGATACTGCTTGACGATGCGCAGGGCACGGGCATAGTTGCGTTGCAAGACGAGCGCCTCCAAATAGGCAGAGAAGAACGCATGCCAGCGGTGTTCGAAGATTTGCTTGCGATAAGCACGGACACAGGCGTCGGCGTATTGTTCAGCGGCGCGGGGCTGCCCTGTGCGGTTGAGGCAGCGCAGGTAGTGCGCTACAAAGCCGATTTTATTATGGAAACTGTGCGTGGTGCGGCTCTCCGGCAGCGCTGCTTTCATGACGCTCAGCGCTTCTTCGTACTTCTTGCGACGCAGCAGCACAGCACACAAGTTGTTGACGTAGTGCACGTAATCCGCCGTTTTAGAGCGGATGGATAGATAGCCGTAGTACTCTGCCTCGTCGTACTCTTGAAATTGTACGTGGAGCAAGAGCCGGTTTCCGTAATAGTTGATGAGCAACCGACGCGAGTAGTATTTGCCCTGCAGCAAAAGGCGGTCGAGCACGGCGTACTTTTCGCGCAGCGGCTCGAAATGGCGATAGTTGTAATAGATAAAGGTAAGGCGCACCAAGGCCATGTACCGACTCCAGCCGTCAAGGGTTTCATCATAGAAAATTTGAGACAGCTCAGGCTCCCATTGCATGCTCTCGACGCTGCGCGGGTTGGCATACTGGCGCACAATGTCTTGGGTAGCCTGGTGCAAGCGTTCGCGCACGGCACGGGCGCGCTCGTAGGCGACGCGGTACCGTTGGAGAAAGTCTTCCACAGAGCGGTACTCTTCGTAGCGCATGCGAATGAGCAAGTAGAGGCGATACAGCAGCGCCACTTCATAGCTCTTGACAAAGTGGTACGACTGCGGCGTCATGTGGCGAAAATGGCCCAGCAGCTGTGCCTCCGTGCGCGGAGCGATGTGGTCGGTCTCGATGTCGCGCTCGGCGCTAAGCAGCCAATTGTATTCGGCATCTACGTCTACAGTGCGCAAGCGCTCCTGTATCCAGTGTTTCAAGTTAGAGTACTTGCGCTTGTCGAGCCCTTCATCGTAAGGGGTGAAGGTGTGCAGAGCAGAACAATTTTGGTGGACGCGTTGCAATATGGCGAGCTTGGCTTTGTCGTCAAAGCACTGTATGCCAAGCAAGTAGCCAGTTTCGTGAGGTAGTAGGGAACGGGCGAAGTCCGTGAACTTTTGCAGCTTGCTTCTGTCGGCCATGGCGATGCCAAAAATAGGAACAACCCGCTGTTTTCAAAACTCCCAGCCTCTTCCTGTTGGCGTCTACTTTTTGGCGTTTCTTTGGGCGGTCAAAGGCGTAGCCCTTTTGTCGGCTTTGTTCTTTTCACTGCACCGGATTTGCCCTATGCGTTTTGTCTTCGACCAAGTTAAAGAACTGCTCAACCCTGGCTTTACCACAGAGGTAGCTCAGCAGGTACGCCAAGAAGAGGCGGTCGTTAAGGCCGTGTTGGATCACTGGAGTGTGGTCATTTTAGCTGGGCTGTCGCAATACGTCAACCGGCCGCGCGCGATGGGCCGCATCTTCGAAGGGCTGAACGGCTTTCCTTACCATGGGCTGCAGGCGCCCCATTTGTTTTTAAACAAGGCCACAGCCCGGCAAGTAGGGGCACCACAGGCCCTGGCCCTGCTGGAGCAGCTATTCGCCGAGCGCATGGGCGCCGTACGCACCGCCATTGCCGAGCGCTCCGGAGCGCCGGTAGCGGCAGTGGTTGAGCTGCTGGCCATTGCCGGCCCGCTGACGTTGAGCGCACTTAGCGAACGCCTGCACAAAGGCGAACTTACAGTGTCGGGGCTGGCTAACCTGCTGCGCCTCGAACGCCAGTGCCTGGCCAAGGTGCTAGACCCCGTGGTAGCCGAAAGCGCCGGCATTCCGCTGCCTTTGGTGAGCGAAGAGGAGACCTCGCCACAAACGGAAGGCCTACGCTGGGCCCTGACGCTGGGGATAGTGTTGGCCATTGGCCTGGCGGTGCTTTTTGCATTTCGACAGTGTTCCGGCTGAATGCTGAGTGGTTTCCAGAGCGGCCTCTCCTTGCAAAATCGCCTTTGGCTTTGGTTTTGAAAAAAGCATGACCCAGCGACCTTTGCACGGCCAAACGCTCTGCTCGCCCAGTCGTCTATGGCGCGCCGAAAGCTTTTTTGTCTTTAGAAAACGACATTTCATCGGTCGCTTTTAACTACCTACTCAACCCTCCGGACACTCTAAAAATTTTTTTATGAAAATTTTTGCCCTGTCCCTTGGCTATTTCTGCCTGCTCTTTTTCATGGCTTGTTCCTCCAATCCTGCTGAACGCATGCCCGCACCGCTTCCACCCTCTGTTTTTCACCCTGACAACTATACTCCGCCCCGCCCTGAAAAGAAACCTAAGCAACTTGTGTCGGCACACGGCGACGTTCGCACCGATGAGTACTACTGGCTCAATGAGCGCGACAACCCAGCCGTACGCGCTTATTTGGAGGCCGAAAACCGCTACGCCGACTCCGTGCTTGCGCCGGTGGCGGCCCTGCAGGAACGCCTCTTCGAGGAGATGAAGGCGCGCATCCAGCAAGACGATAACACGGTGCCCTACCTCAAGAACGGCTATTGGTACTACGTGCGCTTTGAAACCGGGAAGGAATACCCCATTTATTGCCGAAAAAAGGGAACGCTGGAGGCTCCGGAGGAAATCCTCGTGGATGCCAACGCGCTGGCTCAAGGAAAACCATACTGCTTAGTATCCTATCTGAACGTCAGCCCTGACAACCGCTTGCTGTTCTACGCAGTGGACTACAGCGGGCGCAACCTTTTTGAAGGACGCATCCTCGACCTGACTACCGGGCGCCTGTTGCCCGACGGCTTTAGCGGCCAAATCGCTGGCCCGACGGCTTGGGCCAACGACAGCCAGCACCTGTTCTACCAAACCAAAGACCCTCTCACTCTACGCCCCGATAAAATCCGGCGGCATCGCATAGGCACGGACGGCAAACGCGACGTCGTTGTGTTGGAAGAAGCCGACGAGACGCTGTATGTCAGCCTGACCAAGTCTAAGTCGGGGCAATACATCTTCGCCAACCTCGGCTACACGGACAATCTGGAGACGCATTACCTCAACGCCGATGAGCCGCTGGGACAGTTTCGCGTCCTTCGACCGCGTCAGAAGGACTTCTTTTACGAAGTAGAGCACCACGGAGAGCACTTCCTTATCCGCACCAACTGGAACGCGCGCAACTTTCGTCTCCTGCAGGCGCCCGTACAACAGCCCAGCCCAGAGCAATGGACGGAGGTCATCCCGCATCGCTCCGACGTGCTGCTGGACGGCGTGGAAGTCTTCAAAGAGCATGTAGTGCTTGTCGAGCGCAAAGGCGGCTTGAAGCAGCTGCGCATCATCCGCTGGAACGATCGCCAAGAGCACTACCTGGACTTTGGCGAGCCGACGTATACCGTCAGTCCGGAGGCCAATGCCGAGTACGATAGTCAGGTGCTGCGCTATCGCTTTAGCTCGCTCAAAACGCCCGGCTCTATTTTCGATTACAACATGGAAACGCGGCAAAAGACACTCAAAAAGACCGAGCCGGTACTAGGGGGCTTTGATGCGAGCAACTACGAGACGCAATTCCTTTGGGTCAAAGCGCGCGACGGAAAGCAAGTACCTGTTTCACTCGTTTATCGGAAAGGATTCCAGCGCAATGGCAGCGCTCCTTGCCTGCTGGTAGGTTACGGCTCCTATGGTTTTGCCTACGACCCAGCCTTCAACCGAGAGGCCATCAGCCTACTCGACCGCGGCTTTGTCTGCGCCATCGCCCACATACGCGGCGGCGTGGAATTGGGCTACGGCTGGTACGACGACGGCAAGATGCTGCACAAAATGAACACTTTCTATGACTTCATAGACGTCGCTGCTGCCCTATGCGCCCAGCAATACACCAGCGCCGACCGGCTTTTTGCTTCGGGACGCTCTGCCGGCGGCCTACTTATGGGCGCTATAGCCAACATGGCGCCCGAGCAGTTCCGCGGTATTGTTGCAGGTGTGCCCTTTGTAGATGTGCTCACCACCATGAGCGACCCTTCCATCCCGCTGACCACAGGCGAATACACGGAATGGGGCAATCCAGCCGTGCGCGAAGAGTATGAATATATGAAGCAGTACTCGCCTTACGACAACGTCAAGGCTCAACCATACCCCCACCTGTTGGTGCTTACTTCTTTTGCCGATTCGCAGGTCCAATACTTTGAGCCTGCCAAATGGGTAGCTCGCCTGCGCGACTTGAAGACCGACCACAACACCTTGCTATTCAAAACTAATATGAGCGGCTCGCACGGCGGCTCCTCCGGACGCTTTGAACGCCTGCGCGAACGCGCCTTGGAATACGCCTGGATGCTGGGCATCTTAGGCCGCACGGAATAGGCTTACATTCAGAGCAAATCGCGCAAAACGACGACTTTTTTCAGCCGCTCGCTGCCCCCGCGCAGAATGGTCAGCCGTATCTTCTTTCCGGGCTTGCCTTGCAACATGGACATAATGTTGCTCAAGGTGTAAAAGTTAGCAGGTGTGTTTCCAATGCGCACAATTTGGTCGCCAGGGCGAATATCAGCCTCTGAGGCCGGCGAGTTGGGCAATACGTGCTGCACGATGAACTCACTCAGCCGTGGCCCATGCGCCAACACTTGTAAGCCGCTGCGGTCGTACACGTACACATCGCGAAAATGCCGGCCGGGCTTAAGCCATATTTGAGAGCCGTAATAGTCCAGAATGACGTGGAAGCGATGCAACAAAGCGTTGCCGATAAGGCCATCGCGGCGGTTCAAGTGCTCCAAATTGACTACCGTATCCAGTTCCTGAAAGTACGTGATGACCCCCGTCTGAGTAAGTTGCCCTAGAACCACTTGGTGGATGCGCCCAGTAAAACCTTCCAAATACCCCCCTAACCCGATACCAATGCTGGCAGGCAACGCGCGAGGAGGTGGGCTTATCGCAGGATGCGCGTTGCTGAACATCAACAACGGCATGCCCGCCCCCGTATCTAAGAGCAACCTCACCGAAGCAGCCACCTCAGGCGTCGGGTACAGCTGGGTGTTTATGTACATCTTGTTGCGGTAAATCTCCACCGGAATGTTAGTGAAGTCGCGCTCCTTTACCCGAAAGGCGTCTCGCTCGTGCAGCGTGAGTACTTGCCGGTCGTAGTTGATTTGGATAATGTAGCGCGAGAAGGCGTTGGCGGCTATGATGCCGTGCACCGGTACGCCTGTGAATTCTTCGAAGCGCAAAAAGTCTTCCTGCAACACCAAGATGTCTTCGCCTTCTGAATAAGCTTTGCCCGGAATGTCGAAGCGCACGCGCCGCACTAAGTAGGCCACCAGCACCGTGCGCAGGTCGGACCCTGCCACTCGAAACTCGCGCTCGTAGCGCACATTGAGTAAGTCGGTTACCTCGCGTTTCGTGATGATGGTATGCTCGGCGCCAGTGTCAAAAATGAATTTTAGAGGCAATAGCCCGCCAAAGCGCATTGAAAGAATGATGAAGTTATTAGCGTACTCGAAAGGGATTTCTACACTCTTGCTATTACCCATTATCACGAAGCCCGGTTGCCCTTGGGCTGAGGAAAATCCGCCCAGCCAAAGGCAAAAACAGCCCAAAAAGAACGGGAGGCGCCACATAGGGTGTAGGTGAGAGTTAGGCTTCCTTAATAATGGCCGGCCGTTGTGAAATCTCGTGATAACAAAACACACCTCGAGCAAAATAGTGGCACACCATGCTCCGACGCGTAGCCCCTGGCCGAGCAATGGGGCTGCCGCCGTGCAGCAAGTTAGCGTGCCAGATGAGCACATCCCCGCGCCGTGCCAAGTGCAGCTGCTTTTTCAGGCCGTGCTGTTCTATAAGCGCCGCCACGTGGTCTTCGTAGTGGCGGTTGCTGTGCTGACCGAGTGTTAGGCGGGTGTTGCCCGACGGATAATCCGCCGTCGTCACGTAGGGCAGGCGATGGCTGCCGGGATAGTAAAACAGCGGCCCGCTGTCTTCAGTGCAGTCTTCCAGAGCTGTCCACGTGGCAATGAGATAGCCGGGCGGCTCGGTGCTCATGTGAATGGAGTCAGAGTGCGCCCGCTGCTCGCTGCCTTGGATAAAACTAAGCGACTGAAACGGCACCACAGGTTTACCTAACAAAAACGCCAGCAGCCGCAGCAGCTCCGGGTGCCGAAAAAAGCGCTCATTAGCCAGCGCGCTCTTTTCGTGGATGTTGAAAATCTTGCGGCCCGTGTAATTAAAACCCACCGCTCCGGCTCCCAGTAGCCGATCTATCTCTGCACGGAGTGCGTCGGTTTCCTCAACGGTGTAGAACTGCTCGAGAACCAAATAGCCCTCTGTTACAAATTGGCGCAGCTTCGCCTGCCATGTCGAGGGGAACCGCTGAAAGTCCGGGTGTGCTTCCAAACGAGCCAGGGCATCGGGTTGGTCTAGCCACGGCAAGTCAGTGGTCGAGCGTTGCCGAAAATCGGCGCTGCCAATGGGCGCCAGCACGCTCTTGCGCACTCCCAGTCGCCGATAGTGCTCTCGGTTGTGCTTCAAATAGCGATAATTCAAGGCGTTGTTGAGCACGTACACTGCTTTCAGGTTGCGTAAAAAGCCGCGATATCGTTCAAAAATGCGCTGTAACATGATGCGAATATCCTTTGCCCTGACCGAGTAGTAGCCAAAAAGCAAAGCCGGAATGTAAAGGTAACCTCTCCTCTACATTCCGACTTACACGCCTTCCCAGAGTCTCCGAGCTTACGCCATATCGCGCACCAGCAGCCGGAAGCCGCTGCCGTGGATATTGACAATCTCGATGGCCGGGTCCTTGGACAAATACTTGCGCAGTTTGGTTACAAACACGTCCATGGAGCGCGCAGTGAAGTAGTTGTCTTCGCGCCAGATTTTGACGAGCGCTTCCGAGCGCGGCATGACGTCGTTCATGTACTTGCAAAACAAGCGCAGCAGTTCCGACTCTTTCGGGCTGAGCTTCCACTGGTTCTCCTCACCCGGGAGTCCATCCAGGTAGGTGAGTAGGCGCAGCGGATAGTTAAAGTGGTATTTGCCAATGACAAACTCGCGCTTTTCGTCGCGCGGGTCTGGGGCCTTGTGCGTGCGCTTGAGCACTGCCTGGATGCGCAGCAGCAGCTCCTCTGAGTTGAACGGCTTAACGATGTAGTCGTCGGCTCCTAACTTAAACCCGTGCAATACATCTTCCTTGAGCGCTTTGGCGGTGAGGAAAATGATGGGCACTTCGCGGTTGCGCTCCCGGATTTCTGTGGCCAGAGTAAAGCCGTCTTTGCGCGGCATCATCACGTCCAGCACACACAGGTCGAAGTTGTTTTTCTTGAAGGCATCCCATCCCAGCACACCATCCACGGCCAAATGCACCTCGAAGCCATTCATTTCCAGGTAAGACCGAAGGACGTCACCGAAGTTGAGGTCGTCTTCTACGAGCAGGATTTTGTACTTTGCGTCTGACATAAAAAGAACCGGTTTGTTGTCTTTCCTGACGAGTCAGTTTAGGTAACAGATGATTAAACAAAAAGCGCAGCATGCACATGCCCCATCTAAGCGAGCGCTATAACGCACAGCGCTTTGGATACAGTATTTAAACAAAGCGCTTCCTGCTGTGCGTCATCATCGGCTCATAGATTTTCCTCAATAACCCTAACCATTTTCTATACTGACTGAAGAGCGCTGGTTAAAAATACCTCAGAGGTAAGGAGGCTTTATCAAGAAATAAAAAGGTGACAACAGGGAAGTAATCCTCCTGAGGCAAGCCCTACGCGCCGCGCTGACGTGATGTAAATTTTTAGGCCGAAAAAAGCCCATACACTTTCCTACGCCTAAGGAAAAAGGAGAGCGTGTGCTACCTCTGCTATTTTCGCCACCATTTCAGGAGATAAACGACTTCATCATGCGCTTCTCTGTCATGCTCTTTGCTCAGCGACTTATTTTGCTATGGCTCTGCTTGCCAATAGCAGCCACTTTTGCCCAAACGACCGAGCACTTACGCGCCTTGCCGTGGCGAAATATTGGGCCGGGCGCCATGTCGGGCCGCATCACGGCCTTAGCCTGCGACCCCACACAGCCGAACGTCATCTACGCTGGCGCGGCCTCCGGTGGTGTCTGGCGCAGCCGCAGCGGTGGCACCCAGTGGGAACCTCTTTTCGACACGGCGCCTACCCAAAGTATTGGCGCTATCGCCATCCACCCCAAAAACCCCGACCTCATCTGGGTAGGCACTGGGGAGGGCAACCCGCGCAATTCGCAAAACTTCGGTGTCGGCATCTTCAAATCCATAGACGGCGGACGCTCCTGGCAGCATATGGGCCTTGAAAAAACGCGCGCCATTCACCGCGTCTTGCTCCACCGCGACAACCCCGATATCGTATGGGTGGCGGCCTTAGGCTCTCCGTACGGCCCTACCGAGGAGCGCGGTGTTTACAAGAGCACCGATGGCGGCCGCACCTGGCGCCGCGTCCTATTTGTCAACGGCCTCACTGGTTGCGCAGAACTCATCGCCGACCCAGCCAATCCCGATAAGCTGTTCGCCGCCATGTGGGAACACCAGCGCTGGCCGTGGTACTTCAAGTCGGGCGGCCCAGGCTCTGGCCTGTACGTCTCTTTTGATGGCGGCGAAACCTGGGAGAAACGCACTGAACGCAATGGCTTGCCGAAAGGCGAACTAGGCCGCATAGGCATCGCCATCGCCCGAAGCAAACCCAACGTCGTCTATGCGATTGTGGAAGCCGAAGAGAATGCCCTCTATCGCAGCGATGACGGCGGGCGCACGTGGCGCAAAACCACCTCGGAAAACATCGGCGGAAGACCTTTCTACTATGCCGAAGTCTACGTAGACCCTAAAAATGAAAACCGCGTGTACAGCCTCCACACCTTTCTCAACCGCAGCGAAGACGGCGGCAAAACCTTCGAAACTTGGGTAGGGTGGAAGATTCATCTGGACCACCACGCCTTCTGGATCCACCCCGATGACCCCAACTACATCATCAACGGCAATGACGGCGGCCTAAACATCACCTACGACGGCGGCCGCACCTGGCGCTATGCCGAAAACATCCCCGTTGGGCAGTTTTATCACATCAATGTGGACAACGACGTGCCCTACAACGTCTATGGCGGCCTCCAGGACAACGGCTCTTGGGTAGGGCCCTCCGCCATCTGGCGCAGCGGCGGCATCCGCAATTCCGACTGGCAGGAAGTGCTCTTCGGCGACGGCTTCGACGTCTTGCCCCGTCGCGACAACAACCGCTATCTGTTCGCTATGTCGCAAGGCGGTGAGCTGCACTACGTAGACCGAAAGACAGGTCTAATGCGCTATATCAAACCGCTCCACCCCGACGGCATTCCCCTGCGCTTCCACTGGAACGCCGCCCTAGCACAAGACCCATTTCACGATGGCGGTATCTTTTATGGTAGCCAGTTCCTACATTATTCGCCCGATTTCGGCCAAACGTGGGAAATCCGCTCTCCAGACCTTACTACCAACGACACGACTAAACAGAAACAGCACCAATCTGGCGGCCTGACCCCCGATGTAACTGGTGCCGAGAACCATTGCACCATTTTGGCTATCGCTCCCAGCCCTTTGGAAAAGGGCGTCATTTGGGTGGGCACCGACGACGGCAACCTCCAGCTGACCCGCGACGGCGGGCGCACGTGGCAAAACCTCACCGACCAGCTGCCCGATTGCCCTAAAAACGCCTGGATACCGCACATCGAGGTATCGGTGCGCAATGCTGGCGAAGCTTTCGTTGTGGTCAATAACTATCGCCAAAACGACTGGACTCCCTACTTGTACCACACCACCGACTATGGCCGCAAGTGGAAACGGCTGGCCGACGAGAAAAGCGTCGGCGCCTTTTGCCTATCGGTAGTTCAGGACGTAGAGGTGCCCGAACTGCTCTTCTTGGGCACTGATCAGGGGCTTTACTTTAGCCTCGACTATGGCAAAACCTGGACGCCCTGGCCACGCCCAAGCGCTGAGAAACCCAGCGGCCTGCCCGCTATGCCGGTGCAAGACATGAAAATACACCCGCGCGAAGGCGACCTGATTCTCGGCACCTTTGGGCGCGGCATCTGGATTTTAGACAACATCGCGCCCCTGCGCGACCTAGCCCGCCGGCAAGGCAATAGCAAGCCGCTGCGCGTCTTGAAGCCACAAGCGGCCTACTTGGCCGCCTGGCGCTCCTACGATGGCCCGCGCTTTTCCGCCGACGCTTTCTACGAGGCGCCTAACAAGGGCACTGGCGCCCGCATACCTATCTGGGTAAGCCCTGAGCTGTTGCCCAAAACCGAAAAGAAAGACGACAGCGCCGAGCGCTCGCGCGAAACCGCTGCGCGCCCACGCACCCGCGCCAGCACAACCGACCGCAAACGAGAAAAGGTTACCGTGTTCGTCCTATCTGCCACCGGAGATACCCTCCGCCGCTGGAAAGCCGAGATAGACACCGGCTTCCAGTGGATTGCTTGGAACTTAGACACCCGCGGCGTAGACATGCCCTCCAACCGCGAACCCGACCCCGACCGCCTCGAACCCGGCGACGGCCCACCGGTACTGCCCGGCTCGTATCGCATCGTCGTGCAACTGCGCGAACACTCCGACACCACGGAGCTAACCGTACAAGAGGACCCACGCCTCGACATCTCTACAACACAACGCCAAGCTAAAGCCGACGCCTTGCGGCGCTTCTACCCCACCGTAGAACGCGCTACTCGCGCTTATGAGCGCCTTAAAAAGGCTGAGAAAACCATTCAAACTGTGGAAAACGCTTTGGCCAACACTCCCGACAGCCTGAAAAAGGACGTGCTCGAGCGCGGCAAGGTCCTACGCGACAGTATTGCTGCCTTGAAAGAGCTGTTCTTCGCACAAAAAGAAGGAAAAGGGATACAACGCAACCTCGATGGAGTAAATCAGCGTCTCAGCCGTGCCATCAGCTACCTGAATGCCTCGCCGGGTGCGCCCAATGCAACCGCCCAAGTGGCCGTGCGCGCCGCCGAAAAGGCCGTTGCCGAAGCCGAAGCACGCATAGAAGCTGTCTTGGGTTCTCCCTGGAGTGAATACCGACAAAAAGTAGAGCAAATACCCATTTCGCTCTTCCGAGATTAGCCCTATGAACGACCGCCGTCCGCTGCGCATCGTCATCCTTGGATCTTCCACCGCCGCAGGCGTAGGCGCCGACCCTCCTGAAATGGCCTGGGCTCATCGCTTCGGCGAATATTTAAAAGCAAAGCACCCGGAGAGCGAGCTTATCAACCTGGCTGTGGACGGGTTGCAAACGTTCCATTTGGTGCCCACCGAACACCGCCCGCCGCCCGCTCGCCCACAGCCCGACCCAGAGCGCAACATCAGTCGGGCCATAGCCCTTCAGCCCGATGCCGTCATCGTGCAGACGCCATCCAACGACGCTGCCGCCTACTACGAGCCCACGGAGCAACTGGCCAACTTCGACCTTATTCTGTTCGCTGCCGCCAAACAAGGCGTCCCCGTATGGCTATGTGCTCCACAGCCGCGGCGCTTCTCGCCCGAGCAAGTGCGTATCCAGCGCGCCCTGCGTCAGGCTATGCAAGCGCGCTACGGACCGCTGTTGATAGACGCCTGGGAACACTTAGACGACGGGCAGGGATTCCTACGGCCTGAATGCGACAGCGGCGATGGCGCTCACCTCAGCAACGAAGGACACGCTCACCTTCTTCAACAGGTGCTGGGCGCCGACATCCCGGGAGCGTTGGCCTGTGCCGCTTGCGAGGCAGACTATTGGGTGCGTCGCGTGCCGGCACTGGCCCATGAAAACGAGCGCCGGTGGCGCACAGCTTCTCTGTGGCAGCGGCTTGAGGCCCTAGGTAGGTTGGTGCGCTTACCCAACCTACTCATAGTAGCGCTGGCGCAGGCTGTGCCCTACTGGGGCATCCTACAACCGGCTTTAGCCAGGCCCCGTTTAGGCAACGCTGGGTTTAGCCTATTGGCTGGCGCCACAGTGCTGGCAGCTGCAGCGGGATACGTTCTGAACGACTATCGCGATCAGCCTATGGACGCCCTCAATCGAGCCCAGCGAGTGATTATTGGCCAATCCTGGTCGGCGCAGGCTGCGCTGTGGCTGTGTGCCGTCTTGGCTGCTCTATCCCTGGCCATGGCCGTGGCTGCCGCTGCAGTCACAGACGTATGGTGGCTGACCATGATGTTCACGGGTGTACTGATCGCGCTGGCCGCCTACACTTATAGGCTCAAGTGCACGCCGTTGGTAGGCAATGTGGTGATAGCAGCCCTGTGTGGCTTGGTACCCTTGTTGCCGTGGTGGGTAGAGGGAGTTTCCTGGCCCTACTCAGCAAAGAGCGCACCGGCCAAAGTGGAAGCCTGGGGATGGGTGTTTGCCCTTTTTGCGTTCGTGACCAACCTGCTGCGTGAGCAGGTGAAGACCATGGAAGACGCCGTAGGCGATGCCACCTGTGGTTGTGACACCTTGCCCGTACGATGGGGCCTGCCCTTAGCACGCCGCTGGGCCATCGCTACTACAGCCTTATTGGCTTTCCTACTGGGCGGGCTGCTGTGGCTTGCTTTGGAGAGCGGCGCGACGCTGTGGCTCATCGGCATAGGGCTGGTCGGGTGGATAGTGCCCTGCGGCGCATTGGCGGTCTGGCTCCATCGCGCCTCGGAGCGCCGCCATTTTACAGCGGTGAGCACGGGCATAAAAGTGCTTATGCTGGTAGGGATCGTCGGGCTGCTCATTGGCTATTGGACAATGGCGTAAAAGGACACTGAATACGCTTCGCCGGATAGAAAAATAGAGGCCAATGATTAAAAAAGTTGTTCCTTCGCCAAGGCGAAATCACCAAAGTCCTATTTCCCCCGATGGGAGCGAAATGGGGCTTTTTTGTGTAAAAAAAATACAGCTGTGCTATGGTCAAAACTATTCTCTTTCAGGTTAATTGCGCTGGTGTGTGGCAGCGCTTTTTGGGTAGCTGGTTGCTGCTAACGATATGGTCGCAGGCCATTGGGCTGCAGGCGCAAGTAACGTGCTTGCCTGTCTTTCCACGCGTAAATGACGACGTGACGATTACCTACAACGCCACCCTGGGCAACGGTGCTTTAGTGGGCGTATCGCCCGTGTACGCGCACATGGGTGTTATTACTTCGCAGAGCACCTCGCCGTCTGATTGGCGCTACGTAAAGACCACCTGGGGAGTGGCTGACCCGGTAGGTCTAATGCAACCAGCCGGGCCTAATATGTGGACAAAAACCTTCAATATCCGCTCGTTTTTCGGCATTCCACAGGGTGAGGAAGTGCGACAACTGGCCTTTGTGTTTCGAAACGCTAACGGCTCCATTGTAGGTCGAGCGACCGACGGCAGCGATATTTTCTATCCCGTTTACCCCGACAACATGGGCTTGCAGACGGCGCTACTCAGCCCAGCCAGCAGCCCAGTACTTACCTCTGCTGGCAGCACCCTTGCCGTTCGGGCTGCCGCTTCGCTGCCCGCGACCTTGCGCCTGTACGACAACGGCACCCTAGTGACCAGCACTACTGGTACCCTACTGGAGACCGACATTACTGCTGGCTCGGGCGTTCATACAGTGGAATTTGTAGCCGAAGCCAGCGGGCAGCGCGATACGGCGCGCTTCGTTTACATCGCTCCCACCAGCCAACCCGCACAAAACCCACCACCGGGCACGGAATATGGCATCAACTACATCGACCCTCAGACGGTGCGCCTGCAACTGTATGCGCCCGGCAAGCAAGTCGTACACCTCATTGGAGATTTTAACGACTGGACGCCCTCCGACGCTTATCAAATGAAGCGCAACGCGCTGGGCAACATCTGGTGGTTCGAGCTCTCAGGGCTAACCCCGGGCCAACCGTACCGATTCCAGTACCTGGTAGACGGCACTCTGCGCATCGCCGACCCGCTTAGCACCCTGGTGCTTGACCCATGGAATGACCCTTTCATCCCTCCGTTGACTTACCCCAACCTGTTGCCCTACCCTACCGGAAAGACCTCGGGCATCGTATCTGTACTTCAAACCAACCAGCCCCCGTACACTTGGCAAGTGCCCAACTTCGATCGGCCTAAAAAGACAGACCTGGTCATTTATGAGTTGCTACTGCGCGATTTCGTCGGAAGGCAAAACTATCAAACACTCCTGGACACGCTCGACTACTTGCAGCGGTTGGGGATAAACGCCATCGAGCTCATGCCCATCAACGAGTTCGATGGCAACAACAGCTGGGGCTACAATCCCGCCTTTCACAAGGCATTAGATAAATACTACGGCACAGCCGAGGCCCTTAAGCGGTTAGTGGACGAATGCCACCGACGTGGAATAGCCGTCATTGTAGACGTAGTTTTCAACCACGTTACCGGCGCTAGCCCTTTAGCGCGCCTCTACTGGGACGCCGCCAATAACCGCCCAGCACCAAATAACCCCTGGCTCAACCCCGTAGCGCGACACGACTTCAACGTATTCTATGACTTCAACCACGAGAGCGCTCTGACGAAAATTTACGTAAAAAATTGTCTCAAATACTGGTTGGAAGAGTTCAACTTAGACGGTTTCCGCTTTGACCTGTCCAAAGGCTTTACCCAAAAGAATACGTTGGGCAATACAGCGGCCTGGGGGCAGTACGATGCCTCGCGGGTGGCTATTCTCAAGGACTACGCCGACTATATTTGGAGCATCCGCCCAGGGGCCTATGTCATTCTGGAGCACTTTGCAGACAATGACGAAGAAAAAGAGCTGGCTCAATACGGCATGATGCTGTGGGGCAACTTGTATGGGCCCTACAAGGAGGTAGCGCTGGGTTTCGGCAGCGGCATCAATGCCGACTTGCGCTGGGTATCGCAGCAGCAACGAGGCTGGAATGCGCCGCATCTCATCAGCTACATGGAAAGCCATGACGAGGAGCGCATTGCCTATGAATGCCTCACCTTCGGCAATACTTCCAATGCAGCCCACAACGTCCGTTCGCCTATCGTAGCGCTCCGCCGCATCGAGATGCTGGCTAACCTCCTGTACACCGTACCCGGCCCCAAGATGTTGTGGCAGTTTGGTGAGGTGGGCTACGACTACTCCATCAACTATTGCCCCAATGGCACCATCAACAACAACTGCCGGCTGGAGCCAAAACCTATCCGCTGGGACTACTATTACGACCCTTACCGCCGCCGCCTTTTCGATGTTACTGCGGCGCTTCTTCACCTGCGCACTACTCAGGAGGTATTCGAGACATCCAATGTGCAGCTTAATCTTGGCAGCGGACAGGTGCGGAGTATCTATTTGAACAGTGCTTCGGGCCATGTCGTTGTCGCAGCTAACGTGGGCGTCACCAACACCACCGCTTCGCTGACCTTCCAGCACACAGGCACGTGGTACGAGTACTATACCGGCGACACGTTGACAGTGAACCACCCCAATGTGCAGCTACCGCTTGGGCCGGGTGAATATCGGCTCTACTTAGACTATTTTGTGCCCGTACCGTCGGGGCTAAACCCCACGTCCACTAAAGCTCCAGGTGAGGCCATTTCGCTGCAGCTGTACCCTAATCCGCTGCATGGGTCGCGATTGTGGATACGGGTCGCCGAAGAAGTGGAAGGTATGCTGACGCTACATGACGCTACTGGGCGGATGCTCGTCAGTGCCCTTAAGCCTTTGGGGCAAGAAGTAACCGTTTTGGAGGTAGGTGCCCTGCCGGCCGGGCTGTATCTGCTCACTTTGCGCACGCTTGAGGGAGCCCTGGTAGCGCGGAAAGTCGTGGTGCCTTAGGTAAAAAGGCGGAGTGCCTTGTGTGCAGCCAACCACAGGGTTGCCATACCTTGGCGTTTGAAGGCAGGTGATGCGGCCGCTCGCGCGCCTGCGCGATTGCTTTATGTCTTCTTTTGTCTATCGGCTAACAGCGTTTTTGCGCTTTTGGGCGGCAGCCCGTACCGTGCATCGCGTGCACAGCCCGCTGGCTTTTGCCTGGGCTCATGCCGTATTGGAAGACCAGCGGCATTACTACGCATTTGATGACATTGAGGCGCTGCGGCGACAGATGTGCGCCAGCCCGCTCCAGCTGGACATGGAGGACTATGGCGCTGGCGAGGACGAGGTGCCGCTCCTCCGACGGGTGCCGCTGCGTCGGCTGGCACGGCGCTCCTCCAGCACAGCACTACAGGGTCGCTGGCTATTCCGCACGGCCCAGTGGCTACGTCCGTTGCGCGTGCTCGAGATGGGCACCTCTTTAGGCATTGGCACGGCTTACTTAGCGGCCGGAGCCGGCAAGCAAGCGCGCTTGCTCTCGCTCGAGGGCTGCCCCACGTGTGCGCGCATAGCCCGGACCCACCTGGACCTGTTGCACCTTGCAGAAACCGTGCGCATCTACGCTGGCCCTTTTGCCCGCACATTGCCCGCCGCTCTGGAAGAACTGGGTGGCCTCGACCTGGTGTTCTTCGATGGCCATCATCGCGCAGCCCCCACCCTGACCTACTGGGATCAGTGCCTGCCCTATGTCCATGAGCGCTCGGTCTTTGTGTTCGACGACATATACTGGTCGGCAGAAATGAGGGACACTTGGCAACGCATTCAAGCACACCCGCGCGTACGGCTTACGTTAGATTGCTTCGAGTTGGCGCTGGTGTTTTTTGACCCCGCTGTGCGCGAAAAACAGCACTTCCGCTTAGTGCCGACCCAGTGGAAGCCGTGGGAACGGCTTTTTTGAAAATGCCGCTCCAGCTTGACCGTGCGAGCTGGAGCGGCATTTGCGGCTGGCGAGGCGAGGCCCGCTTAGCGCGGTGCCACCGTCAGTGGCACTACTTGAGCGCACCCTTTTTCGTCGCGGAGGCGCAGCCAATGTAGCCCTGCCGGCATTTGAGGTAACTCAAAAGTATAAGCATGGGTGCCGGCCTCCCAGGCGCGCATAGGCGTTACGGCACTGACGGTGCGGCCCTGCAAGTCGATCAGGTCCATTTGCAAGCGAAGTGGCGCTTCCAACGTGAATTGTACGGTGGCCTGTTCGCGGGCAGGGTTGGGGAACAGGCGCACTGCTTCCACGTTGAGCCGGGTTTCTTTGACACTGGTAGCCTTATTATTGTAGCGATGAACGAAGAAGCCCTGGTCAACGAAGAAATCGTAAATGCCACTCACGAGGATTTTGTTATCGGTTGCCTGAAGGGCGAGGTCTGAGGGAAGCTGGTTGTTTTTTTCCAACACCACCCCACCGCTGCCGAAAGTCGTGTCTAGTTGGCCGTTGGCATTCATTCGAACCAGCAGGTAGCCCGACTCTGTGCTGTCGATGATAGCGGTGGCCAAGGTTACTATACGACCATCGGGTTGTAT
>Ga0073932_1002485_pt1 | contig 28328 bp, 22 predicted proteins | sample DewCreD2012metaG_FD_76967 | JGI IMG/M metagenome (GOLD analysis project Ga0073932, IMG submission 76967) | Hot spring sediment bacterial and archeal communities from British Columbia, Canada, to study Microbial Dark Matter (Phase II) - Dewar... ...
CCCGGGCGAGGACGAGTTCGCCATCGCCGTGACGAGCCTGCGCTCGCCGGTCCTCGGCTGGACGTTCCCGCGGCGCGAAGCATATTATGACCGCTATTACACCTTTCGCGACGTCCCCGCGGCCGAGATCAACGAGTGGAAATGCGCCTTCGCCTGGTTCATGCGCAAGCTGAGCTACAAATACGGCCGGCCGCTCGTGCTCAAGTCGCCGCCGCACACCGGCCGCGTGCGCCTGCTCCTGGAGCTCTTCCCGGAGGCGCGTTTCATCCACATCACGCGCGACCCGTATACCGTCTTCCGTTCCACCCAGAACCTGTACGCCAAAGCCGTGCCGTTCTCGCACCTGCAACGGCCCGACCCGGCGCAGGTGGACGCCGGCATCCTGCGCCGGTACGCAGACATTTACGATGTCTACCTGGAAGAGCGCGCGCGCATCCCGCCCGGCCGGCTGTGCGAGGTCCGCTTCGAGGACCTGGAGCGTGACGTGGTCGGTCAGGTCGGCCTGATCTACGAGCAGTTAGGTCTGCCCGGCTTCGCGGCGCTGCGCCCCAGGCTGGAAGCGTACGTGGCCGCCAGGGCTAACTATCAGAAGAACGCCCACCCGCCGCTGGACCCGGCGCTGCGCGAGCGCGTGGCCCAGGCCTGGGGCCGGTATTTCGCCGCCTGGGGTTACCCGGTCTGACCAGGAGCGTGCATGGCTGAAAACACCCGCCCGCTGGCCGCCCCCGCCGATCTGGCGCCGCCGGCCACGCTCTGGAACCGCCACTACCTGCTGCTCTGGGCCGGCCAGTTCGCCAGCAAGCTCGGCGACCAGGCGTTCAACATCGCCATCGTGCTGTGGATCACGCAGACCATCGGCTCAGCCACGTTGATGGGCCTGATCCTGTCCCTGGCCAGCCTGCCGGCGCTGCTGCTGGCCCCGCTCGGCGGCGCCATCGCCGACCGCTACCCGCGGCGCACCATCATCATCCTGTGCGACGCGGCGCGCGGCCTGGCCGTGCTGTCGCTCGGCCTGGTCTTCTTCCTGGCCCCCGGCCAGACCGGCCTGCACCTGGCCTGGCTGATCGGGGTCGCTTTAGCGCTGGCGATCATCGCCCCCTTTTTCGGGCCGGCGATTATGGCCTCCCTGCCGGACCTGGTGCCGCGCGACCGGCTGCCCAACGCCAACGCGCTCGGCCAGCTCTCCACCGAGTTCTCGCTCATCGTCGGCCAGGCGCTGGGCGGCACGCTTTACCGCCTGCTCGGCGCGCCGGTCATGCTCCTGTTCGACGGCCTGTCCTTTCTGATCGCCGGCGGCGCCACCGCGCTCATCCGCATCCCGCAGCGCCTGAACCCGCAGGCCGGCCGCTGGCAGGCGCGCCTGGCCGAGTTTCGGCGCGACCTGGCCGACGGCCTGCGCTATGTCTGGGGGACGACGGGCCTGAAGGGCCTGGTGCTCGTGTCCGCGGTCAGCAGTTTCTTCTCCGTGCCGTTCCTGTTGCTGCTGCCCTTCTACGTCAAGAACACTTTGCGGGCGGCTGAGGACTGGTACGGCTACCTGCTCGCGGCGGCCAGCGTCGGCTCGATCCTGGGCTATGTGCTGGTCGGCGTCACGCGCTTCTCGGGCCGGCGACGGGCGGCGGCGATGCTGGCCGCCATCTTCGTTGATGCGCTGGCCTACAGCGGACTGGTGTTCACGTCGTCGCCCGTTGCAGCGCTCGGGCTGTGGTTCCTGGCCGGCGGGACCGGCAGCTTCTTCGCGCTGAACATCACGGCCCTGATGCAGATGACCACGCCGTCTGAGATCCGCGGCCGCGTCTTCGGCCTGTTGACGACGCTGTCGGGCGCCATCGCGCCGCTCTCGATGGGGCTGGCCGGCTTCATCGCCGACTGGACCGGCCAGAACATCCCGCTGATCTACCTGGTGTGCGGCTCGGCCCAATTGCTGCTGGGGGCGTTCATCAGCCTGAACGCCCCCATCCGGGCCTTCCTGGCGTTTGAGCCCGGGCCGACGGGGGAGCCCACATGAGCGCCGCCGGCCCCTGGCTGGTCGTCCCGCGCCCCAGCCCGACCGCCCGCCTGCGCCTGGTCTGCTTCCCGCACTCCGGGGCCGGCGCCTCCACGTTCGCGGCCTGGGCCGGCGACCTGCCGCCGGTGTTCGAGGTCTGCGCGGTGCAACTGCCGGGCCGCGAGGCGCGCCTGGGCGAGCCGCCGTTCACGCGCATGGGGCCGTTGCTGGAGGCGGTCGAAGCCGGGCTTGGCCCGCGCCTGGCCGGCCGGCCATTTGCCTTCTTCGGTCACAGCATGGGCGCGCTGGTGAGCTTCGAACTGGCCCGGCGGCTGCAAGCGCGCGGCCAGGGCCCGGTGCACCTGTTCGTCTCCGGGCACCCGGCCCCGCACCTGCCGGACCGCGAGCCGCCCACCCACACGCTGCCCGAGCCGGAGTTCCTGGCCCGGCTGCGCCAGCTCAACGGAACGCCGCCCGAAGTGCTGGACCACCCGGAGCTGCGCGACCTGATCGTGCCGATCCTGCGCGCCGACTTCGCCGTGTGCGATACGTACACCTTCACCCCCGGCGAGCCGCTGGCCTGCTCGCTCTCGGCCTTCGGCGGCCTGCAGGACCCGCACGCGCGCCGCGATGAACTGGAGGCCTGGCGCGTCCACACCCGCTCCACGTTCGCGGCGCGCATGTTCCCGGGCGACCACTTCTACATCCATTCGGCGCGGCCATTGCTCCTGCGTATGGTGGCGCGCGAGCTGGACCAATGGCTGCGCACCGGGCACGCCCATGACCCTGACGCTCCGCTGGGACCCGCCGCCTGAGCCGCCCCGCCTGGGCCCGGCCGAGGTCCACGTCTGGGCCGCCGGGCTGGACCGGCCCGACGCCGAGCTGGGCGCGCTGTGGGAGACCCTCAGCGCAGACGAACGGGAACGGGCGGAGCGCTTCCGGTTCGAGCGCGACCGGCGCCGCTTCATCGCCGCGCGCGGGACGCTGCGCGCCCTGCTGAGTCACTACCTGAAGTCGCCGCCGGAGACGTTCCACTTCTCGTACAGCCCCTACGGCAAGCCCGCTCTGAGCGACGGGGCGCTCAGTTTCAACCTCTCCCACTCGCAGGCGCTGGCGCTGGTGGCGCTGGCCCGGGCCGGGCCGTTGGGGGTGGATGTGGAACAGGTGCGCGCGGACTTCGCCACGCTGTCAATCGCCGAGCAGTTCTTCTCCCCGGCCGAGGTGGCCGCCCTGCGCCCCCTGCCGGACGACGAGCGGGTGGAGGCCTTCTTCAACTGCTGGACGCGCAAAGAGGCGTTTGTGAAGGCGCTGGGCGAGGGCCTGTCCTTCCCGCTCAAAGCCTTCGACGTGTCACTGCGGCCGGGCGAACCGGCCGCCCTCCTGCGCGCCGACGGCGACCCGGAGGCCGCGTCCCGCTGGCGCATCCAGGCGTTGTCGCCGGCCGCAGGTTATGTCGCCGCTTTGGCGGTTCGCGATCAGGCGGCCCGTGTGCAGGAGTGGCGCTGGGGATAGCTGTAACACTCCTGTTGGTGCCTCGTTTAAATGGGTGGGGATCAGTCCGTTCTTCAATTTTGTCAACCTATAACGGATTCCGTTTTCATTTACGCTGCCCCCTCGACTGCGGCCCGCGCCCCGAGGCAGGCCGAGCAGGGTCGGGGTGCTCGGCGTAAATCCAAGAGGAAACCGTTCTAAACTGCTCTGCACGCCGGTTGTATACCGGGCGCGCTTTCGCGGGTTGCGCCGCGCCAAAGAGGAGGATGAACTATGAAGACCGGGATATGGCGCCAGTCTCTGTTTCTTCCCGTCCTGGGCGGCGGGTTGGCGCTCGTCGCCCTCGGGTCCCTGCTCGTCATCAGTCTTCTGGCCCTGGCTGTGACGCCGGCTCCCGGGCCGGCGGCCATCGCCCGGAGCCAGCCGGCGGCCGATGGCCTCCCCCTCGCCTTCGTGCCCAACGTCGGCCAGAGCGACCCGGAGGTGAAGTACCAGGTCCACGACATGGCCAGCACCCTCTTCTTCACCGAGGACCGCATCGTGCTGGCGCTGGCCGAAGACACGCTCGACGTGCAGTTCGAGGGCGCGTCGGCTACGCTGCGGGCCGCCGAGCGCGCGCCGGGCGTGGTGAATTATCTGCGCGGCGACGACCCGGCCGCCTGGCAGACGGGCGTGCCGACCTACAACGGCCTCATCTACGAGGCCCTCTACCCCGGGATCGACCTGCGGTACGACGGCGCCAGCGGCCGGCTCAAGGCCACGTACACCGTGGCGCCGGGCGCCGACCCGGGCCTGATCCGCTGGCGTCACACCGGCGCGGCCTCCGCACACCTGGATGAGGCGACCGGCGACCTGCAGCTCACGTTGTCCCGGTCAGGCCGGACCTTGATCGAGGCGGCCCCCATCGCGTGGCAGCTCATCGGCGGCCGGCAGAGGCCGGTGCCGATCCGCTTCGCGCTGGCCGCGGATGGCGGTGTGGGCTTCGAGCTGCCCCAGGGTTACGATACGACGCGTGAGTTGATCATCGACCCGACCATCGTCTACAGCACGTTCCTGGGCGGCGCCAGCTGGGACGCCGTCGCCGACATCGCCGTGGACGCCGACGGGAACGTGTACCTCACCGGCTCCACCGGCTCGAGCGACTTCCCCAAGAAGAACGCCCTGTACGGCGTGCGGCCAGGCGGCGATGAAGACGCCTTCATCCTCAAGCTTAACGCCGCCGGCACGGCCCTGGTCTATGGCACGTTCCTGGGCGGCGACGACGACGACGGCGCCAACGGCCTCGCCGTGGACGCCCAGGGCAACGTGTATGTGGCCGGCGAGACCAGCTCAGAGGACTATCCCACCACGGCCAGCGCCCTGCAGGACGGGCTGTCCTCGCAGTCCGGCTTCCTGTGGCACGGCTTCCTGACGAAGCTCAATGCCGCCGGCAGCGCCCTGGCCTACAGCACTTACCTGGGCAGCGCCGGCAGCGAGGACGTCTCCGAGGCCGCCGATGTGGCCGTCACCGGCGCCGGCCTGGCCTATGTGGTCGGCGGCACCTTCGCGGCGGACTTCCCGGTCAAGAACGCGCACCAGGCCGACCTGGCCGGCGACCAGGACGCCTTCGTCGTCAAGCTGGACACCACGAAATCCGGCGCGGCCTCGCTGCTGTTCGGCACCTATCTGGGCGGCAGCCGGGGCGATGAAGCCGACGGGGCCGCCGTGGACGGCAGCGGCAACGTCTATCTCGTCGGGGCCACCGCCTCCAGCCTCTTCACGAGCCTTCAGGCGGCCGGCGGCACCGTGGACGCCTTCGCCGCCAAGCTGACCCCGGCCGGCGCGCTGGCTTACGGCGCGCGCCTGGGCGGCAGCGCCAACGACTACGGCAACGGCATCGCCGTTGACGGCGCCGGCGGCGCCTTCCTGGTGGGCAACACCACCTCGACGAACTTCCCGACCACGGCCGGCGCCTTCCAGCGGACCTTCGGAAACAGCCTCTGCCCAGGCGTGGCGCTGACGCCCAACGTCTGCAACGACGTGTTCGTGGCCCGGCTCAACGCCGCGGGCAACGGCCTGGTCTTCAGCACGTTGCTGGGCGGGTACGGCAACGACTACGGCTACGGCATCGCCGTGGCCGGCGGCCAGGCCTACGTCGTCGGCTCGACCGACTCGAACAACTTCCCCATCGACAACTACCTGCAGGCCTACGGCGGCAACGGCGACGCGTTCGTGGCCAAACTGAGCGCGGACGGCAGCGCCCTGGATTACAGCACCTTCCTGGGGGGCGGCTATTCGGACGCCGCCAGCAGCGTCGCCGTGCATGGCCCGGACGCCGTCTATGTCGGCGGCTACACCTCGTCCGGCGATTTCCCGGTGAAGGACGCCTTCCAGGCCGTCAGCCGGGGCATGCTGGAAGGCTTCCTGGTGAAGCTCAGCGACGCCGGGGCCGGCACGCCCGCGCCCAGCGTGACGCCCCCCCCGCCCACCCAGACGCCGCCGCCCACGCCGACCGGGCGTCCCGGCCTGACCGGCTCCTTCAAGTCCGCCGAGCCGCGCCTGATCGGCCCGGACGACCAGGTGACCTTCACCATCCACCTGATCAACAGCGCCGCCGAGGACGCGACGGCGGACGTGGTCGACGTGCTGCCGGCTGAGCTGGACTACGTCCCCGGCTCGGCCGATCCGGCGGCCACGTACAACGCCGCGCAGAACAAGCTGACCTGGAACGACATCGCCGTGCCGGCCGGCAGCCAGGTCCGCCTGACCTTCCAGGCCGAGCCGGCTGTGACCGTGGACCGGCCGATCTCGGTCGAGAACACGGTCGCCATCAGCTCCGGCGGCGCGACCTTCACGCGCAGCGCCGCCGTCGGGCTGCTGCCGGCCCCGCCGGCCGGCGACGTCCGGCCGCCGCACGTCCTGGACGTGGCTATCGGCGAGAGCGACCTGCTCACCAGCCGCGACGTCGTGCTGCACATCACGGCCGAGGACAACGTCGGCGTGACCAAGATGGCGATCCGCGAGTGGCAGCTCGCCACGCGGCCCTACCCGCGCTGGGAGCTGGTGCGCGAGACGCCCTGGATCGACTTCCAGAAAGACTACGCCTGGCGGCTCGGCGACGCCGACGGCACGCACATCGTGGCGGTCTGGGTGAAGGACGCCGCCGGGAACAAGTCGCGGCTGGACCGCCGCAGCCTGGATTACGCCAGCCTGATCCGGCCGGGCGCCGACGTGCCTGCCGGCGGCCTGGTGCCCTACCTGGCGCACTTCGAGGCCGGCGTGACCGTGAACGTCACCCTGACGCCCAACTCCGGCGACCCGGACCTGTACGTCTGGTATCCGGGCGGCCTGGGCCAGCCGGACAAGAAGAGCACGAACGACACGGGCGTGGACGCCGTCACGTTCACCACGCCGCGCGCCGGCGCGTACCTGATCCTGGTCCACGGCTACAGCGCCGCCAACTATGATCTGGCCGTCACGGTGACCGGCGCCCTGGCGGCCCAGTTCGAGACGCAGGCCGTCCAAAAGGTGGACACGCTCCAGTCCGAGCCGGTGCTGGTCCAGGCCGGCCTCGACCCGCTCGGCGAGGCGCAGGCCGTCCTGCCGCCGCAAGAATCCTTCACGGTGTTCCTGCCGGCGATCCGGCGTTAGGCGACGCCGGCGCAAAGCCGGCGCGGGTCCGCGCCCTTACCGTGGACCCGCGCCGGCGGCGGAGGCACAGCCCCAACCCAGCTGGTTAGATCGGCCCTCCCGCCCGGGCGGCCCGGTCTTTCCCCCCCACCTCGCAACGCAGCCTCCCGCCCGTCCCCCGGCGGGAGGTTGCGCTTAAAGGGCCCGCTTCTCTCAGCGGTCCGTGCGGCGGGTGTTGACGATGCTGAACAGGACGAAGAGCGCGCCGACCGCCAGGGCGAACAATGTGAACGGCAGCCAGGGCGAGATGAGAGGCAGGGTGACCGATAAGCCGGTGGCCGGATCGTAGACCGAGGTGGTGAAGTAGAACAGGCTCTGGTTGCTGACCAGGATGACCTCGGTGGCGATCAGCGTGGCCACCGGGTTGGTGACGACGAGCAGGCTGAAGAGGTAGAGCAGGCCGATCTGCAGGATCAGCGGCGGCGCCGAACCCAGGCTGAACACCGGGCCGAGGATAGCCACCGGGAACATCAGGACCGGCAGGCCGAGCGTGTTCAGCAGCACGAAGGCGTAGGTCAGGATCGTGGCACCGAGCGTGCGGCGCATGACGGATGAAAAGAAGAGGCCGGCCGCGCTGAACATGAAAGCCGTCGCCATCAGCAGCAACGTGGCGATGAGCACTTCTTCGGGCGCGACGCCGCCCAGCAGAAACGCCAGGCTCTGCAGCGGGAGCGCCGCCAGCAGCAGGAGCAGCGCGTACGCCAGGGCCGAGGCCAGCTTGCCCAGCACCAGGGCGCGCGCCGAGAGCAGCGTCGTTTTAAGCAGGTCATAGGTCTGGCGCTCGCGCTCGCCGCTGATGGCGCCTACGGTGAAGGCCGGCGTGATGAAGCAGACCAGCAGCGTCTCGATGCCGACCACGGCCGCGAAGACGAACTTGCCGAGCAGCTGCCGGTCCGGCCGGCTGTAGAGGCCGGAACTGGAAGTCAGGAACAGGCCGTACAGCAGCGTGATGAAGGCGATCATCAGCAGCAGGTACACGGTGAGCACCACGAAGGCGCGCGCCCCGCGCATCCGGCCGCGCAGCTCTTTCAGCGTCACCGGGTTGCGCGTCAGCCACTCGCGCAGCGTGCGGCGCGGTTTCTTGGGCGAGGTCGCGGACGGGACGGCGGCGGTGTCGGTCACGAGACAATCCCTTTCGTCACCTGCATGAACACATCCTCGACATCATGGACGGTCTCGGAGAAGCGCAGCACGGGCAGGCCGGCGCTCACCAGATCGCGCAGCAGGGCGCTGACGGCGGCGTCGTCGCCGGCGAAGTCCACCTCCAGCGTGGCGTGCTCGCCCACCCCCTGCGGCGCCTGGTCCGCCACGCGCACGCCCAGGACCGCTTCGCGGCCGAAGAGCGCCGATTGGGCCGCTTCCGTGCCCGGGTCGAGCAGCGTGATCGACAGCGTGCGGTGCGGCCGCAGCCGACGCTGCATCTCGGCCAGGCTGCCCTGCGCCACCAGGCGCCCGGCCTCCAGGATGCCCACCTGGGTGCAAATCTCGGCCACGTCGGCCAGGATGTGCGTGGAGAAGAAGATCGTCTTGCCCAGCCGGCTGAGCTCGATCAGCAGCTCGCGGATCTCGATGCGCGCGCGCGGGTCCAGGCCGGAGGCCGGCTCATCCAGGATCAGGACCTGCGGGTCGTGGGCCAGCGTGCGCGCCAGGCACAGGCGCTGCTTCATGCCGCGCGAAAGCGTGTCCACCTGGTCGTCGCGGCGGTGGGCCAGGTCCACCAGCTCCAGCAGGTCCCCGATCAGGCCGCGGCGCTGGGCCTCCGGGATGTGGTAGCAGGCGGCGAAGAAGTCCAGGTATTCCCAGACCGTCATGTCGTCGTACACGCCGAAGAAGTCCGGCATGTAGCCGATGACGCGCCGGACCGCGGTGGGGTTGCGGCGGATCGAATGGCCGGCCACGCGGGCCTCGCCGGCGGTCGGCTCGAGCAACGTGGTGAGCATGCGCATCGTGGTGGTCTTGCCGGCGCCGTTCGGGCCGACGAAGCCGTAGATGGCGCCCTGTTCCACTTGCAGCGACAGGTCGTTGACGGCCGTGAACTTGCCGTAGCGCTTGGTCAGGCCCTGGGTTTCCAGGATGACGGCCATCTCACGGCTCCACGGTGAGCGTGAAATCGGCCACGCTCACATTGAGGGTGTCGAGACTGCTATTCGACAACCGCAGCCGGACCTCGCCGCCCGCGCCCACAAACCGGCCCGGCTCGGGCACGGTCCGGTCGCCGTAACCGGTCGCCGGCAGCCGTTCCCACGCCCCGCGCACGAAATCCCACAGGTCCACCTCCGGCGCGGTGGAGCCGGAGGAATTCGGGCCGTAGCTGTTGCCGTACAGGTGAAGCTGGAGATCGCGCACGCGCCCGAAGGTCAGCGCCCGGACCGGCGCGAAGGAGACCGCCAGCTGATCGCCGGTGTACAGGGTGGCGTCGTACGGCGCCGTCGCCCCGGACGACGCCGCCTGGAGCGGCGCCCAGGCCATCAGGCCCGGCACCACCACCACCGCGCCGGAGGTGTCCAGCACCGAACGCAGGCCGATCAGATAAACGGTTTGATCGTCGGTCTTGTAGGCCGTGTTCAGGACCGCGGCCTCAACCGGCATGGCCGACGTCCAGCCCACCAGGTAGACGCCGCTGCCGCGCCCCGGCGCGGCCCCGCCCGCATAGGTGTTGATCGCGGCGCTCAACAGCGAGTAGCGCCGATACTGCTGGCGGTCGCCGTAATAGTTGCCGGAGCCCAGGATCTCGTCGATCGTCGCGTCGTAATTGCCGCCATAGTAGGGCGCGACCGGATACTGGGCGGGGAGACCGGCGGGCGGCACGGGCAGGATGCCGTTAGGGCTCAGCGGGGCGGCGCGCCCGCCGCTGAGGATGAGTGAGACGGAGCGGGTCTCGCCGGGCTGAAAGTCGCCCAGCGCCAGGGAACTGCCGGGCGCCAGCAACACCGCGTCTTCCAGGACCAGGTCGCTCTGGTTGGTCACCGAGCCCAGCAGTCGCCCGGCGCTGCCGTACAGCTCCAGGCGCAGCTCGGAGTCGATGCGCGGCGCCGGCGCAGCGCCCTGCGCCAGGAAGGTCTGCACCGCCGCGATCTCGGTGCGCACGCCATACAGGCGCAACGCCTCGCCCTGCTCGACGCGCAGCGACGCCGCGCCCGGCTGACTGTAGCCGGGCAACGGCCGCACCAGCAGGCCGGGCGCGAATTGCAAATCATACGAGGTCCGCCGCGGCGAGAACAGGCCGACGACCTGATCCACCCGCGCCTGCTCGGCGCCGGGCCAGGCCTGCACGATGGCGAGGCGGTGCAGCGTCGGCTGGTTGCCGGCCAGGCCGTAGCCGGCCAGATAAGCGACCAGGCTGAACACGGCGACGATGACCGGGATGGTGACCCAGGCCAGTTCGCGGCGCTTGATCAGACGCAGCACGAAGTAGTTGGCGGGGCCGACCAGCGCCAGGTACAGCCCCAGGAAGCCGCAGATCAGGAACGGGTTGGGGAGCTGCAGGTCCGGGAGCGCGTCCACCGCGCTCTGCGCCGACGACCAGTTGGTGATGCCCGGGGCCCAGCTCGGCCGGTCGCTGGAAGCGGCCAGCACTTTGCGGAACAGGCCGGCGGCGCCGTCCCAGGCGCGCAGGGGCGCAAACGCTACGTCCACGGCCAGGAAGACGACCTCACCCAGGCCCAGGCGGCGCGAAACGATCAGCGGCAAGCCCTCCGTCTCCGCCAGCACCACGCTCTCCGGCGCGAGCACGCCGGTGGCAACAACGGCTTCACCGGAGGGCGCGACCGGCGTCAGCGCAAAATCGGCCAGCGGCCCCAGCCGGGCCACCGCTTGCGCGCCGTCCGGGATGAGCGGCAAAAGGTCCGTCAGCCCGGCCGCGGTTTTCTGCCAGCCGGGACCGCCCAGCGCCAACAGCCGGCCGCCGCCGCTCACCCACTGGCGCAACGCCGCGCGCTGCTCGAGCGAGAGCGCGCCGGTGTCGGTGTCCGAGACCACCAACACATCCAGGGTCTGCCAGGCCTGGGCCAGCGGCGGCAGATCGGCCAGGTCCAACTGCGCCACCACCGCCTGCCCGCTGACCGGGTCAATATCGGCCAGCAGGTTGAAGGCGCCCGGCGCGCCGGCCAGCACGCCGTAGACCAGGTCGCTGGGCGCGGCCTGGGTGAGGCGTTCCGAGACGGGGAGCGCCAGGTTGGTGTCGCCGTCCCGCAGGCGGACTTCCAGGTTGGAGACGTATCCTTCGGGAGCGACGTAGAGGAAGAGCTCGCGGCGCGACTGGCTCGGCAGCTCCACCTCGCGGGTGACGACGACCTCCGAGCCGCCGAAGCCGCGCGGTGTGACGATCTCGAGCCGGCCGCGCACGTCCGGGCCGTCGTTCTCCAGCGTGACGCGGACCGGCAGCCACTGGCCGTCGCGGTAATAACCGTCCAGGCCGGCGCGGGCCTGCATGAGGACGGCAGGGTTTTGAGCCGGCGGGGCGGCGCGGCCGGCGCCGAGCGGCGCCAGGCCGATGAGCGCGGCGGCGCAGACCGTCAGGACGAGCCGGGCTGTATATCTCAACAGGTTACCCTCGCGCTCCATTCGCCAACAACATGATCAACTGCTCAACTTGACGTTCCGCCTGCCTGTTCCGTTCCCGGCGCGCCGGCCAGCCTTGGGAGACTTGTACCATGTGGGTGGGGTTCCGTCAAAGGGACTCACGCCTGGGGTGCCTTCGCCGCTGGTGGTCAATCTCCAGGCCGCCGCACCTGGGCTCAGCCGTTTCCACCGTCGCCCCGGCGCAGGCCGGGGCCCAGAAGCGCCCGCTCTTCTACGCGCGTCTTCTTCTGGTGGATGCCGGCTTTCGCCGGCATGACGTGGGTGCTGGGTGTCTGCCAGGCGGACGGGTCAGCTCAAAAGCCCGAAGGCACCCCACGCCTGGCCCGGCGTCGGCAGCTCCAGCAGGGCCTGGGTGAGGTCGTTGAGCGTGGCCGAGACGTCCGCGGGCGCCTCGCTCCCCAGGCGCGCGATGAGCGTCTCCGCCCGCGTCTTGAGCTCGCCCTGGCAGGCCGGATGAGCGCGCAGCGCCGCCAGCGGCGCGCCCAGGCGCTCCCCGGCAACGCCGGCCGCCGCGGCGATCTCGGCCAGCCCCAACAACGCGTCCAGCCACGGATAAGGCACCTGCAATTCGGCCGCGCAGCGGGCGGCTTCCGCATAGGCGCGCCAGGCCTCGGATCGCCGATCCTGCACGGCCAGGACCCGGCCAAGTTGATTGAGCGCGACCGCCAGGCCCGAGCGTTCGCCCACGTCGCGGTGCGCGGCCTCGCTCTCCCGCAACAGCGCCTCGGCCCGCGCCAGGTCCCCCTGGGCCAGCGCCAGCATGCCGAGCTGGCTGTAACTCTTTGCCACGCGCAGTCGGTTGCGATACGGCCGGTACAGCGCCAGGCTCTCCTCGAGCAGGCGCTGCGCTTCCTCCCTCCGACCGGTGTAGCCCGCCGCCGCCCCCAACGCCCCCAGGCATGCCGCCAGGTGATACGGGTCGCCGGCGGCGCGGGCATGGGTGAGCGCCTCGGACAGCGCCGCGTAGGCCTCCGGCGCCTGCGACTGGACCAGGCGCAGTGTCCCCAACGCCATCCCGGCCAGCGCGAGGCGGCCCTGGTCGCCCAACTTCTGCGCCAGGGCCAGCGCCTCTTCCAGGCTCCGGGCCGCCGCCTCGTAACGGCCGCCGAGCATGTGTCCGGAGCCTTGCGTGAAGAGCGCGTCGGCCAGCGCGCCGTGATCCGCGCCGGCGCGCAGCAGCTCCAGGCTTTCCTCCAGCAGCGCCTGCGCCGCTTCAGTCTGGCCGCGATACAGCCCGAACCAGGCCTGATAGACGAGCGCCCGGCCCAGAGCGACATCCCGCGCCGCCCCGGCCGGCAGGGCGCGCAGCGCGCCGGCCGCCGCGCCGAAAAGCGCCTCGCCCTCGGCCGAGCGGCCGCGCACTTCGCAGAAGAACCAGACGCTGTAGAAGCAGCGCGCCAGAGCCTCGACGGCGCCCTGGTCAATCAGCCAGCCCCACACGCCGCGCACGATGTCGAAATCCGCTTCGATCTCGGCCAGCGCGGCCAGCTGCTCTGCGCTCTTCAGCCGCCGCTCCCAGGCCGCCGCCTGCCCGGCATAGTGACCGGCCAGCCTCGCCAGCGTCGCCGTGCGCTCGGCCGGCGCGGCGTCGAGGCGCTCAACGGCAAACTGCCGCACCAGCTCGTGCAGGTCGTAGCGATCCCCGGGCGCGCGGCGCAGCAGCGATTTATCGACCAGAGCGGACAGCGTGGCCAGCGTGGCGTCGGCCGCCTGTTCCGCCGTGGCGCGCCGGAACGCGCCGCCCAGCGCCGACAGCCGGCGCAGGACGCCCTGCTCGTCGGCGGCGAGCAGCCTCCAGGAATGGTCGAACACGGCCCGCAGGCTGCGCTGCCGTTCCGGCAGGTCGCGCAGCGCCGCGCCGAGAAAATCCAGGTTGCGCGCAATCTCGTCCGCGATCTCGGCGCACGACAGCGCGCCCGCCCAGGCCGCCGCCAGCTCAATCGCCAGCGGCAGGCCGTCCACCAAGTGGCAGATGCGCGCCACCGCCGGGCGCTCGGCCGCCGTCAACTCGAAGTCCGGGCGCGCGCGCCGGGCCGCCTGCACGAACAGCGTCACGGCCGCGCTCTCCGCCGCCACCGGCAGCCCCTGCACCTCCAGCAGCCACTCGCCGCGCAGCCGCAGCCTCTCGCGCGAGGTCACCAGCAGCTTCACGCCCGGCGCCCAGGCCACGACCTCGGCCAGGAAGCCGGCGGCCTCCATGAGGTGTTCGAAGTTGTCCAGCACCAGCAGCAACGGCTTGTCCCGCAGATAGTCCAGCAACTGGCGCTCGGCCGGGTGACGGCCGTCTAACGCGAACGCCAGGGCGGCGGCGATGGCGGGCGCGACGGAGGCGGCCGCCTGGACCGGCGCCAGCGGCACAAAGCCGGCGCTGGCCCGCAGACGCCGGGCGGCCTCCAGCGCCAGGCGCGTCTTGCCGACCCCGCCCGGCCCGGTCAGCGTCAGCAGCCGGCAGGCGGGGTCGCGCAACAGGCGCTCGATCTCATCCAGTTCGTGCTCGCGGCCGACCAGCGGCGTGGGCGGCTCCGGCAGCGCGGCGCCCGGTCGGCCGGCGGGCGCAGACGCCGGCGGCGACAGCCGCGCCACCGGGCGCGCGCCCCGCGCCGCGTCGATGAACGCCACGCGCTCCCCGGCCGCCACCTGGAGCGCGTCAGCCAGCAGCTCGGCCATCTGGCGCGACGGCCGGCGCTGGTCGCTCTCGATTTTGACGATGGTCACCTTGGAGCAGTTCACGCGCCCGGCCAGCGCCTGCTGAGTGAGATCCAGGGCCTTGCGCCGTCGCCGCACCCACTCACCAAAAGAAGCGTGTTCGTTCATGCCTTATCCCGCCGGGGATTGTACAACTAACCGGATCACTTTCTGATACCCGCGCCGGGCGCTTTGGCGGTTCAATGACAGCATCGGATTGACGAAGGAGATAACCTCATGGAACTGCAAGAGCTGCTGAATGTCTTCCTGAACTGGGCCTGGGAGCGCCACCACAACCCGCTCAGCTGGCTCATCCGCCCGCTGTTCCTGATCCCGCTGTGCTACTTCGCTTACCGGCGCAGCTGGCCCGGGATCGGGCTGACCCTGGTCGCGCTCGCCACCAGCATGTTCTGGTTCCCGGCGCCGGCCGAGCCGCCGGCCTGGGTGACGGACTTCCTGGCGCGCGAGCAGGCCTTCCTGCTCTCGCCCTGGACGCCCGGCAAACTGATGCTCACGGCCCTGGTGCCGCTCAGCCTGGGGGCGCTCATCGCGGCGTTCTGGTTCCGGTCCATCGCCTGGGGCGTCGCGCTCTTCGTCGCCATCGGCCTGGCCAAGTCGGCCTGGAGCGTGTACGAGGGCGGCGCGTCCGGCTGGTCGGTGGCGCCCTTCGCGCTGTTCGGCATCCTCGTCTGCTCGGCCGTAGTCCTGTTCACGCACCGGCGCTGGGGCCGCCGCGCGCCGGCCAAAGCGAACGTCAAGCCGCAGGCGTGAGCCTGCTGGAGGAGGCCTTCCATGTGGACCGCACACGCCCTTGATCGACTCTACCGCGACGTCCCGGCTGAAGCCCGCGCCGAGCTGCTGCGCTTCCGGCAGACGCACCCCCTCCGGCAGATCGACGTCGCCGGGACGACCTGGGAATACCTGGCCTGCGGACGCGGCGTTGAGACGCTGCTGATCCTGCCCGGCCTGATCGGGCTGGCCGAGATGTCCTTCCAGCATATCCTGGCGCTGGAAGGCGAGTACCGCATCCTCGTCCCCAGTTACCCTTTCGGGTTGAAGGACCTGGGCGAGATGGAGACCGGGATCGCGGCCATCCTGGACGCCGAGGGCGTGCGCCGGGCGCACGTGCTGGGCGGCTCGTACGGCGGCATGGTGGCCCAGCGCTTCGCGCGCCGCTACCCGGAGCGCGTCGCGCGGCTGGTGCTCTCGCACACCGGCGGCCCGAAGCCGGAGCGCGCGGCGCAGAGCCGGCGGGTGGTGGCCCTGTTCGGGCTGTTGCCGATGGGCCTGCTGCGCGCCCTGTTGCGCGCGGCCACGCGCAAGTCACTGCAGGCCGCGCCGGAGCACCGCGCTTTCTGGGTGGCGTACTCGGAGGAGATGATCCAGCATCTGACCAAGGCCGACCTGATCGCGCGCTACCGGCTGGCGGTGGATTTCGACGCGACCTCGGCCTTCACGCCGGACGATCTGAAGGATTGGCCCGGCCGCATCCTGATCCTGGAAGGCGACGACGACCCGGTGGCCGAGGCCCCGGCGCGCGCGGCGCTCAAGGCCCTGCACCCGCAGGCCCGCGTGCACACTTTCCACGGCGCCGGCCATGTCGCCTCGATCGCCAGGCTGGACGAGTACGTGGCCGTCATCCGCCAGTTTCTACGCGAGGCGTGATGGCCCGGGACCGGGCGCGGCTCGTGGCCCGCTATCAGGCGCACGGCGGCGCCCAGGCGGCGCGGCGGTTGGCGGACCGGCTGGCCGGTTTCCCGCTGACCGCCGCCTGCCTGGCCCGGCTTCAGGTCGCCGTGGCCCAGGCGGTCCAGGGACGGGCCGGCGCGGTGCAGGTCCGGGTGCGGGCGGCCGGGAACAGACCGGGACCGGGCGGCTGGGGTTTCTTCATTGTGGAACGGGCAGACTCGGGCGGCCTGGAGATCATCCTGTATCAGGATCACCCGACGGGAGACCAGGCGCCATCGCATTGAAATAAACCGTCTGAGTTATGATGGCGGGCGTTGCACTGACGGCGGGCCGGTCCCGGCACAGGGTCCGGCTCGCCGGGAAGGGAGACGACCGATGCCCGCCATCACCGCTCGCCTGGCCCGGACCCCGCTCTGGTTCAAGATGGCGCTGCTGGCCGCCGGACTGCTGGCGGCGGCCCAATTGGAGGAGAGGCGCGTCCAGGCCGCCGCGCCGGGCCAGGTCTGCGCCCCGCCCCTCCAGCCGGTGGCGCTGGTCAGCCCGGTCGTGGTGACGAACTGCACCCAGGCCGGCCTGCAGGCGGCGTTGAGCGCGGGCGGACATATCACGTTCGACTGCGGGCCGGACCCGGTCACCATCCCGCTGACCGCGCCGCTCGTCACCAGCGCCGTGAACGATATCGTGCTCGACGGGCAGAACATGGTCACGCTCGACGGCCAGAACCTGACCCGGATCATCGAGAAGCCCTTCACACCGAACTCCCATATCGACAAGACCCTGGGCAACGACCTGACCCTGCAAAACATCCGCCTGGTCAACGGCCGCGCGCCGGCGGCGCAGACGACCGGGGACGCCAACGCGCGCGGCGGGGCCGTGTGGGTCACCAGCCCGGGCACCCGCCTGCATATCTTCAATTCCACGTTTGAGAACAACCGCACCACCAGCCTGACGGACGAGGACAACCAGGGCGGGGCGATCTTCGCCGCCAACATCTACGAGACCGTCATCGTCGGCTCCGAGTTCATCAACAACGAGGCCGGCAACGGCGGCGCATTCGGGGCCATCGCCAGCGGCCTGCAGGTCTACAACAGCCGGTTCGCGAGCAACCGCGCCTCGGACGCCAGCGCGGGCGGCATTGTGCGCGGGCACGGCGGCGCCATCCACCTGGATGGAACTTTCAACAGCTTCAACCCGGTCACCAGCAACACAGTGCAGGTCTGCGGCTGCGTCTTCGAGGCCAACACCGCCGTGCGCGGCGGCGGCGCGCTCAAGATCACCCTCTCCGACGGCGCGAACACCAGGGCCGTCTACGCGCGCTCGGCGTTCACCGACAACCGGCTGGTCGGCGTCCCGCCGGCCGAGGGCCACGGCGGCGCCCTCTATCACATCGAGGACGACCACGCCGGCGGCGGCGCCGAGGACAACCTCGAGATCAGCGATTCGACCTTCGCGGGCAACTACGCCCAGCGGCAGGGCGGCGGCGTCTGGCTGTCGGTCAAGGGCCGCGGCCGGATCGTCAACGCCACGTTCTACGACAACCGGGCCGCCACGGCCGGCACCAACGTCATCGGCCAGGGCGGCGGGCTGGTGATCAGCCTGGGCGCCATTGATATCGTCAACGCCACCTTCGCCCAAAACTTTGCCACGTTCCAGGGGGGCGCCCTGTTCGCCGGCAGCGGCCCGGAGACGGCGGTCACGCTGTACAACTCGCTCTTCTACCAGAACCGGCTCGACCCGACGCACACCAACCCGGTGACGACGGAGTGGCAGGGCTACCACACCAACCGGCCGCTGAACAACGGCGGCGGCAACCTGCAATACCCGCGCGCAAAGACGCCGGACTTCAACAACGAGGTCAACAACCTGATTACCGGGCCTGCTTCCGCGATCCTGTTCCTCGATCCGCTGCTCGGCCCGCTGGCGGACAACGGCGGCCCGACCCGGACGCTGCTCCCCGCCGCCGGCAGCCCGGCCATCAACGCCGGCGGGGCCGCCGCCTGTCCGGGCCTCGATCAGCGCGGCGTGCTGCGCCCGCAGGGGGCCGCCTGCGATATCGGCGCGGCCGAGGTCGTATTGCAACTTGGCGCCAGCCCGGGCCTGGTGGCGATAGACGAAGGCGCGTTCACGCTCACGGTGACCGGCGCGGACTTCACCGGCGCCAGCCAGATCGTATGGCGCGGCCAGACGCTGGCGACCACCTTCGTGAACAGCGCCACCCTGCGCGCCACGGTCGCCGCAGGCCAGATCGGCGCGGCCGGCCAGGCCGTCGTCACCGTCACCGGCTCCAGCCTGTCGGCGGCGACGGTCACCGTGGCCCCAACGCTCTACCGGGTCCGGCTCCCGCTGGTGAGACGATAAGCGCGCACCGGCCTGGCCGACCGGCCAGTCGCAATCCCTCTTTTGGCCGACGCCGCGCGCGGTCGAAAGTGCTAACGTACCGGCAATGGGGCCCGTTGCGGCCCCGGGCTACCGTTGGCGGCGCGCCGGCCCCCACCGGCGCGCCAGGAAGGCATGCGATGGATTCCACGTCCCCGCCCGTCATCGAAACCCACGGCCTGACCAAAACCTACAAGGGGGTCCAGGCGCTGAAAGCCCTCAACCTCAAAGTCCCGAAGAACTCCATCTTCGGGTTTCTCGGCCCGAACGGCGCCGGCAAGACCACCACCATCAAGTTGCTCCTCGGGCTGGCCCGCCCCAGCGGCGGCGGGGGCCGCATCTTCGGGCGCGACATCGTCCGTGAGAGCGTGGCGATCCGCCAGCGCGTCGGCTACCTGGCGCAGGACCCGCGCTACTACGAATACATGACGGCCCGCGAGACCCTGCGTTTCACGGCCGGCTTTTTCTTCAGCGGCCCGCCGGACCGGATCGAGGCGCGCATTGCGGAGACGCTGGAGCTGGTGGGGCTGGACGACAAGGCCGACCGCCCGATCAAAGGCTTCTCGGGCGGCGAGCGTCAGCGGCTGGGCATCGCCCAGGCGCAGATCAACTACCCGGACCTGCTCATCCTGGACGAGCCGGCCGCCAGCCTGGACCCGCAGGGCCGCCGCGACGTCCTGGAAGTGATGGAACGCCTGCGCAAGCACACCACGATCTTTTACTCCACCCACATCCTGGACGACGTGCAGCGCGTCAGCGACATGGTGGCGATCCTGAACCGCGGCGAGCTGGTGGCGCAGGCTCCCATCGAACAGCTGCTGGCCGGCTCCGGCGGCGTCGTCTACGAACTCAAGCTCAAAGGCGACGCCGAACCGGTGTGCGGCCTGGTGGCCGCCCAGCCGTGGGTGTCCAGCGTCAAGGTTGAGCGCGTCAACGGCGCCACGGCCTGGCGCATCGGCGTGACGGATGAGGCCGCCGCCGAGCATGACCTGCTGCGGCTGGTCCTCTCCGACCCGGCCGTGTCGGTGGCCGAGTTTCAGCGCCAGAAGTTCGACCTGGAAGAAGTCTTCTTAAAGATTGTGGAGGGAGGCGACCATGGCCAGCAATAGCGCCCTGCGCGCCGCGCCAAACCAGGGCTGGCTGCAAGGCTTCAGCAACCTGACCCGCAAAGAGAACCGTCGCTGGTGGCGGACCTGGCGCTGGTTCTGGCAGACGCTGATCTGGATGGCGATCGTCAACGGCATGCTGACCCTGGTGCTGGTCGTCGCCCCGCGCGCCGAGTCACCCCAGGCGCGGCAGCAGACGGACGCGATCCGGGAGGCCGAGGGCCTGCCGGCCCAGCCGCCGCTGGACGAGACGGGCCTGACGATCTTCTTCATCTTCTCCGGCCTGGCCATCGCGGTCGGCGTGGCGATCCTGGGGCAGGAGGCCGTCATCCTGGAGCGGCAGACCGGCACGGCGGCCTGGGTGCTGTCCAAACCGGTCTCACGCAGCGCCTTCATTCTCTCCAGGCTGGTCGCGGACGCGCTGGGCATCCTGGTGACGATGGTGCTGGCGCAGGGCGCGGTGGCCTACGTCATCATCTACAGCGCCACCGGCACGGCCTATCCGATCGGCGGCTTCCTGGCCGGGATGGCGCTGGTCTATCTGACGCTGTTGTTCTACCTGACGCTGACGGTCATGCTCGGCGCGCTGTTCAACTCGCGCGGGGCCGTCATCGGCCTGCCGATGCTGTTGATCTTCGGCTACCAACTCTTCCTCGGGCTGGCGCCCTGGCTGAGGGACGTCATGCCCTGGGGCCTGACAATCTCCATCGGACAGACACAGCCCGCGATGGCGATCCTGCTGGCGCAGGGCCAGCCCGTCTCCAACTGGCTGCCGCTCATCGCCACCACGCTCTGGATCGTGTTGTTCACGGGCGTGGCGCTCTGGCGGTTTCAGGCTGAAGACTTCTGAGTCCGGGCTTCGCCATGTCAAGCCTGACGGGGCTTGGGGCGCGCCAGACGGCGCCCCGGGCCCCGTTTGCGTCCCACGCCCGGCCTATCCCGTCCACCGCACATGGCGCGGCAGGTCGCTGTTTAAACGCTCCTCCAATAACTTACCGTTTTTTCACGATTCCTATAACCAAACTCGAACGGATTTAGGCCTCAAGTTGTGACAATTGACGCTTCAACAATTCCCAACTCTAGGGTAATGTAGCCCCCAGTACTCCAGTACCAACGGAGTACCTGGCGCAGCGGAACGCCAGCCCCTCAAACCGGCGACGAAAGGAGGTGACATCATGGAGAAGGCGACGATTGAGACGTTCCACGCACAGCTGACGTCAGCCGACAGCACCCCTCTGCTGGAGGCCCTGCGCAGCCTGATGTCGGCGGAGCAGACCGAGATTGTGTCTCTGTTCGAGACGCAGATTTCTGGCTGGACCGGGTGGTATTATTAGTCCCGGCTCCTGAAGCCCCCGCCTCGCTACGCGCTCCCTCAGGCGCGTAGCGAAGTTTTTTAACGGCCACTACCATGATCGAACGACTTCGCAACCTGATCCTCAGCTTACCCGAGTTCCGCGCCTGGCCGCAGTTGACGGCCGCCTTCGAGCGCGCGGGCACACAGCCGCGCCTGGACTGGGAGCTGCCCGGCCTGGCCTGCCGCGCCGTCGGCGGCGATGTGGACCGGGCCCTGCACGGCGCGGCCGCCATCGCCTGCCTGCAGATCAGCATCATCCTGGTGGACGACATCCTGGACGACGACCCGCGCGGCGAGCACCTGAAGATCGGCGCCGGCCGGGCCGCCAACATCGGCCTGGCCCTGCAGGCGACGGCCGGCCTGCTCATCGCGCGCTCCGGCGCGAACAGCGCCGAGCAGGCCGCCGCCCAGCGTTGCCTGGCCGAGGCCGCCCTGAAGACCGCGCTGGGCCAGGACCTGGACGTCTCCAACCTGGAGGGCGAGGCCGCCTACTGGCGCGTCGTCGAGCACAAGAGCACGCCGTTCTACGGGGCGGCGCTTGAACTGGGCGCCATCCTGGGCGGCGCGGCGCCGGAGGTCTGCGCCGGCCTGTACCGGCTGGGGAAACTGATCGGCGAGATCATCCAGCTCAACGACGACATCCTGGACGCCTTCCAGACGCCGGCCAACCCGGACTGGCTGCAGGGGCGCAACAACCTGCTGATCCTGTACGCGCGCACGGCGCCGCATCCGCACCGCGAACGCTTCCTGGAATTGCTCGGCCGGATCGAGGCGCCGGGGGCGCTGGCGGCGGCCCAGCAATTGCTGATTGCGTCCGGGGCGGTGAGCTATGCCATCTTCCAGATCGTGCAGCGCGCCCAGCAGGCGCAGGCGCTCATCCGCGACCTGCCGCTGGCGGACCGCGCCGTCCTGGCCGGCGGCGTGGTCCCGGTCGCGCCGGCGCTAACCAGCCTGCTCCAATCCCACGGTATCGAGGTGGACCTGCCGCTGGTACAATCATGAGGTATGACATGGCCGAGCCGCCGTTGGTTCATTGAGGCCTTCTCGCTGGCGTTCTCGTTCGCCGTGTTGGCGACGGGGGCTTTCTACACGTTCGTCAATGTCCTGATCGTCCCTCGGCCCGGTTTCACGCTGACCTCGAACTGGGTGGTCTCGACAGTCGACACCTGCCCCCCCTCCGACCCGCGCTGCGCACTCAGCCGGGTCCTTCAGCCGGGCGATCAGATCGTCCGCATCGGCGCGCTGACCTACGACCGCTATCGTTCCGACTACAGCGCGTCGCCGTTTGCCGGCTTCGCGGCGAATGACGTCGTCATGCTGGAGGTGCTCCGCGGCGACCGGGAGCTGGAAATCCCCTGGCGCATGCCGGTGTTTTCCGCCACGGATTACTGGCTGTCGGCCACGCCGCTGGTAGTGTTCCTGCCCTTCTGGCTGGCCGGCACGTTCGTGCTCCTCTTCCTCCGCCCGCGCGGCCGGTTGTGGGCAACCCTGATCGCCAGCAACTATCTGTTCGGGCTGTGGGCGTTAACCGGGACGAACGCCGGTTACCAGCTCCTGGGGATGACCCACCTGTACATTGCCGTCTCATGGATGCTGGTGCCCACTTACCTGCACCTGCACCTGGAGGCCCTGAACTACGCCTGGGCCCGCCGCCGCGCGCTGGTGGCCGGCCTCTACCTGGCGGGCGGCCTGTTCGGCGCCCTGACCCTGAACCACCTCATCTCCGCCCGCTGGTGCTCCTTTGTGGTCGGGACGGCCGTCCTCGTCAGCCTGGTAATGCTGGGGATACGGTGGCGCTCCGGCCGCCCCCAGACGCGCCAGACCGCCCGGCTGATGCTGTTCTCCGTGTCGCTGGCCTTCGGGCCGGGGCTGCTGGTGCTGGCCGTGACCGCCGTCACCGACTCGCCGGCGTCCTCCAATCTGGTCACCGCCGTCTCGCTGGTGGCGTTGGCCATCTGGCCGATCGGCTATGTCTATGCCGCCTTCCGCAACTTCCTGGGCGCGCTGGAATTCCGGGCCAACCGCCTGATCACGCAATACAGTTTCGCCATCATCGTCAGCACCCTGGTGGCCATCGCCACCCTGCTGAGCGCCGAGCGCACCCTGCGCGCTCCGGAAGTGTTCACAACCGTCGTCCTGGTGACGGTGGCCGTCATGGCGCTGGTGGGCCTGTACGGGCCGTTTCAGCGCTGGACGAACCGGCAAGCCTACGGCATGGTCCACACGCCGGAAGACATCCTCAAGGTGATGGCCCGCCAGTTGCCGGTGGTCTCCGACGAGCCGGAGCTCATCCGCCTGCTGGCTGACGAACTCCTGCCGAGCCTGCTGGTGCGCCAGTCGGCGCTCTACCGGCTGAGGCCCGAGGCGGCCGACCTGGTCTACCAGCGCCACGTCGACGCCGCTTTCACGCTCGAGCAGCTGCAGAGCCTGGCCAACCGCCCGTGGGTGTACCTGCCGCCGGACCCGGCCGGCAACTGGGTGCGGCTGGTGGTGCCGCTGGAGGTGCAGCAGCGCCGCCTGGGGCTATGGCTGTTCGGGCGCCGCGACCCGGACGATTTTTACTCCGCGCAGGACATCACGCTGCTGCGCCTGCTGGCGAACCAGGTGGCCGTCGCCCTGGAGAATTCCCGCCTGTACAAGACGGTGCAGCAGCAGGCCGCCGAGATGGCGCAGCTGTACGAGGCCGAGAAAGAGGTCAGCCGGCTGAAGAGCGAGTTCCTCGCGCGCACCTCCCACGAACTGCGCACGCCGCTCACCGGCATCCTCGGCTCGCTGGGTCTGGTGCTGGACGACTCCCACACGACCCCGGAGGAACGGCGCAAATTCATCGAGACCGCGCACCGATCGGCCTCGACGTTGATGCGCCTGGTGAACGACCTGCTCGATATGGCCCAGATCGAGGCCGGCCGGCTGACCACCCACCTGTGGGCCATGGACCTGCGTCTGTTGCTGCTGGAGGTGTACGCCGAGTTCGAGGCGCAGGCCCGGCTCAAGGGTCTGCGCCTCGAACTGGACGACGGCGGGTCCGGGCTGCTGGCCTGGGCCGACCCCGACCGCGCGCGCCAGATCTTGCGCAACCTGGTGGACAACGCCCTCAAGTTCACGGCCGAGGGCCGCGTGCGGATAACGGCCAGACCGGACCTGGCCGCCGGCGTGGTGCGCGTGTCCGTGGAAGACAACGGCATCGGGGTGCCGCCGGAGAAGCAGAGCGCCCTGTTCCAGCCTTTCACCCAGGTGGACGGAAGCGAGAAACGCCGGTACGGCGGCAGCGGCCTCGGCCTGGCGATCTCGCGCCGGCTGGCCGAACTGATGGGCGGCACGGTGACGCTGCACAGCGAAGGCGAAGGCCGCGGCTGCACCGTCACCCTCACCCTGCGGCTGGCCTCCAGCGCCGATGAAGCCGGTTTCGACGCCCAACCGGCCGCGTCCAGCGCGCCGCTGAGTTGACGGCCGGCGCGCTACGCCTCGTCGGCCATATCCCCCAGCCGGCGCCGGCCGCGCCATTCCCGGCTCAACCGGATCGTCAGGCCGGCGGCCACCAACCCTCCCAGCACGATCAGCACACCGATTTCATACTGCTTGGTGAAGATCAGAATCTCGTCCCAGCGCGCCCCGAGGAACAGGCCGGCGCCGCCCATCAGGGCATTCCAGGCGCCGGTCCCGGCGCACGTCAGGAGCAGGAACCAGCGCAGATTCATGCGCCGCATACCGGCCGGGATCGAGATCAGGCTGCGCAGGATGGGCATCACGCGGCCGACGAGCACGGCCGGATAACCATAGCGCTCAAAGATCTGCAGCGCGCGGTCCAGATCATCCACCGACATGAACCACCCGCGCCCCCAGCGCTGCACCAGGGCCCGCAGCATCCCCTCGCCGGCCCACAGGCCGAAGCCATACAGCGCCAGCGCGCCCAGCACGGCGCCGGTCGTTCCGGCCGCCAGCACCCCGCCAAAACTCAATTCGCCCCGCGCGGCCAGGAAGCCCGCAAACGGCATCACCAGTTCGGACGGGATGGGCGGGAACAGATTCTCGGCAAACATGACGAGCACGATGCCGGGGTAGCCCAGGGCCAGGATGATGGTCTCGATCCCGGTCCGCACAAGTTCCATGAGTTCAACCATACGCCTCGCTCACACAACAAAAGGCCAGCCTTCAACCGCCAGGGAGACGGCCTCGCCTGGCGATGAAAACCGGCCTACTGCATGACCAGTCGCCGGGGGCGCCGGCGGCGCCGGAAGCGACTCTTCACTTAGTCCGCCGAAACAGCCACAGGTTAACACACGGCCGCGGGCTGAGTCAAGCGCGCGGCCGTAGGTCTTTGGTCCGCCGGTTTGCTCCGCCGCGCCGGGTCAGCGCCAACGCTCGTCCAGGTTTTCGTCCACCGTCAGCACGACGAGACGTTCGCCGGTGCGCGTGCTCATGTCGGTGTGCAGGCTGACCAGGTTGCACTCCAGAATCTCGCGCACCATGCCCTCCAATAATGGGCGCGAGGTCTCGAACAACTGGCGCCGCGTCTCCTTCACCAACACCCGGCCCTCGCGCGTCTCGGCCAGCTTGAGCTCGGCCGGGGTCAGCACGCCGCGCAGCCGGACGACGAGCAGGTCGCCCAGGAGAAAGGTCCGCGCCTCCAGCGGGCCGCGGCCGAGGTGGTCTTTCTCAAAGCGGATGATCGCTCTGGTGAATTCAGCTTCAAGTTCGCCGCGCGTCTTTTTGAGCATGGGCTCTCTATGGGGTCGGGGGCTGGCCCCGCCAGTGTAAGCGATCGGACCATTTTGTCAATCAGGTGTTGTGCGCCCAAGTCGAGATGCGCTACAATCGCAGGCAGAACAGGGAGAGCGCCATGTCTGACCGCGGATCGATTCTGGATGTCACTGAAGCCACTTTTGAGAGCGCCGTGCTGGCGCGCTCACAATCCGTGCCGGTGATCGTGGATTTCTGGGCGCCGTGGTGCGCGCCGTGCCGGACGCTGGGGCCGCTCCTGGAGAAACTGGCGCGGCAGGGCGCCGGCGCTTTTGTGCTGGCCAGGGTCAATGCCGACGACAACCCGCGCCTGGCCGCCAGGTACGATGTGCACGGTCTCCCAACCGTCAAGGCCTTTGCCGACGGCCGGGTGGTGGCCGAATTCACCGGCGCGCTCCCCGAGCCGAAGGTCCGCGAGTTTATCCGCAAGCTGGCCCCCTCGCCAGCTGAGCAGGCGCTGAACGAAGGCCTGAGCCTGCTGGCCACACACCACTGGAGGGAGGCCGAGGCGGCCTTCCGCCGCGCGCTGGATCTGCAGCCGGACCAGGGCGCGGCGGCGCTCGGGCGGCTCAAGGCGACGCTGGCCCAGGGGCGGGGCTGCGAGGCGGTGGCCCTGCTGGAGGATTTCCCGCGCAGCGACGAGAGCGTGGCCGCCGAGACGCTGCGCCCGCTGGCCGAATTCCTCTGTGAGGTCGAGGGCGCCGACCTGCCGCTGGATGAGACGGAGCTGGACGCGCTCTATCACCAGGCGGCCCGCCTGGCGGCGCACGGCCGCTGGGCCGCCGCCATGGATGGGCTGCTCGACGTGCTGCGCCAGGACAAAAAGCACCGGCGCGGCGCGCCGCGCCAGGTGATGCTGGCCATCTTCGAGCTGCTCGGCGACGACGACCCCCTCACCCGCGAGTACCGCAACGAGTTGGCGTCGGTGCTGTTTTAACAGGCCGCCGTTCCGGGGGCAGACTGTATGGCCGTAAAGACGCCGACGCCCGCCGAACCGGAGATCGAGGTCGAGCGCGATCTCGATTGGGTGGTGGTGGGCGAGCGCGGCGAGAACGGGCGCGTCCTCGTCCACAACGACGACGTCACCCCCTATGATTTCGTCGTCCTCATCCTGCGCCAGGTCTTCGGGCTCTCCCCGGGCGAGGCCGAGCGCGTGACCCTGCGCGCGCACGTCACCGGCCTGGCCTACGTGATGACGCTGCCGATCGAGGAGGCCAAGCATCGCGTCGGCCGCGCGCACGCCCTCGCCCGCCAGGCCGGCTTCCCGCTCAGCTTCACCATCGAGGTCGACCCGGCCCCGTGAGCCACAGACAACCGCGGCCGAGCCGGCTCCGGCTTTCCGCCATGGTTTCTGAGGAGTGGGGCGGGAGGGAATCGAACCCTCACATCCCGAAGGATAGCGGATTTTAAGTCCGCGGCGTCTGCCTGTTCCGCCACCGCCCCAACAACCCGACTTGCCCGGCGCGTCGCCGGCTCCAGCGCTATTTTAGAGCTAGCGGGCGGAAACGCCAACGGCGTTCCACCCGCCCCTGTGCGCCTCCGCCGTTGGTGGTCAATTCCCGGCGCCCCGGCCCTTCGACCATCCCGGCCAAGCCGGGCCGTGAACGGCTCGGCCTGCCGCGGGGCGCGCCGGCCGGGTTTGGGATTACGCCTCAGCGCGCCGGCGCCAGCTCGCGCGCCACCGCCCCCCACTCGGCCAGCGTCAACGTCTCCGCCCGGCGCTTCGGGTCCACGCCCGCCTGCGCTAGGGCCGGTTCCAGCACAGACGACTCCAGGCGCAGCCCGGCCGCCAGGGCGTTGTGCAACTGCTTGCGCTTCTGGCTGAACCCGGCCCTGACCACCTGAAAGAAGCCGTCCACATCCTCCACAGCGGCGGCCGGCTCGGGCAACACCTCCAGACGCACCACGGCCGAGTCCACCTCCGGCCGCGGGTGGAAGGCGCCGGCCGGGATGCGCGCCACCACGCGCGGCCGGCTGTAGAACTGCACGCTGACCGCCAGCAGGCTCATGGCGCCGGGCGCCGCGCACATCCGCTCGGCCACCTCGCGCTGCACGGTGAGCACGATCAGGGCCGGGCGAATCGCGGCCTCCAGCAGGCGGCGGATGACGGCCGACGTGATGTAATACGGGATGTTGGCGACGACCTTGTAAGCCGGCTCAAGGGATAAGGCCGAAGGGTCAAGCCCGAGGATATCGCCCTGCACGATGTCGACGTTGGCGTAAGGCTCCACCACAAAGCGCAGGGCCGGGAGCAGGTCCTGGTCCAGTTCTACGGCTACGACCCGCCGCGCGGCCTCGGCCAGATGGCGCGTGAGGCTCCCCAGCCCCGGCCCGATCTCCAGCACGGTGTCGGACGGGCTCAGGTCCGCCGCTGCCGCCACTCTCGCCAGCGCGGCCTCATCCACCAGGAAGTTCTGGCCCAGGCTCTTCTTGGGTCGCAGGCCGAACCGGCGCAACAGTTGCGGAACATGGAGGGGGCGCATATAGGGTGGCGGGTGGCAGGTGGCGGGTGACCAGCATCTTCGCTCGTTACTCGTCCCCTGTCACCCATTACGGCACCGTCGGCGGGATGATCCAGCGGATCTGGCTTGCCGGCGGAATGGGCGTGAGAAAATAGACGGTCACGACTTGATGCCAGGACTTGTAGTTC
>Ga0073932_1002489_pt1 | contig 28297 bp, 8 predicted proteins | sample DewCreD2012metaG_FD_76967 | JGI IMG/M metagenome (GOLD analysis project Ga0073932, IMG submission 76967) | Hot spring sediment bacterial and archeal communities from British Columbia, Canada, to study Microbial Dark Matter (Phase II) - Dewar... ...
CCAGTCGGCAGGGCCCTGGACAAACCCGAAACCATTGGAAAATACCCAAACCTTGCGGATTGGAAATCCGCGATACCCGCCTGCCTGGCGGCGGGCAGGCAGCAGACTGGAAGTCTGCGGTACACGCTGGCGCGCGTTCGCAAGCGCCTTTCTCATTAACACCCCGCTTCAGCGGGGTGAGGGGCGTCCCGGAACGCAAATCAACGGTTTTAACCGTCTCGCGTCGCGCGAAGTCCGCAAGGTCGGCCCGGAGGGAAGTTCCAAGAACCAAGGTTCAAGTCTCCAGGAAAATTCAATGACCAAGGCTCAAGGGCGTCCCGTGCGCCCGTTGGGTTATTGGATTTTGGAACTTGGCAGTTCCTTGATCATTGAAAATTTGAGCCTTCTTTCTTCCGTCGAAAAAATATCTTACGAGGGGAGCGGGCCACAGCGCTGGCGGCGCTGGCGCAGCGTGCGGAAGAATTCCCAGCCTTCGCGGAGGCGGCGCACGCAGACCTCCTTGTCTTCGAGCATCGTTTTGATGATGCGCAGGATCGGGCGCGGACGGATGAAATAGGACAGGTAAAACCGGTCCACCGCGGCGTAAATTTCCTCCTTCGACAGCTCCGGGTATTCAAGGGCGGACTGCTGCAGCCCGTCGTCGTGGAGCATGTCCGTTTTGTTCTTTTGCGCCAGCCAGCCGTTCTGGCGGGCGAGCTCGTAAAGTTCGGTGCCCGGATAGGGCGCCGCCAAGGAGACCTGGATGCTGAACACATCCAATTCCATGGCAAAACGGATGGTTTCCTCGATGGTTTCCCGGGTTTCGATGGGCAGCCCCAGCACGAAAGTGCCGTGGATAAGAACCCCCAACTCCCGGCAATCCCGCGTGAACCGCCTCATCTCCTCGAGCGTGACGCCTTTCTTAACCCGCTCCAGGATTGGCGCGCTGCCGGATTCGTAGCCGACCAGAAACAAGCGCAGGCCGCACTCTTTCATCAGTTTGATGGTCTCGTAATTGACGTTGGCCCGCGAGTTGCAGGACCAGGTCAGGCCAAGCGGTTTGAGCCGCCTGGCGATTTCCCGCGCGCGCGGCAAATTGATGGTGAAGGTGTCGTCGTCAAAGAAAAATTCCTTCACCTGCGGGAAGAGCTTTTGGGCATGGGCCATTTCGGCGGCGACATTCTCCGGCGAGCGCGCCCGGTATTGGTGGCCGCCGATCGTTTGCGGCCAAAGGCAAAAGACGCACTGGGCCGGGCAACCGCGCCCGGTATAGAGGGAAATGTAAGGTTCTTTAAGGTAACCGATGGAATACTTCTCGACCTGCAGGTCGCGCTTATACACGTCCACCACCCAGGGGAGTTCGTCCATGTTGGCGATCAACTCGCGCTCGGGGTTGTGGAAAATTTTGCCGTCGCGGCGATAGGAAAGCCCCTTGATTTCGGCGAGCGGCCGGCCTTCGGCGACCTCCTTGCACGTGTAATCGAACTCCTTGCGCCCGACCCAGTCAATGGCTGCCGAGGCCTTGAGCGTCTCGGCGGGCAGGACGGCGGCGTGGGCGCCGACGAAACCGATGGTGGTTTCCGGCTGGCGGGCCTTGATGGCCTCGGCGACCTTGCAATCGTTGCGCAGGGAGGGGGTCGAAGTGTGGATAATGACGTGCTGGTGTTTTTTGGCCTCGGCCAGGCAGGCCTGTAGGTCAATGTCATGCGGCGGGCAATCCAGCAGCCGGCTGTCGGGTACCAGGGCCGCGGGTTGCGCCAGCCAGGTGGGATACCAGAAGGAGCGGATTTCGCGCCGCGCCTGGTAGCGCGCGCCCGCGCCTCCGTCGAAGCCCTCAAAGGAAGGGGGATTGAGAAAAAGCGTGCTCACGATTCAATCAGAAGGAAGCGGCAATGGACCAGCATTTAGGCAGGTGTTTCGAGGGAACTGAACTCGCACAACTGCGACACCGTCAACGCTCCCATTAACACCTGGCTTTAGCCAGGTGTGCCCAGCGCCTGCGAATGAGAATAACCGTTTCAACGGTTTATTAATCCATAGCCCGTCACGCCGACTGGCAATGGAAGTGGATGATGGAATGCCGGCGGGAAACTGGTCAATCCCATTGTTTCCCCCTGTTATCGAAAATTGTCAGTTACCGCCGGGCATTGGCGCCTTGGCGGGTGGTGAGGGAGTAGGTCAGCGTCCGTTTTTCTCCCGGCTTGAGCGGCAGCACGAATTTTACCTTGTCCGCGTTGACCTTCTCGTAGGCGTCCTTCGTCTCCAGGGACCAGTCCCCGGCAAAATTGCGCCGGATGTCCAATACCACCTCGATCTCCTTCGAGTTTTGCACCTCGATGGCCCAGTCCTCCTTGGTGGTCCAGCCTTTAATGTTCCCCCATTGGTCAAACGCCAGCTCCAGCTTTTCCCAGTTCATCAGCTTCGGTTTCACCAGGATTTCCAGATCGTTTCCCAGCTCCATCTCCACCGTCTCGTCCACAGGGATGTATTTCACCGCCGTGCGCCCCACGAAGGCATACAGCTTGTCCGGGGTGATGAAGCGAAAGGCCTTCACCTGGCCGTCCGGCAGCGGCTCCTTGCCCAGCCTGCCCGCCACCGAGTTGGTGAACCGGTAATAGCGCATCACCTGGTCACCCCACTGCTCTTTCTCGAACTTGTAATAGCTGGTGATTGGCACCCCCGCGACGGCAAACGACGGCAGCCGTTTCGCCCACCCGTTCGGGATTGTGTCCCGCCCCTCCACCGAGTAGAGAAAGTATTCCGACATTCCTTCCTTGACGATTTCCCGGGGCCGGTCGGCTGGGGCCTCATCGTCCTTGTCGGCAACGCGCTTGAAGACTTCTTTGGCTTCGGCCAATTTTCGGCCCTTTTCCAGCCGCAGTCCACTCGTGAGCGACGCGGGATCGCGCCCGGCGGCCTGCTGAGCCAGTTGGGCGATTTCCTCGACCAAGCGGATAACCCCGACCACGAGCCGGACCTGGGCGTTTTCGTAATCCTCGCCGCTGTTGTTGGCGACCCGCACGGCCCCGGCGAAGTCCATGGCCCGTTCCGCCTGCGCCGCCTCCGCCACGTAATCCGCCGTCCACGAGATGCCGCTGGTGAAATAGCGTATCTCCACTTTAACTTCGCCGGCGATTTCGCTCTGGATGCGCCATTCGAGGGTATTGGCGACGCGCGGCGGGAAGCTGACGTCGAGCACCTCCACCTTGTCCGGCTGGGTGACGGCGCGGAATTCGACCGAGGTGGGGTCAATCAGGGTATTGGCCCAGGAGAATTCGAGGCGGTTCAGGCCCTTGCGGAAGGTCAGGAAGCGGGTCTCCTTGACCAGGGTGAGGTCCACTGAGTTGTAAATGGTCAACTGGACCTTGTCGCGGTCGGGCAGGGTGACGACGTTGACGCGGGCCTGGAGGGGAGCGGCTGCCCCCCATAAAAGGCCGAGGATAATCGCCGATCCTGCGACCGTCATGCGCAAGCTGGTTCTATTCATTCTTGTCAGGCAAGTTGGACGGAACAACGGAGCAATTGCTCCGGGGACGGGAAAATAATGAATGTTGAATGCAGAATTAGGAATGCGCGGTTTTGCGTAGGAGGCCCTGTGCCGGGTAAAAATTTCCGGTTCCTCGACGTTTCCAGTGGGTGAAGGCGGGGCCAGGAGGATCGGTCAAACCGCTGTTGGAAAACGGAAACCCTTCGCATTCGCTGGCGCCCTTTCCCCTCTCTCCCCAAGGGAGAGGGAAATCACGCTGGCGGCGCTTGGTGAAACTGCGGCTCCCGATGACTTCGAGCACTGGCGAACGGGTCTCCCTCCCCATGAACCCCTTGGTTGTAGGAGCCGACGTAAGGAGGCTCAAATTGGAGCCCGAGCTTGATCACCATGAAGTCAGAGCCTCCTTACGTCGGCTCCTACGCGGTTCAGGGGTGGCAAGGCGCGAAACCAGTTTTCGGGGAAGTCTCTCCCCAAGGGAGAGGGGAGCCTGCCTGCCGCGCCTGCGGCCTGCCCACCGCTCGGCAGGCGGGCGCAGGCAGGGGGTGAGGGGAAACAGCGCTATCGAAAACCCCAGGCCCGGCGTTTTGCACGGTAACTTGCTTCCGGCAATTCCACTGGAAACGTCGAGGAACCAAATTTCGGCTCTCCGACGTTTTCAGTGGAACGCATTGGCGGGAAATAGGACCCCGACACCGCCTGACGTCCCCTGCCAATAGCGCCGGCGGATGAATAACTGTGGAAACCGTATCAGGAACGGCATGGTGGCAGTAATGTCTCATTGGCAAGATACCTCTGCAGTTTGAGGCGGCTTGGCTGAGTTGTTCGTTACTTGCGATATTCAGGTTAGGCCGCCCCAAACGGCGGAGGGGTGTTGTGGCCGGGCCGGGCTATAAACATGCCGCTCCTGACGGAGCTGGTGACCCCCTCCCGCTGGAAACATCGAGTAACCAGGCTAATGATGAACTCAGCCGCAAAATCGGAATAGATCGCCTGGTAGGCTCGCATGGGACTACCCGCGAGCAACCTTGGCTTCCATTTCCTCAGCCGTGACGAACCGGCCGCGGCTCATGCATCGAATTCGTCTCGCCGTTGCGCGCTTCCACTCCGGCGTGTCATGCCGTAGCCGAACCAAATAAGCGTAGAGTTCCTGGCGCTCCCGTTTGTTCAAGCGCGACACCTCTTGCTTCAGTTCCAATACGCTCATAAGCGCCAGCATACCATCAAACCCATCGAGGTCAAGACAAGCCCCGGCTCGGCGGCGCTTGCTTCGCGGGCGGTCTTCGCGTAGTTTTCTGCGGCAATCAATACGTCCTGAACATGAATTGGCGAAGCTGGTTGAAAAGCGTAATTGTTACAGTCCTGTTACTTGACGGACTGGGCGGGAGGCTGCCCGCCCAAGTGGTCATTAACGAAATTCACCACAATCCGGACGTCAAAACCGAGGCGGTGGAATTCATCGAGTTGTTCAACAACAGCCCGGGGATCGTGGATTTGAGCGGGTGGTATTTTTCGGACGGCATCGAATACACCTTTCCGGCGGGCGCGAGTCTGCCGCCATACGGTTACCTGGTGGTGGCGCAAAAGCCGTCAGCCTTGGCGGCCAAATACGGGGTGACCAACGCGCTGGGGCCTTACACCAACGCGCTGTCGGCTTTTGGCGAGAAGGTGACGCTGCGGGATGCCGGGGGCGGCCTACAGGACCAGGTGGATTACGGCTTGGGATTCCCCTGGCCCACCGTCGGCGATCCGCCGGGCTATTCCCTCGAGCTGATCAACCCCAATCTAGACAATGACCTGGGCGGAAGCTGGCGGGCGTCCGTGGCCAGCGGGCCGACCGGCCAACTGGCGGCGGCGGTGATCCCCAGCAATTCGGTTTGGAAGTATTTTAAGGGGTTTTCCGAGGCCTCGACACCCGTCACCGCTTGGCGGACCAATGGTTTTAACGATGCCGCATGGCTTGAAGGTCCAGCACCCATCGGCTACCATCCTCTGCGGCCCATGGGAACACCGCTGCCGGATATGGCCGGGAATTACAGCGGCGTCTTTTTTCGCAAAACCTTCGTGCTGCAAAATCCGGCCTCGGTGGCGGCGCTGCTGATCGAGGCCCTTTACGATGATGGAATCAAGATTTGGATCAACGGCTCGAATGTGCTCAATGCCAACATCTCCGCCGGCTCGGTCCCCTTTACCGGCACCGCCACGGGCAGCCGGGAAGATTTGACGTACAACCAATTCCTCCTGAACAATCCCGCCGGCTACCTTTTGCCGGGCACCAACACCATCGCCATCCAGGCGCATAACTCCGCGCTTGTCGGCGACGTGGACTTTTTCCTCGATGTCCAACTGAGCGCCCTTTACACCGCGCCGCGGGTGGGGCCGACCCCGGGCCGGGTGAATTCGGTTTATGCCACCAACGCGCCGCCGCAGACGCGGCAGGTGCAGCATTCGCCCAAGCAGCCGAAAGCCGGGGAAGCGGTCAAGATCACCGCCAAAGTCACCGATCCCAACGGGGTCGCGTCCGTGGCGCTGCAATACCAGGTGGTGGAACCGGGCAATTACATTGATCTGGCCGACGCTGCTTACACGAACGCCGCCAACTGGTTGACCTTGGCAATGAACGACGCCGGCGCGGATGGCGACCTGGTCCCCGGCGATTCCATCTACACGGCGACCATCCCGGCGGCGGTGCAGGTCCATCGCCGCCTGATCCGCTATCGTCTCACGGTCGCCGACAGCTTGGGCGCTTCCGTGCGGCTGCCCTACGCGGACGATCCTGCGCCTAATTTTGCCTATTTTGTCTATAACGGTGTGCCGGCCTGGACAGGGGCCGTGCAACCGGGGGTCACGGCGCCGTTCACCGTCAGTTCCAATGAAATGAACCGGCTGCCGGTGATCCATCTCCTGGCCAAAAGCAACAACGTGGTCAATTCCACTTGGTTCAGCCGCTACACGGGGGATGAATATCTATGGGGGGGAACCTTGGTTTATGACGGCGAAGTTTATGATCATATCCGCTACCGCGCCCGGGGCGGCGTCTGGCGCTATTCGATGGTCAAGAACATGTGGAAGTTCGATTTCAACCGCGGCCACGACTTTGAGGCGCGCGACAATTGGGGCAAAAAGTTCAAAGTGCCGTGGCGCAAGCTCAATTTGGGCGCCAATATCCAGCAAGGCGATTACGACCATCGCGGCGAACAGGGCATGTTCGAGTCCGTCGGCTTTCGCTTCTTTCAACTGGCCGGCGTCGCCGCCCCGCATACCGCCTTCGCGCAATTTCGCATCATCCTCGGTCCCGCCGAGACTTTGGCCAACAACCAGTATGAAGGCGATTTCTGGGGATTCTACCTGATGATCGAGCAGGAGGACGGGCGTTTTCTCGAAGAGCACGACCTGCCGGACAGCAACTTTTACAAGATGGAAGGCGGGACCGGCACTTTGAACAACCTCGGTCCCGATGGGCCCACCGACAAATCCGATCTGAACTACATCCTCAACAACTACGGCAATACCAACCTGGCCAACGAGGCCTGGTGGCGCACCAACTGGAACCTGCCCAAGTATTACAGCTACCAAACCATTGTGCAGGGCATTCACCATTACGACATCAGCAACGACAAAAATTTCTTTTACTACTATCACCCCGGCAGCCGCCTCTGGGAGACGGTTCCGTGGGACCTGGACCTTACCTGGGCGCATAACATGTTTCGTTCCGACGCCTCCGGCGGGGGTATTGATCGAATTGCCCAAAATATGCTCAAACCCAATGCGGCCAGCGGCGTCGCCCCCAACAACAGCACCTACAACCTGGCGCTGAGCGGATTCCGGCCTGGCTTGGAATTGGAATTCCGCAATCGCATCCGGGAAATCCGGGACCTCTTTTTCAACGCGGACGAGGCCTGGCGGGTGATTGACGAGCAGGCCAAACTGGCCGGTTGGACCACCAATTATCCCAACATCTTGGACGCCGACCGGGCGCAATGGGACTACAATCCCAAGATGTCGAGCAGCACTTACACCCCCAACCTGAACAAGGCCGGCACCGGCCGATTTTATCAATTCCCCCGCGAGAGCGGCACCAATGCGGCGCTGAAGGGCAGTTTTGCCGCCACCATCCAACTGATGAAATACTACGTGAACATACGTGCCGTTCACCTGGACCAGTTGGCGGACGATGCCACCATACCCGCGCGGCCCGTCCTTACTTACACCGGGCCGACCAATTACCCCATCAACCGCCTCACCTTCCGTTCCTCCGGCTTCAGCGGCAGCGCCGGCCGCACGTTCGCCGCCATCAAATGGCGCGTCGGCGAAATCACCGACACCAACAGCCCGACCTATGATCCGGCCAAGCCGTGGAAATACGAAATCGAGCCGGTTTGGGAGTGGACCAACGCCGTCCTCAGCACCAACCTCTCACTGCCGCCGGAAGTGGTCAAGATTGGCCGGCGCTACCGCGTGCGCGCGCAAATGGTGGACAATACCGGGCGCGCCAGCAATTGGTCGCTGCCGGCGGAACTGACCGTGGGCCAGCACGAAAACACCAGCGAGCTGCAAGCCCATCTGCGCGTCACCGAAATCATGTATAATCCGCCGGCGGGCGGCGTTGAATTTATCGAGCTGCAAAACTTGTCGCCGACCAAGGCGCTGGACCTGTCCGGCGTGGCCTTCGTCGAGGGCATCGAGTTTAGTTTTCCCTTCGGGACGCTTTTGCCGCCGGGCGGATATGTGGTGGTCGCCAACACCGCCGATTTGGCCGGTTTTCGCTCCCTTCACGGCGTTCCGCCGGAAGTGGCGATTTACGGGCCTTTCACCCAAGGGTCGCTGAACAATGCGGGCGAGCGATTGACCCTGGTCACCGGCCAGGATGGGCAAACCATCCTCTCCTTCCTGTATGGCGACGGACGCGAGTGGCCGGCGGCGGCCGATGGAATGGGACATTCATTGGCGCCCTTGCCGTCCGCACTGGAAGGACAAATGGATGGCGCGGCCAGTTACGGGGGCAACTGGCAGGCCAGCGCCTACCGGCGCGGCTCGCCCGGGCGCGCCGATCCCGTTCCGCCGCCCGGCCCCTTGCTGAACGAACTGGCCGCCAACACTCCGGCCACGAACGGTTACGCCGGCAACGACTGGATCGAACTCTACAATCCCACCGACACCCCCATGGTGCTGGGTTCCGGCTGGTATTTAAGCGACCATGAAACCAACCTGACCAAGTGGATGATCCCGCCGGACACCACCATCCCCGCGCATGGCTGGGTGAGTTTTGACGAAATCACCGGCTTTCATAATCCCACCAACATCGGCTTTGCGCTGGACGCCGACGGAGAGCGGGTGGTCCTTTCGCATCTGCCCGGCAACGGCCAGGACCGGGTGGTGGACGTGGTGGTATTCAAGGCCCAGGAACCCGGCTGGACTTGGGGACGGTATCCCGATGGCGCCCCCTGGTGGCGCGCGCTGCAACCTGGCACGCGGGAAGAGGCCAATCAATATGCCCCGGCGGAGGTCATCCTCACGGAAATTCATTATCATCCCCCGGACGGCTCCGGCGGCGCGGATAATTCGGCGGACGAATTCATCGAGTGGTTCAACGCTTCCACGCAGCCGATAGACCTGTTCAACAGCAACGGCGCCTGGCGGCTGGATGGAGAAGTAACGGGCGTGCTGCCGGCGAACCTGACGTTGCAACCCGGCCAATACCTCCTTTGGCTCAATTTTGACCCGGCCAACTCCGCCGAATTGACAGGATTTCGCCAGCGTCTGGGGGTGACCAATCCCCAAACCATCTTCGCCGGCCCCTATAGCGGCAAATTGCCCAATGGCAGCGGGCGGGTGTCCATCGAGCGACCCAAACGCAACGGCGGCGGGACGGGCGTTTCCTGGGTCATCGTGGACGAGGCGGCTTACTCGGATTCCACCCCTTGGCCCTGTTCCTCCGACGGCGACGGCAATTCCCTTCAGCGGCTTTACCCGGACGGCGCGGGCAATAATCCGCTGAATTGGACGGGCCAGGTCCCCAGCCCCGGCGCGGAGCGGCTGAATCTTCCCCCGGGCGTTGCTTCCTTTGTCGCGCAGCCCGCGAGCCGGGTGGTGGCGACCAATGCGCCGGTGACTTTCAGCGTCAGCCTGTGCGGCACGCCGCCTTATCAATACCAATGGTATTTCAATGACGCCCCGCTGGCCGGCCAAACCAACAGTCAGTTCGTAATCGAACAGGCGAACCTGTCCGATGCCGGTTATTACTTTGTTTCCGTCCAGAATCCCGCCGGGACGGTGACCAGCGCCGTCGCCACCCTCATTGTGCAGGTGATGCCCGCCATTACGCAGCAGCCGCAAAGCCTGGTGGCGACCGGCTACACCACCGTGACCCTCTCCGTGGCCGCCAGTGGCGGGGAGCCGATGGGCTATCAATGGCGTTACAACGGGGTTGACGTGGCGGGAGCGACCAATGCGGCGCTGGTATTCACCAATGTGCAGGCGGCGCAGGCGGGTAATTACCAGGTGCTGGTTTTTAACGCGGCCGGCTCGGTGCTAAGCGCCACCGCCGCCCTGACGGTGCGCATGCCGGCGCGGATTGCCAGCGGGCCGGCCTCGGCGCGCGTGATTGAAGGAGGCTCGACCAATTTTAGCGTCATCGCCACCGGCGAGGGCGTTTTGAGTTATCAATGGTTTTTTGCGGGCGCCCCCTTGCCGGGAGCCACCGCCGCCACGCTAAACCTGACCAACGTGCAGGCAAGCCAGGAAGGCAATTATGCCGTGCTGGCCAGCAATCTGTATGGCGTTCATCTCAGCACCCAGGCCTATTTGACGGTGCTGGTCATGCCCGCCTACGTGGAGCAACCGGCCAGCCAGATGGTGCGGTTGGGAGAGGATGTGACTTTGCGCGCGGTGATGAGCGGCACCCAGCCCATGGGCTTCCGCTGGCGCAAGAACGGCATTGAAATTGTGCCTTACTCCCTGGGCACGGACACTCTATTTATGCCTTCCGTGAGTTTCACCAACAGCGGCGAATACACTTTGGTGGTGACCAATGAGGCCCGGCCCAGCGGACAATTGAGCGCGCGGGCCTACATCACCGTCGTGGACCCGCCGGTGAACCGCTCGGTTTTGACCGGCGAAACCGTCACCCTGCGCGCCCAGGTGGCCGGGCGGCCAACGCTAAGCTACCAATGGTTGTTTGAGGGCATCCCGCTGCCGGGGGCCACCGGCACCAACCTGGTGTTGCCGAATGTGGCTGCCAGCAACTCGGGGGTTTACACCTTTATCACCACCATTTCCAATGCCTATGTCAACCAATCGGCTTCCTTTCCGGCGACCCTCGCGGTTTACGAAACCGCGGTGGCGCCGCAAATTACCCGGCAGCCGACGAACGTGGCGGTGTTGTCCAACACCACCGCCCAGCTTTCGGTGGAAGTGTCAGGCACGGAACCATTGTCCTATCAATGGTGGTTCAATGGCGCCAATCTTTTGTCTGTGGGCGCCGGCCCGCAACTTTTTGTGAACTGGGTTAATGACACCAATACCGGCGCTTACCATGTGGTGGTCACCAATGCGGCGGGGGCGGTCACCAGCGCGGTGGCTTGGCTGAGCCTGTTGGCGCCTCCCGTTTTCAGCCGGCAGCCGCAAGACCTCGCCGTGGCGGCGGGCGGCGAGGCGGTTTTCGAATCCCAGGCGGAAGGGGCCAGTCCCATCCACTATCAATGGATCTTTGATTCCGAACTTATTGGGCCGCCAAGCACCAATGGGAACCTGATTCTAACCAACATTACCGTGTCCCAATCAGGCGGTTACCAGGTGGTTGCCAGCAACATTGCCGGCTTGGCAACCAGCCGGGTAGCCCAGTTGCAAGTGCTAGAAAAGCCCTGGTTTGTCATCCAACCGGCAAACCAGGTGGTGGCGGCGGGCAGCAATGTCACTTTTCAAGTGGTGGCGGGCGGCGCCACGCCGCTTTACTACCAATGGTGGCGAAATCAGGAATCCCCTTTGCCCGGCCAGACCAATGCCAGCTTGAACCTGACCAACGTCCAAATCGGCGACGCGGGGGTCTATCATGTGGTGGTGTCGAATTCCGTGGGCGCGGCCACCAGCGTATTGGCGGTTTTGGCCATCAGCATTCCGGACCATGACGGGGATGGCTTGGATGACGATTGGGAGGTGGCCCACGGGCTGAATCCGAATGATGCGGACGATGCCTTGGCGGACAGCGATGGGGACGGGCATAATAATTTGCAGGAGTTTCTGGCCGGCACCGATCCGAAAGACAAGAATAGCGTTTTGCGTTTGGAAATAAGCCAGTTGGTTGGGCCAACGATGGCGGAAACTATCCAGTTTCTGGCGATCTCCAATCGCAGTTACACGGTGCAATACCGGGGAGCGATGGGAAACAGTGTTTGGGTTAATTTTGCCAACGTGGGTCCGCAGGGCACGAACCGGCTGATTTCGCTGACCAACTCCTTGGCGGCATTTCAACGGTATTACCAGGTGAAAACCCCTGCGGAACCATGAGGATGCAGCAAAAAGATGGTTCCTCTTTGTTTTCAGTGGAATGCCAAGTGTCTCTTTCGTGAGGGGATCGCCTGGTTTGGGAGGCATCGTTGAGTTCAGCCCCGCCGGGGCGGCAGGTAATCGCCCAGCGATTGATCGCTGGGAACGACGCCCCGCCTGAGTCCCCAAGCCCCGCCAGGGGCGAAAGAAATCCGCGCGCGTTCGCCGCCGACTACCGCCGCCGCCCCTCCGACGATCTTCTTTCGTCCCTCCGGGACTTTGGGCCTTCCTGCACCCGCATCCCACCCTTGAAAGGGTGGGCTATTTTCTACCGCCCTGCCGGGCTGGTGGCGTTATTCCACCGAAAACAGCGAATAACCCAAAATTGGTCACCTTGGGCGACGTTCTCCCTCTCCCCCCTTGGGGGGAGAGGGCAGGGTGAGGGGGCGCGTGTTGTCTATCACAAGCACTCATCAGTACAAGAAAATGTGGCATTCGGCGCGGAGTCGCGGAGTTGTTGGCATGAAAGTTCCGGCTTGCCTTTTTCCGGGCATTCGCTATTATATTCGGCAAATGCAGCCTTGCCGCCCCTATGCAGCAGGCGCTTTATTCGGGACACTGGTTTCCCAAGCCGGCGTCCCGGCGGCCGCAGCGTTGTTGCCAACGAAAGAGATATCCATGAAACCACAAATCCTGCCCGTGAATGCCACTTGGCTGGCAAAATCCGCGCTCTTGACTGTGGTTGGCCTGTTGTTAGGCGCTCCCTTCCCCGGAAGCGCCGGCACGCCAATAATTTTGCTGACGGACTCCTTCAACGGAGCCGGCACCCCAAATACCAGTGACCTCAACTACAACTTGGCCGGCCGGCAAATCGGGGCCCTGGGGCTGGTCCGTTACACTGGAGCGGGAAATGCTCAGGTAGGCAACACCGGCGAACCCAACGACGGCGGACGCGTTCTGCTCTGCGCCGGGGCCGGCACCGCCGCCCTCAATTACAATTTCAATCAGTCCCGCTCGGCCGGTGGACTCAAGCTCAGCTTTGATCTGGATCCCAACACCCAAGTGGGTGGCAACGCGGATGACTGGGGGGCGGTCAATCTGGGCGCCAGCTTTGCCAACCGTGGCCAATGGGTGAACACGGGGGCGCCTCATTTTGGCATCCTTTTCCGCGCCAACGGCGGATTCCAAGCCTTTGACGGCGGCAGCGCCATAGCCAGCGGCAATTGGGCGCCCGCCGGCAGCTATGGGCGCAGCCTACACCATTTCGACATAGTGATGACCGATGCCACGGATGGAAATCCATTCGATGGCACGGGCGAAACCACCATCGAGGTCTATGCCGGTGGCAGTGATACCCCTTTTTATACCTTTACCAAAACGGGCGGCGGTTACGCGGACAACTATATCAGTTTCCAAGGCTTGGCGGTGCAGGATTTCGACAACTTGATTATCACCGCCATAAATCCACCGGCGCCGCTCAGCAACACTTGGGCGACCGTTGGCTGGATTGGGGATCTGGATTCCGGCATAGACCCCTCGCTCACCTACACCCACGCCTATAACTTCGGCTCCGCCAACAATGTCACCATTAACGGCGTCACTTTCACTGGCGCGGGCGGCGGCAATCCTTCGGTTGGCGGCCAGTTTGCGGTCGCCGGCATTGGCAACGTGTTTGGGGACGACGGCGGCAACAATATCAGCGGGGCGTCAAGCGATCTGGGCCGGTCCTTTATTTATGGCGGTAATCCGGGGACGCTCACTCTCAGCGGCCTGACCCCGGGCAAGCAGTATGTGTTGACGCTTTATTCGAAGGCTTGGGAAGCGCCGGGCAACCGCATCGTGACTTTTAGTGCCACCAGCAGCCTGGGCGGTGACAGCCGGGAAATAGACCAGGACTCCTACGGCAGTCGCAACGGGATTCGGATCACCTATGCCTACACCGCCGACGCCAATGGAACCTTGACCGTCACCATGACGCCCGCGGTCGGCGCCAATACTTTCCATTGTTATGGCTTTAGCAACCATGAAGGGGTGCGCGCGGCTAATTGGACCGCTTCGCGATGGATTTCAGATGCCACCGCCGGACTCGATCCCCTCTACACTTACACCCATGCCTATAACTTTGGCGCCTCAGCCGGCAATGTGAATGTCAATGGGGTCGTTTTCACCGGCAAAACCAGCGTGAATCCCTCGGAAACCGGCAAGTTCTCGACGGCCAATTACACTGGCCAGGCTGGCCGAACGCCGGCGGGCATTTCGGGAAACAGCGCCACGCTGGCCAGCCAGTTTATCTATGGCGGCAATCCCGAAGTGCTCAATCTTCAAGGCCTGACGCCAGGCACGGAATACATTCTCAGCCTGTTTGCCTATGGCTGGGACGCGGTGGGACGGGTGGTCAACGTGGTGGCCAATGGCGATGCGCAAACCGTTGACCAGGACGCTTTCAGCACCGACCAAGGCGTGGTTATCAATTACCGCTACACTGCGGATGGCAGTGGGGCGCTGGCGGTCAACATTCTGCCCATGCCCGGCGGCGCCGGCACCTTTCACCTCAGCGGCTTTGCCAACCGCGAGGCCAACCTGCAATTGGTCGAGCCGTCCATCACCTTGCAGCCCCAGGGTATCGCGCTGGCGCGAGGATTGGACTGGACTTTCACCGCGGCCGCCAACGGCTATCCCGCCCCCGAGTACCAGTGGTTTAAGGACGGGGTGGCGCTGCCGAACGAAACCAACGCCAGCCTGACGCTGGCGTCCGTTACCAACGAATTGACGGGCAGCTACCAACTGGTGGCCAGCAACCAGGTTGGCGCCGCCACCAGCGTCGTTGCCGTCCTCAAAGTCGGCCTGCCGATGACCAATCCCAGTTTCGAGGTGGATAGTTTTCCGAATGCGGTCGGCTATATCTCCCAGAATTTCCCCATCACCGGCTGGACGCATAGTCTGGCCGATCGCCTTGGCCTTAATCCCATCGGCAACGGCCAGTTTTGGTTTACGGACAATGGAACGATTCCGCATGGCACTCAGGCGGCGTTCCTGCAGGACGGCTCCCTCAGCACTACGGTCAACGGTTTGGTCGTCGGCCAGGACTATTATGTGGAGTATTACGAGAACGCGCGGAATTGTTGCGGGGGCGTTGCCGCCCTGACGCTGACTGTAAGTGATGGGGTGAACCCCTCGTTGACGATCGTGCCGGAGCACGCGGTCCCGTCGGTTTTAGGCGCCAATCCCTATCGCCGGGTGACCAGCTATGGCTTCATAGCCACCGCCACCAGTCTGACCTTCACCTTCACCAAGACCAGCGCCGTGGCGGGTGACAGCACCGCGCTAATTGACAATATCTGCGTCTTGCCGTTGCCGCCCGGAACGCCGCCGGTGATTCTCATCCAGCCGCAAAGCACCTACGCCCTGCCGCTGGGCAGCGCCACCTTGGGGGTGGTCGCCTCCGGCAGTTCGCCTCTTCATTACCAGTGGCGCAAGAACGGCGCGGACCTGGCCGGGGCCAATTCCCCTCAGCTCATTCTGAACCATGTCACCCTGAACGACGACGCCGATTACACACTGGTGGTGACCAACAGCGCCGGCGCGACCACCAGCGCCGTGGCGCATTTGACCGTGCTGGCCCCCCTCGACAACCTGTTCAATACCGGCGTGGATGCCACAGGTGCGCCGCTGGCGCCGGGCGCGGTGGACCCGCATTTCACTCTGCTCCTTAATCCGGATTCCGCTTCAACCGACGCGCTGGTGCAAAGCGTGATTCCCGGGGCTTGGATGGCCAACAGCGCCTCCTCCCAATGGATCGGCCCGCGCGCCGATACGGGCGGGGCCGCCGGCGGCGATTACACCTATCGGTTCACCATTGATCTAACCGGCCGAAATCCGGCCGAGGTTTACCTTCAGGGGAATTGGACCTCGGACAACGCCGGGCCCAACATTGCCGTCAACGGCGTGGATACCGGCAACGTCAACGGCGGCGGTTTCGGCGGATGGTATCCGTTTGTTCTGGCTTCAACCAACGCCAACTTTGTCGCCGGCGTGAACACCATTGATTTCAAGGTGAACAACGCCAGCGCCGGTTTCACCGGACTGCGGGTGGAATTTGTCCTCAGCCACGCCCGGCTCGCGGATGGCAGCCCGCCGGTGATTATCCAGCAACCGCAAGGCGGTTTGGTATCGCTCGGCGACAATGTGGAACTTGTCGGCAATGCCAGCGGCAGCCCCCCCATGCGTTTCCAGTGGCGGAAAAACGGCGAGCCGCTGCCTGGGGAGAACGGACCGGTGCTGGCTCTGCCCAATTTTTCGCCCGCCAACTCAGGTGATTACACGCTGGTGGTCACCAATGATTTTGGCGCGGTCACCAGCGCCGTCGCCAGCGTGGTGCAAGTTTATCTTCCCATCACGACGCTGTTTAACTCGGGTGTGGACGAAAACCACGCCGTCGCGGCGGGCGGTTCCACCGACCTTCATTACACCCTGAGCGGCAGCGCCGATCCTTTATATCCCGGACCCGCCGCCGTGGTGCTCTATAACAACGTATGGCCGGTGGGCGGCGGGACTTACCTTGGGAACGGTCCGGCCTCGGCTTGGATTTCACCGGCACTCAACGGCACGAACCTGGCCGGCGGGGTTTATGTCTATCGGACTACCTTCCAGATTACCGAGGAGTTAGACTGGACAGCGGCTTGGATTCACGGCCACTGGGCCTCCGACAACGATGTGGTGGACGTGCGGCTCAACGGGATCAGCCTGGGAATCAGCAACACGGCGGGATTCACAACGCTCAGTCCCTTCGCCATCGCCAGCGGATTTGAATACGGCTCGAACCTTCTCGAGTTCACCGTCGCCAACGGCGACGGCAGCCCGCACGCTTTCCGTGTGGAGATGAAAGGCGGCGCCCCGACAAATCCGCCGTTCGCTCCCGTCATCAGCGCCCAACCACAAAGCCAGTTGGTTCAGCACGGCGGCGATGCCAGCTTTTCCGTTTCCACCACCAACGGGCATCCCACCTGGTATCAATGGTATTTTGAGGGCATTGATTTGCCGGGCGAAAATCGTTCCTCGCTGCATCTCGCGGCCGTCAACCAGTTCGACCAACAAGGCGGCTACTGGGTGGTGATGAGCAACCGCTATGGCACCGTAACCAGTGAGGTGGCGACGCTGACCATTAACATGCCGCCGGAGGCTTCCGACACCAATCTCAACGCCACCACCAACCAACCCGCCCTGCTGAGCGTGGCCAAGGTGCTGGCCCAATGCCGCGATGCGGACGGCGACGCGCTCACCGTGCAATCCGTCAGCAACAGCACCAACGGCGCCCTGGTTTCGGTGGACGGCGCCAACCTAGTTTATACGCCAGTGCCCGGATTTGTCGGGCTCGATCAATTCCGCGTCGAGGTGACGGACGGGCGCGCGGGGACGGCCGTGATTACCGTCACGGTCTTCGTGTATCCCGGCAACATTGCCGGCCTCAATATCCTTGCCCCCCAGCCGCTGCCGGGGGGAGTTCAATTCCTGGTCGCCGGCATTCCGGGCCGTTCCTATAATATCGAGCGCGCGCTCGCGGTCGCCGGGCCTTGGACCAACCTCGCCAGCGTGCTCGTTCCGCCCAACGGCCTCGTTCCCTTCCTCGACACCAATTCGCCGCCCGCCCAAGCCTTTTACCGCACGCTGGCTCCGTAGGTTGCCGGGGAGGCAAGGGAAACCATTTGGTTCATTGCGCCGCTTTCAGGAAAATAGCGGTCGCCAATTTACTGTATGGTCTCCGGGATGTAATACACAATTGGTCACCGTGGGCGACGTTCTCCCTCTCCCCCCTTGGGGGGGGAGAGTTGTTGACCGGCGGCAGTATGGCCGGCGGCGGAGTTATGCACCAGCTCAGGCTGAGCCGATTAGCCAAGCGGTTTCCTTCGCTGGTGCATAACTCCGGAAGTGGTATCAGGACAGGGTGAGGGGGGCGTGTCGTCTATCCCAAGCACTCATGAGTAAACGAAGTATTCATTGTCAATCCGTGGGCTTTCCCTTCGCTTATTTTTAATTTCCCTATTCTATCTTCAACGCTATATTAGATGATATATTCTGCGGCGGCGCTTGCTGGATGGCGTCCGGGGCGAATAAAACTAAAACCTGAACATAATGAAAAACATATCGTTGAAAAAGTTCGCGGCCATGCGGGACAAACTCGTGTCCGAGAAAGCGGAACTCGAATCCCGGCTGGCGGAGTTAAACAAGGTTCTGGGCGTTGGCGCAGCGCCCGCGCCGGCCCCGCGCCGGGGAAGGCCGCCCAAAGCCGCGGCTGTTCCCGCGCCCGCAACGAAGCCCGCCAAGAAAGGGGGATGGAAACGCCTGAAAAACCCCATGTCCCTCCGCGAGGCCGTGCTGAAGGTAACCGCCAAAGGCGGGTTGACCAAAGCGGAGATCGTTAAAGAGGTGCAGAAACTCGGGTATCAATTTGCCTCCCAGAACCCCATCAATCGGCTGGGCGTGCTGCTTTACGGCAAGAATCCGAAGTTCAAGAATGAAAACGGACGGTTCTCGCCGATTTGATTAACGGTGAATCCAGCCGCCGGGCTTTTTGCCCATCCGTCTGTTGGTTGCTCGACGTTCTAATGGATTCCCCCCCCGCAGGGCAGCGGGGGCTTGGAACTTGGAAATTCCACGGAAGTGGCGAATTGGGCTTGGCGGCTTCCCTCCGCCGGTCCCGTTAAAGGGTAAACGCGGGCAGCCTGACCAGCGCCCCGCCTTTGAGGGCGGACTGGTGGGCGCATAGGCCGACACAAGTCCAATTGGCCGATTGGCGGGCGTTGGGGAAGGGCGCGCGGCCCTCGAGCAGCGCCATGGCAAACTCATGCGCCAGGTGCGGATGGCTGCCGCCGTGGCCGCTGCCTTGGGTGAAGCTCAGGTGGGTTTTCTTGCGCGCGTCATAGACGCCCCGGGTGGTGTATTTCGCGATCGTCTTGGGCAGGCGTTTGGCGAAATCGGGGCACTTGACCGGACGCGGAATCTTCGGCTCGGGCCGCTTGGCGGTGTGCACAATGAGCGGCTCGTGCTCGACGAGCGGCCATTCCACCGCCTTCCTGGTCCCATAAACGTCAATGCTCTCGCGGTATTGCCGGGCGGTGTCGAACAGGCTGCGGATAATGCGGGCGCAAACATCGCTGTCCCGGAATTTGATATGCGCGGTTTCGACCGCAAAGGGCGAGCCGTAGCATTTGATCAGTTCCTGGCGAATGGTGCCGGAGCCGAAGCAACTGACATATTCGGCCGGCTGGCCGATGAGGCCGGCGACCGGCCCGACGCAATGGGTGGCGTACCACATGGGCGGCAGGCCCGGCCAATAGTTGGGCCATCCGTCCATGTCCTGCTGGTGGCTGGCCTGGACAAATTGCAGTTTGCCTAGCTCCCCCTTGTCCAGCAGTTCCTTCATGAACAGGTATTCGCGCGAGTAAACCACCGTCTCCATCATCATGTAGGTCAGACCGGTGCTTTGGGCGAGGTCCACGATCTTTTGGCAGTCGGCGATGCTGGTGGCCATGGGCACGGTGCAGGCGACGTGCTTGCCGGCTTTCAGCGCGGCAATGGACATCCAGGCGTGGTCGGGGATCGGCGTGTTGATATGCACCGCGTGGATGTCCGGGTCTTTTAGCAGCGCCGCGTAATCGGTGTAGCGGCGGCTTACGCCGAAATAATCGCCCACCGCTTGGAGCTTTTTAGGGTTGCGCTGGCAGATGGCCAGGCATTCGGTGTGCGGATGTTTTTGCCAGATGGGAATGAATTCGGCCCCGAAGCCGAGGCCGACCACAGCGATATTAATTTTCTGGTTGGCGCTCATAACTGGGACAGGTTAGGCCCAAACCGGACGGATCACAACCGCATTTCGCGGTAAAAATCGGCAAGGCCGCAAGGACCCAATTTTGCGGCGGATTCCACGCAATTAGCTGGAATTAGGGGTGGATATGTGGGATATTGCCCAAAAATTATGCGGGGTGAATGGCGTCAATGGACGCGAATCCTGACGTTGACGGGGCTCTTGTGCGGTCTCGGCGCCCCGGTTTTCTCCCAACCGCATGGGCCGGCGGATGTTGGAGCGATGGTCAATGGCTACCAGGACGAATTCAACGGACTGGCGTTGAATAGCCACTGGACGGTGCAAGGCAGCGCGGTTTATACGGTGACGGGGGGTGTGCTGAAGGTGACCAGCGCGGCGGGGGACCCCAATCATTTGATGTATGCGGCACCGGGCTACGATGGCGCCGCGCAGGAAGTGCTGGCGAGGGTGCGCATCCTCAATTTTGGGACCGGCGACGCGGCGCGCTGCGGAATCGGCGTTGGCCTCAGCACCACGGCGAGTCCGGCGGGCGGCATCAATTTCTTTTTCCGGGACCATAATAGCGAAGGGCAGGTGGGGCGGCATTTTGCGTTTTTGGACGATTTGCGCGCCTGGGGGCCGGGCGTGGGGCTGGGCTTCACTAACAACGTCTGGTATTGGTTGCGACTGCGGCAGGAAACCAACGCGGCGGCGGGGGGTGGAGTTAATGATGTTTTCGCCAAAGTCTGGCGCGCCGATGGCGCCGAGCCGGAACCGGCCAACTGGCAGTTGACCTGGGATTATGTGCCGACGCGCGCCGTCCGGTCCGGTTTTGCGGGCCTCAGCGCCAGCAGCAGCGGCGGATTGGCGGAGTGGGAAGTGGATTACTTTCTGGTCAAAGCGGCGGGTTTGCCGCTTATCACGGTCAACCCGGAGGCCTTTCCCGCGGTGCAAGAGGCGGTGGCCATTACCAACCAACCCCAGTCGGTCACCGTGATGGAACAAAGGACCGCCGTCTTTTGGGTGGGCGCCAGCGGTTTTCCGCCGCTGGCTTATCAATGGCTAAAAAATGGCGAACTGTTGCCAGGGGCCACCAATGCCTGGCTGCAATGGGAACGAGTTCCCCTGGCGGACGACGGCTCGCAATTCCAGGCCGTGGTGTCGAATACCGCGAGCAACCAGGCGCACAGCGTCACCAGCGCCCCCGCGTGGCTGAGTGTTCAAGTGGACGAAACCGCCCCGGCTTTAGCGGGAGCGCGCTCCGTGGGTTTGAACCGGGTGCTGGTTTCCTTTTCCGAAGCGGTCGATTTGTCCACCGCGACGAACCTGGCGAATTACCAGGTTTACGCCCCCGACCTGTCGCCGATAAACCTGGCAGGGGTTTTGGCGGAGGCATCACCAACCAATGTCACGCTGCTGGTGGACGCCTTGGAGGAACCATCGGTGTATCGGTTGGTGGTCAGCGGGGTGCGGGACCTGGCGGCCACACCCAATTTGATCGCGCCGGGCAGCGAACTTTTTTTTACCGCCCTGCTGCACACGCCGCAGGACTTGGGCGGCGCTTCGCCGGCAGGGGGCATTGCCGCCGTCCCGGGAGGCTACGACATTACCGGCGGCGGCGGGGGGCAGCGTTCCGCCGACGACACCGGCCAGTTTTCCTGGGCGGCGCGCACCGGTGATTTTGATGTGCGGGTTCGCGTGGCGGCGCTGTCGGGAAAGAATCCGTGGGCGCGGGCGGGATTGATCGCTCGGGAAACGCTGGACGAAGGCGCGCGTTTTGCCGCCGCCTTGGCGACGCCGGGCATCAGCGGAGCCTTCTTTTCCGCGCGCTCGACCAACCTTGGCGCCGCGGCCGCCAGCGGTTGCTTCCCCGTGAATTACCCCGCCACCTGGCTGCGCTTGCGCCGGGCCGCCAACCTGTTTGCCGGCTATGCCAGCCACGACGGGCTCAACTGGCGGCCGCTGGGCAGTGTGGATATGCCGCTGCCCGAGACCGTTTTTCTGGGTTTTCTGGTGGCCAGCCACCGTTCCGGCGAAACCGCTGCCGCGCAGTTCCGGGATTTCACCGTTGTGACCAATGCCGGCCGCGCCGCCGGGTTGGATTGGGAACCGCCCGGCCCCTCCAGTCGGCGCACCGCGCTGGTCATATCCGAAATCATGTATAACGCCACGCCGCGGCCGGGCACGATCAACGTCAATCCCCAGGGATTGATTACCAACAGTCTCGAATTTATCGAGCTGTTCAATACCCGCGCCGAACCGGAGGACTTGGGCGGTTTCCAGCTTGACGGCGAGGTGGATTACACGTTTCCGCCGGGAACCGTGCTGGAGGGGGGCGGCTTCCTGGTGGTGGCGCGGTTTCCCGCGGACGTGCAGGATGCTTATGGTTTAAGCGGCGTGCTGGGGCCTTACGCAAACCGCTTGCGTAATTCGAGCGGGACCCTGCGCCTGCGGCATCGGACCGGCGCGGTTCTATTGGAAATTAATTACGACAGTCGTCCCCCTTGGCCGGTGGCGGCTGACGGTTCCGGACATTCCCTGGTGCTGGCGCGTCCTACCTGGGGTGAAAACGAGCCTTTGGCCTGGAAAGCCAGCGATTTGCCCGGCGGCTCGCCCGGCCGGGCCGACCCGGTAACCGAGGACCCTTTGGCGCAAGTCGTCATCAATGAATTTCTGGCCCGCTCGACGGCGCCGGCCAAAGATTTCATCGAACTTTACAACCGCAGTGATCGGGAATTGGATTTGTCCGGCGCTATCCTGTCAGATTCGCCTTCCACGAATAAATTTATCGTGCCCGGCGGAGTCACCATTCCCCCGCGCGGTTTTCGCGTGTTTTACGAGGATGAGCTTGGTTTCGCGCTGAACGCCGGCGGCGAAACTATTTATTGGCGCAGCGGCGTCAACGGGCGCGTGTTGGATGTGGTGCTTTATGAATCCCAAGTGACGCAAACCAGCAGCGGGCGCAGTCCGGATGGCGGCGACCTGTTTTCGGAATTGGCAGCCATGACGCCCGGCACCAATAACGCGGCGCCGCTCACCCGGGACATTGTTATTAACGAAATCATGTATGCGCCGCCGTCCGGCGACGAGGAAGACCAATACGTGGAATTGTTTAACAAGGGCGCCAACGCCATCAACGTGGGGGGCTGGCGTTTTGTGGATGGCATCCAGTTCGAGTTTCCGCCCGCCACCGTCATCCCCGCGCAGGGCTTCCTGGTGGTGGCCAAGAACCGCGCCCGGCTTTTGTCCAGGCATCCGCATTTGAACACCGGCAACACCGTCGGAGATTTCAGCGGCCAACTGGCGCGGCGCGGGGAACGCGTGGCGCTGGCGGCGCTGGAACAGGCTGTGGCGACCAACCAGCTCTGGGGATTGCGTAGTCTGACGCTCGCCAGCGCCAACGCGTTGCGGCGCCGGATTCCCGCCACCACCACCAATCCCAGCAATGCGGCCGCGCCTTACGTGGTGGTGGACGAAGTGACTTACGCGAGCGGCGGCCGCTGGGGCCGCTGGAGCCACGGCGGCGGCAGCAGCCTCGAATTAACCGACCCGCGCAGCGACAACCGGCTGGCCCCCAACTGGGCGGACAGCGATGAAACCGCCAAAAGCGCATGGACCGCTTTCTCGGTCACCGGCCGGGTTGATCTGGGCAACGTGACGCCGGACTCGCTGCAAATTCTGCTTTTGGGCGCCGGCGAATGTTTGGTGGATGACCTGGAAGTGCTGAATCACCTGGGACAGAATCTGGTTCCCAATTCCACTTTCGACTCGGGCGCCGCGGGCTGGGTGGCGGAAGGAACCGAATCACTGTCCGGGTGGCGCGCGCCGGAGGGAACCAACAGCGGGTGCTACCATTTGGTGGCGGTGGATCGCGGAGACAACCAGGTCAACCGGGTGCGGTGCGCCCTCACCGCGGCGCCGGCTACCAATCAGAACGCGGTCATTCGGGGGCGTGTGCGATGGTTGCGCGGGCACCCGGAGATATTGTTCCGGCTGCGCGGCAACTGGTTCGAGGCCGGGGTGCGCATGGCGGTCCCGGCCACCGGCACTCCGGGCCTGGCCAACAGCCGGCTGCGAGCCAATGCCGGGCCGGCCATCACGGCGGTGAATCATCAGCCGGTGTTGCCCGCCGCCGACGAAGCGGTGGTCGTTACGGCGCGGGTTCATGATCCGGATGGCGTCGCCGCCGTGTGGCTGCGTTATCGGTTCGAGCCGGGCGGCCAGACGGGTGAGGTTGCGATGACCGATGATGGGGCCGGCGGCGATGCGGTGCCCGGCGACGGCATTTATGCGGGCGTCATCCCCGGTCAGAGCGCGGGCGCGCTGGCCGCGTTTTATATCGAAGCGGTGGATGGCGCGGGCCAGCCCGCCATGGCCAGGTTTCCCGACAACGCGCCGCAACGCGAATGCCTGGCGCGTTTTGGCGAAGCCATCCCGGCGGGGAACCTGCCGGTTTACCGGCTATGGATGACTGCGGCGACGTTCAGCAACTGGTCGGCGCGCGCCAAACTGGACAACACCCCGCACGACGTGACCTTTGTCGTCGGCCAACGGGTGATCTATAACGCGGAAGCGCTTTTTGCCGGCAGCCCTTATATCGCGCCGGGGTTCACCACCCCGAGCGGCAATCGCTGCGGCTATAGCGTGCAGTTTCCGGCGGACGACCTTTTCCTGGGGGACCAGGACCTGGTCTTGGACTGGCCGGGCGGCCACGGCAACGAGAGCACGGCCATTCAGGAACAAATGGCCTATTGGCTGGCCGACCGGCTGAATCTGCCGTTCAGCCATCGGCATTTCATCCGGCTGTTTGTCAATGGGGTCGCCGATCTGCAACGGGGCACTGTTTTTGAAGCGGTCATGCAGCCCAATGGCGATTATCTCAAACAATGGTCGCCGGCGCAGCCCGAGGGGGATTTTTTCAAAATTGACCGGGCTTTTGAATTCAATGACAGCGGCTCCCGGGTGGCCGACCCCATGCCGACCCTGCAAAACTTCACCAACAGCCTGGGCAAAAAAACCGAGCGCTACCGTTGGACCTGGCTGCGGCGGGCTTATGATTCGGCGCTGGATTACACACCGGTTTTTCGCCTGGTGGACGCTGTCAACGCCCCCGCGCCGGAGCCTTACACGTCGGATGTGGAGAGGCTGGTGGACGCGGAACAATGGATGGGCGTCTTCGCTTTCGAGCATATTATCAACAATTTTGACAGTTGGGGACATGACATTGGCAAGAATATGTATGCCTTCAAGCCACGGGGCGGGCGATGGGTGCTTTATCCCTTTGACCTGGACTGGCTGATGTTGGTTTCTCCAGGCGGACCGGGCGGCTACACCGCCAGCACGGGGCCGCTTTTCAATTCAAACGATCCCACGGTGGCGCGCCTGTATGCGCATCCACCGTTTCGTCGCGCTTACTGGCGGGCGGTCAAGCGCGCGGTGGACGGACCGCTGCTCGGCACAGCGGCGGACCCGGTGATGGACGCCAAACACCGGTTGTTGGTGGATAACCAGGTGGATCGTTGCGATGGCCGAAACCTGGAGCCGCCCGGCCAGGTCAAAGCCTGGTTTGCCGAACGCCGGGCCTTTTTATTGGCGCAGTTGAGCGCTGTGGCTGCCAATTTTGCGATGGAGACCAACCTGCTTGAAACGTCCAGCAACCTGGTGGTGTTGCGCGGCACAGCGCCCATCGAGGTCGGCTTTATCTCGGTGAACGGCATCCGCTGGAAGCCGGAGTGGACTTCGGTTTCCAACTGGGTGCTGCGGGTGCCGGTCGGCTCGGGCAACCAGCAACTGACGCTGGCCGGTTTGACCCCGGAGCTTGAACCGGTGGCCCAAGCCGAGGCGGCGGTGACCGTTGTCTATCCCGGCCCCGAAGTTGAACCGCAGGGGCGGGTGGTCTTCAGTGAAATTATGCACCGTCCGACCGTGGCGGGAGCGGAATTCGTGGAATTGCACAATGCCTCGGCCACGCATAGCTTCGACCTCTCCCGCTGGCGCATCGGCGGGTTGGATTATGTATTCCCCGACGGGGCCCGCCTGGACCCCGGCGGATATTTGCTGCTGGGCAAAGACGCCGACTGTTATGCGACGGCCTATCCCCTGGCGCCGCCGCTGTTCGACGTGTATGCGGGAAACCTCAAAGCCGGTGGCGAAACCTTGCGCCTTTGGCGCCCCTTGCCGCCACCGGCGCCGGCGGGCGCAGAGGAATTGGTGGACGCCGTGCGTTACGAAAGCGGTCCGCCCTGGCCTGGCCGGGCTGGCGGTTTGGGCGCCTCGCTGCAAGTGCTCGACCCCTCCCGCGACAACAGCCGGGTGGCGAACTGGACCGATGGCCGGCATTGGCGATTCGTCTCCATCACCGGTTCCAACCTTAACATCGGCAGCAGCTCCAATCTGACGTTTTCTTTTGGGTCCGCCGGCGAGCTTTACCTGGACGATATTTGCCTGGTGACGGGCCGGGTCGCCGAGGCGGGCGTCAACCTGGTTCGCAATGGCGGCTTCGAGGAGCCTTTGTCCGGGGAATGGATACTGCCCACCAACATGACCGCTTCCAGCCGCGCGACCAATATCAGCCATCGGGGGCGCGCCAGCCTGCGGTTATTGGCCGCTTCGGGCGGCTCCTCCGTCTCCACCAATGTTTCCCTCCACCAGGCCTTGCCCATCGCCAGCTACCAGACTTACACGCTCAGCTTTTGGTATCTGCCCAGCGACACGCTTACCAACTTGAACGCGCGGCTGACCAGTTGGATTCGCACCGTCACTCCCTCCAATGTGCATTCCGCCGGACTGGACATGTCGCCCGGCGCCGCACCGGCCGCGGCGCTGCCTTTGCCGGATTTGCCGCCGGTTTGGATCAACGAGGTCCAGCCGCAAAACCTCGGCGACACGCTGGATAACCAAGGGGAAATTGAGCCATGGATCGAGTTGTTCAATGGCGGCGCCCACGCGGTTTCTTTGGCGGGATGGCATCTTTCGACGCGGAGTGACCGCTTGGACCAATGGACCTTCCCGGATGACGCCGTGCTTCCGCCGGGACAATTCATGGTGGTCTGGGCCGACGGCCAGCCGGAGCAAACCGACGCGGACCATTGGCACGCCAATTTCCGGCTTGAACCGGGCAGTGGCGCCGTTTATCTTAGTGTTCCCATCCGCGGCCAGCCCGGGGTGCTCGATTACCTGGTTTATTCCAACCTGCCCCCGGGCAAGACCCATGGCAGTTATCCCGACGGCCAACTCTTCGAGCGCCAGCTCTTCCATTATCCCACCCCCGGCGCGTCGAACAATCCGGCCCTGCCGCCCTTGCTGGTCACCATTAACGAATGGATGAGTGACAATACGGCAACCCTGGCTGATCCCGCCGACGGCAGTTATGAGGACTGGTTCGAGTTGTTCAACGCCGGCAGCGCGCCGGCGGATTTGAGCGGTTATTTTCTGACTGACAACCTGACCAACCGATCCCGTTTTCAAATCCCCGATGGCTATGTCATCCCGCCGGGCGGTTACCTGCTGGCATGGGCGGACAACTCGCCGGCACAAAACTCCAGCAACTCTCTCCATCTGCATGTGGATTTCCGATTAAACCGGCTGGGTGAAGCCATTGGCTTGTTTGCGCCGGACGGCTCGCTGGTGGACGCGGTGGTCTTTGGGCCGCAACCGGCCAATGTCTCCGACGGGCGCTATCCGGATGGCGGAGCGCAGGTTTATCATCTGCCCGCGCCCACGCCGGGCACTAACAACGCCGAACCTTTCCTGGGCAACAGCCGGCCGGTGGTGGACCCGGTTGGCCTGCGCTCGTTGTTTCCGGGTCAGACCCTTTCTTTGACCATCAGCGCTTTCGATTCGGATTGGCCGCCGCAAGGCTTAACCTTTTCCCTGGGGCCGGGCGCCGCTCCAGGCGCTCAAATCAACCAGGCCGGACAATTTGTCTGGACACCGCCGCCGGAGCATCCGCCGGGCACCAACTATTTTTCGGTGATCGTCACGGATGACGGCACTCCCGCGCTCAGCACAACGGTGATCTTTCCAGTCATCCTGGGGTTGCCGCCCCGGTTTGCGGGTGGAGGGATGCAAGCGGAGCAGGGCCTTTTTAGTTTTCAAGTCCACACTCTGCCGGGGCAGCGGTATGCCGTTCAATACAAGGAACGGTTGACCGACCCGGCATGGCTGCCGTTGGGAGAACCGCGCCTGGCGGACTCCTTCCGGTTGAATTTGCAAGACACCTTGGAAGCATCCCCCCACCGTTTTTACCGGGTCATCGTTGTTGAAACTGAGCCTTGACAATGGGTTAACCGCCGCCCGCCAGCAAAGGCCGCCATCCAGGTTGTCCGCGCCGGTTCCTGCGGCTGCAAAGTCGGCCGTGAGCAAACCCGTTGCATCATGGAAAAAAGACACCGGGAGAAGAGCGTCGTCAACTCACGGCCTTTTGTTCGCTCCGAGTGTATAATGGGTGTCAGTCCCCCCCTGCGGGGAGAGTGCCCTGCGGGCGGTGGAGCGCAGCGGTAAGTCGCGCCAGAGACTTACCGCGTAGCGCAACCGCCCGAAGGGCGGGG
>Ga0073932_1002502_pt1 | contig 28149 bp, 30 predicted proteins | sample DewCreD2012metaG_FD_76967 | JGI IMG/M metagenome (GOLD analysis project Ga0073932, IMG submission 76967) | Hot spring sediment bacterial and archeal communities from British Columbia, Canada, to study Microbial Dark Matter (Phase II) - Dewar... ...
CCATCGTGCGCAGCAGGCCCGTGATCCCGAGCAGGTGGTCGGCGTGGTAGTGGGTGAAGAAGACCCCGTGCACGGCGAAGCCGACGCCGTAGCGCATCATCTGCCGCTGCGTCCCCTCGCCGCAGTCGAGCAGGATGACCTCGCCCTCGCGCTGCACGGCGAGGCTCGTCACGTTGCGCTCGGGCGACGGGCACGCGGCGCCGGTGCCGAGGAAGGTCACGCTGAGCATGGGCATAAAGTAAGGGCGCCGCCCCGAGGCGGCGCCCGTCCTGCGCGGCGCGACCCGGCCGGCTCAGCGCCAGGCGTACGCCCCGGCGGCGCGGGCCTCGCGCTCGGGCGACCAGCCGTCGCCCGAGGCGTCGGTGCCCAGGCGGAACCCGGCCACGAGGCCGCGCAGCTCCTCGGCCAGGCGCGAGAGCGCCTCGACCGCGTCCTTCGTGTGCTGCACCCCCTCGCTGGTGTGCCGCGCGGCGTCGGCGACGCCCGCGATGTTCGACGCGATGTCGTGCGCCCCGCGCGCCGCCTCGGCGATGCCGCGGCTCATCTCGTTCGTCGTCGCGGTCTGCTCCTCCACCGCCGCCGCGATGGTGGACTGGATGTCGTGGATGCGGCCGATGATCTCGCCCACCCGGCCGATCGCCTCCACGGCCACGCGCGTGTCGCCCTGGATCGCCTCGATCCGGCGGCCGATGTCCTCGGTGGCGCGCGCCGTCTCCTTGGCGAGCTCCTTCACCTCGTTCGCGACCACCGCGAACCCCCGGCCCGCCTCCCCCGCGCGCGCCGCCTCGATCGTGGCGTTGAGCGCCAGCAGGTTGGTCTGCTCCGCGATCCCCGTGATGACCCGCACCACCTCGCCGACCTGCTGCGACGAGGTCCCGAGCCTCGCGATCGTCCCGTTGGTCTCGCGCGCCACGTCCACCGCCTCGGCGGCGACGCGGGCCGCGTCCGCCGCGCTCTTCGCGATCTCGCGGATCGAGGCGCTCATCTCCTCGGTCCCCGTCGCGACGGTCTGCACGCTGGCCGAGACCTGGGTGCCGCCCGCCGAGACCGCGCTCGCCTGCGCGCTCGTCTCCTCGGCGTTGGCGCCGATCTGGGTCGCCGTGTGCTTCAGCTCCTCGGCGTTGTCGCCCAGCACCCGCGCGCACCCCGCGATCGCCGCCATCTTGCCGCGCAGGTCGGCGAGGAGGCCGTCGAGCCCGGCGCCGAGCCGGCCGATCGCGTCCTCGCCCGACACGGGCATCGTCACCGTCAGGTCGCCCGCCGCCGCCGCGGAGACGGCGCCGAGCATCGCGTCCACCTTCCGCTGCAGGGCCTCGTGCTCGACCCGCGTGCGCTCGGCGCCCTCGATCCGCTCGATCGCGTCGGAGAAGACCTGCGAGACGCTCTTGAGGTACGCGCAGAGCTCGTCGTCCACCGGCGCCGAGGAGGTGCGGAGGAGGTCGAACGCCCCCACGACCCGGCCGTGCGCGAACACCGGCACCGCGACGGCCGACACCACGCCGCACTGGCGCACGGCCTCGACCCGGGGGCAGTCCGCCAGCTCGCCGAGGCCGCGCGCGAGCTGCGCCTCGCCGCTCGCGACCGCGCGGCCGACGAGCCCCTGCCCGAGCTGGTAGCGCGTCTCCCGCGACGTGCGCGAGAAGGCCGCCGGCAGCGACGACGCCTCGGCGCTCCACGCCACGACCCGCTGGCCGTCGCGCTTCTCGCTCCGCCAGAACCCGACGTACGCGAAGTCGAACGACTCGTGCAGCTGCCGCACCACCGCGTCGGCCGCCTCGCCCGCCGCCTGCGCCCGGCCCAGCACGTCGAGGCAGCGGTTGAGCCCCTGCGCCTGGCGCAGCGTGCCGTCGGCGCGGGCCATCGCGGCCTCCACCTCGACGATGTCGCGCTCGCCGCGGCGCGTGATGTAGATCAGGCAGCCGACCTCGACCACCACGAAGGCCGCGTGCAGCAGCACGAAGCCGAAGCCGTGGTCGTGGTTGAAGACGTGGACCGGCGCGCCGGCCCGGTGCAGGAGGAAGAAGCCGAGGTGGTGCGCCGCGATGACGGCGCCCGCGACCACCGGGACGGTCCAGTCCCGGTACAGCGAGAGCACCGCGAGGAGCACGAAGATCGCGAAGTGCATCTCGATGAGGCCGCCCGTCACGTGGATCAGGACGGCGCTGAAGACCATGCTGCCCACGCCGAAGGCGAGCCGCGACGCGGCGCTCCCCGGCCGCACCCGCGCGATCGCCAGCGGGACGCCGAACGCCAGCGCGCCGGCGACGACGGCGCTCACCCAGCGCCCGGTCGCGACCCCGGTCGCCACCGACACGGCCAGGAGGCCGGCCGACAGCCAACTGAACACCTTGTCGCCCTGGCGACGCACCCGATCGAGTGAGGACGAACCCTGCGAGACCATCGCTGCTCCCCCCCGGAAGCCGTGAGGCCGCCGGGGCTCCTCCCCGGGCGGCGACCGATCGGTGGGGGTTATCGGCGGGGGGCGCGAAAAGATGAGCCGGGGCTCAGAACATCTTGACGGTGATGCCCAGCTTGCCCGGGTTGCGCGAGAGCTCTGTCAGGAGGGAGTCGAGCGACGCGGTCGCCCGCACCGCGTTCCAGTAGAGGGCGCTGTCGCGCGCCACGAGCCCGAGCGTCCCCTCGCCCCGGTTCATCCCGGCGAGCAGGGTGTCGAGCTGGGCGCCCATGCGCGACAGCTCGCGGGTCAGCGCCACGAGGCCGCTGGCGATGCTGTCGGAGCGCGCCGCGGCCTGCGCCACCGCCGGCGTGGACAGGAGCGTGTCCAGCCGCGCGCCCACGGCCCGGAACGACGCCATCGTCCGCGTCAGCTCGCGCACCGGGCCGCGCGCCGTGTCGGAGTAGAGCGCCATCGCGCGCTGGCTCTGGCGCAGCGTGCGCTGCAGCTCGTCGAGGGTCGCGTCGAGCCGCGCGGCGCGATCCGGCCCGAGGAGCGCCGTGGCGTTCAGGAGCAGCGTGTCCGCCCGCTCGGCGAGGCCCGCCGCCCGGCTGCTCAGCCCCCGCTCCATCGCGCCCAGGATCACCGTGCCCGGGGGCAGCGGCGTCGCCGACCGGCCGGGGTCGAAGTCCACGACGAAGTCGCCGACGAGGTTGAGCGCCGAGATCCGCGCCGAGGCGTCGATCCTGGGCGTCACCGTCTCGGGCAGCGTGACGTCCACCAGCACCTTGCCGACGTCCACGAACTCCACCCGCTCCACCTTCCCCACCACCGCGCCGGAGATGCGCAGGAACGAGCCCGCCTTGAGCCCGCTGACGTCCGGGAACTGCACCCGGACCGCGCTCCGCCCCCGGCCGAAGCTGCGGCCGCCCAGCCACATCGTGCCGCCGACGAAGAGGGCGACCGCGACGAGGACGAGGGTGCCGACCGTGGCTTCCTTCGCGTACCGCAGCTCCATGGCGGGGCCTCAGGCGACGTGGGTGGCGGTGGCCCCGAAGTCGCGCTCCAGGAAGGCGCGCACCTCGGGGAGGTCGGACGCGAGGAAGGCCTCCTGCGTCCCCTGCATGATGATCCGGCCGTTCATGAGCAGCGCCAGCCGGTCGGCGACCCGGAAGGCGCCGCGGACGTCGTGGGTCACCACGACGCTCGTCGTGTCCAGCTCGCGGTCCATCCGCTTCACCAGCGCGTCGATGATGTCCGCGTTGATCGGGTCGAGGCCGCTCGTCGGCTCGTCCCACAGCAGGTACTTCGGCTTCCCCGCGATCGCGCGGGCGATCCCCACGCGCTTCTTCATGCCGCCCGAGAGCTCGGCCGGGAACTTGCGCGCCACGTCGGGATCGAGGTTCACCAGCTCCAGGCACTCCCGGGCCCGCTGCCGCACGTAGCCCAGGTCCTTGAAGAGCGCCTCGTCGGTGATCCCGAGCCGGATGTTCTCGAGCACCGAGATCGAGTCGAAGAGCGCGCCGTACTGGAAGACGTAGCCGATCCGCCGCCGCACCGCGGAGAGCTCCTTGAAGGAGAGCGTCGTCACCTCGCGCCCGTCCACCACGATCGAGCCGGCGTCGGCCTTGATGAGGCCGATGATCGTCTTGAGCATCACGCTCTTGCCCGTGCCCGACGGCCCGAGCAGGCAGACCGTCTCGCCGTCGCGGACGTCGAAGTCCACGCCGTCGAGCACCGCCTGCGCGCCGAAGCGCTTCGCGACCCCGCGGCAGACGATCACGTGCTGAGCAGGAGCTTGGTGAGCACCACGTCGAGCAGCAGGATCGTGACGGAGCTCGCCACGACCGCCGTGGTGGTGGAGCGGCCCACCCCCTCGGCGCCCTGCTCGGTCGAGAAGCCCATGTAGCAGGAGATCGTGGTGTTCGAGAGGCTGAAGGCGACGGCCTTGATGAGCGAGTACCAGGCGTCCCACGGGCGCCAGTAGATCTGCGCGCCGTACACGAAGTCGATGTCGGAGACCGGGAGCACCAGCCGCACCGAGGCCCAGCCCGCGAGGATGCCGACGGCGTTCGCCACCATCGTGAGCGCCGGGATCACGACGAGCCCCGCGAGCACCCGCGGCACCACGAGGTGCGACGACGGCGCGCGGCCCAGCGACTCGAGGGCGTCGATCTGCTCGGTCACGCGCATCGTGCCGAGCTCGGCGGCGTAGCGCGCCCCCACTCGCCCGGCCAGCACCAGCGCCGTGAGCACCGGCCCCAGCTCGAGCACGATGGAGGAGACGATGAGGGTCCCCACCACGTAGTAGGGGATGCTGCCCGTGAACTGGTAGCCTGCCTGCAGCGCCGTCACCGCGCCGGCGAAGGCGGAGATGAGCAGCACGATCCCGAGGCTCCCGATCCCGACGCGATACGCCTCCTCCCACGCGCGCGGCACCCAGATGCGCGGCTCCGCCAGCCCCTTCGCCGACATGGCGAGGAAGCGCGCGAACCGCCCGGCGTGCGTCGCCGAGGTGATCGAGGCACGGCCGGCGATCCGGCGGATGTCGAGGGTGGGGGCGGTCACGAGGGGCCGACGGCAGGGGGGAGGGTGAGCCTGTATCTTGCCCCGCCATGCCCCGTCCGTCCAGTCCGCCGGCCGAGACCGTCGCCCGCTTCCGGCGCCAGCTGCTGCGCTGGTTCCGCCGCCACGGCCGGGACCTGCCGTGGCGCGCGACGCGCGACCCCTGGCGGGTCCTGGTGTCGGAGGTCATGCTGCAGCAGACCCAGGTCGCGCGCGTGGAGGGCTTCTACCACCGCTTCCTCGCGCGCTATCCCACGCTGCACGACCTCGCCGCGGCGCCTCCCGCGCAGGTGCGCGAGAGCTGGGAGGGGCTCGGCTACTACCGGCGCGCCCTGAACCTCCACCGGCTCGCGGTGACGGTGCGCGACGAGCACGGCGGCGTCCTCCCGGCCGACCCGGAGCGGCTGCGCGCGCTGCCCGGCGTGGGCCGCTACACCGCCGGTGCCGTCGCCAGCTTCGCGTACGAGCGCCGCACGCCGGCGGTGGACACGAACGTCGCGCGGGTGCTGCGGCGCGCCTTCCATCCGCGTCACGCGGGCAGCGACCGGCGGCTCTGGGAGACCGCGGAGCGGCTGCTGCCGCGCACCGGGCGCGCGGCGTGGGCGTTCAACCAGGGGATCATGGAGCTGGGGGCGCTCGTCTGCACGGCGCGCGTGGCGCGCTGCGGCGCCTGCCCAGTGCGCAGCGCCTGCGCCACCGGCCGCCGGCGCGCCACCTGACGCCGCGGCGGCGCTCAGCCGCCGTACCGCACGAGCGTGCCCGCGACGAGCGCCGCGAGGCCGAGCACCCCGGCCACGCTGCCCGTGATCGCCTGGCGCCGCCGCAGCTCCTCGAAGAGCAGCGCCGACGCCCCCACCGGCTGCAGGCGCGAGAGGCGCGCGGCCGTCGGCACCGCGACGAAGAGCACGATCAGCCCGCCGAGCACCCCCGTCGCCTGCATCACGATGAGCCACGCGTTCGGGCCGTCGAGCTCGCGGAAGACGGCGGCCGCGCGGAGGCTCAGGAAGAGCCCGGAGACGATCGTGGCGAAGGCGCCGGGGCCGATGAGCCGCTGGTGCAGCACGAACTGCACGCGGGCGAGGAGGGCCTGCCCCGCCGCGTCCTCGCGGCGGCGCAGCCCGCCGGCGAGCATGGACGCGAACGCGCCGCCCAGCCAGGCAATCTGCCCCAGCAGGTGCAGGAAGAGCCAGACGCGGGTCATCCGTCGACCGCGGTGAGGATGGCGTCGTCGATGGGCTGGCGCCCGGCGAACCCGCTCTCCAGCTCGTGCCAGTGCGTGATCCCCGCCTCGCCGAGCCGCCAGCAGAGGTAGACGAGCCGGTCGCCACGCATCGAGCAGAAGTCCACCAGTCCCTCCTCGAAGCTCTTGAGCACGCAGCCGATCGCCTCGAGCTCGGCGATGCAGTCGGTGATGCGGCGCGCGTGCGTCGCGACCGCCTGCCGCGCCTCGACCACCGCGGGCGGCTCCCCCTCGTCGGCGCGCAGGCCCGCGGCGAGCAGCTCGTAGCGGGCGACCGCGAGGCGCCAGCGGCGATGCTCCTCGCGCGCGTCGGCGACCACGCGGCGGACGAGCGGCAGGGTCCGCTCGGCCTCCTCGCGGGTGAAGATCCGCGCCGCTGCCACCGCCGTCAGCCCCAGACGATCTGGAGGCCCGCGATCTGCTCCGGGTGGCTGATGAAGCCGACCACCCGGTGGTCGTCGTCCACCACGGTGATCGTCGCCCGCAGGTGGGACTCGTTCTCCTCGAGGTCCATGCGGAGCACGAAGGCGTCGAGCTCCTGCTCGGGCGCCACCACGCAGGTGTTGGGGCGCATCAGCTCGTCGGCGCGGGTGTGCAGCGGGTCGCGGCCGGCCGCGAGGCAGCGGGTGACGAGGTCGCGGTCGCTCAACGTCCCGAGGAACCGCCGGGTGCGGTGGTCGTCCACGACCGGCACGACCGAGATGTTCCGCGTGCGGAACATGATCGCGACCTCGCTCGCGCTGGCGCCGGCCACGGCGACATGCGGGTCCGACACCATCACTTCGGAAGCGCGCATCGGGAGGACTGGAACGGGCTGGACGACGGGCCGCGGGTCGCGGCGCTGGGTGACGGAGGAATCTGCGCCGCGGTCCCCGCCGGTCAAGTGGAGCCACCGCGCGCCGCGAGCGCCGCGGCCGTGGCCGCGTGGCCGTCGCGCTCGAACCGCGCCACGAGATCGGACCGGAAGGTGGCGCCGCGCTCGACGCGCGGTCGCACGTACAGGAGCGGCGGCGCCGCCGGCGGCCAGGCCGCGCGCGCGGCCGCCGTGGCGCGCGCCATCAGGAACCCCACCGCCGCGTCGCTCGCGGCGACGAGCGGCGGCAGCGCCGGCGGCGTCCCCTCCTGCCCCTCGTCGAACCCGGGGCCGACGTCCACCGCCACGACGAGCGACGCCGGCATCCCCGCCGCGGCGGCGAGCGGCAGCGGGCAGGCGATGCCGCCGTCGAAGGCGCGGCGCGCGCCGATCGCGACCGGCGGGAAGAACGGCGGCAGCGCGCACGTCGCGCACAGCACGTCGAGGAGCGGCGCGTCCTCGCCGCCGGCGCCAAAGCGGAGCTCGCCGCCCCGGTCCGCGTCGCAGGCGGTCACGGTGAGCGGGTGCACGAGGTCGGCGAAGCGCCGCGCGGGCACGAGCCGCTCGACCAGCGCGCGCAGCGCCCCCGGGTCGAGCAGCGAGGGCGCCAGCAGCCCGCGCAGCGCGAGCAGCGGCCGCCGGCGCGGCGCGCGCACGCCGGCGAGCGACGCCCGGAGTTCCGCCAGCGGCCGGCCCGCGGCGACCGCCGCCGCCAGCACCGCGCCCATCGAGGTCGCGACGAACCGCGACGGCGCGAGCCCCGCCTCGTCGAGCGCCCGCAGCGCCCCCAGGTGCGCGGCGGCCTTCGCCCCGCCCCCCGAGAGCACCGCGACGACGCCGCTCACGCGCGCCGGCCCTGCGCCTGCCGGTGCGTCCGGGCGCGCTCGAACCGCTCCCGCTCCTCGGGGCTCTCCGGCACGAGGCGCGGCACGCGCTTCGGCCGCCCGAACTCGTCGATCGCCACGAAGACGACGTGCGCGGTGTGCGTGTGCCGCCGCTCGCCGGTGCTGATCTTCTCGGCGAAGACCTCCACCGTGATGTCCATCGAGGAGTTGCCCACGAAGTCCACCGTGCCGAGGCAGGTCACCAGCGCCCCCACCGGGATCCGCTCGCGGAAGTCCACCCGGTCGATGCTCGCCGTGACCGCCGGCCCCCCGGCGTGGCGGATCGCCGCCACCGCCGCCGCCTGGTCCACGAGCGCCATCAGGTGGCCGCCGAAGAGGTCGCCGAGCGCGTTCTGCATGTGCGGCATGACGAAGGTGGAGATCTCGCCGCGCGAATACGACATCGGACGGGACTCGGGCAGCATGACGGGCAGCTCCGCGTGGTCGGGGGTCGGGTCGCGGGGAACGGTGGGCGCGCCCGCCCGCCGGGGCAATCCCCGGCGGGCCCCGGCTCCGGCCCGCATTACCTTCCGCGCGTGCGCCTCCTGCTCCTCGTGGCCCTCGGCAGCGCCCTCGGCGGCGTCGCCCGCGCGCTGCTCGCCGGCGCGGTCCAGCGCACGGCCGGCGTGCACGCCGCGCTGCCGTGGGGCACCCTGGCGGTCAACACGCTCGGGGCCCTCCTCATCGGCGGATTCGTCGGTGTCCTTGCGACCCTGCGGGATGACGCGCCCGCCGCGCGGGCGCTGCTGGTGACGGGCTTCTGCGGCGGTTTCACTACCTTCTCCGCCTTCAGCCTCGAGGTCACGACCTTCCTCGAGCGCGGCCTCTGGCCCCGCGCCGCGGCCTACGCCGCGGCGAGCGTGGTGCTCACCGGCCTCGCCACTGCCCTCGGCCTGGTGGCGGCCCGCGCGATCGCCGACCGGCTGTCCTGACCTTCCGTCCACCCACGTCCCGACATCCCGTGGCCACCCCCTTCGACGCCATTGCCGGCGCCCCGAACGCCTGCCAGGTCTTCCCGAACCTCCTCACCGCCGGCCAGCCGCACCGCCGCCAGCTCGAGGCGCTCGCCGCACTCGGCGACGTGCTGGTGCTCGACCTGCGCGACCCAGCGGAACCGCGCGAATTCGACGAGCCCGCCCTCGCCCGCGAACTGGGCCTCGACTACGTGAACATCCCGATCTCCCAGCATACCCTGACCGACGACAGTCTCGAGCGGATCCTCCGCGTGCTGCGGGAGCACGAGTCGCGCACGGTTTTCTTCCACTGCGCCAGCGCCTCGCGGGTCGGCGGCGCGCTGGTCGCGCATTTCATGCTGGATCATGGGTGGAACGAGGAGCGCGCGGTGCGCGAGGCGATGCGGGTCGGGCTGCGCAGTCCCGCCTACCTGCAGTGGGCGCTCGGCTACGTGGCGCGCCAGCGTCGCGGGGACCGGCCGCAGGCATAGGCCGCGGCGGGGCCGCCCCGGCATCCCGTCGCGGCCCCGCGCTCCTGCCTGACCCTCGCCCTACGGGCGCCCGCGGTACCCCCCGCCCCCGCGCGCCGGCGGCCCGCTGAACCCGCCACCCCCGCGCCCGGCCGACGGCGACGGCGCGCCGAACGAGCCGCGGGGCGCCGAGTAGCTCCGGGGCGCGTACTGCGACGGCGGCGTCCCGAACCCGCGACTCATCGTCGAACCGCCGCCGCTCATCCTCGGCGTGAACGACGCCGAGCGGCGCTCCGACGGCGCCGGGTAGGAGTAGCCGGCCGCGTCGCGCGACTGCTGCCGCCCCTCGGCGGAAGTGCCCCGCTCGCCTCGCGGCTGCACCGGCCGCGCCTCGCCGCCCGGCGACGGGCGACGCCCCTCCGAGGGCGCGCGCGACCCCTCGCTGCGCGGTTGCGCGGCCCGCCCCTCGCCCGACGAACGCCGACCCTCGGCCCCGCGCTCGCTCGGCACCCGCCGCACCTCGCCACCACCCGCCTCGGCGGATGGCCGGCGCGAGCGTTCGCCCTCGAGCACCGGCCCCGATGCCCCGCCGGTCGCCCGCCGCCCGGTCGCGGCGCCACCCTCGGCGCCGGAGGCCGCCGGCCGCCGGCCCGCAGCCGACGCCACGTCGCCGCTGCGGACCACGCGCCCGCCGTTCGCCGCAGGGTCGTCTACCCAGGTGCGGCGCCCGCCGGGGAGCCCCGACCGGTCGTCACCGGCGTACCGCGGAGCCGGCGCCGGGTTGTACAGCGTGTTCACGTAGCGCCCGTCGCCCAGCTGGCGACCTGCGAAGGCCTGCGAGTAGCGCGGCACGCTGCCGGGGACGTCCCAGGTGCGGTTGCGAGCACGGTACTGGTAGGGCGAGACAGGGCCCCGATAGCCGGGGTAGTAGCCGCCGCCGTACCCCGGATACACCGGGTAGCGGCCCCAGCCGTAGCCCGGGTACCGCCACCCATAGCCCGGATAGCCCCAGCCCCAGGCGGGGTAGTATCCCCAGCCGTACGCGGGCCAGCCCCAGCCCCAGGCGGGCCAGCCCCACCCGTAGTAGGGCCAGCCCCACCCGTAGTAGGGGTAGCCCCAGCCCCAGCCGACGCCCACACCGACGGAGATCGTCCAGCCGGTGCCCGCGCCGCAGATCGCGGAGCCGTAGTAGTACCCGGAGCACCACGTGCTGCCGAAGGTGTACGCCGGGCCGGTCCAGCCGCCGGTCACCACGGTGGTGGTGGCGGGGAACTCGAGCACGTCGTAGGGCACGATGTCATACGCGAAGTCGCCCCGGATCATGCGGCGCGCGAGCGCCACGAGGTCGTCCTCGGCGTCCTCGGGGTACTCGTGGTCGTTCAGCCGCTGGTAGTCCCAGTGGTCGCCGAGGACGAACGAGTCGGGCGCGAAGCGGTCGGGCGTCAGCGCCGCCATGATCACGCCCCGACCGGTGCGGTTCGTGGTGCGGAACGCCTCGCGCCCGTTGCGGCCGCGCAGCTCGTACTTGCGGCCTCCGCGGACGTAGTTGTCGTGCCCGGGGTCGAGCGGGAAGAGGATCCGGAGCCGGCCCGTCGGGTCCACGTGGTAGACGACGAGATAGCCATCCTCGTACGCCCGCACGGTGACGCGGACCGGGGCACTCGGCAGGTAGCGCCCATCGTCGTTGAGTGACAGCCGGAGCGGCGGGTCGCCCGTCTGGGCCACCGCGGGCGCCGCCGCGACGAGGGCAAGCAGGATGAGGGCGATCATGGTGCACTCCCGACGTGCGTGCCGCCGAGGAGGATGCGTCCAGGAGAGGACGCCCGCCGCAGCACGTGCGACAGACAGCCAGCGCCGTGCCAGCCGGTGAAGTGCCTGTACGGCAACGACATGCAAATCGGCTCCGCCGGCCGTGTCCTGCGGGGCGGACGCCTAGCCCTGGTCGAGCTCCCGCCCGCCGCTCCAGCGGTGCCAGTACATGCGCATCTCGGAGATCCGGCCCCCGGCGGTCTCGCAGAAGATCGCCCCGCGCGCATCCACCCAGTCGCCAGTGCGGCGGCGGCGGAAGACGCACTTGAACTCCACCGCGAACCACGGTCCCACGACGTGGACCTCGCCGGCCGTGAAGCTGATCTCCGACTGGTGGTAGGGGACGTCCTTCCAGTACTCGCGGATCGCGTCGAGGCCGCGCGCGGGCGCCGCGAACGGGGTCTCGAGGAAGACGGCGTCGGGCGTGAAGACCGACAGGAGCACGTCCACGCGCGCCGACGACCACCCGCGGCCGAAGGTATCGATCAGTTCGCGGCCCAGCTCCGCCGTCGGCCGCGGCGCCGCCTCCGCGCCGGCCTCGCCCTGCACCGCCTGCTCAGCGTCCGCCATCCACGTAGGTCTCGAAGAAGCCCTGGCCGGCCTCGGCCAGCGGATTGCCGCCGACCCGACCTTCCAGAATGTAGTCCGCCCGCAGCTGCAGGAAGAACCGCGACATCCCCTCGGCGCGCACGCGCGTGGCGTGGGCGGCGCGCACCGTGGCGGTGAGGCGCACCGTGTCGGCGTCGCGGGCGGCGACGAGGGCGAAGCGGGCCGGCGCGGCGACGGGCTCGCCCGGCACCGGCCGGCGACCCTCGTGGCGCATCTCGCGGAACCGCAGCACCTGCCGCACGCCGAGCGAGTCCACGAGGGCGAGGAAGTAGGGCGCCCCCCCGGCGGCACGGCCGGCACGCGCGACGCCGCCGTAGAGCACGTCGAACGCGTTGCCGCGCCCGGCGCCCCACTCCCAGCTCACGTCGCGCCAGGTGCCCCAGTTGTGGTCGTGGTAGGCGGGGGCGCGTTCCAGCCGCACGCAGCGGCCGCCGGCGCACAGCGTGCCCGTCGCCTCGGCGCGCAGGGCGGGCACCACGTACCCGGAGACGAAGTCGTCGCTCGCGAGCTCGACCGGGGGGAAGAGCCGGTCCGGCACCGCGCGGACCTCGAGGTCGAGCGTCGCCGTGCCGGCGGGCCCGCGCGCGCGGCCGCGCAGGGTCCACGTGCCGTCGGCCTGCCGCACGGTGGCGTCGCCGATGGCGAGCGCGGCCGACGCGGTGTCGAGCCGCACGCGCGTCGCCGGCTCCTCGAGGACGTAGCGCTCGTGCACGCCGTCGGGACGGCGGCGCGTGACCAGCAGCTGTCCGCCCCAGCGGCCGTGTCCCACCGCGCCGCCCACGAGGTAGGTGACGTACCACCACTCGTGGGGGGACACGAGCACGTTGTAGTACTGCCACTCGCCCCATGTCGAGTCGGCGCGCGGCGGGAGGTGGAAGCGGTCGAGCTCGTCGTAGAGGGCGGTCGCCGACGGCGCGATCCACGCCGAGTCGGCGGGACTGTCGGCCCACGCGCCGGCGACCACGTCCACCCCCGAGTCGAGGCGCCGCGCGCGGCTCGGGATCTCGCCGGTGGCGCGCACCGGCTCGCTGCGCCCGCGGGCGGACACGAAGAGCAGCTTCCCGTCGATCCCGGGCGACACCTCGGCCACGACGTCGGCGTGGCGTGCCCCGCCCACCGCCTGCCGGGTGAGGAAGCGGGCGCGGTCGATTCCGAAGAACATCGACGAGAGGCCGCCGGTGCGCAGCGCCTCGAGGTCGATCCCCTGCGGCAGCACCGTCACCTCGCCGCCGCCCACCAGCGCGACGTCTCGCGCCTGCTCCACCATCGCCTCGCCCACGGAGAGCAGGGTGATCATGACGCCGACGCCGAGCGCGAAGCCGGCCAGCAGCACGAGGCTGCGGGCGCGGCGCACCACCAGGTGCCGCAACGCGAGGAGGGCGATCACGCGCGACCCTGCCCCGCCGCCTCGCGCTCGATGCGCCCGTCGAGCATGTGGATCTCGCGCCGCGCCTCGGCGGCGAGCCGCTCGTCGTGGGTCACCACCACGATCGTGGTGCCGTCGGCGTTGAGGCGGGCGAAGAGCTCCATGATCCCGCGCCCGGTGGCGGCGTCGAGCTCGCCGGTCGGCTCGTCGGCGAGGAGGAGCGCGGGGCGGTTGGCGAGCGCGCGCGCGACGGCGACCCGCTGCATCTCGCCCCCCGAGAGCTGCGTGGCCCGGTGCCCCGCGCGCGCGGCGAGCCCCACGTACGCGAGCAGCTCGTCGGCACGGGCGCGCCGCTCGGCGGCGGGCACGCCCGCCTCCGCCATCGGGAGCTCCACGTTCTCCCGCGCGGTGAGGACGGGCAGCAGGTGGAAGCGCTGGAAGACGAAGCCGAGCCGCCGCAGGCGCAGGCGCGTCAGGTCGCGGTCGCGCAGGGCGGCGAGCGGGGTGCCGTCCACCAGCACCTCGCCGCTCGAGGGCCGGTCGAGCCCGCCCATGAGCGTGAGCAGCGTGGACTTCCCGCTGCCCGACGGCCCCACGATCGCCACGTACTCGCCGCGGGCGATCGTGAGCGAGACGCCGCGCAGCGCGTGCACCGTGCCGCCCGGCGTGTCGTAGCGGCGGGTGACGTCGCGGCACTCGAGGACGGCGGTCACGTCGCCTCGGCGCGCAGGGTGGCGGCGATCGGCGCGCGGGCGGCGAGCCACGCGGGCCACGCGCCGGCGAGGGTGCCGGTCACGGCGAGCACGAGCGCCGCGGTGAGGAGCGCGTCCGGGCGCGCCACGAAGAACGAGAAGGCGGCCGGGAGGCCCGGGAACGACGTGAGGATCGCGTCGAGGTAGCGCGCCGTGGCGAGCCCGAGCGCGAGCCCGAGGGCGCCGCCCGCGGCGGTGAGGAGCGCACCCTCCGCGACGACGCCGCGCACGATGCGGCCCGTGCCGATGCCGATGGCCCGCAGCGTGGCGATCTCGCCGAGCCGCTCGTTGACGGTGATCGTGAGCAGCGTGCCCACGAGCAGCACGGTGACGATGAGGCTCACCGCGCCGAGGATCGTGGCGACCTGGCGGAAGTACACGAGCCGCTGGCGGAAGACGGCGACGAGGTCGTCCACGTTGCGGACCTCCGCCTCCGGCACGGCGGCGCGCAGCCGCGCGGTGGCCGCCGCGAGGTCGGCGCCGTCGCGCACCCGCACGAGGATCGCCGACGCCGCATCGCGCGCGCCCTCGCCGGCGAGCGCCTGCATGACGGGCAGGAGGGTGCCGACCGAGGGCTGGTCGCGGTAGTCGTACACCCAGCGCACCTCGCCGCGCACCACGAGCCGGCGCTCGACCGACGCCGAGGCCACCTGCGGGTCGAGCCGCGCCGCGAGCACCACGGTGTCGCCGACCCCGGCGCCGAGGCGCACGGCCGACGGGGCGCTCAGCAGCACGCCGAGCGAGTCGTCCGGCGCGAGGTCGGCGCCGCGCTCGAGCTCGTACATCCCCTGCGCGCCCGGCTCGACGCCGTAGCCGAACAGCACCACGGCCGAGTCCGCGGCGCCGCGCCCGAACACGGCGGTGCCGAGCACCGGTCCCGCCGCGGCCACGTCGGGATCGGCGCGCAGGCGTCGCAGCACGTCCGCCAGCCCGCCGAGGGTCGCCTCGGAATCGAACGGGAGGGTTCCCCTGGGGCTCACGCGCACCTGGTAGCCGCGGGCGAGGAGGAGGGACGCGAAGCTGCGGTCGATCCCGCCGCTCAGCATCACCATGTCGAGCAGCATGGCGGCGGAGACGGCGATGCCCAGCACGGCGAGCGCCGACCGGAGCGGGTGCCGCAGCAGGTCGCGGAGCGCGGTCCTCACCCGCGCCCCCAGAGCGTCATCGGCGGCGTGCGCACCAGGCGGAGCGCCGCGAGCGCCCCGGCCGCGACGCCGAGGCCGAGGGAGAGGGCGGCGCCGAAGGCCACGATCTCGCGGGTGACGAGCGAGAAGACGACGCTCGTGTCGAAGAAGCGCTGGTAGAAGAGGTTCGTGGCGGCGCCCGCCACCCAGGCGAAGGCGACGCCGAGCGCCGCGCCGACCGCGGCGACCACCGTGGCCTCGAGCAGCAGGGCGCCGAAGATGGTGCGCCGGCGCACGCCGATGAACCGCATGACCGCGGCGTCGAGCCGCCGCTCCTCCACCTTGAGCAGCATGATGCAGAGGAGGAAGACCGCGCTGGCCACGATGGTGATGACGCCGATGGCGCGGTGGAAGCGGCTGACCACCTCGAACGTGCGCGAGCTCCGGGCGGCGATCGCGCGCGCGTCCCAGGCGTGGTAGCCGAACGCGGCGGCGTTGAGCCGCGCGGCCACCGACTCGGGGGTGGCCGCGCCGCGCACGCGCACGCCGAGGCGGTCCACGCGGTCGGGCGCGCCGAGGAGCGCCGCGAGGTCGGGCAGGTGCAGCCGCACCCGTCGCTCGCGGCGGATGAGCGAGACGGGATCGGGGGGCGGCGCGTAGACCGCCTCCACCCGCATGGCGCGGCCGGTGCCGGGCGCGGTGCCGACGGTGACGGTGTCGCCGACGCCCACGCCGAGCGAACGGGCGAGCGCGCGCTCGAGCGCGATGCCGGGGAGCGCCTGCGCGACGGCCGCGGCGGGCGCCGCGAGGGCGAGGGCGGCGGCGAGGAGGGTGGCGGCGGTCGGGGGCGGGCGGCGCATCGCGGGCAAGATACCCGCGACCGTCGGGAAGGAGCCGCGGGCTCAGCCGTGGCAGGCGTCGCCGCAACCGCAGAGGTCGCGGCCACGCACCGCCTGCACTCCCTCCCACCCGATGATCGGCACCATCGCGAGCGCCGCCACGGGGTCGGCCCACCACCAGCCCAGCAGCGCGTTGAGCGCGAGGCCGGCGAGGAGGATCGCCGAGAGCCACGTGCAGAACGCGGTCTGCCGCGATTCGGCCACGAGCGCGCTGCTGCGCAGCGCCCGCCCCACCCGCCGCTTCGCGCGCGCGAGGAGCGGCATCACGACCACCGACGCCGCGGCGAGCGCGAGGCCGACCATGCTCGTGCCGGGCCGCTCGCCGCGCCGCAGGTCGCCGCCGGCCTCCCACGCCACGTACGCGGCGAGCAGCAGGAGGAGCCCGCCGATCAGCCGGTGCGCGACCGGCTCCGCGCGCGCGACGCGCGCCGCGTCCCCCTCGTGCGAGAGCCGCCAGAGCGCGACGACGCTGGCCCCGAGCTCGATTCCGCTGTCCACCCCGAAGCTCACCAGCGCCACGCTGCCCGCCGCGACGCCCGCGGCGAGCGCGACGAGGCCCTCGACGAGGTTGTAGCCGAGCGTGAGCCGGTTGAGGAGCACGCTGCGGCGCACGAGCGCCGCGCGGTCCGGAAGGGGCGCCGCCGCGGTGGTCACCTCAGAACGGCATCCCGGCGCGCAGCATCACGTGGCGCCCCGTCTCGCGGGCGAAGCCCTTGAAGCGGTTGAGGTGCCGCGCGTAGAGCGCGTCGCCGACGTTGCGCACCTGCAGGTCGAGCGTGAAGTCGCCGCGGGCCGTCGGCCACGCGAGCCCCGCCTCGAGGTCCACGCGCGCCCAGCCCGGCGGCGCCACCTCGTCCGGGTTCGGGCGCGACTGCCGCGTCGCGGCCTCGGCGCGCACGCCGAGCGAGGCGGTCGCGCCGCCGAGCGGGTCCGCGCGCAGGCCCGTGAGGCGGGCCGACAGGAGGCCGCGGAGGGGCGGCATGAAGGGGAGCGGCTCGCCGATCGAGCGGTTGGTGCCGCGCACCGCGTCGCCGCCGAGGCCGAGCTCGAGCCCGCGCGCCGGCCGCCAGGTGACCGAGGCCTCGAAGCCGGTGAGCAGCGCGTCGCCCTGCGTGAAGCGGAAGATCTCGAGGCCGGTGCGCGGCTCGCGCTCGCCGGTGGGGCGGTAGTAGATGAAGCCGCCGACCTGGTTCCGGAAGACCGTCGCCTCGGCCGCGAGCGTGGCCGACTGCCAGCGCAGGCCCGCGTCCACGTTCCACGAGGTCTCGACGCCGAGGTCGGGGTTGCCCACCTCGTAGGCTAGGGTGCCCTCGTGCACGCCGCTGGCGAAGAGCTCGGGGGCCTGCGGCGCGCGGAAGCCGCGGCCCAGGTTCGCGACCGCCGCCAGCGCCGGGGCCAGCCGCACCGAGGCCCCCACGTTGCCCGAGGCCGCCGTCCACGCGCGCGCCTGCGCGGCGAGCGCCAAGGCAGGGTCGGCATCGGTGGCCAGCTCACGGCGGTCCACGCGCGCGCCGAGCGCCAGGCTGGCCGGCCCGGCGCGCACCTGCTCGAAGGCGAACACGCCCACGTTCCACCACCGGTAGTCGGGCAGGAACGGCTCGGCCCCGTCGCTCGTGAAGCCGAGGCGCGACGCGGCCAGCCCGACCGCCCCCTCGGCGGGCCCGAGCGGCGCGTGGACGAACTTCACGTCGGCCGTCACGAGGTCGGCGAGCAGCCCGGTGGTGACCGCCGCGGCGTCCGCGGCATCGTACTCCCGCCGCCGGTTGCGCTCGAGCCCGGCGCCCACCTCGAGCCGTTGCGCGCCGAGCGGCAGCCGCACCTCGGCGCGCACGCGCGCGCTGCCGACGAGCTGGTAGCCGGAGTACGACGCGTCCACGGCGGGATCCTCGGCGATCTGCAACCGCTCGTCGCGCAGCCCCGCGGTCAGCGTGGCGCTTCCCCAGCGACCGCGCGTGCCGGCGGCCATCTGGGCCGCCACGGTGCGGAACCCGCTGTTGCGCAGCGGGCCGGCCGGGGTGCGCAGGTCGTCGGCCCACTGGCCGGCGGCGAGCGCGCGCCAGCCGACCCGCCCGACGGCGCCCTCGGCGTTCGCCGAGAGATCGGGCATGCTGTTCGCCGACGAGTATCCCATGCGCAGGCGGCCGCGCAGCCGCGGGTCGCCGGCGGAGGCGTCGGGGAGGGGGCGCGGCACGACGTTCACCACGCCGCCCAGCGCGTCGCTGCCGTAGAGCACGCTCGCCGGGCCCCGCACCACCTCGACCGCCGCGGCGCCGTCCACCTCGACGCTCGGCGCGTGCTCCTCGCCCCACTGCTGGAACTCCATCCGCTGCCCGTCGGCCACGACGAGCACGCGGTTCCCCGCGAGCCCGCGCACCGCGGGCCGGCCGATCCCGGGGCCGGTGCTCACGTTCTGCACGCCGGGGAGCTGCTGGATCGTCTCGGCGAGGGTCGGCGCGCGCAGCCGGCGCAGCGACGTGGAATCGAGCGAGGCGACCGCCTGCGGCGCATCGAGGACGGAGGTGGGGAGCGCCGTCGCGGTCACCTGGAGCGGCGCCAGCTCCACCGCGACCGGCTCGAGCGCCACCTCGAGCGTCGCCGTCTCGCCGTCGCGCAGCACCACCCGCTCGGCCCGCGGCCCGTAGCCGATGCGGGTCACGCGCACCCGGTACGTGCCGGCGGCCACGGGTCCCAGGCGGAAGCGGCCGTCCGCGCCCGCGGTGACGGCATGGCCCGACTCGACCAGCTGCACGCGCGCCTCGGCGAGCGGCACGCCCCCGGGGCCCGTCACGCGGCCCGCGAGCGTGGCCCCGCCCTGCGCCCAGGAGGGCGACGGCACCGCGAGCCACGCGACGAGCAGCGCGCCGCGCCGCCACCCCGCCGCGCGGGCGCTCACCCGCCCGCCGCGATCCGCCATGCCTGGGCGACGAGGAAGGTGGCGGTGAAGCCGAGGGCGAGCGGCAGCAGGACCGACACCACCGTCCACTTCACGCTGCCGGTCTCCCGGTAGATGGTGTAGATGGTGGTGGAGCACGGGTTGTGGAGCAGGCTGAAGAGCATGAGGTTCAGCCCCGTCAGCGCGGTCCACCCCGCGCCGCGGAGCAGCTCGCCCACCTGCGCGGCGCTCTCGAGCTCGAACATGACGCCGGCCCCGGCGCCGACGCCGGCGACGCCCTGCGTGAGCACCGTCAGCATCAGCACCGTGGGGATGACGATCTCGTTCGCCGGGATCGCGACCACGTAGGCGAGCAGGATCACGCCGTTGAGCCCGATGAGCACGCCGAGCGGGTCGAGCCAGCCCACGAGGTGCTCCGCGAGCGACGCGCCGCCCGCGCGCACGTTGCCGACGAGCCAGATGACCGCCCCCGCCGGCGCGGCGAAGACCACCGCGCGCCAGAGGACGATCAGGGTGCGGTCCACGAGCGAGGTGTAGAGCGTCTGCAGGAGGCGTGGCGGGCGGTACGGCGGCAGCTCGAGCGAGAAGCTCGTCGCCTCGCCGCGCAGCACCGTGCGCGTGAGCAGCCACGACGACGCGAACATCGCCGCCACGCCCAGGAGCGTGATGCCCACGACCGCCCCCGCCGACACGAGCCCGGCGAACGCCGCCGGCACGAGCGAGCCCAGGAAGACCGAGGCGACGAGGATCTGGGTCGGCCAGCGGCCGTTGCAGAGCGAGAAGTTGTTGGTGAGGATGGCCACCAGCCGCTCGCGCGGGCTGTCGATGATGCGCGTCGCCACCACCCCGGCCGCGTTGCAGCCGAACCCCATGCACATCGTGAGCGCCTGCTTCCCGTGCGCGCCCGCGCGGCGGAAGAGCGCGTCGAGGTTGAACGCGACGCGCGGCAGGTAGCCGAAGTCCTCGAGCAGCGTGAAGAGCGGGAAGAAGATCGCCATCGGCGGGAGCATCACGCTCACGACCCAGGCGGTGGCGAGATACACGCCGTCCACCAGGATCCCGCCGAGCCACCACGGGAGCCCGGCGGCCGCCGCCCTGAGCAGGGGGTGCACGCGGTCGATGAGGAGGTCCGCGAGCAGCGCCGACGGGACGTTGGCGCCGGCGATGGTGAGCCAGAACACCACGCCGAGCAGCAGGAGCATGACGGGGAAGCCGGTGACGCGGCTCGTGAGCAGCCGGTCGAGCGTGCGATCGAGGTCGAACCGCGCGCGCCGCAGCCCCGTGAGCTGCACCGCCCGCGTGATCCGCTCGGCGGCGCCGTAGATCCCCTGCGTGAGGCGGTCGTGGAAGTCGGGCTGCAGCTTCCACCGCGCCGCGCTCGCGGCGGCGAGCACCGCGGCCCCGTCGGCCGGCGTGCCCGCGGGGACCGTGGCCGCCGCCGTCGCGGGCGCCGCGAGCCCCGCGAGCCGGGCCAGCTCGCCGGAGCGCACCGCCTCCTCCACGCGCTCGTCGGCATTCAGCAGGCGCAGCGCCACCCAGCGGGCATTGGGCAGCCCGGGGAACGCCGCCTCGACGGCCTCGCGCACCTCGCCGACGAGCGCCTCGACCGCCGGGTCGTGTCGCGTCACGCGGAAGGGCCGCGGCTGCACGGCGCCCGTCGCCACGTCGTGGATCGCCTGGCGCAGCGCGTCCACCCCCTCGCCGCGCCGCGCGCTCGTGGCGACCACCGGCACCCCCAGCTCGCGCCCGAGCGCGACCGGGTCCACCGCGATTCCGTGCCGGCGCGCCTCGTCCATGAGGTTCAGGCAGATCACCACGCGATCGGTGATCTCCAGGACCTGGAGCGCGAGATTCAGGTTGCGCTCGAGCCGCGTGGCGTCGAGCACGACGACGGTCACGTCGGGCCGGCCGAAGAGGATGAAGTCGCGCGCGACCTCCTCGTCGGTGCTCCCCGCCTGCAGCGAGTAGGTGCCGGGCAGGTCCACCAGCTTGACGCGGCGCCCGTGGCTGGCGAAGACCCCTTCCGCGCGCGTGACGGTCTTCCCGGGCCAGTTGCCGGTGTGCTGCCGCAGGCCGGTGAGCGCATTGAAGACGGTGCTCTTGCCGGTGTTCGGGTTGCCGGCGAGCGCCACGAGGTAGTCCCAGCGGCCGGTCGACACGCCGAGCTGCACGAGCGCCTCCTCGCGCCCGGGGGCGCAGGTGCGGCACGCGGTGGCGGCGGTCACGCGGCCTCCCGCGGCGGTGCGCCCGCCGGCTCCAGCTCGATCCACGCGGCCTGCTGCCGCCGCAGCGCGACCAGGGCGCCGCGCACGCGGTACGCCACCGGGTCGCCGGCGGCGCTCGCGAACTCGGCCGTCACGTCGGTGCCCGGCACGACGCCGAGGTCGAGGAGCCGGCGGCGCTGCGCCCCGTGGCAGGCGGCGGACAGCCGCGCCACGCGGCCGGTCTCGCCCGGGCGCAGCGCCGCGAGGGTCCGGGGCGACATGGTGCGCTCGGCCGGGCGGCGCACCACCGTCACCGCCGGCGCGATCACGCGCGGCAGCGTCAGCACGCGCCCCTCGACCTCCACCTCGACGGCGCTCCCCGCCAGCTCGCGCACCACCAGCAGCTGGCCCAGCGCGAGCCCCTCGCGCTGCAGCCGCTCGAAGACCTCGCGGGGCTCGTCCTCGATGTGCACGATCGTGCCGCCCTCGCCGGCGGCGAGCGCCGAGAGCGGCACCCCGTCGTGCGCGGGGAGTTCGCCGGTGGCGGTGGGGATCGGGTCACCGTGCGGGTCGTAGCGCGGCTGGCCGAGCCGGGCGGCGAGCGCCTCCACCTGCGCGCCGGTCATCTCGTGCTCGCGCTCCTCGGCGAGGTCGTGCCACTCGGCGGGCTGCACGCCGGTGCGGTCGGCGAGGAAGTGCTCGAGGAGGCGGTGGGTGCGCACGAGGCGCAGGGCGTACGCTCGCCCCTCGTCGGTGAGCGCCACGCCGGCCCCGTCGGCACGCGCGAGGCCGCGCGCCTCGAGGCGGGCGAGGAGGTCGAGCGCGCGGGCGCGCGGCACCTGCAGGGCGCCCGCGAGCCCGTCGGCGGTGGCGAGGCCGCCGGCGGCGGTGGCGTGGTACAGGTGCTTGAGCGCGTCCTCGAGCCGCACCCGCTCGGTCAGCCGGCGCAGCCGCCGCACGCGCGCGACGAGCCCGCGCCGCGGCCAGGCGACCAGCAGCAGCACGCCGGCGACGAGCGCGAAGACGAGGAGCGCGGTCCGCGGGTCAGGCATCGGCGCCCCCGCGATGCTCGCACAGCAGCTGCGCCGCGAGCGCGTGCCCGACCACCTGCTCGCGGGCATCCACCTGCAGGCGCAGCACGCCCTGGAAGGGCTGGCGCTCGACCACGGTGACCGAGGCGCCCGGCGTGAGGCCCAGCGAGGCGAGGAACCGCAGCCGCGCGGCGTCGCCCGTGAGCACCCGGTGCACGGTGACCGTGTCGCCCGGCTTCACCTCGGTGAGGGCGGTGGCGGGGCGCGAGGGGAGCGAGCCGTCGGCCGCGGGAATCGGGTCGCCGTGCGGGTCGAACTCGGGGTGCCCCAGCGCCGCGGCCATCCGCTCCACCACGAGGTCGGACGCGGCGTGCTCGAGGCGCTCGGCCTCGTGGTGCACCTCGTCCCAGCTCAGGCCGAGCTGCGCCACGAGGAACGCCTCGATGATCCGATGCCGGCGCACCACGCGCAGCGCGAGCCGGCGCCCGGCCTCCGTGAGTTCCACCCCGCGGTACGGCGCGTGCCGGATGAGCCCGCCCTCCGCGAGGCGCCGCAGCATCCCGCTCACCGACGGCGGGGAGATCGCGAGCCGGGAGGCGATCTCGCTCGTGGCCGCGGCGGCGCCGTCGGCGGAGAGCGTGTAGATCGCCTTCAGGTAGTCCTCGGCGGACCGGGTGAGTGCCTGCGGCTGCGGGGCGAGCGCCATGGATTTAGGATATCCTAATTCCCATGTTCGGCAAGTCTCACCCGCTCGGGTCACCCGATTATTTGTTCCTCTGAATAACCCTCACGAGGTGGAGGTACCGACCATGCGCGCGATGATGCTGGGGACGGCGCTCCTGCTGGCGGCCCTGCCGGCCGCGGCCCAGGGCGGGCCACCCCCCGGCCGGGGAATGGGCGGCGGGCAGGGGGGCGGCATGGGCATGATGGGGATGCTCGCCTTCGACCCGCCGAGCGGAGACTCGCTGCAGCGGCGGTTCGGCCTGACCGACCAGGTGAAGATCTCGGTGGACGGGCTCCGCTCGGAGTACCTCGAGAAGGCGGTGCCGCTGCGCCGGCGGATCGAGGAGTTGCGGCCGCAGATGATGGCGGCGATGAACGGGACGCTGCCGCAGGACTCGGTCGAGATCCTGCGGAACCAGATGCGGCCGATGATGATGGCGATGCGGGACACCCGCGACGCGTACGTGCGCGGGATGCGGGGCGTGCTCGACCCGGAGCAGTTCGCGAAGCTCGAGCCCGAGATCCGCGGGCCGCAGATGGGCGGGGGTCAGGGCCGGGGCCCGGGCGCCGGCCCCGGGCCGGGAGCCGGCCGCCCGTAGCGTGCTAGTGCACGTGGCACCCGCCGCCGCAGCATCCCCCGCCCGACGGGAGTGACGGCGCGGCGGCCGGTGCCGGGGCGCCGCCCCGCGCGGGGCGCGCCGGCATCGCCAGCAGGCGCTCGACCTGCGTGCTGCCGCACGCGGCGCACGACGGGGTCGCGGACGCGGAGCGCACCAGGCGCTCGGTGACGGCGCCGCACGCGGCGCAGCGGACGTCGATCAGCGGCATCGTGTCCTCCTCAGGCCGCCGCGATGGCGGCGGAGACGCCGGTCATCTCGGCGCTCAGGTCCCACAGGCGCTGGGCGTCGTGCGCGTCGTACGAGTAGTCCGACGAGCGCGCCGCCCGCTGCTTCACGAAGTACTTCCCCGAGACTCCCTCCAGTTCCGGCGACGCGGCCGCGAACTCGATCTCGGCCCCCCCCTCCTCGGGGCTCCGCCCGAAGAGCCGCGCGATCGGCCGCGTGATGAACCCCAGCGGCAGGTAGTCCATGAGCAGGCGGGTCGCGACGACGCCAGGGTGCAGCGCGTTCGCGGTGACGCGCGTCCCCTCGAGCCGCCGCGCGAGCTCGTAGGCGAAGAAGATGTTCGCCAGCTTCGAGCGGCTGTACGCGCGGATCCCGCTGTACCCCTGCGTGAGCTGCAGGTCGTCGAACTCCAGCCGCGCGCCCTTGTGCGCCTCGGAGGACACGACCACCACGCGCCCCGCGGGCGCGGCAAGGACCGGGTCGAGCAGGAGGTGGGTGAGCAGGAAGCCCGCGAGGTGGTTCACGGCGAAGACGTACTCGAAACCGTCCTCGGTGACGGCGCGCCGGCGGCGGATCGTCCCCGCGTTGTTCACGAGGACGTCCACCACCGGCCGCCGGTTCCGGATCTCGTCCGCGGCGCGGCGGATGGAGCGCTGGGACGCGAGGTCGCAGGTGACCGCGTGGATCTCCGGGTTGCCGGTCGCCTCGCGCAGCTCGCGCGCGGTGCGCTCGGCGTCGTCGGGGGAGCGGATGACCAGCTCGAGCGTGGCGCCGCGCTCGGCGAGCCGCTCGGCGGCGGCGCGTCCGATGCCGCGGTTGGCACCGGTGAGGACGCAGACCCGCCCGGTCAGGTCACGTGGCGACTCAGCCATGCGATCGTCTCCTCGCTCACGGTGTGGAACGCCGGCGGCCAGCCGGCCCACGGGTGCACCGCCCCGAAGGTGTGCCCCGCCCCCTCCACCGGCCGCCACTCGACCGGGCCGCCCGCCGCGGCGCGCAGCGCCAGCCCCTCGGCGAGCGGGACCGCCTCGTCGGCGGTGCCGTGCACCAGGAGCCACGGCTGCCGCACCGCAGCGGCCGCGCCCTCGATGTCCGGCGCGTCGGGACCCTCGACCTCGTCGAGCACCGCCGTGCCGAGCGCCAGGACCTCGCCGGTGCGCGCGTTCACCACGTCGAGCCGGCCGTCGCGCCGCCACTGCGCGCGCACCGGCGCCGGCCAGCGCTGCACGCTGGCGATCGCCGCCCACGTGACGAGCGCGGCGATGCGCGGGTCGCGCGCCGCGGCCAGGATCGCCACCGCGCCGCCACGCGAGTGCCCCACCACCGCCACCGAGGAGGGCGGCGCCACGCCGAGGTCGCCCGCGGCGAGTGCGCCCAGCACGGTGTCGAGATCGAAGCGCTCGGCCCCAAACGTGTTCTGGCGGAACGCATCCGGCAAGGTGAATCGCCCGTCGTCGTCCACGCCGCTGCCGCTCGTGTTGAACGAGACCGCGGCGAACCCCGCGCGGGCGCACCGCTCGGCGAAGGGCGGGAACATCCCCCAGTCCTTGAACCCCTTGAAGCCGTGCACGATGACCACGGCCGGCCGTCGGCTGCCGCGCGCCCCGGCGCGGACATCCACCAGGATCCCGCCGAGGGCGCCGGGGAGCCGGTGCTTCGAGAGGGTCGGGGTCGCCATCAGCGGACGGCGGGCTCGAGCAGCTCGAGTTCGCCGGCGGTGGCGTCCAGCCGGGCGCGCACGCCGAGCGGCAGCGTCCACTGGTCGTCCACGTGACCGACGGGGAAGCCGAGGGCGACCGGGATCCCGAGCGGCTCCAGGTACGACAGCAGCACGCGGTCGAAGCCCGTGGCGCCGTCGCCGCCGCCGCGCCGCATCCCGGTGAAGCGGCCGACCACCACCCCGGCAAGGCGCCGCAGCACTCCGGCGAGGCGGAAATGCGAGAGCATCCGGTCCACGCGGTAGAGGTCCTCGTCCACGTCCTCGAGGACGAGGAGGGCGCCGTCGAGATCCGGCAGGTACGGGGTGCCGACGAGGCACTGGACGAGCGTGCAGTTGCCGCCGACGAGCGGGCCGTCGGCCACGCCGGGGATGAGGGGCACGATCCGTGCAGCCTCGGGTACGAGGACGTCGGCCGGCGGAGCGACCCGCCCGAGCCGGCCGGCGGCACCCGGCAGCGTCAGGACCCGATCGAAGTGGAAGCGGCTGAACGGCGTGAGCTGGCTGCGCGCCATCGGCCCGTGGAAGGCCACGACGCCGGCCCTCGCGACGATGGCGTTGAGGAGCGCCGTGACGTCGCTGAAGCCGATGACGGCCTTCGGGCGCGCGGCGAGGGCGGCGAAATCCACGCCGTCGAGGATGCGGGTCATCCCGTAGCCGCCGCGCAGGCACCAGACGGCGGCGACGGCCGGGTCGCGCAGGGCGGCGTTCAGGTCGTCGAGCCGCTCGCGATCGGTTCCCGCGAGGTAGCCCTCATGGCGGTCCGCGTGCCGGCCGAGCACCGGCTCGTAGCCGAGCGCGCGGCAGAGCTCGACGCCGCGCTGGAGGTCGTCGCGCTCGAGGAGCGGCCCCGCGGGGGCGACGAGCGCGACGCGCTGGCCCGGCTCGAGCTTCGGTGGACGAAGACTGGTCTTTGACCCCATTCGCACGGCCTGCGTAAGTTCTCTGGTCCTGGCACGGGAGGGCGACGACGGTGCGCGCATCGTTCCCGGCGTTGGTCGCGACGGGCCGCCTGCTGGCGGAGATGAAGGAACCCCTGGTCGCCCAGTGGATCCAGTGGCTGGGCGACCGGCTGACGGCATCGCCGTCGGTGCCCAGCCGCACGATCGAGCGCCAGTTGCGCCTCCTCCTCGACGTGCTGGCGGAGATGGTCGGCCCGCTGCGCCGCGAAGTCAAGTTCGTCTGGTTCGCCGCGTGCGAGCACTACGGCCGCGTGGCCGCCACGCGCGGACTCGCCGCCGGCGAGGTGGTGGAGGAACTGCAGTACCTGCGCGAGCTGCTCATCCGCCGGCTGGCGCCGGTGCTGGCGCAGGAGCGCGGGCGGCACGCGCTCGCGGTGATGCTCCGCCTCAACCGCATCCTGGACAAGGGGATCGCGACGGCGGTCGTGGGGTACACCGATGCACTGGTCGCGACGCTCTTCGCCGAGAACGGGGTGCCCGCCTCGGCCACGCTGCACGACCACTCGGAACTCGACCGGCAGCTCGACGCCCTCGAAGCCGACCTCGTCCGCGCGCTGCCGCACCGCTGAGCGGCGCGCGCCGCCCCTGTCCCTCACCCGCATCCGATGGCCTGGACCGACGTCCTCCTCGCGGCGCCGTGGGCGCTGCCGTTCCTCACCGTGCCCCGGCTCGCGCGCACCGAGCCCGACCTGGCGACGGCCCCCGTCGCCGAGGGCCGGCCGCTCAGCGTGATCATCCCGGCGCGGAACGAGGCGGAGAACATCGAGGGGGTGGTGCGCTCGGTGCTCGCGAGCACCTACGGCCCGCTCGAGGTGATCGTCGTGGACGACCGCTCGACCGACGACACCTCGGCGATCGTGGCCCGGCTCGCGGCGGAGGATCCCCGCCTGCGGCTGGTGCACGGCGAGGAGCTGCCGCCGGGGTGGTTCGGGAAGCCGTGGGCCTGCTGGCAGGGGGCGCGCGCCGCGACGGGCGAGGTGCTCGCCTTCACCGACGCCGACACGCGCCACGCGCCCGCGCTCCTGGGGCACGCCGTGGGACTGCTGGAGACGAGCGGCGCCGGCCTGCTGACGCTCGTGACGCACCAGGTCTGCGCCTCGTTCTGGGAGCGGCTCGTGATGCCGCAGATCTTCTACCTGCTCGGCCTGCGCTTCGCGCCCGCGACGGTGAACGCGGCGCGGCACGCCCGCGACGTGATCGCCAACGGGCAGTTCATCATGCTCACGCGCGAGACGTACGAGGCGATCGGCACGCACGCCGCCGTGCGCGGCGACATCGCCGAGGACCTCGGGCTCGCGCAGGCGAGCCACCGGCACGGGCGGCGGGTGCTGCTGGCGCACGCGCGGTCGCTCATCAGCACGCGCATGTACCAGAACCTGCCGCAGCTCGTCGAGGGGTGGTCGAAGAACATCTACCTCGGCGGGCGCGCCACCTTCCCCGACGAGCCGCTGCGCCGCGCGCTGGTCCCGCTCACGCTGGCCGCGTCGCAGCTCTTCTGGCTGGCGCCGGTCGCCGCGCTGCTCCTCGGCGCCCCCGCCGGGTGGACGGCCGCGGCGATCCTCTTCTCGCTCGCGTTCTGGACGCTGATCTCGTTCGGGATGCAGATCCCGCTGCGCTACGCGTTCGGCTACCCGCTCGGCGCGCTGGCGACGCTCGCCATCGTGCTCCGGTCCACGCTGCGCGGCGGGCGGCGCGTGGAGTGGCGGGGGCGGGTGTACCGGGAAGTCGGCGCCTAGCTGTCGCTGACAAAGAGGTTGTTCACAGCGCCAGCCGTGTGAGCGGCGGCTGCAGGCCGAGCGCCCAGTGCGGGCGCTCGGCATTGTAGTATCGCACGAACGTCGGCAGCGTGGCGGCC
>Ga0073932_1002508_pt1 | contig 28032 bp, 29 predicted proteins | sample DewCreD2012metaG_FD_76967 | JGI IMG/M metagenome (GOLD analysis project Ga0073932, IMG submission 76967) | Hot spring sediment bacterial and archeal communities from British Columbia, Canada, to study Microbial Dark Matter (Phase II) - Dewar... ...
GAAAGAAAATTGTTTTGCTTTGCTAGCCGAAGTTCGGCGGGCGGAAACGCTTGGGCGGGATTAAAAGTCAAAATCGGGATTTTCGTCAAAAAAAGTTCGGATTTTGTCCAGAAGGTACCGTTTATACTAAAATAGCGACCAATAAGGTCGCTATTTTAGTATAAACGGAGGGAGAGGGATTCGAACCCCCGAGGAGCTTGCGCCCCTAACTGTTTTCAAGACAGTCCCTTTCAACCGCTCAGGCATCCCTCCGTATTATTTTTATACTTATTTTAAATTTTATTTTATCTTTTATTTCTTACCCGCTAATATTACCAAATAAAAAACATATTTTCAATATAAAACTTACTGCTATAATAAATTTAAAATTATAAATAAAAATATATAATGAAAAAAACCATTCTTGTTTTAATATCCCTAGCGTCTCTAGTAATAATCAGCTTGATTGCATATATCACCTACCTGGGATTAATGCCTGGATTATCTGATTTAGTTAAAACAAATAAGCCAAAAGATCTAAAAGTAATATACACAGAAGAAGATTATAGTGGCTTTATGGCAAAAACCAAAACAAACTATGTCTCACTAGAAGGAGACCCTATACCGGAAGAAAGTATTATTTTTAGTGGACAAAAAGATCTGGAAACATCTTTTACCAGCGCCGAAGCTTCAGCTAGAATAAATTATGACAAGTGGGCTTATATGCCTTTTTATAATGTACAAATCAAATTCAATAATGACGGAACATTTGAGCTTTCCAGTAATTTGAGAATGGATCGAATTGATGGATTTATTCAATCGATCGGTGGGGTTGGATACTCTAAAAAAGATGTTGATAAAGGACTGGGATATCTTGGGATAATAAAAAACGACCCACCTATTTACGCCAAAGCTAGTGTGGCTGTACAAAACAATGAACCAATAATACACCTTGAAAAACTCGAAGTTGGAAAAATTCGCATCCCAATAGAAAAATTTGATTCAGATAGTTTTTTGGTAAAAATCACAAAACAAGTTTTTTCTAGAATTCCTGGTTTTTATACACAGTCTTTTATTTTGAGTGAAGATATGGCTTCTTTTAAAGGAAAAATACCAGAAAAATTAGAAGTCCAATTAACTAAATAATTTTTTGATTTTTTATTTTTTTTCTGTTATGATTTTATCAAATAACTTATCCACAAGTTGGATATATTAAAATAAAAAATAACAAGGAGGGCCCCAAAATTTGGGATAAAAAGATGGCGAAAAAAACAAAAATAAAAAAAGTGAGTAAAGTAAAAAAGGTTGGCATTCTTGATAATTGCTGTGACAAAGAAAGTCAATCAATGGGCTTGATGATGGGTCTTGTTTTATCTGGAATTCATCTTGGTTGGTTAATATTGGTTTTGACCAACGGGGCAAAACCACTAATGGATTGGGTACTTGGTCTTCATATGATAGAAATATCCTATACCATAAACCCGTTTTCTTTTGGTAATGCTTTTATGCTTTTGGTTTTGACATTTGTAATTGGCTACGCAGGAGGATGGTTGCTATCTGAATTGATCAAAATATCCAGAGGGGAAAAATAATAAAAAATTGATAAATAAAAAAGTCGTTATATAGGGACTTTTTTTAAATAAATTTTAATCTGTTTTTGATGCCAAAAAATAGGTTCACTTTTTATTTTTAATATGTTATTTTGTATATAATTAATTTTAAATAAAAATATAATTTAAAATATTCGTCATGCCCAAAAAAATCATCAAAAAAAAGATCTCTTTAAAAACAAAAAACCTAACAAAAGATAAAATCTTGCTTTTAAAAAGTCATGCCAAAAAACATCCTCACCATTATATTGCGGGAGTTACTTTTTTTATAATGTTGGCTATTAGCGCTCTTGTTTACCCAGGATTTTTGGTAACTAAGGCAAACACTATTACTTTTTTACAAACAAACTGGGGAAATCCTGGTGATTATGAATCAATAAATAATATGTTTATAACCGGAGAAGGAAAACTAGAATTAGCTTCGACTGGTTTCACCTGGTCAGAGGATCCGGTAAAACTGGACGATAATTTACCTAGTAAAAGCGAAATATCTTTTCCACAAATAGAACCTACCTCAGATGGAGGATTTTTGGTTGTATGGCTCGGAGAAACAACAAACACACCAGTAGTTGGAGATTATAGGTTTCTTTATGCACAAAAAGTAAATCCAGATGGAACTGTTGGTAACACTGGATCATGGACCGACACACCCAAAATAATAGCTGGAGAGCCAGCAGGAGGGCACCCCGATCCAATCGAAGGATCATCATACCCCGGAGCTCCTAAATTAATAAAAACCATGACCCAAGGTGGCATAGATGATTATTTAGTAGTCTGGAAAAAAACCAATACCCAGGGTGGCGATATAATGGCACAAAGAATAAAATCCGATGGTACTATTGGTTATCAAGAAATTGGTGATATTTGGGTTGACGGAGGAATCAGCATTGGAAAAGGAGACTACCAAATACCAGTTAGCATGGGAGATGGGTCAGTTATAGTTTTTTGGAGCGATTCTACTTATAATTTTAAAATAGGTAATTTATTTGCAATAAAAATAGAAAATAATGGTGAAAAAAACCCCGACTGGACATCAAATATAAATTATAATGGGGCTATAGGTGGGGTTTTGGTTAAAGAAGAATCAGAAACTTACAATCAATATTCCTTTAATGCAATTTCTTCTGTAATCCCCGATAGTTCTGATATAGACGGGGCTATAGTAACATGGGTAACAGGTTTTAGTGGTGGATACAAGGTTTATGCTAGAAAAATACTATCAGATAATGGTGATTTGGATTGGCCAAGTGATGAAATTTTAAATGACGGCACCAATAACGTAGCTGGTGATATATATAACTACAACTATAATACTTTTATACAAATAGAGAGAATAAATGATGAATATTTAACTGCTTTTCGATGTCCGGACCCAGGTGAGCAAATTTGTTTACAGTATTTTTATGAAAATCCACCAGCAGGAATATCTCAGTCTGTATTGCAACCTGTAGATTCTGATCAAAACAATACAGTATATCCTAGAATGGTACCTGGAAATGATGGTTTTTTTGTAGGATTTTATAATTACAATAACGACACATTAATTCAAAAAATCAATTTGACTGATAAAAGCTACGCATGGGGAACACAATATATAAGAGTAGAAAATTTTCACATGTATAACATGTCAGCAAACAATAATGGTGGAGTAACATTAATAGGTACGGGGATCGGCAATAGCAACATATTAATAAAAGAATTAAACAGTTCCGGGCAAATAATTTTTGAAAAAGATATAGACAATTTCGGCTTAAGTGATGCTTCAAGATTTGATAGTTTTTTATCATCTAGTGGAGAAATTACATTCTTTTGGGATGGTAATTATGGACTTGGTACATTCCAGACAGAAGGTAGCCAAATAACACCATCCAATTCTAATGGCATAAGAAAACAATCAGGTAGCTTAGTTTCAAAAATATTTAATTTTGGTTCCAAAGTAGATATTGGATCATTTAATTGGAGTGCCAATATCCCACCTATAACCGATACAATGCCACCCATAGACGAAGCCTCAATTACTATAGAAACCAGATCAGCAAACAGCTTACCATCATCAAAATCTCATTTAGCTGACGCTACAGCTAGAGACTATTGCAAACCACCCACTTGTGGAGTTGAATTTCCCCCTTCCTACATAAACAATCAGATAATACCAGAAACTTTTAATAATGACGAATCTTGGATTAATGATTTTGGAGGAAATGGAGATTTATCAATACCTGAATGGGTCGCGCTAGAATGGCAAGATGAACAAGAAATTGGTAAAGTTGTAATGCATAGTATAAGCCCATTTGGCGATCCAACGCCTCCTTTCCCAACGGAATATAAAATACAAACATCAAGCAATGGTATTGATTGGGAAGATCAAATAGTAGTACCAGGCGCAATAGATGAAGACAGTGAAGCTAAATCAATAACACATACTTTCACACCGGTTTTTATTAAGTATTTAAGGATTTATATGACAAATGCTGAAGAACAACCAGGAGTTGGGGGAGCAAGGTTATTATTGTTAACAGAAGTTGAAACTGATACTGGTTCCGGTGGTGGTTGGTCTTGTGAATTTGGAGTTGATTGTCCATCTACAATAATATCTCATGCTAATGCTAATTGTAGCAACATACTACCATATACTTGTTCTGGTTCATATACACCAACCTCTCCAAATGGTAAATATTTCCAATATAAATTGACTTTTACCCGCGGATCTACACCTACTCTAAACAGCATTTCTGTTTCTGGGATACCCGTTATTAGTGGAGGAGTACCAACCCCCCCTACTTACACTACCCTGAAAGATGATGAAGAAAAACCTGGAGAAATAAGTAATCAAGAATGTAATAACTATCAAATAGATACAGGTTATCTCAAAAAACTAGCCATAAAAATCTGGGGTGATGAAAATAAATGGAAAGACCTAGTTGATGATACTTATTCCAAATGTCCAGGAAAATTAAAAGACCCAATGACTCTCGATATTTGTAAAAAAGAAGAAGTAAAAGAAAAAGTAGTTATCCCCCCAGTAAAACAACCAGAACCAGCGGGTAGATTCTATACCGTACAACCAAGGGACTATCTATTAAAAATAGCTGAAAAATTATATGGTTCAAAAAATCAATACTATAGATTGATAATATTGAATCAAGACAAATATCCATCATTAAGAACAAATCCTGATTACCTTAAGGCAGGTTGGAATCTTTTATATTAAAAAATAATTAAATATTTAATTGATAATTCAAAATGAAAAAAACAAACAAAAAAGAAGAGGCCAAAAAAAATCTTGATTCTTCAATGTGGAGAACAGAAAGAAAAATTAACTCCATTGTTCTGCCTATTGCAATAGTTATAGCTTTAGTATCGTTGATAGGAATGACTTGGTTTGCTTTTCAAGGAAAAAATAACCAGAAAAAAGTTTCAGACTTGAGTCAAGAAATAGAATCAATGAAAAAAACTTATCAACTAGAAATAGATGATTTGGAAGAAAGAGCTATAAAAGCTGAAAAAGAATTGGAAGAAAAAAATAAAGAAGAAGAAAAGAAAAAAGAAGAAGAGGAAGCTGAAAAATCGATTGGCTTTATAGAGGGTTCACTTAGCTACCCCAGTAGTTATATACCACAAAATATGAAAGTCTGTGCTCAAAATCTAAAAACCAAAAAAGAATATTGTACTACCGAACAACTTTATGGACCAAAATACACATACAATGTTGGATATAAATTGGAAGTCCCTGCTGGAGAATACAATGTTTATGCCTCAGTACCTGAAAAAAGCACAGAAAAAGCCTATTATTCAGAATATGTAAAATGTGGACTTAAATCCAACTGTAATTCTCATGAACCAGTAAAGGTGACAGTATCAAAAGACCAAATAACCGAAGAAATAGACCCCGTTGATTGGTATAATAAATAAAAATAAAAATATGCCACCGGAAAAGATTTTAATTAGCTGGGATGTTACAAAAGAAAAAAAAGACTCAAATTCAATTGTCGCTATTGTAATTGCTTTTTTGGTAATAATCCTAGCTATAACTTACTTTATTTTTGAAAAAAAATACCTAAATGCTTTTGTTTTTTTACTTTTAGCCTTATCTTTGGTATGGTACCTGGTTTCCGCACCAAAAAACTTCCGAATAGTCTTGATGGAAAAAGGCTTTACTATCAATAACCAAAGATATAGTTTTGAAAATTTTAAAAGTTTTTGGGTTTCAAAAAAAACAGGGGTTTTTTATTTTCAACCAAAAGGAAGGGTAGGCTCAATAGTTTCATTCCCTAGTGGTTCCATAGATCCAGAGAAAATAAAAAACCATCTACCAGAAGAAATACTAGAAGAAGAGGACAGAGGCGACGATTTAACAAACAGAATAAATTCTATTTTTAAAATTTAGTTCACAAATTAGTATTTTTTAGATATAATATGACTCGTAAAACAAACGAGTCTTTTATTTTTATTTGTCCCTGTAGTTCAATGGATAGAATGTAGCCCTGCGAAGGCTGCGATCTAGGTTCGACTCCTAGCAGGGACATTAATTGGGTATCCTGGGGTAAAATTCCTACCAGGGGGTATTTTGACTATTTTTATTGATTTTAAACATAAATTTGATATAATAACTAAGATTAATAATAAAAACAAAAAATATGGAATTTTTTAATAATGAGAATACTAAGGATATTATTCAAAATATTAGAGAAATAATTCATTGCCCTTTTTGTGGCTCAAGTTACCATGAAGCAAATATAAAAATTATTGGTAAGGTATCAAGAAGCTATGTTCTCCATCTTATTTGCAGGGAATGTGGAAATAATATTATGGCTAGTCTATCCTACCAAGGTAACGAGAGAATTTCTTTTTCACAAGAGGTTTTTGATTTAGTAAAAAAAGGACCTATTACCAATGATGAAGTGATAGACTTTTTCAAAGAAATAAAAGATTTTAATGGGGATTTTAGCGGACTTTCGATTCAACAGAATAAAAAACCAAATTCGCGTCGTCTGCGAGGACCAAATATACAATCTTAATAAACAATATAAAATTTATTAATATAAACAGAAAATTTATTCATTAAATCTAATTCAATAGTAGAATTTTCTGTTAGAGGAGAAACATTGCGAAAGCTGGAGTGAATAAGGATTTAGCCTTAGACACGGATGCTGAAGAAATGTTTGGACGAATGTCAGATCACAAATTAAATGCAACAAAAAGAGAAACCACCGGTAAAAAAGTAAAGGAGATAAGAAAAGAGGGGCTAATCCCGGCTGTTATCTATGGTAAAGGAAAAGAAAACATCAATCTTTCTTTAAATAAAATAGAATTTAATAAGGTTTTTTTAAAAGCTGGTGAAAGTTCTTTGATTGATCTAAAAATAGAAGGTGATTCAAAGCCTCACAATGTTTTGGTTTACGAAGTACAATATCATCCAACTAGCGATGAACCAATACATGTTGATTTCTATGAAGTAAGAATGGACGAAGAAGTAGAAACTGAAATACCTTTGAATTTTATTGGAGAGTCTCTAGCTGTTAAGGACCTTGAGGGAACATTAATTACAAATAAAACAGAAGTTACTGTAAAATGTTTACCAGCCAATCTTCCTCAACAACTTGATGTTGATATTAGTAAATTGGCGACTTTCGAAGACAGTATTACAGCGGCTGATATCAAGATCCCAGCCGATGTAGAATTGATCACTGATCTAGAAGAAACCATAGCTTTGGTTAACCCTCCAAGATCAGAAGAAGAATTAAAAGAACTAGAATCTGAAGTTGTAGAAAATGTTGAAGCAGTAGAAGCAACAGAAGAGAAGAAAGAAGGGGGAGAAACTGAAAAAGAAAGTGGAGAAGAAGATAAAAAAGATTAAACAAAAGCGAGTTTATTTGATCTTTTATTCGTTTAATCATTAGTATATAATTATAAAAATACAAATAAAAACTAGGTATTATAAATTTATGTCTGAAGAAAATAAACAAACAAACCAGCTCGAGATCTCATGGATGAGTATTTTCAAAGTAGTATCCGTTTTAATAGTGGGTTATCTCGCCTTCTATTTATTTGACATATTTCTAACTCTTTTTATTGTTATTATTCTGGCGTCAGCTCTGTCGCCTCTGGTTGAAAAGATAAAAGAAAAACTTGGCATACCAAGAATAATGGCGATACTTTTGATTTATTTAATTTTAATAACTATCATAGGTTTAACTGTTTATGCTATTATACCACCAGCCATTGATCAGTTAAGAAATTTAAGTGAAAGACTACCTGGATATGCTAGTAAAATAGGTGCCATATTTAATTCTCTTAGCGAAGCTCCAACCGCTTCCAATAATGCTGTACAATCGGCATCTTCAACACTTGGAAATGTAGCTAGTACCTTTGTTCAGTCTGCTAGTAGCCTTTTTAACGGATTGGCGACTATATTCTATATTTTGATTCTAACTCTGTTTTTATTATTAGAAGAAGATGGTATAAGAAAATTTTTCGTATCTCTTTTACCGGTTGATCAAAAAGCCTATGTTATCAATGTCAGTAAAAAAATAGCTGATAAATTAGGAATCTGGCTCGCTGGTCAAGTTACACTGATGGCTATAATGGGTGGGGTTACTGCTCTTGGCATGTGGATCATTGGTATTCCTTATGCTTTAGTTTTGGGAATAATAGCCTTTTTTATGGAAGCTATACCAACTGTAGGCCCAATATTAGCCGCTATACCAGCTGTTATATTGGCATATCTAGACGCCCCATGGAAGGCTGTTATTGTCTTAATATTTGCGGCTGTTATTCAACAACTAGAAAACCAGATATTAGTACCAAAAATAATGCAAAAAGCACTGGGTATTTCGCCTTTTGTTACATTGATAGCTCTCTTGATTGGGGGTAAACTGGCTGGAATAATGGGAGTATTATTAGCCGTTCCTACAGTCGCAGTTTTTTCAGTAATAACCAAAGAATGGCCAAATATAAGAAAGAGGATATAAGATAAAATTTCTAAGTTCTAAATTATCCTTCGACCCCGAGCTCAGGACCGAGGGGTAATATCTAATTTTTAAAGTCTTTTCTAATTAATCTGTTTAGGATTTAAAAAATTAAGATTTATTTAAAAATTACAAAATTAAAAATTAAAAATTTATTGCTTCTATTTAATTAGAAACCATAACGACACTACTATAAAGGGAATCTGGTAAATCAATCCAAGAATGATTCCCTTTTTTGATATATAACCTTTTTTCCATTCAAAAACATCGTACTCTTCTTTTATAAACCAATGAACTCGAGCATGAAAGATGTTTAGCTTTTTTAGTTTTTCAATTTTAAATAATTTTATAAAAACACTAAAAACATCCGGGGCTATGCAAGCGGCCCCACCAAGAAATGAATTAATCCATTGTTGTTGATCAAAACCAACAAGTAATCCGATCAAGACCCACACAATTAAACCAACAAAAGGATCACTAATAGCCACAGCAAAGGACCTAACGGTCTTTTTGAAGAAATATCCATAATCAAAATGTGGGACTAAGTCCTGAATAAAATGAAATAAAAAACCAAGCACGATAGCTAAAACAGGATTTCCTGATAGTTTTCCTATAGCAGCCCCTGCAATAAAATGAGTTGACCCTAACATAAAAAACTTGACTTAATAATATAATTTAGATAAAATGATAAAAAATAGGAAATAAAAGCAGTCCTATTTTTCTTTTGTCATAATAGCATCTAAAAAATCAAAAAGCAATAAATGGTCGAAATTGAAATATAAAAATAATAAAAATTAAAATCGAAAAAAAGGAGAACTAAAATGGAAGATACAAATATGGGTCCTATGGCTCAACAATCTGATGATACTAATACATCTGTTGAACCAACAGAAGAAATGGCTCCTGCTAGTGATATGCCAGTAGAAGAAGCTGCTTCAACTGAAATACCAGCAGATGGCGATATGGAAGAAGAAACATCTGATGAATCAACTGAAATGCCAGTAGAAGAAGCTGGTGAAGATGCTCCAGCTGAAGAAACACCTGCAATGTAATTTCATAAATACATTCAATCAAAAAATCTCCCATAAAACAGGAGATTTTTTGATTTTTAAATTTATATAAATAAGTTATAATAAACCTATGTCAACTATCGCTGCCAACAAAAAAGCTTATCATAATTATCACATCGGTGATATTTTTGAAGTTGGTATAAAATTAACCGGACCTGAAGTAAAATCAATAAAAAACGGCGATATGTCGCTCAAGGAAAGTTTTGTCCATATTGAGAATGGACAATTATTTATAAAAAACATGCATGTAGGCGCATACAAACCAGCTCATCCGGAAAGCTACGACCCAACCAGAAACCGAAAACTACTCGCTAATAAAAAAGAGATCCAAATTCTTGCTTCAAAATTGGACCAAAAAGGATTATCGATAGTACCAACAAAAGTTTATCTAAAAAATGGACTAATTAAACTAGAAATAGGGGTAGCTAAAGGAAAAAAGAAATGGGACAAACGAGAAGATATCAAAAAGAAAGATTTAGCTAAAGAAAGCAAAAAAGGTATGATCTGATCATAAAAACCAAATGGCAAAACCCAGAGACCAAGCAAAACTAGAATTACACCAGCAATAAGGTGTAATTTCTTTATATTCCTTTCTTTCCAATGTTCAGTTTTATCCACTCTCATATAACCAAGATAAACCCCGCCCAAAATAACCAAAAGTGGTAAGATGAAAATCAAATTATAATAAGCCAATATTGGAGTAATTAAAAAACGACTGATATTTTGTGATAGAACCCCAAGCACAAAAACATAAGGGCCACCAGTACAGGGTAATTCAAAAGCGGTGACCAAAACACCAGTAGCAAAGGCCACTGGAACACTAGTAGCTCGAGCCAAAATTAGAGTCATATTTGGACGCCATTTACGAGGAATCTCCATAACTATTCCACATCCTCCGTACCAGAAATAATCCTTAATATTTAACAAGCCAATTATAATAGCAAAAATACCCATAATCCAATGAAATATATCAGGATTAATCCATGTATTTATTTTTAAAACATAAAAAAGACCAAGACCAAAAACAAAATAAGTTAAGTAAAGACCAAGAATAAAAGCTAGGCCAACTCGTAAAAGTTTCTTTTTGTCATTAAAAAATATCAAAGCTGAAAGAACAAAAAGTAAAACTGCAATAGCGCAAGGATTGACTGAATCAACAAAGGCTGAAGATGTAATAATCCAAAAAGTTGGTGATTTTGGAGCCAAGCAATCAAGATTTTGAACTGTACAGGTTTCAACTGCCCTAGTGGACATAGGAATTAAAAAAGAAACCAAAAAGGCTGAGAAATAAAAAAAGATTTTACGAAAATCAGTTTTCTTCATATTAGAGTCCATTTTATCTTAAAACAGATATTTTTTCAATAATTAAAAAAGGGACAGGTTTAAAACCCGTCCCTATAATATGTTTGTATTTATTTATCCTCAACTCGTAGTGACTCGGATATTTAAAACGCCACTTTTACATTTTCTCTTTCAACCTGTAAAGCTTCAAATAATTTTTTATCTTCCTTAAAACCTAATCTAGCAGCAAATATATTTTCTGGAAATCTATGAATTTTGATATTAAAGTCACGAACATTGGCATTGTAGTATCTTCTGGAAGCTTCAATTTTATTTTCTGTTTCAGCGATTTCCGTTTGTAATTGCAAGAAATTTTGGTTTGATTTTAGCTCTGGATAGTTTTCTGCTACTGCAAACAAAGATTTCAAAGTATTAGAAAGCATATTTTCTGCTTCTGCTTTTGCTTCCATACCTTGAGCTTGCATAGCTTGTGATCTAGCTTTGGTAACATTCTCAAAAACAGTCTGTTCTTGTTTCATGATACCCTTTACTGTTTCTACAAGGTTTGGTATCAGGTCATATCTTCTTTTTGTTTGTACATCAATGTCAGATTCAGCTTCGTTACATCTCATATTTAGCGATACTAACCCATTGTAAAGAGCGATAACCCACAAGACCAACACCAGCAGAATACCACCTGCAATATAAATTCCCGTCATCATATTTTTCCTCCCCGTCCTTCGTGGTCCTCCAAACTGGAAGACAAAGAATGGACCTAGCTCATCTTAAAAGACGAGCTTAAAATTAATTGTTATTTATTAATGTTTAAAAACTTGCTAAGATTATAGCATAAATTTAGAAAATCAACCACTTTTATTATTAATAACCAAAAATGAAAAAAATTTTATCACTGGCTGCCTTATTTGTTTTGTTTTTATCTTCTTTAATGATTCCAAAAGTTTCCGCTGAAACACTAGGCGATATTTATTCTGATGTTGCGCAAGACGAGGTGAGCTTGGAAAATCTCGGTATAGAATCAAATGGTATCCTATCGGAACAACCAAACCGAAGTTATGTTTATGATTGGTATATTAAAGATTTTTATTCAGAAATAGTTGTAAATAAAGATTCTTCACTTGATATTACTGAAAATATTGTGGCTGATTGTGGTAACGCTTACAATAAACATGGTATTTTCCGTGTTCTGCCAACCGTTTATTACAAAGAAAAAGGAAGGCCAACAAAAACCCCAATAAATTTAATCAGCATCACTGATTTTGAAGGCAACCCTTATAATTTTTCAACCATCAAGGATAGTTATAATAATACTATAACATGGAAAATAGGAGATGCAGATATTACCGTTTCTGGAGTTAATAATTATAGAATCAAATACCATGTCAAAAATACTATAAGATTTGATAATCCAGATTTTGATGAATTTTATTGGAATTTATCAGGTAATTTTTGGGATTTAGAAATAGATAGATTTTCGGCTAGCATTATTTTTCCAGAAGAAATAAACCAAGGCAATACCCAAGTATATAATTATATAGGTTCTTATGGTTACAGTATGGAAGATGGTTTTGATTATAAATGGGTTTCACCTAATATTTTGCGAATAGAGGTTAATCGAACGTTATCCAAAGAAGAAGGAATCACCACCTCAGTAACCTTTCCCAAAAACATCATTTCCCCTTATATCCCTACTTTTTGGGAAAAATATGGAGATATGATTGTGGGTATTATTGTTCTGTCTTTCCCATTTATTGTTTTTTTGATATGCTTCAGTCTCTGGAAAAAATACGGAAACGACAAACCTTTTTCTCGATCAGTAGCTCCTGAATTTGATATCCCGGAAAAAATGGACCCTATCAGAATGGGTATTTTCATGAATAATGGTAATCAAAAATCAAAATTTTTATCAGCCGCCATAGTAAATCTAGCCGTAAAAGGATATATAAAAATAGAAGAAATAGGAAAGAAGGGATTTTTTGGAGCTAGTGATACAAGGCTAATTAAGATCAAAGAGAGTGATCCCAGTCTTAGTGAAGCCGAAAAAAAATTAATAAATGGACTTTTTGGTGGAAGTTCTTCCGTATTGATTTCGAGCCTAAAAAATCAATTCTACAGACATCTTAATTCAATTAAAAATGCTGCTATGAATGACTTAGTAGAAAAAAGGTATTTTGAAAAAAAGGGATTTGATCTTCAAGCTACATTCTGGGCTATTGCCGGAGTTTTTTTTATAGGACTATTTTTTGTGCCGGCTTTTTTTGAATCCTTCATGGAGATTGTATATTTTATTTTTATTTCCTCTATTTTGATTCTTGTGATATTTGGATTCTTTATGCCAAAAAGATCAGAAGAAGGACAGGATCTACTACTTCGAATTAGAGGCCTTAAGATGTATATGACAACCGCAGAAAGATATCGTCAAAAATTCAATGAAAAAGAGAATATTTTTGAACGCTTTTTACCTTATGCAATGCTTTTTGGGATTGTTGGTCTCTGGACCAAAAAAATGAAAGATATTTATGGAGAGGATTATTTTGCCAGACACCAGCCAATTTGGTATATTGGTAGTTTTAATGCTGGTGATCTAAATTTTGATAGTTTTACTAGTAGTCTTAATGCTATTTCGGATTCAATGGCTTCAACCATGTCGTCTAGCCCATCTTCTTCTGGTTCTGGTGGTGGTGGATTTTCCGGTGGTGGCGGAGGTGGAGGTGGTGGAGGAGGTTGGTAGTTTTGGCCTCCAAAAAAAGGATGAAATATATTAATTAAAACTCTTATAAACATTAAATATTTTATTGGTCTTTTTAACCAACAATTCTTTTGGTTCATAAAAACAAACTACCAACCAATTTGTAATTGGTACCGAAAGCGTAATACCTATCACACCAACCAAAGTACGCACTATTTCAGTAGCAATTACTTCACTATTTATAATACTCTCAAAACCGGAAAAAGTACTCTGTCCCAAGCTAAAAAGTATCAAAAGAGGAATAGAAATCCCAGCATAAGCCAAAAACAAGGTGTTTATAATTGCCCCCAAATGAGAGGAGCCTATCTCATTAGCTATTTTTAAAACCTCTTTTTTATTAAGTTTTGGGTTGGCTTTTTTGATTTGATTGATTGATTCTACCTGACTAATTACTATATCGTCTAATACCCCTAAGGCGCCAATCACAATCCCAGCCAGAAGTAATCCCTGAAAATTAATACTACCCTTACCACCAGCTACCAAGAAAAGTACCTCTTCTTGCGCCATTCCACTCAATCTAGTTATGTAAGTAAAAAGATAAGAAAGCAAAGCAATAATTATCAAACAAATCGCAATACTTAAAATAGCAAAATGTGCCTTTTTATTATAACCCTCGGTAATATAGATTATAAAAAATAAGATAAAAAAAGAACCAATTATAGCTATCATCAAGGGGTTGTACCCACTTGATATCATTGGAACTATCATCTTCATAATAATAAAAAAACTCAAAGCCAAACTAATAAGTGCTGCTAAACCTTTCCATTTACCAACAGCCAAAACAATAATTAAAAAAACTAAAAATAACCAGTAAATACTATTTGATCTAACAAAATCAGAGATGTAATAATTGATTCCCCCTTCAGGACTTTGGAAATAATTAACAACAACCTTGTCTCCTTTTTTGTAGATAGTTGATTTGCTCACAACCAGATCTGAAATACCGTAAAAAGTAACTTCCTTATCCTTCCATTCTCCTCCAATCCCCTTGAGCTTCACGTTTTGCTGAGTGATTTTTGAGCCATCCTCCAGTGTCTTTTCTTCTTGCTCCAATATTTCCAAAACTACAGCCCGAAAAGAACCTTCGGAGCCTTTTGTCTCTTGAGCTTGAAGCCCCCAAAAAGGAAAAAACAAAACCACTAACGATATAAAAAAACTAATAAAAAACTTCATTTACTATTTATTTATTTCTATTGCCTTGCCATTGATGATAGCGTCTGAAACTTTATTATACGCAGAGGTTAAAATTCTTTGAAATGTGCTTTGCGAAGTATTCATTTTTTTAGCGGCCTCTATCTGATCAAGATTTTCAATATTTTTCAATCTCAAAGCTTCTACTTCTTCCAAATTCAAAACTACCACTTCTAGATCTTTCATTGGTATCCCTCTTGGTTTAAAATAGGTGGTTTTTGGGTTGAATCTAATTTTTCTGTAAAGTCTTGGTCTTGGCATATTATTTATAATTAATTTACTAAATTATTTTCTTTTTAGATTAATTCCGCATTTTGGACATTCTAATTTTGAGCATGGAACACCTGATTGATGGGCAATCTCATATCCACATTTGGAACAAATACAATAACCACTTGGCCCTTTGCCGTCTTCTCCTGGCTTGCCAACAAATACTCCTTTTCTTTGCCAACCAAACCCTTTGCCAAATTCTGGCTTGTAAAAGCTTGTTTTCAAATAATGACTTTCTATTTGGATAGCAATATATGATATATTTCCAACTTTTCTCATTATTTCTTCTCGCAAACTGTTAGAAATTTTTGTTGCTTCTTCTAACTTTAAATTACTTGGCAGGTCTATCTCTATATTAGCAGTTATAACGGACCCTTTTTTCTGAGTTTTTAATGAATTAACTTTTATTTTTTTATCTTTAATAATATCCTTTATTTGTTTTTCAGCTTCTTCCCCTGCTGAAACATCAAGCAATGAACCAATAGCTTCTTTGCCTATAGAAAAAGCTTCTTTGACAATATAAAGCCCCATCAATATTGCCAAAACAGAATCTGTATATATCCAATATTTAGTAAAAAACAAACCAAGCAAAACCATAATTGACGTATAAGCATCCATCCTAGAATTTGATCCATCAGAAAGTAAACTAACTGAGCCTTCTTTTTTACCGTGATGGATCTTAAGTCGTGACATTATCTCATTGACAGTTACCGATATTATCATTACTCCAAAAGTTAAGTAATCGATTTTAATATTTATAGGATTAGATAAACCAATGCAAGCATCGTAAATTACTCCTAACCCTGTTATGAAGATAATAAAAGTAATTAAAACACCGCTCAAAACTTCAAATTTATAATGACCATAGGGGTGCTCTTTGTCTGCTGGTTTATTAGATACCTTAATGCCTATATAGCCAATAGTAGAAGAAAAAATATCCACGAAAGAATCAATACCGGCAGCCAAAATAGCCGCTGAGTTAGAAAAAACACCAACGGTAATTTTACCGATAGCTAAAAAGATATTTGCTAATATTGATAAAATAGCAATTTTTTCTTTCATAAAAGATTTTTTATATTTTTTTTACAATAGCACAATCCGACCTCATTGAAAAGGGGTCGGGTTATTCTGCTACTGTCTATTTCTTATTTAAGCCTTTTAATTCTTTTTCAACTGATTCAATCTCTTTTTTCAAGGCTTCTTTTTCCCTTTCCAGCATCTCTTTTTGATCCTTTGCATCTAATCCTATCCCAAACCAACCCAATCTACCTAATCCCATTCCTCTACGACCTCGTATTCCCATTCCAAAACATCTTCCACCGCCTCTACCGTAAATTGTAGATTTAGCTCCAGTACAGTTTCCTGCACCACGCCCAGTCATTGGGCCTTGTCCATTTGGACCTGTTCCATCTAATTGTGGCATAATGTTCTCCTATAAAATTATTAGTATTATCGACCTATTTTGCATAATTATGCATTACTATAATATGAATATATACCCAAAGCAAAAACAAGTCAAGGACTTTTTTAACAATCAAATAACCACCCCGTAAGGTGGTTATTTGATTATAATTTTATTACTTCAAATTAAGTTATTTTACTTTGATCTCCCAATATATACCTATATCTTCCATCCATGCCAATCCATCAACAACAGGAGTAAAATACGCTTTATAAGTACCGGGATTTGCGGGAGCTTTTATTTTAAATTGAAATCTAGTGTGCCAACCCGGACGAACCTCTGGGTGAAGAATATTAGCTGGGCGATTTGCACTATACCAATCGGGATTTGCAAATTCACTATTATAGTCTCTCTGCTGATTTTCATTGCCGTATTTCGATCCAGAACCCAATCTTACAACTCTGTCACCATTATTAAACCAAGTAGCCGTCCCAATGTTTTTTATTTCAATCCAAACCTCAACTTCTTCTCCTGGCTTTAGCTCCGATGGATAAGGCGACTGGCCTATATACCACCAAGCATAAGTTCCTTGCATCAATCTATTTCTACGAGTTTTTTCTTCATCCGAAAGCTGAACCTGCTCTTGTGCTTTAAACTGAATGGTTAATCCTCCTTGACCGTTTGTTGCTCCACTAGAAGAATCATTTTGATCACCATTATTAGAAGGGTCCGATGACGAGCCTCCACCAGGAGAATATGCACCAGCACTGCCGCTAGAGCCACCTCCACCCGAAGATCCGACAGTATAATTAAATGTTGCCACAGAAGATTGATTGCCCGCTCCATCACATCCAATTGCTTTTATTGTCTCCGGGGGTGTAATATCGAAAGCACCCGCATATAGAATTCCAAGAGAGCAAGTTGGAACAGAATCATCATCTGTGTAGCGAATTATTGATGAACCACTAGAGGATAAAACAATGCTTTGAGCACCTATATAAGCACCAGATGAAGGTGAAGCAATAGGAGGACTTGGCGCAACAGTATCTATAATAAATGGTGTAATATTTAAAGAGTTGCTTATGTTCCCCGCTGAATCGGTAACTGTTATTGTACAACCAGAATAAGTACCATCCGCAAGAGCATTAAAGGTTATAGTATTGTCGCCAACAATAGCATTTGTGACAGAAGAAGAACATCCGCCCCCATAAGATATAGTACCCACTTCATTAGTATTAAAAATATAATTAGGAGTATTATCGTTTGTTGGAGTCGTAACAGGCGTTGTTTCACTAATAATCGGAGGAGTAACATCCGGTATTCTCCAAGCAGCATAACGATACAAAACGCTGTTACTATTTGACTCTGCGGTAGTACCAACAATAAATCCGGAAGAATTTAATTCATTTATGGTATTTGCAAGTGTAGCTGCATTTATAAAAGGCTGAGCTGCATTTCCTGCCTGAGAACTATTTCTCAAAACAGCAGAATTAGCAGAAGTTGAAGATTTTACCCATAAAAGATCAGGTTGGAAACCAACACTAGAAATACTCTGGTTTGAGCCGGTACCATAATAATTGTTTGCAGTAAAATTTGCCCCGGATTTAAAACCAAACCACCAATAAATACTGCCAGCAGCATTCGCAGAAGTATTTGTGCCAACTTGGAAACCACCATTCATCTGTTGAATAACATCTGCTGCCCCTGCCGTAGCACCGAAAAATAATGAGAAATCTCCTACTATTTGGGATGTTCTCCAAGCTCCAGAACTCGCTCCAGAACGCTTTGTGGTAATTAAATCAATAGAGTAAGGCAACCCAGAAATATCCCTATTATCTATACCATTACCAGTATAAGCACCTATGATAAAGTTTGATGAGCCGGTATTCTTGTCGGGTTTCCATGCATTCCCAAAAGCAGTCCAATAATAAATATCTCCACCAGCAGAATTGACCGTATCATGAGTACCAACAGTAAAACCATCTGAGTCTATCGATGTTATGCCATTAGCAAAATCAGCGACAGCATTCGAAAAATAAGCTGTAGTATTTCCCGCCATCATACTAGTGCGAAAGACTGCGTATTGGTCCGTAGCTTGATCATTATGTTTTATAATAACCAAATCTGGAGTAAAGCCTAACCCCGTTATAGATTGAGCAACACCCGTTCCAGTATAGGAACCATTAGCCATCGAAAAACTACCAGCAGAAGCAGGCGCCTGCACTCCAGACATAGCAGCCCAGTAAATAGTATTTCCCGCTCCATTTACATTACTATTTGATCCAACCTGAAAACCATTAGCCTGAAATCCCTGGATATTATTTGCCGTATTTGCAGTAGCGGTGAAAAGACTTGAATAATCACCATAAGATTCTGGAGTATTAAAGACCCCAGTTACCGCTGAATTTGCGTTTTTTAATAAAAGAAAATCCGGCTTAAAACCAACATCAGATATATACCTATCATCAGAACTATTGCCAACAAAAGAACCAACATTTAACTTGTTGGCAGTATTTTTAAAGGCAATGTAATAATAAATCCCAAGGTTTGCATTATTTGTAACGCCAACATTAAATCCATCGCTATCAATTGCTTTAAACAAGGCGCCAGCAGCATCTTGTACAGTAGCCTGAAAATACTGACCATGGTCATTTGGCATTACAGAAGATCTCCAGCTTGCCGCAATCCCAGATCTTTTTGTCCATATTAAGTCTGGTTGAAAACCAGTATTTATTTTTTTTGAAGCAAGACCGTCACCAATATAATAGCCTACACAAAAATCACCTGTACTAGAACAATTACTACCACTGACAGCCAAATAAGTATAACGAACATTGGCACTATTTACTGCGGCAAGATTGCCAACCGTAAAGCCGTTAGAATCAAGTGTAATTTGAGAAGCAGCATTATCCGCTGTCGCTGAAAAAAATGCTGAATTAGGAGAGGGCATCGAAGATGTTTTGAAAATAGCCTCACCGGCGTTGGTATCTGATTTTATTAAAACAAATTCCGGCTGAAAACCAAGCCCTGTGATACTACGAGAAGAACCTGTACCGATATAATAACCCGTTTTAATATTAAATGATGTAGAGGCCTTGGCTTTTTCTGTACCAAAAGGAATTACCCCAAGGATAATAGCAAAAGCCAAAACAATCCTCAAAAATAGCAAAGATTTTTTCATATTTTTATGTTTATTTCTTTTTTAAATAATTATAAATGATTTTTTAAAAAAAATCAATTCAGAATAAGCAGCAAAAAATGTATTGACACATTTTATTTTTTTATTAAAATAAAATTATCTAGCACTCAGTATACTAGAGTGCCAGATTATATAAAAAAGTATATAAAATAAAATATAAGTAATTTTAAAGAAAGGAGAGAAAAAATGAAGATTCTTCCTACACAAGACAAGATCCTTGTCAAACCAATAAAGGAGGATAAACCTCAGGTTGGAGGAATAATTATCCCCGAAACAGTCAGCGGCGAGAGACCGCAAAAAGGAGAAATATTAGCCGTAGGACCGGGAAGAAAAAACCCAGACGGCAAAATTATACCCATAAATCTAAAAGTTGGTGATAAAATAATTTTTTCTAAATATTCGCCAACCGAAATTAAAGAAAATGATGAAGAGCTTTTTATTCTTTCAGAGTCAGATGTATTAGCCATTATAGAGTAAAAAATTTTATTTTATTTAGTTAATAATTTTAGATTTAAGGAGGCAAAATATGAGTACAAAACAAATTATATTCAACGAACAAGCCAGAAAAAAACTAAAAAACGGTATTGATAAATTAGCAGATACAGTAAAAGTAACCCTTGGACCAAAAGGTCGCAATGTTATGTTTGACAAGGGATACGGAGGGCCAGTCATCACTAACGATGGAGTTACTATCGCTAAGGAAATTGAACTCGAAGACAAATTTGAAAATATGGGAGCTCAATTGGTAAAAGAAGTTGCGGAAAAAACAAATGATGTTGCGGGAGACGGAACCACTACTGCAACACTACTTGCTCAAGAGATGATTGATGAAGGAGTAAAAAGGATTACCCCATCCTCAAATCCAATTGAAATCAAAAAAGGAATAAATCTAGGAGTAGAAGAAATAAAAAAATATTTGAAAGAGGTAAGTAAAGAAATAAAGAGCGAGAAAGAAATAGCACAAGTTGCTTCTATCTCAGCAGATAATGAGGAGGTAGGAAAACTCATTGCTGAAATAATGACAAAAATTGGCAATGATGGCGTTATAACCGTAGAGGAATCACAAACATTTGGCCTAACAAAAGAATATACTGAAGGGATGAAAATAGATCAAGGTTATATTTCTCCATACATGGCAACTGATCCTCAAACATTGGAAGCAATCTATGAGAACCCCTATATATTAGTTACAGATAAAAAAATCAGTGCGATCAAAGACATTTTACCTATATTAGGAAAAATAAGCGAAAAAGATAAAAAAGAAATCGTAATAGTTTGCGATGATTTAGAAAGCGAGGCATTAGCAACCTTAATATTCAATAAAATCAGGGGGACATTCAACACTCTGGCAATAAAAACCCCTGGGTACGGTGATAACAAAAAATCCAACCTAGAAGATATTGCTGTGCTGACTGGAGCCACTGTTATAAGTGAGGATTTGGGACTAAAGTTAGAAAATGTTGAATTAAGTCATCTAGGAAGCGCTAGAAAGATAGTCGCCGATAAAGATAAAACTATTATTGTAGAAGGAAAGGGCGACAGAAAAAAGATAGAAGAGCGCGTAAAGAATCTAAGAGTGCAGCTAGAAAGAACCGACTCTAACTATGATAAAGAAAAGCTACAAGCAAGAATTGCCCAACTTTCTGGGGGAGTCGCAGTAATAAAGGTTGGCGCTGCAACCGAAGTAGAATTGAAAGAGAAAAAACACCGCCTAGAAGATGCTTTATCCGCAACAAGAGCAGCGGTAGAAGAAGGCATTGTTCCGGGAGGTGGAGTGACTTTATATAAGGCAAAAGAAAAAGTGTTGGAAAAAATAAAAGTTGATGGGGACCAAAAAATCGGAATAGATATACTAAAAAAAGCACTGGAAGCACCTATAAAACAAATGGCAAAAAATGCTGGCAAAAGAGATGAAGAGGCAAATTCTATTCTGGAAAAAATTTCTGGTGAAAAATCTGAAGATTTTGGTTATGATTTTGCTAAAGACGAATATAAAAATATGATTTCTGCAGGAATAATTGATCCAACCAAGGTTACGCGATCTGTTTTGGAAAACGCAGCTTCTGTTGCCTCTATATTTCTAACCACTGAAGCCGTCATAGCCGAAAAAAAGGAAGTAAAAGAAAAGAGTGTCGATGACTACAATAATCTAGATTATTAATTATTAAAATATTAATAAAAAGAAAGGAGGAAAAATGTCACTAATACCATGGAAACCATTCGCTGATATGGATAAATTCTTTAGCGAAGAAGACTGGCTTATGCCTGTATTCCCTAAAATGGACATAATCAAGCCAGCAATGGATGTAAAAGAAAACGAAAAAGAAATTGTTGCTGAGTTGGAAATTCCAGGATTTGACCCAGAAAAAATCGATATCTCTGTTGAAGATGGTGTTTTGCGAGTAAAGGGCGTATTAGATGAAAAGAAAGAAGAAAAGGACAAGGGTTATTGGCGAAAAGAAATTCGCACAGGATCCTTCGAAAGAATGATCCGCTTGCCTGTAGAAGTTAAAGAAAATGAGGTTGCGGCGGTCTATGAAAAAGGTATATTAAAGATAAATATGCCAAAGGCTAAACCTAAAGAATTGTCCAAAAAAATAAAGGTTCAAATAAAAGGAAAATAAAGAAAGAACCTTTATCAAAATAGGATTTCCTCAAGAAAGGAAATCCTATTTTTTGTATTGATTTACTATAAATTTTTAGGAGCTTTTTCTAATTTTACTTCGATTTCTTTTTCTTTTCCTTTTTGCAGAATCTTTAATTTTATGGTCTGATTAACATTTTTTTGCCTAATAATAGAGGTAAGGGAATTATTTTTTTCAAGTTTTACACCATCAATTTCCAATATAATATCATTTTCTACAATTCCAGCCTTATCAGCTGGAGAGCCAGGAATAACAGCTAGCTCATCTTTTGTTTCTCCACGAGAAACAAGCACGCCATAATCTACGCTTAAATTGTTTTTCTTTTTGAGGCTTTCTGTTATTTGAATATACCTTATTCCTAAATATGGCTGGATAATCTCTCCGTGTTGCCTTACTGAATCAACAATATTTTTCACCATATTACTAGTAAGGGCGAAACCAATGTTCTCTGCCCCTCTAGAAACAGCCACATTGACACCTATTACATTACCCAATATATCTAAAAGAGGGCCGCCAGAATTGCCGGGATTGATCGCAGCATCAGTTTGAATAACCCCATCTAATTGCTCAGATTTACCAAACATATCTCCCGCAACAACAGAACGTGAAAGACCAGAAATAACACCCACAGAAACTGAATTACGAAATTCTGCCAAAGCATTGCCAATAGCAATTACTGTTTGTCCGGGCTTTAAATTGTCAGAGTTACCAAAAGAAAGATATGGAAAGCCGTCCCCCTTTACTTTCAAAATTGCTACATCAACCACATTATCTTTTGCCAAAACCTCTGCATTATATTTTTTACCCTCATTAGTAAACACAGTATATTCAGCCTTGTCATCGCTAACTACATGCTTATTAGTAACAATATAGCCATCACTTGTTACAAAGAAACCAGACCCTCCACCAATTTCTTTTTTTTCAGTGCCATTTTGCTTTTGTTGAGGAATACGAAAACCAAAGCCTCCGTTACCAAAGAAGTCATCAAAAAAGCTATCACCAAATGGATCGACCTCTTGATAGTATTGTTCTATAATAGGAACATCTTTGGTAATAACGATAGAAACAACTGCAGGATTTGCTTTTTCTACCACATTGATAATGTCTGATTCTTCGCTTACCATATCCCTTTTTACTGTTTCACCGTTATTATTGATTGCTGACATGTCTTTTTTGAAAAAAGATTTCATAAAGCCGAGCCACGAGGCGTGAGTAGAAAAAAGAAAAACAGAAAAAATAATTATTATTGTAAGAACAGTCGTGCAAGCACTAACAATAATATTGCACTTATATTTTTTTATAACAGTTAAAGGTTTTTTTAGCATAGATAAGATAAATAAATTTATATTTTAATATTTATATATTGATTATAATTAAATAAAAAAAATTATGCACCTAAATACATAAGTAATTCATAAACCAAAAAAGCCGGCCAAACTAATGATTTTAAAAAACCAATAAAACCAGCGCCAAAGGTAGCAGCAGAGCCAATATAATAAATAGCCGCCCCAACCATACCAAGAAAATAAAAACCTCCACCATAAGGAGATTTCGATTTAGATGGAAGACAAACACATTTTTCTTCTTTTTTCATATTTTTGTTTTTATTATTTTTTTATTAATTACTTGCATAATATCATATTAGGTATTATAATAATATAGTTTTTTAAAAAAAGAAAGAGAGGATAGAAAAAATGTCAGGAGCTCAGATTACCTCGATGAAAGTTTTAGCAAAAGTATCTTTACCGGTTGAGAAAGTACGAGATTTTGTTAGATATTTTGGAAATAGCTATGAGATTAGGCTTATTACTGAATGTCCATTAATAAAAGGAAACAGAGAGATTGAGGTGTTGATCGAAGAACAAAACTCTGACTTTTTTCAAGTAACCTTTGGTGTTTTTTGCAAAAAAAACAAAATCCCATCAAAAAAGAAGTTTTAATTATAAAAACTTCATTATTATTCCCAAAAGCGCTTTGCGCTTTTTTTATTTATTTTTTTAATACTAACCAAAACATCTTTTTCTTCCCTGTTCATCTTTTTAATCTCAGCCTCCCTTTTCAGTGCCCTCGACCTCGTTTTAAATTCTTCAGTATAAACTATCTTAATTGGTTTGTTTGCACGCGTATATTTTGCCCCTTTTCCTGTTTTATGTAATTCAAATCGCGCCTCAACATCTTTAGCGATGTCAGTATAGAGTTTATCACCCTTACAAATCAGGATGTAGAGATACCATTGATCCATGGTCTAATATTACCACAAATTAAAGAATTATTGACCAACTGCACCCATTGATTGTCTTTATTGGTAAAAAATAGTATTATTATGATAATCAAAGCACATTTACAAGGGAGAAAAATATGGACGAAAAGACATTTTTAGTAATCGAAAAAATGATTCAAAGGATTTCATGGAAGTTTAATATCAGTGGATACGACTATGAGGATATACTTCAAGAAGCACGCATTGCGGCTATTGAAATTATTGAAAAGAAAGGTATTGATTCTGATAATATCGATGAATATATGGGGCTTATTAATGTTGCGGTTCGCGGTGCACTGAGTAATTTGCGCAAAGCAAACCAGGCGCAAAAAAGGTCGGCTCTTAATAATGCTATTTCACTTGATGCTGTAATTTCAGATGAAAGCGATGTATCTCTTTTAGATTTTATTCCCGCAAAAGAAGAGATGACAGAAACAGTTCTGAGAGAAACTCTTGAAAAGGTTAAAAATATAGCCATTAAAACAAAGGACAAAAGAGCAATAAGGGGTGTGATTCACTGTCTAGTAGAGTTGCTAAATATAAGCGTCGATAATATAAGTAAGGAGATCAATTACTATTCCTTCAAAGAAAATGGTCTTGGTTATTTTCTATGGATCTTCTTCAACAATTCTCCATATCGAGCTTTAAGCATGGCATACCCCCAAATCACGGTTGAATCGATGAAAAAGGCACCTAATGGCTATTGGTCTGGGCGTATTGGAAAAAGTCGAGGGGTAAGAAAATTAAGGAAACTGCTCGAGGAAAGTGGCTATGAGAAAGAATTATTTCCCTCAATAGTTTGCGAATCCTTTATTGAGAATAACGGATTGTCCCGACCATACCAGGCACATTTTAACTCAAGCCCGTTTCATTTCTTAGATGCTGCTTATCCAAGACAGTTTAAGCCATGGGAAATGAATTGGACACCATCAGAATTCATGAATACCAAGATGGCCAAGAAAGCTGTGCGCTGGGTTGTAGAGAAGAGACTGGGGATCCTATTGTCAGAAATGCATCCACATGATGTATGGCGAGAGAAAGTAGCCTTGAGAGTCACGAAAGAAAAACTTTGCGAGCACGGACTACGCGGGTTTGTCAAACATTTCGGTGATAACTCTGAAACTCTAATGCGGTTAGTATATCCTGGAAAGTTCCAAGAATGGGACTTTCAGAGAAAAGGGGAATGGCAAGGGGAAGCTGGACGAAAACTAGCCGCCAAAGCAACCCGTTGGGTAATTGAGGATTATTCAGGGTTGCATCCACAATCGCCAAAGATAGATTGGAGATTCTTTGTAGAAAACGGCCTATATGGAATGATTAGCGCCAAATCTCTCGGATTTAATTCTTCACCAAAGGCAGCATTGCAAAACGCCTACCCAGATATGAGGTTTGACTAATAATATTAGAAAAATCTTGTAATAATTACCACGCTCTTAGGAGCGTTTTTTTATTTTCTAAGAATACAAAACGATATCTTTATCAAACCATAAAACTAAATCAACCTTTTTCTCATAAAAGCGATGTCGGAAGCGAGTTCGGTAAACTCACCGCAATCATATTTGAGATATTTCACTTATTTGTAGGAAAAAAATTGTTTCAAGCTAGTCGAGAAATCGCATATTGTAGTTAATCCTACCCAATAGTCCCATTTATAAGTTTTTCTTTTTTTATTCTACTCCACTTTTTAATTTGAACTTCTCTCCTTCTTGCTTCTTTTAAAGAGTTAAATCGTTCAGTATAAACTATCTTAATAGGTTTATTTTTCTTGGTAAGCTCTGCGCCATACCCAGATCTATGAATATCAAATCTTTTTTTGAACATCTTCCGAAATACCAATATATAAATGATTATTTTCACAAAGTAAAATATATAAGTAGTAATTCATTTTGTGTTTTTATTTATTTTTTATTATTGTATGGCTTCTCGATTCTCCCTCGACAAGCTCGGGGTCACTCGAAGCATTCGACTCGCTATTATTTAAAATATTTATACTACAAAAAACGATTGTATAATAAAAGAATGGCTTGCCATGAGCGAGTGAAATGAGTCGAATGGAGCTCGTGGGATGATTTTCGGACTGGGAGGTGGTTTAATACAATCAAATATCCTGAAATTTTATTAAATCAAATAAACAATCTTCTTGAAGCTATGCCTGCATAGCGTCATTAAAAAACTGCACAAATCCACTCTCAAATATCTCACAAAGCTCATCCATATTCAAATGCGATGTAACAATTTTTTTATTTCTCTTGCTTAGATTTGTCCCCTTCATAAATTCCAAAATAAGGTCTGTGTTATGCATAAATTTTGAGCGTATGTCATAGAGCACACTCACTATCTCACCTATCTCATATTCAAATTCTTTAAAGTTTTCTTTCCTAAGCTTGATTTTACTCATTATGAATTTACGGTCTTCTTCAGATAAATACTCGTTAAAAAACTTTTTAACTTTTCTGGTTGCACCATATTTCTCAAAATACTCCTCTTTAATAATCTCAAATTCTTTTATATCTATTGAAAATTTATTCTTTTTCTTTATATAGCTATGCAGGGACATAAATTCCTCATCTCGCATAAGTGATTCTATCAAGGAAAATAATACGACGAATTTTAATGTATTATCAAAGTATTCCACGCTAAAGTTTTTGTCATCCTTGTCTTCTATATTCTCTGTAGTTATTCTGCATTTTTTAATTAAAAATTTATAAAGAGTGGCTATTTTCAGAAATAAATCTTTTCTGTTGGCGTCGCTTATTGCATTATAATACTCTTCAAATTTATCCCTATTTTTAGAAAAATACTTTTCAAACACATCAAATGCATAATCTTTGAATTTACCCTCATTTTCCAAGTATGGCAAACGACGCATTACTTTTTTTACACCCCTTTTGTCCACCCAATAAATGGCTGGTTTCATTTTATACCCCCTTGTCTTTAGCTGATTTGCGATAATTGCAGAAGTCGCAATCTTTATCCGCTTTCGGTATTTTATTGCTTTTAAGGCACTTATACGCTTCTATAAGGGCTTTCTCTATCCAAGCATTGCTCCTTTATGCTCCCACTTAATTTGAATGGCTTTTTGTCCTTTGGATTATAAAGGTTTTTTGGTTCTTTGTGAATTATAGTATTGCGACATAAATTTTATTTAGCTTAAAAACATTTTTTATAGAATTACATCTATATCTTTAAGAAACTTTCTGAAATCCGACCAAAGTATTTTAATTGAATAAATCAACAAAACAGTCACAAGCACAAAATTAACAAATGAACCGAGAAAATCCCATACAACTACCAAAATAAGTGATGGAATAATAATGAAAAAAATGTTCTTCTTCAAAAAAGTCCCGAAAAGATTTTTTATATTATTTTCTATATCTCGTAATTTATTCA
>Ga0073932_1002511_pt1 | contig 27984 bp, 23 predicted proteins | sample DewCreD2012metaG_FD_76967 | JGI IMG/M metagenome (GOLD analysis project Ga0073932, IMG submission 76967) | Hot spring sediment bacterial and archeal communities from British Columbia, Canada, to study Microbial Dark Matter (Phase II) - Dewar... ...
CTGCCCGAAGACGAACTTCTCGTCGCTGGCCGCGTCGGCTTCGTGGTAGCGTTTGCTGATCGCCAACTGCCGCCCCTGCTGGTAACTGGCCAGGCAGTACGCGAGGATGTTTACGCCCAGCCTGATGGCGTCCTGCGGCCCGGTCTGCGCGGACCAGACGCGCCGGCCCGCCTCGTGACTGTGCCCGTCCCAGCCGCAGCTCAAGTCGTACGGCGTGAAAAGGACCGCGCAGCGGCAGCCCAGATGCACGCCTTCCAGGAACGGCGCGCCCTTGAACGGCTTCTGATCCTCGCCGATGAAGCTGACCTCCTCGATCTTCTGAAAGCTCGAGTAGACCGGGTGGTCCAGCGGCAGCGGATCCATGCGGTGCCGCGGGAAGATCGCGTTCATCTCGCTCAGGAACGCGTCGCGGTACGGCTTCATCCCGCAGCAGGCGTCGCCCAGCAGCGTGCCGCCGTCCTGAAGATACCAGCGGAGCTTCTTGCGAAGGTCCTCGTCGAACTCGAAGCCCTCGTGCCCCGTCAAATAAAGGATGGGCAGTTCGGCCGGATCCCACGAGAACTGCGCAAGCGGAATCTGGATGCCGCGGTAATCGAGGTTCAACGATTGTTTGACGTGCTGCATCAGGCTCTGCACGTCGGCCGGATCGGTCGTCCAGTCGCGGTAACTGTACTTCTGGCCCTTCTCGTCGGTGCCTTCGACCATTTTGCCGTATTCGACCTTGCCGATCAGCGCCGGCGGCGCAGGCGGGCGTTTCTTCTCGCTGCGCCGGAGCGGCGTCGCGGGCAGCGGCAGCGGCGGAAAGCTTTCCCCGGCTTTCCAGCGATGCGGCTTGGCCTTCGGCGGCGGACCGCAGGACGCGGCATCCGCCGAGCCGCACAGCAGCCCCTCGGCCGCCAGCCCCGCACAGAGCGCCAGGAATGAACGCCGATCCGGGCCACCGCAATGAGAGCGGCCGCTGCAATCGTGTTGACTCATCGACGAAATCCTCTTCGAAAAAACGCTGAGCTCGACCGCCGAATCGGACGGACGGCCACACGGACGCCAAGCCGTTACCCTTACGACGGACTTTCCGCATCGAATGATGCCGCGATAAATGGGCGTCAAGACCGCCAAACCGGCATGATTTCCGGCGCGCACCCTGCGACAAGACGGCTGGATCGGTGCGATCAACCGGGTCATTCGGGTCATAACGGCTTGATTCGCAACGAATTGTGCGAAAACGAAAAGCTGATTCCCGGCTCCGAATCGAGCCGGAACTGATCCTGCGTTCAAGAGGATGCTCGCCCTTCCTCGCTTCCTGCCCTGTTTCCCATGACGCCCTCGTTTTCAAACCGCCAGGCGAACAGGTCGTCTGGCGGCGTTAAAATTCACAGAAATCACCGAAGAGTCAATTGGGGACGCTCGGCTCCGCGGTCGCGCGGTACTCTTCCGCAGGAGGCTGCGGCGGAAGGGATGCACCGCAACATCATGGAGGGCGTGATCATGGCTGCCATGGCGATGTCCCCGGGCTCCGTGCCAGGAGCCGCCGTCCGTCCGACGTCCGGCGAAATCGAGCGTCACGTGCGCGACCTTGCCGCACGTCACCCGAATCGGGTCGGTGTCGAAGAGGCCGGGCGGACCGAGGAAGGCCGTCCGATCCTGGCCGTCGCCGTCACCGCTCCCGACCGGCCCGCCGACGACAAGCAGCACGTCCTGATCGTCGCAGGTCAGCACGGCGACGAAGAGTCCGGCCGGATGATCGCTCTCGCGCTGCTGGATTGGCTCGTCACCGACGAAGCGTTGCCGGTCCGTGCTCGCCAGCGCGTCGTCGTCATGCCGAACGTGAATCCCGACGGCGCCGAGCGGAACCTGCACAAGACGCCGCGCGGCGTTTCGCCCAACCTGGACCACGCGCCGTCCGGCGCCGTTTCGCCTGAAGGCAGGGCGGTCGAAAAAGTGGCCCATGCGCTGCAGCCGGAGGTCTTCGTCGACCTGCACGCGCGCGGCGGTTCCGGCTACAGCTACGGCATGGTGCTCTACCCGCGGCCGCGCGTGTACTGCGAGGACGACAACTTGCTCCATTCGATCGCGGCCGAAATGGTCCGTGCGGGCGAGCAGGCCGGCATCCCACACGTGACGCACCCGCTGACCTGGCCCGGCTGGGGCGGCGATGCGGCGGACGAGGCCAGCACGACGCTCTTCGCCTACCGCAACTTCAAGTCGCTGGTCTTCCTCACGGAGATGGCCGAGAGCGATACCTTTTCGCCATCGGCCGAACAGCGCGTTCGGAGCGGACTGGCGATGCTGCAGTGCCTGCTTTCGCATGGCCAGCAGCGCCATCCGTTCCTGCGCCACGAAGGCTATCCGTGCGGCCTGCTCGGCATGCGTTACTCGGGCGTCGCGGCCGTGGGGCGCACCGCCGCCGAGCGGCGCAGGAGCCGGATCGCGCTATGGAGGAATGCCGACGGCTTCCGATCGTTCCGGTCGGCACAGCCGGAAGAAGCGACCGTCAAGCGGCTGATCTTCGAGTACACGGGCGCACCGGTCGCGGAAGGCGCCGGCCTGCAGTTCCGTTCGAACGGGCGCATGGCCGTGGATGCGGTCCTGCTGGATGGGCGGAAACTGGAGCCTTCCGAGATGGACGGCTACGGGACGTGGCAGGACGAGTGCTCGACGTTCGTCGTCGTGGTTCTGCCGAAACTGGAGCCGCGGACGTACAACGTGGAAATCCGTTTCAAGGGACGCTGAAAGAGGGGAACGATCATGAGGTTCTCGCCGAAGACGGCTTTCCCGGTCCTCCTGTCCGTGTGCGTGCTTGCCGGCGCGGCTCGCGCTGCCGCATGGCAGCCGACGCCGCCGCGCGAACCCAGGGCCGATGAGATCCCCGTCGCCGCGCCGGGGAACTGCGACAAGGCCGGCGCGACGTATATCCTCACAAAGGATGTCAGCGCCCCGGCCAGCGCGATCTTTCTCGGCAAGGACGTTACGCTCGACCTCAACGGCCACACGCTCACTTACGCGGCCGGTTACGGCAACGTCCCCAACTGCAGCTTCGAGGACGGGCTGAAGGACTGGGACGTTTCGAAGGCGCCGGGGGCGGAAGTCAAAGAGATGCCCATGCTTCACCCGCTCGTCGGCCGGAAGGTCTGCATCCTGCCGCAGGGGCAGGAGATCGTTTCGTGCTGCATCGATCTCCCCGTCGCGCAGCGGGCCTACTACGCGATGGCCGCCGTGGCGAGCAACCAGACCCACGTCGGGATCCACGTCGAGGACGAAAACGGCAAGGGCATCGAGTGCGCCTGCCGATTCGGCCAGAACGTGCGGCCCTGCTGCCCGGAAAAGGAACGCAGCCCGCAACTCGGCGGCGGCGTGGTTTTCGCGCTGCTGTTCGGCCAGCCCGCCGGAAAGTACCGCATCCGCGTCAAGGCGGTGAAGGGCGACTGCGTCATCGACGAAGTCGATATCCGCCCGGCGATGGACGTCGGCATCGGCATCGTGGAGAAGACGATGCCGTGGGCGTACTACAAATGCATCCTCGATGGAGACGGCTGCGCCTTCTTCGACTACACGAAACCCGGAGCGCCCGGCGAGCCCGTCGATTCGATCCCGCACGTCAGCGGCGCCGGAACGGTGAAGATCCGCAACGGCATCGTCAAGCTCGGCTCGAAGGCGATCCGCACGTGGGGCATCCAGTCGACGGCCCGAGGTGTGCGGCTGGAGATCGAGAACGTCAAGTTCGAGGCCGCCGGCATCAACACGAACGCCATCTACGCCCCGTCGGCCTCGATCAGGAATTGCCGGTTCGAGATCGACACGCCGTGGATCATCGACCGCCACCGGCAGGAGGATTACGCGGTCAGCCTGATGGGCGAAGCGGCTTCCGAGGTCAGCGGTTGCGAGTTCCTCGGCGGCCAGGGGCAGTTGACCGTGCGTGGCGACCGGTCGCGCATCTTCGACAACCTGCTGGTCAACCGGCAGACCGTCGTGAACCACTACAGCCTCGGCGTCGGCGGCCGGGGCACGCAGGTCTTCCGCAATCGCATCCTGCCCGAGCAGGGCTCCGGGATCCTGATCGGCAGACAGCAGGGCGTCGAGATCTTCGAGAACGAGATCCGGGTCGAGGCTTCGCCGCCGGTCAACGAATACGCGCAGACCGACTACAGCGTGAACGCGATCCGTTTGACCGACTACAACGCGCCGAAAGGCGATCCGAAGGGGTGGTGCGGCAACAACCGCATCCGCCACAACAGGATCTCGGTCACAGGACGCACATTTCCCGGCGCGCACGAAAACTACAAGCCGATGACCTACGGCATCTTCATGAGCGTCGGTGGGGAGGCGAACCACATCCACGAAAACGAAATCGCCGTCGACCAGAAGAATCCGCCTAACGACGAGAAGCACGGCGCGTACGCCTTCTACATCGGCGGCTCGAACCAGGGCGGCGTCTACTTCAACAACCGCATCGTCAGCAACGTTACGCCCGTCTGGATCGGCAACCTGTATGGCGGGGGCGAGAACGTGACGCTTTACGGGAACACGTTCGTCAAGCCGGCCGGCGCGCCCGCGTACGTCCCGGTGATGCTGGGTTGGTACAAGTGGCCGACGAAGAACATCCGGTTCTTTTCGAACAGGTTCGAGGGACTCGAATTCGCCGTCGCCATCAATGACTACACGACGAACTACTCGTCCGAGTACGACGTCGGCTGGACGCTGACGGTCAAGACGACGCCGGGCGCCGAGGTCATGGTTGTGGACAAGGACGGCAGAGAGGCCTTCCGGCAGAAGGCCGACGAACAAGGCCGTGCCGTCGCGCGACTGGTTCAGTATCGCGCCAAGGGCAATGGCCGGGTCGTCGAAGCCGGCAGGCGTATCGTGAAGATCGAAAGGTCCGACGTGAGCGCCTACACGGTGAAGGCCAATGGCAAGGAGAAATCCGTGGTGCTGACGGCGGATGCGGAGGTGGAGTTGTAGGGTCTTGAAAGTGGGTGGCCGCCACTTCGCGAACTTTAGCCTTAAAGATGCAATACTCGATATGGTTTTCGTCGGCGGCTTCGCGCCGACAAAAACCATATCGATTCCGGCGCCCGTACGTGCCGTCCGTCATCAGGGCAGACGGCCGTTACTTCTTCCGCTCTGGCGGCGCGGAAAGGCGTTTGCCGATCATGGCGTCCTCTTCCTTCGGCGTGAAGGCGAACTCGCCGCCGAGGCGCCCGCCGTCACCGAGGACGAGCTGGCCGTCCTTCACGCGCGGCACGCTGTTGATGAAGGAGTAGTTCGCGTTGGCGCCGTTCTTGCCGAACATCGTCATCGCCTGCTTTTTGAGCGTTCGCCGCCAGACCGCCTCGCCGGTCTCCGGCTTCAGACCGGCCGCGAAGACGCCGCCGCCCAGTTCCGGATGCGTGCCGGCGGTGGCGACGATCAGCCCTTCGTGTTCGACCACGCCGTAGACCGGCCAGGACGATTCGAGCTGGTTGCAGACGACGATGCCGCGCAGCGCCGGCGCGACCAGGCTTCTCCAGCGCAGCGCGCCATTGGCCAGGGCGAGGCTGTAGACCCAACCGTCATGCGAGCCGAAGAAGAGCGCATCGCCTTTGACCAGCGGCGCCTGTGTCACGCGTCCGCCGGCGACGAAAGTCCACTTCGTCCTGCCGGCCGTGCGGGCTTCGATGAGATGCGCGTGCGGGTGGCAGAGGATTTCGAGATCGCTTGCCTGGACGGGTTCGAGCGTCGGTGCGGTCGCGCGGCGGTGGCGGAGCCATTCGGCGGCGAGCAGCGTCTCCGGCAGCGCATCGGGCACGGCGACGGCCGGCTGCGGAGCGGAGGCCCGCTCCGTCCTGAGCGTGTCGGAGAGCGCTGGCGGTAACGCTTCGGGCGATTGGGCCTGGAAGCCGCGCAGCTGTGTGATGCAGCCGCAGGCATTGGGCGTGAAGTAGGTCATCCCGTTGGCCGGGACGTTGCCGATCGCGCAGCCGGAGCGTGCGGTGCTCAGCTGCGTCACGCGCGACTCGCGGTCGATCCACGCCGAACGCCCGAAGATGAAGAGGTCCTTCGTGGCGTTGAAGCGCGGGCAGCGCTGGTTCTCGTTGCCGGAACCGCGCGCGAACAGATTGTCCAGCTGGAAGTTCCTCGAGTCGAATCGCCAGAGCATGAAGAACGCGCCGGCGAAGTACAGCGCCTCGTCGCGGTAGACGGCGTTGTAGCCGTAGCTGTTGTAGCTGGTCGGAAAGAAGGCGTCCTTCTGGTATAGCGTCCTGCCGTCGGTGGCATCCAGCACCGCGAGGTAAGGCGACTCGCCGCCGCCGATCGCCTTGCTGCCGAAGGCGAAGAGTTTTCCGCCGCCGGGAATGAGCTGGCTGATGCCGCGCTTGACCATCTTCCCGTTGTCGCCCGGCACGTCGATGCTGGCCACGTCGGCGTTCGACCAGCGTTCCCTGCCGGTGGCCAGGTCCAGCGCGACGACGGATTCGACGGTCGTGCAGGTCGGCCAGCGTGCGCGGAAGCGTTCGGGTCTGGCGACCAGCGCAAAGACCGAAGCGAGGGCCTCGGAGAGCGATGGCGCGAGAACCTTCCTGCCTTCGCGCGCGAATCTCCAGAGCGGCCTGGCGGTGGCGGTCTCGAAACAGAGCAGCTGGTCGTTCAGGGTCACGACGAGGTGCCGGTCGGTGACGCGCACCCAGTTCTCCTCTTCGCTCAAACGACCGGCGATGTTGCCGCCGCCGCCCGTCGCCGCCGGGGCCGTTCCCGGATACGAACGCACGGGCTCGCCGGCCGCCAGGTCGAGGGCGGTCAATTCGCCCCCGCTTTTCAGCCAGGTGAAGAGCTGCCCGCCGTGCGCGACGAGCGACCAGCGTTTCCCGGAGACGCCGCGGTCCCGCGGGCGCGACCAGAGCGTGAGGCCGTTGTGGGCATCGCGGCATTCGATGAGCGCTTCGACGATCCTCTGCTTCGGATCCCGCTGATCGTAGGTGTCGAGGACGCAATGACGTTCCCAGACGCGCAGGCCCGCGCCGGGATCGTAGCCAGCGGGATTCCCCTCCATCGGAATGCCGACCGCCTGGATGCCGGCCAGCCATTGCAGCTGCGTCGGGACGCCGATGGCGGTGTCGGGCGAGACGGCGTTGCCGTCGGCGGCGAAGTCGAAGTGGCCCCAGTCGCCGAAGGTGGCGGGGCGCGCCCTTCGCGTCGCCTTCCAGACGCCGTCTTTCCTGAGGTAGAGCGTGCCGAAGGGCGCGACGACGCGCTCGAGTTCGGACGGCGAAGGCGCTTGCGCGCCGAGCGCGTCGAGGTCGGCGACGAGCAGGTTTGCGAGGCGTTCGGCGAAAGGCAGTCGCGCGGGCTCGATCCACGTCCCGGCCGTCGCCATCCCGTAAAGTCCCCGGGCGAAGAACGCCTGGCGGAAGCGTGCGGTGGTCGCCGTGTCGCGGTGCAGACAGTGGACGAGCCGTCTGCCTTCGGCGGCGAGGGCCAGCGGCGTCTCGGGTTGTGCGGGTTCGAGGAAGACGGCCAGTCCGTCGGCGCTGGCGGAGTCCTTCTTCAGTTGGGCGGCGTCCGGATCGGCGGCGGGCAGTCGCGTCGCGATCGCCAGCAGCAGGGGCGCCAAGATACGAACAGTGCTCACGGTCTTTTCGCCGCTCCCATGAACCGGATCCACCCCTCCCCATTATTCTACTCCGGCTGATGGCAGGGAAGGGAGGGAGAAAGATTCGGCGGGTTTTCGTGCAGACCCGACGACCTTCGGCCCGCGGATTGCGTTAGATGGCCGCCGTAATCTCATTGGACTTGGCCCGCAGATGGGTGCCGGCCTGTCAGACGACCGAACGGGTCCGTAACTTGAAAGCTTCTGGCCGATCTGTCCCCCTTGTCCGATCCGGCTGGCCCGGGATACTGGGGCGTTCCGGAGATCCGGCTGAAGGCCCATGCCCGAATCTCCGTTCCGTCTTTTCCGGGCCGTACGAAAGGATGCTGCATGACCCCGCGCGAACGTTTCGCCGCCGCTTTGGATCGCCGTCCCTTGCCGGGCCGGGTTCCGCATTTCGAGCTGGTCTTCTTCCTGACGATGGAGACCTTCGGCAAAGTCCACCCCAGCCAGCGTCATTACGGGCAGTGGAAGCAGATGAGCGAGCGGGAGCGGCAGTTGCACCGCGAGGAGATGGCGGAGACGTATCTGTTGACGGCCGAGCGTTTCGAGCACAGTGCGATCTTTCTGCACCCCAACCCCGGCGACGAGGACGAAACCTGCCGCCTGATCGACATCGTCCGCCGCCGCTCGGGAGACCGGTACTTCCTGATGCTCCACGGCGACGCCACCGACGGTCTGCCCAACGGCGACCGCATGACGGAGTATTCCATGCGCCTCGTCGAGGAACCCGACGCGGTCAAGGAGGCGATGAAGCGCCGCGTGGCCGACGCGCTGGCGCGGGCCGAGCGATTCAGGAAGCGCACGAGCCTGGACGGGTTCGCGCTCTGCAGCGACTACTGTCTCAACACCGGGCCGTTCCTGCGACCGGAGATGTTCAGCGAGTTCATCACGCCGCACCTGACGGAACTGACGGCCGGTTATCGCCAGCAGGGTTACTACGTCATCAAGCACACCGACGGGAACATCATGCCGATCCTGGACGATCTGCTGGCCAGCCAGCCGCACGCGCTGCATTCGCTGGATCCGCAGGGCGGCGTGGACATGGCCGAGATGGTCCGGCGCGCGGCTGACCGGGTCTGCCTGATCGGGAACGTTTCCTGCGCGGCGCTGGACACCGGTACCGACGCCGAATGCGTCGAATCGGCGCGGTATGCGCTCGAACACGGCATGAAGGCGCCGGGCTACATTTTCTCCACGAGCAACTGCATCTATACGGGGATGAAGCTGGAGCGGTACGAACTGATTCTTGAGGTCTGGCGTCAAGAGGGGAATCGCCAGGTGCCGTGCTGCGGAAAATCCTGACCCCGTGCGCCGCGGATGCGGGTTGGGATCGAGGCGCGCGCGAAGCGAACGCGGGGCGGGGGCGTTCCTTGCGCCTGCAAACTCGATTCAAACGCCCCCCCTGCACGCCGTCCTTTTCAGCAGGCTTACTTTCGCTTGACACGGGATTCCGAGTGTCTATAAGGTGGCCGTCGTCTTGCCACGGGCGGCCGATAGTGGGCCGCCGATTTTGTTCCCAGACGCATCGCCGTCCGTGGGGAAAGGTTAGGACTTGAACCATGGCCAATCCGAAACGTCGTCATTCGCATAGCCGGACGCGCCTGCGCCGTGCTCACGATTTCCTCGCCAAACCGCACGCGGGTACGTGTCCCAAGTGCGGGCAACCGGCCGCACGCCACCAGGTCTGCGGCTACTGCGGTTTCTACCGCGGGGTTGAGGTGATCAGGATGGAAGCCGAGGAGCAGGCTGAAGAGACGGCGAAGGCGGAAAAGGCGGAGAAGTAGGTGCCCGCAGTCCTCTTCGGGTCGGCTGGATTCCACGCGGTCCCTCCTCAAGTTGAGGCCACGCTGGCCGGCGATGCCCGAGCCGGCGGCATGGCGTTTGGGGTCGTTCGCGGACGGACGCGGGCCGAGAGGTGATGCATTCGCATGGCCAAGGATCGCCAGGCAACCTTCTGGGGCTCGGCTCGTATGCCCCCGCGAAGGTTCTGACCAACCAGGATTTCGAGAAGTTCATCGATACCACGGATGAGTGGATCACGACGCGCACGGGCGTCAAGCGTCGTCATGTCAGTGCGGACAACGAGAGCACCAGCGACTTGGCCCTGAATGCCGCCCGGGCGGCGCTGCGCGACGCGAAGATGGATCCCCAGGACATCGATGTTGTTCTGGTGGCCACGTTCAGTCCGGACTACATCACGCCGGCCACCGCCTGTGCGGTGCAGGAGAAACTGGGACTGGGACCGCACAGCGTTCCGGCCTTCGACATCAACGCGGCCTGTTCGGGGTTCATTTACGGATTGGCCACGGCCAAGGCGTACATTGAATCCGGCATGGCGGATACGGTGCTTCTGGTCGGCGCCGAAGCCATTTCGAGGTTCACCGACTATCAAGATCGCACGACCTGCATCCTTTTTGGCGATGCGGCCGGTTCGGTGGTCGTGGGCCTGAAGGAGGGCGCCAAGGGCCATGCGGTGAAGCAGGTGCGGCTGTGGGCCGACGGCCGGGGCAAGGAGCTGATCGTCACGCCCGCGGGCGGTGCCGTTCGCCCCGGAAGTCACGCCACGATCGACGAGCGCCTCCATTGCATCCGCATGAAGGGGCGCGAGGTGTTCAAGTTCGCCGTCTCGCAGTTTGTCGACATGCTGCGCGAGATCATGGAGAAGTACCGGCTGAAGGGCGAGGATATCGGCGCGATCGTGCCGCACCAGGCGAACATCCGGATCATCGACGCGGCGGCCGAGCGGTTGGGCCTGGCGCGGGACCTGTTCCTGACGAACCTCGAGGAATACGGTAACACCTCGTCGGCCTCCATCCCGTTGATGCTGGACGAAGCCTACCGCGCCGGACGGCTGAAACCCGGAAAACCGGTCCTGCTGGCTGCCTTTGGCGGCGGCTTGACCTGGGGATGGGCACTCGTAGAATGGTAGATGCCGCCATGCGACCCGTGCTGGTTTTTCCCGGCCAGGGTGCCCAGGCTGTGGGCATGGGCAGGGATCTGGCCGAAGCGTTGCCCGAGGTGCGCGACCTGTTCGAGCAGGCCGATGCGCTATTGGGCATCCCCCTGACCCAGGCGATGTTCGAGGGTCCCGAGGCGGCGCTGGTGGACACCGCCGTCCAGCAGCCCGCGCTGGTGCTGATGAGTCTGGCGGTGTTGAAGGCCGTGGAAATCAAGCAGGGGCGGCCGCTTGAGATGGCGGCGGCGGCCGGTCTTTCGCTGGGCGAATACGCGGCCCTGGCTTCGGTCGGGGCGTTGACGTTCGAGTCGGCGATCCGGCTGGTGAGGCGCCGCGGACAGTTGATGCAGGAGGCCGCGCAGCAGGTGGCCGGCGGCATGGCCGTCGTGCTGGGTCTGGACGAGGCGAAGGCCTCGGCCGCGTGCGCGCAGGCCGCGCAGGATTCCGGCGGGGTCGTGTCGCCCTGCAATTTCAACGGTGGCGGGCAGATCGTCATCGGAGGCGCGGGGCCGGCGTTGGCGAGAGCCATGGAGCTGTGCAAGGCGGCCGGCGCGCGGCGTGCGATGAAGTTGCCGGTATCGGGCGCCTTTCACACGGCGTTGATGGAACCGGCGGCGCGGCAGTTCCGGGAAGTGCTGGCGCAGACGCGGTTCGAGCGCGGGCGTGTGCCGGTCTACGCCAACGTTTCGGCGCAGCCGGTGCAGGAGCCGGACGAGATCCGCGAATCGCTGGAGCGGCAGCTCACCAGTCCCGTGCGCTGGGAACAGACGATCCAGAATCTGGTGGCGGCGGGCCACACGCGGTTCCTGGAACTGGGTGCGGGCACGACGCTGACGAACCTGATTCGGCGCATCGCGCCCGATGCACAGATCCGGAACGTGGGCACTTGGGCCGAAGTGCAGGCCTTTGCCGGTTGAAGCGGTGGCGCGGGTTTCCGGCCTGCGCCGTGGAGTCCGAGGACAGCGGCGATGTTGAAAGACCGGGTCGCACTGGTGACGGGCGGCGCGCGGGGCATCGGCCGGGCGATCGGCGAGTGCCTGCACGAGGCCGGCGCCCAGGTTGCGGTCTGCGACGTGAACCTGGAGGGCTCGCAGGCGTTGGCCGCCGAGTTGTCCGGGAAAGGCGCGCCCGCCCGCGGGTATCTTTGCGACGTGTCGAGCGCCGAGAGCGCGGACGGCTGCGTCGAGCAGGTCGTGAAGGACTTCGGGCGCCTGGACGTCCTGGTCAACAACGCCGGCATCACGCGCGACGGACTGGTGCTGCGCATGACGGATGACCAGTGGCAGAAGGTCATCCAGATCAATCTGACCGGCACGTTTTACATGACCCGCGCGGCGGCCAAGGTCATGCTGAAGGCGCGGCGCGGCGCGATCGTGAACATCGCCAGCGTCGTGGGCGTGATGGGCAATGCGGGGCAGGCGAATTACAGCGCCTCCAAGGCGGGCGTGATCGGACTGACGATGACGACGGCGCGCGAGTTCGCGTCGCGCGGCGTCCGCGTGAACGCCGTGGCGCCCGGCTTCATCGCCACCGACATGACGGCGGTGTTGAGCGACGAGCAGAAGGCGAAACTGATCCAGAATGTGCCGCTCGGGCGATTGGGTTCGCCCGAAGACGTGGCCAAGGCCGTGCGGTTCCTGGCTTCGGACGAATCCGCCTACATCACCGGCCAGGTGCTGAACATCTGCGGCGGAATGGTGATGTAGGAGCGCGACCGCAGGAAGGTCGGGACCGGAAAGGCCGGATCCCGGAACGACAAGACGAGGACGAACCATGACAACTCAGGAAATCCAGGACAAGGTCATCGAGATCATCGCCAAGCAGCTCGAAGTGGACAAGGCCAAGATCGCGCCGGAAACCAAGATCGCCGAGGACCTGGGCGCCGATTCCCTCGACCGCGCCGAAATGGTGATGGATCTCGAGGACGAGTTCGACGTCAACATCCCGGACGATGCCGAGAGCAAGATCAAGACGGTGGGCGACACCGTGGCGTTCATCGAAGAGCAGATGAAGAAGGCGGGAAGCTAAGCGAGCCATGTCCGATCAGCGCCGGCGTGCCATCGTCACGGGTGTCGGGGCGGTCACGCCCCTTGGGGTCGGTGCCTCCGCGCTTTGGGACGGCCTGCTGGCGGGACGCAGCGGGATCGCCACGATCACGCTGTACGACCATTCCCAGCACTCCGTCCACATCGCCGCCGAGGTGAAGAACTGGGACGGCAGCGCCGTCGTGGGCCGCGAAGCGCGCCGGATGGACCGCTTTACGCAGTTCGCAATGGCCGCCTCCGACGAAGCGATCGCCGACGCGCGGCTGGATTTCGCCCAGGAGGATACCGCCCGCGTCGGCGTCGTGATCGGCACCGGCATCGGCGGCATCATCGAAATCGAGGAACAGAAGGAACGCCTGATGGCCAAGGGGCCCGGCCGCGTCTCCGCGTTCCTGATCCCCAAGCTGATGGCCAACGCGGCCGCCGGACAGGTGGCCATCAAGCACCGGCTCCGCGGGCCGAACTTCTGCGTCGTGACCGCCTGCGCCTCCGGCGCCAACTCGCTGGAAGCCGCCCTCCGCCTCATCCAGTACGGCCACTGCGACATCGTCATCGCGGGCGGGACGGAGGCGGCCATCGCGCCGCTGGGCATGGCCGGCTTCGCCAACATGGGCGCACTCTCCATGCGCAACGAGGCCCCCGAAAAGGCCAGCCGACCCTTCGACAAGGACCGCGACGGCTTCGTCATGGGGGAAGGCGCCGGCGTCCTGATCCTCGAGGAGCTGGATCACGCCATCAAGCGCGGCGCCAAGATGTACGCCGAGTTCGCCGGCGCCGGCCTTTCCGGCGACGGCTTCCACATCACGGCCCCCTCCGACGACGGCGACGGCGGCATCCGCGCCATGCAGGCGGCCTTGAACGATGCCGGCCTGAAAACCACCGACGTCGACTACATCAATGCCCACGGCACCTCGACCCCGTTCAACGACAAGATCGAGTCGCTGGCCATCAAGAAAACGTTCGGCGCCCACGCCGCGCGGCTGGCCGTCAACAGCACCAAATCGATGACCGGCCACACCCTCGGCGCCGCCGGCGGCATCGAAGCGGTCGTAAGCGTGCTCTCGATCCATCACGACAAGCTGCACCCGACGATCAACCGCGATACGCCCGATCCGGACTGCGACCTGGATTACGTGCCCGAAGGCGCCCGCTCGCAGCCCGTTCGCGTGGCGCTTTCCAATTCGCTCGGCTTCGGCGGCCACAACGCGACGCTCGCCTTCCGCAAGGTCATGGTCTAAGTACCGCGCCGCCATAAAGGGGCCGGGTTCGTGGCGAGCGCACGCGCCGAAGGCCAGGAGCCGCAACCCGAGCGCCCTATGCTCCTGGAGTCTTGCCATGCCGGTCTGCCGACCCTCCGAACTGGCCCAGCGCATCGTCGACAACGCGACGCCGCTCGAGCGCGACGAGGCGCTCGCGCTCTGCGATCCGGGGCTCGATCTCTTCGAACTCCTGTTCCATGCCAACCGCCTCCGCCGGCACTTCAAGGGCGATGTCGTCAAGGGGTGTTCGATCGTCTCCGTGCGCACCGGCGCCTGTCCGGAGGATTGCGCCTTCTGTGCGCAATCCGCGAAGCACCAGACCCATGTCCGGGCCCACGGTTTTCTGCCGCCGGAAGCGATCGCCCAGGCGGCCGCCGCGGCGCGCGAGGCCGGCAGCTATGCGCTGGGCGTCGTCGCCAGCGGACGGGGACCCAGGGACCGCGAACTGCCTGCCTACCTCGAATACCTGGACGCCATGCGGGGCGTGGAAAAGCACCTCGACGTGGGCCTGTTGACCGAGGAGCAGATCCGGGTGTTGAAAGCGCACGGCATGGCCTGTTGCGGACACAACCTGGAAACCAGCCGCCGCTTCTTCCCGAAGATCTGCAGCACGCACACCTACGACCAGCGGGTGGAGACTCTCAAGGCGCTGAAGCGGCAGGGCGTGAGGATCTGTTCGGGAGGCATCTTCGGCATGGGCGAGACGTGGGAGGATCGCGTGGACCTGGCGTTCGACCTGCGCGACCTCGATGCGCAGAATGTCCCCATGAATTTCCTGCACCGGATCCCCGGCACGCGCCTGGCGGACCGCGAACCGATGGCTCCCCTCGAAATCCTGCGCACCATTGCCGTCTATCGTTTCGTCCTCTTCGACCGGGACATCGGCGTCTACGGCGGCCGCGAAGCGAACCTGCGCGATTTGCAGTCCTTCGTCTTCTTCGCCGGCGCCAACGCCCTGCTGCTGGGGAACTACCTGACCACCCTGGGCCGTTCGGCCGAAGCCGATCGCCAGATGATCCGGGATCTCGGTTTGCGGTTGCAGGAACCGTCCCGCTGACGAATGTCCCTACGGCGAGACCACGCCCGCCGGCAGCGACGGAGGGGGTTGGGACGGAGGTGGCGGGGGCGCGGCCGGCGGCATTCCGTTGCCGTTCGCCGGGAAGCCGTTCCCATTTTCGGCCACGGCCGCCAGGTGCATCGGGGTGCGCGCGTCGGGCGTCAGCACGCCGTCGATGATGTGGTCCACGCGCGTGGCGAACGGTTCCAGCCGGACGTCGTGCGTCACGCAGAAGACCGCTTTCCGGCCCGCTTCGGTCTCCTGTTTCAGAAGCTGCATGATCGAGAGCCCGGTGTGCGTGTCCAGCGCGGCGGTGGGCTCGTCGGCGAGAATGATGTCGGCGCTGCCGGAGAGCGCCCGGGCGATCGAGACGCGCTGGCGCTGGCCGCCCGAAAGCTCGTCCGGCCGGCGGGACATGCAGTCGGCCAGTCCCACGCGTTCCAGCAGGCGCCGGGCTTCGGCCCGTCGCTCGCGCCAGCCGTAGCCTTTCAGCTTGAGTGCCAAGGTCACGTTTTGGATGGCGGTGAGAGCCGGGAAGAGATTGTAAGTCTGGAAGACGAAGCCGATGTGCCGCAGACGCAGCTTGGGCAGCTGGTCCTCCCCCATCGTCGTGACATCCTGTCCGCAGAGCCAGATGCGCCCGTCGCTGGGCTTCATCAGCAGCCCCATGATGGAAAGCAGGGTCGTCTTGCCGCTGCCGGACGGACCCTGCAGCAGCACGAACTCGCCCGCGCGCAGCGTCAGCGAAGCGTGCTGGACGGCGTGCACCGAGGTCGGCCCCATGCGGTATTCCTTGCTGATCGCATGGAGCTTGATGAGTGTCTCGCTGGGTCTTGCCACGTCGTCTTCCCGAAGGTTTCGAGGCTGCTCTGCCGCACGGGGTCGCATTATATGTGGAGCGGGGGGGAGTGGCCAGTGTCGAGACGAGGAGGCGGGGATACCCTGAAAGGGTTGCGCCCGATCCTGTATACTGGATCTGCGCGGTCGAGGGGAGGATCTGGCGATGGCCGAGCCCTTCTACGTTCTGTTTCGCGACGGTGCGCCGGACGATTGGTCCCGCGCGGCACAGGTGCTGGATCTGGCCAGCCCCACCCTGCAGCGGGGCGATGCCACGCGTGCGTGCCGATTCGGCTTCGGGCTCGTCCCCGCGCCGCTGCCGGAAGCCGAAGCGCTCCGGGTGGCCGGCGCATTGGACCGCGCGGGATTTCCCGCCGTGGTGCTCCCCGAGCGTTCGCTGGTACGCGCTCCGGCCCCGTTTGTCCTGACGAATGCCGACGCCCTTCCGGACGGTCTGCGCATACAGGTGGACCTCAAGGGTACCCTGCAGACGCTGCCGTGGCCTTCTCTTCGACTGGTGCTGGTCGAATGCGTCAGGCCGCGCGGCCTCTCCGTTTCCAGGCTGCCGGTCTGCACGGGACCGCGCGTGGGGGCGGGGGGGCGTTTGTCGGTCGCCTCGTCGCTCGCCGCCGGCGTCGGCGTTCTCGGCGACATCCTGACGGCGGAGTCGTCCGGCGACTGCTGGATGGCGGGATGGGAGAGCGACTATCGCGTCGCCAGTCATGGTTCGATGCATGCGCCCGAGCCCGAACCCCCGCAACCCCTCCCGCCCGAAGTCTGGCTGGAACTCTTCGCCTTGAAACCGCTCCTGCGCCTCCGCATCCGGCAGAGCGCCTTCAACTACGATTACCTGGGCGAGCGGCTGACGACCAGCAGCCGGATGAACTTCGCCTTCCTGTTGCGCGACATCCTGAAGTTCGCGCCCGGCGCCGCCAAGGTTGGCCAGATCGGCCCGGCCCTGGTGGGTCTTTCGATGGACCACCCCAAGAAGATCGTCCTGGAGAGCGACCACGAACGCGCCGTCACGGCGCTGTTGACCCGCGAGGCGATCGTGGGCCTGCCGCGGTAGGCGCGCCGCTTTCGGCATCCGGCGTTTGACGCCCGCTTCGCAAACCGTACCCTAACCGCACCGCCACCCATCCGCTCAAGGCCCGGCGTAGGGCCACGGGGATAGCGGGCGAGTTCGGATCTTTCAGGAGGGGAGTCGACATGGCACGACCGGTTACGCTCTTCACAGGTCAATGGGCGGACCTCGATTTCGAGACGATGTGCAAGAAGGCCAAGTCGTTCGGCTACGACGGGCTGGAACTGGCCTGCTGGGGCGATCACGTCGACGTTCGCAAGGCTGCCGCGGACAAGAAGTATGCCGAAAGCCGCAAGGCGATCCCGGCCAAGCACGGGCTCCAGGTCTTCGCGATCTCCGCGCACCTGGTCGGCCAGGCCGTCTGCGACAACATCGACGGCCGGCACAAGAGCATCCTTCCCGAACACATCTGGGGCGACGGCCAGCCGGAAGGCGTCCGCCAGCGCGCCGCCGAGGAGATGAAGATCACGGCGCAGGCCGCCAAGAACATCGGCGTCTCGATCGTCAACGGGTTCACCGGCTCCTCCATCTGGCACCTGCTCTACAGCTTCCCGCCCGTCACGCCCGAGATGATCGATGCCGGCTACGCCGATTTCGCCAAGCGCTGGCGTCCGATCCTGGACGAGTTCGACAAGTGCGGCGTCAACTTCGCGCTGGAAGTCCACCCGACCGAGATCGCCTTCGATACCGCCTCGGCCGAGCGGGCGCTGGAGGCCGTGAAGAACCACAAACGGTTCGGCTTCAACTTCGACCCGAGCCACCTGGTCTACCAGAACGTCGGCTACATCCATTTCCTGCGCAAGTTCGCCAAGCGCATCTTCCACGTGCACATGAAGGACTGTTACATGTCCAAACTGCCGTGCGAGGCCGGCGTCTTCGGCGGCCACATCAACTTCGGCGATCCGCGCCGCACATGGGACTTCCGCAGCCTCGGCCGCGGTTCGATCAACTTCGAGGAGATCATCCGCACGTTGAACGACATCGGTTACCAGGGTCCGCTCTCGGTCGAATGGGAAGACGGCAAGATGGACCGCGAGCACGGCGCGAAGGAGGCCTGCGCGTTCGTACGCGAGATCGACTTCCCGCCGAGCGCCATTGCCTTCGACGCGCAGTTCGACAAGGAAAAGCAGGCGCCGAGCAAGAAGAAATAACAGCCCTCAAGCCACAGAGGGCACGGAGAACACGGGGAAGGCGATTGCGGATGATGAATTCCGAATGAGCGGATTCCGCGCCAGACGCCCATTGGAGTTCAGCATCCGACGCTTTTTATTTCTGTGAGCTCCGTGCTCTCTGTGGGGACATCGTTCCAGCCAGAGGAGAACCGCTCATGTCCGAAGACGCCAACAAGGAAATCCCCAGCTTCCGTTTTGTCGAGAAGAAGGTGGATACGAGCTGGAAGGAAGAGATCCGCAGGGAGCGCGAGGCGGCGGCCAGGAACGCGGCGGCCGCTCCGGGCGCATCCGCCGCGTCAGCGGACAAGGCGGCCGGCGGCGCCGAGGCAGGCGGCAAGCCTGCCGAAGGCCAGCCGGCCAAGGGCGGCGTGCAGCCGTCCAAGCTCTTCATGAATTTCCTGGCGCAGATGGTTCAGCAGGGCCTGATGCAGATGGGCGCGGTCGAAAATCCCTTCACCGGCCAGCGCGAAGTCGATTTGGAGGGCGCGCAGTTCACCATCGAGCTGCTCAAGGTCCTGCAGGAAAAGACGAAGGGCAATCTGGCCGACCAGGAGAGCCGGATGCTCAACGAGGCGCTCCGCGAGATGCAGCTCCAGTACGTCGAAGTTGCCCAGGCCGTGCGGGCGCAGATACAGAAGCAGGTGCAGAATCCGCCGGGGCCGAAAGGCCGGCGATAGCGTGGCGGCCGGCGGGAAATCGTACCCACCATGAAACAGACCGACCTCGTCAAACACCTCGACGAGTTGCTCAAGCCCCGCGAGTTCAAGGACTCGTCGCAGAACGGATTGCAGGTCGATGGCGCGCCGGAGGTGCGCAAGGTCGCCTTCGCCGTCGATGCGTGTCTGGCTTCCTTCAAGGGCGCCGTAAGGGCCGGCGCGCAGATGCTGATCGTCCACCACGGGATGTTCTGGGACAAACCGGTTATCCCGACCGGCACGGCCTACCGGCGCCTAAAGGTCCTCTTCGACGCCAACGTCAGCCTCTATGCCAGCCATCTGCCGCTCGACGCGCACCCGACGCTGGGCAACAACGCCGAACTCTGCCGCCTGCTGGGCCTGCGCAAGCGTCGCGCATTCGGCGAGTACCACGGCCAACCGATCGGCTTCGGCGGCGAGTTGCCCGCTCCGTTGACGATGGAGCAACTGGCCGAACGTCTGCGCAAAGCCACCGGCGACCGGAACGTCCACGTCTTCACATACGGTCCGAAGCGTGTGAAGTCCGTCGGCTGCATCTCGGGCGGCGCCGCGGGGATGGTCGAGCAGGCCCAGCGCGCCGGGTTCGACGCCTACGTCTCCGGCGAAGGCGGCCACGGGAACTTCCACGACTTCGCCGAACGCGGCGCCAACGTGTTGCTCGGCGGCCACTACGCCACCGAGACGCTGGGCGTGAAGGCGCTGCAGGCCCATCTCGCGCGGAAACTCAAGCTGGCCACGGTGTTCCTGGATCTGCCGACGGGAATGTGACGCGTTTCGGCGGGCGGGCCATCCGTTCCGACCTGCGATCGGGCGGATTCTCTTCCCTTTCTGCCACCTCCTTCCTCCTATAGAATGGCCGCATGTTCGTCGAAACGCCCACGGCCCTCTGGCTTTTCCCTGCGGGAGTCCTGGCGCTCCTGCTGCTTCAGCTCTGGCAGGCCCGGCGTCGCGAACTGCTGGTGGGCAGCCTTTTCATCTGGCGGCGGGTTGCGGAGAAGGAACGTGCGCGCCCCCGTCGCCGGCTGGTCCTGGACCGGAGCTTCTGGCTGCAGGTCGCCGCGCTGCTGGCGCTGGCCCTGGCCTGGGCGAACCCCGTCTGGCAGGGCCTTTCGGCGCCTGGCCGGCGCTTTGTGATACTCGTGGACAACGGCCCCTCCGCGCGCTTGCGGCAGGCCAGCGGTGCGCCGCTCTGGGACCGCGTGCGTTCGATGGCGAGCGGGTTTCTGGAAGGGCTGAGCGCCGGGGACCGCGTGATTCTTTGTACGGCCGTGCCTTTTTCCCGCCATCGTCCCTCCAACGACGGCCTGTCCCCGCAGCGTGCTCGGGAGGATTTGGGGACGATCTCGCCCGGGTTGACCCCGATCGAGACCACGGAACTTTGGCGTTACGCGCTCGAAGAGGCCCGCCGGTGGGCGAGCGATGGCCATCCGGTGCGCACGCTGGTTTTTTCGATCCGTCCGGCTGCATCCGGAGCCGCCGATCACCCGTCGGCCGCCTGGGTCGCCGTGCCGTCCGGCGGCGTTTTGGGCAATGTCGCCCTGACCGCGTTCGGCGCTTCGCCGCCCTTCGAACCCGGCCCCAACGAGCTGCTCGTGCAGGTCCGAAACTTCGGTGCGGAAAGCGTGTCGGGCCGCGTGACGTGCGAGGCGGACGGCGGCCCGGCCGTTCCTCCGCGGGAGGTGACGCTTGCGCCGGGCGACGTCGCCGGTGTTGTTTTTGCGCCGGGTCCGTTCGCCCACCCGCTCCGTTTGGCCTGGGTTTCCGACGCCGGCCCCGATGCGCTGCCCGAGGACGATCGGATCGCCGTGGTGCCGAAACCGACCGGTCCACCGCGCATTCGCTGGCATGGTTCGGCGCCGCATCTGCAGGACTTGTATCGCCTCGCGCTGGGCGCGCAGGAACTTTCGCTGGAGGCCCGGGAGACCGCCGATCTGGACGTGTTCGTGGAATGTCTTCCCGCCGCGCCGGTGGCGGACTCGAACGCGGTGCTGCTGCTCGCACCACCTGCCGAATATTTCCCCTTCGAGGTGCTTCCCGGGGTGCTGGAGCGTCCCGTGGCGCGATTGGGCGAGAACGACCCGCTCACGCGCGGGCTGTCCGAGAGCGCCGCGGGACTGGACTGGCCGATCGCCAAGGCGCGCACGATCCGGCAGGTCGGCGACCTGCGTGTCCTGGCGCAGGACCGGCAGGGAAACGTCCTGGCGGCCCGCTTCCTGTTGAAGGATGACCCGGCGAATCGTCTTCGGAAGCCAAGCGGCGAACGGGTCGAGCGCGTCGGCCACGTCTGGGCCTTCGTGCCCGGCGAAGGCCTAGGTTGGGCAGCCGAACGGAAATTCGATTCGCCGGGCTTGGCCACGGTGCTGCTACGCCTGGTGCGCGAGGCCTGCGGCGCCGATCGGCCTTTCCGTCTGCGCAGCGCCGAGGAGCTGGAAGGTCAGTTGGGACGACCGTTGCCGCTGGCGTGGGTTCCCGGTTTCGACGAGAGGGAGGACGCGGGGCAGGGCGTCCTGGACGCGCGCGCTTCGCAGTTGCCCGCGGCCGCAGCGGACACGGTGCCCGCCAGCTTGGCGACGCTGGCGCCCGCTGCCGTGCCCGAGCGTCATCCGCTCGGGCGGCTTTTCGTCCTGCTGGCGATCGCACTGCTGCTGTTCGAGGTGCGGGCAGGCAAAGGACCCGATCCGACCGTGTAGGGACGAAACCGGAGTACCGCGCCGCAGAAGTTCCAGACCCATGGCGCAGCGCCTGCGGGCCCGGCTCTTCGTTGCTTGCCCGTCACCGATCTCCTACGAATAGGCTCCTCGCTCGCGCCTCGATCCGGACCCGCATCCGCAGCGCACGGGGTCAGAAACGTCTGCGGCACGGTACTTGGGCGATCCCGCCCGCGCGGCAGTCACGCCTCTTCGGCGGGCCTGGCTTCGATGAGGCCTTTGAGGTATTTCGAGCACGCCGGGAGCAGCTCGTCCGGATCCGGGTCTTTTTGCAGCGCTTCGACGGAGAGGTACCCGCGGTAGGCGCCGGCCTTCAGCAGGTCCACGATCCGCGGCATCGGCACGAAGCCTTCGCCGAAATCGCAGGGCACCAGGCGCGTGCGGTCTTCGTTGAAGCCGCAATCGTGGACGTGGATGTGGCGGATCTGCGGTCCAAGCGAATCGTAGGTGTCTTCGACCTTTTCGAGCACGCGCAACGGGTGGAGCACATCCCAGAGCACGCCCAGTTTCTTCGGGTTGTAGACCTGGTGGACGATCTCCTGGATGTACTTCGAGTGGCTGCAGGAACCCTGCGTTTCGAGCAGGACCATCGAGCGCAGTTTCTCGGTCTCGGCGAACTCGGCCACCTCGGCCAGCGACTCGGCGATGTAGTCGACCACGCCGACGGCCTCCAGTCCGGGAGGGATGTCGCCGCCGAAGACGCGGACGTAAGGGGTGCCGAGGGTATCGGCCAGGCGCAGGGCCTTTTTCAGGTTTTCGATCGATTTGTGGCGCTCGACGATATCCGGCGAAGCGAAGTTGTACGAGGTCGCCAGGCAGCAGATGGCCAGATTGGAATCGTCGAACTGCTTGCGCACTTCGGCCAGGTACTCGGCAGAACTGTCCAATTCGACACCGTGGAGATGGCCCTTGCCCAACCGCAACTCGACGCCGTCGTAACCGTAGCTTTCCATGCCGTCCACGATGGCGGCTGCGGTCCATTCGGCACAGACCCACGTGGTGAAGCTGAGCTTCAGATTGAAGGTATTTGCCGGAAGAGTGGCCATGCCGGTCATTCGCTCCTGATTGCCAAGAACCCGAAAAAACACCGCTCCCCCGGGCGCATCGGAGCCCCACGGGGGACACGCGAAGCCCTTTGTGTGAAAGGGATGACAGAGACTAGTTGAAGGAGGGCTCCGCGTCAAGGAAAGGACATCACTTGGCGAAGGGGAGCGCTTCGGGGAATCGCCCCGCCCCGGGCTTCTTCATTCGCCACCGGCCGTGCACGACCGCGCTTGATTCCGACCGCGCTTCTCCTATGCTGTCCCCGCTTTCGCATTCAGGACCGCGCCGTGCGGCCCTGTTTTTTTGTCGCCCGACCGCAACCGATTCCGGTTCCGCATCGGCAACCGATCCGAAAGGAGCGCCCATGGCCCTTCAACTCGCCCGCCGTATCCGTGAAGTCCAGCCCTCCGCGACGCTCGCGGTGGACGCCAAGGCCAAGGCATTGAAAGCGCAGGGCGTCGATATCGTCGGGTACGGCGCCGGCGAACCCGATTTCGACACGCCTGCCCACATCGTCCAAGCCGGGTCCAAGGCCATGTCCACCGGGGACACCCGGTACGGCGCCAAGCGCGGTGCGGAGCTGAAGAAACTCATCTGCGAGAAGTTCAAACGCGAAAACGGGCTGACCTATGACCCGGCGCAGATCGTCGTCAGCAACGGCGCCAAGCACAGCCTCTACAACCTCTTCCAGGTCCTGGTCGACGAAGGCGACGAAGTCATCATCCCGATGCCGTATTGGGTGAGCTACCTCGAAATGGCCCGCCTGGCCGGCGGCAAGCCGGTCATTCTGGAGACCAGCGAGGCGACCGGATTCAAGATTTCCCCGGAGCAACTGGAAAAGGCGATCACGCCCAAGTCGCGGCTGTTGGTCTTCAACAGCCCGTCCAATCCGACCGGCGCGGTCTACTCCCCGGAAGAGATCCGTGCGCTGGCCCGGACGATCGAACAACACAACCTGGTGACGATTTCCGACGAGATTTACGAGCACCTCGTCTACGGCGGCATGAAGTTCCTGAGCCTGGCGGCGTGCAGCCCGAAGCTGCATCAGGATCTGGCGATCACGGTGAACGGCGTTTCGAAGACCTTCGCCATGACCGGCTGGCGCATCGGTTACGCGGCGGGTCCCAAGGCGATCATGAGTGCGGTGGCGAACCTGCAGAGCCATGCGACCAGCGACCCGGCGGCCTTCAGCCAGGCGGGCGCGGCAGAGGCGTTGCTGCAACTGGAGGCCTCGGCCGCCGCGGTGAAGCGGATGCACGCCGAGTTCGACCGGCGCCGCCAGCACATGGTCAAGCGGCTGAATGCCTTGCCCGGCGTGACGTGCCTGGAACCCAACGGGGCTTTTTACTGCTTCCCGAACGTCTCGGGCGTCTTCGGCCGGACGCTTGCCGGCCGGGAGATCCGCTGTTCGATGGACTTCGTGACCGTCTGTCTGGAAGAGGCCAAAGTGGCGCTGGTGCCCGGCGAGGCCTTCGGTTCGCCCAGGCACGTGCGTCTCAGTTACGCGGTCGGCATGGAGACGATCGACCGGGGGTTGGACCGCCTGCAGAAACTGCTTTCCTGACCGGCCGGCACGTTTCCGGCCCGGTCGCGAGAACGCCCCGCCCGTTGAGGAGTTGGCTCGATGATTCCGATGACGCAGGAAGGACTGAACAAGTTGAAGGCCGAGCTGGCGGTTCTGGAGGAGCGGCGTCCCCAGATCCTGGTCGCCATCCGCGAAGCGCGCGAGAAAGGCGATCTCTCCGAAAACGCCGAATACCATGCGGCGCGCGAGGAGCTGGCGATCACCGAAACCCGGATCGCGGAGCTGAAATCCAAGATCGGCAACGCTTCGATCGTGGACGCCAGCAAGATCGGCGGGGACAACATCGTCTTCGGCGCGACGGTGAAGCTCAGGAACCTGGACGACGGCGAGGAAGAAGAGTTCACGCTGGTCGGCGAAGGCGAAGCCGACCCGTTCGAGAACCGGATCCTCACGACCAGCCCGATGGGTCAGGCCCTGCTCACGCACAAGGTGGGCGACGAGGTCGAGGTTCCCGCGCCGAAGGGGAAGCTGCGTTTCAAGGTCATCGCGGTGCGGTTCGGTTGAGTCAGGGCTTTTTCTTCACCGTCGTCCCGTGCTTGGCCTGGTGCTGCATGATCGCTTCCTTGGCCATGTCCATCTGGCGCATGCCTTCCAGCAGGAGCGCCGTGACGTTGCCCTGGATGGTGCGTATCGTGACCGGCTCGCCGCGGTCGAAGCGGAACGATCCCTGCTTCATGTGGAAGAGCAGGAAGAGCGCGTCGGCGCCTTCGATGTCCATCATACGCGCATGGCAGACGCTGCCTTCCACGAAGTAGATGGTTCCGGCGCGTTTGCCGTCGTTTACCGTCAGCGTACCCGTCAATTTCATCGGTTCGATCAGGCTGAGGATCTGCGGCAGCTCGATGGCCTCCAGGCGTCCGGCAAGTTCGGCCTGCTGGGCTGCCGCGCCGATCGGGGGCGCCGAGGGCGCTTCCACGTCGATCTGCGTGGGTGCCCCTCCCTTGCCGACCTCCGCGGCGGCTTTGGAGGCGGCTTCCATCTGCTTGCGCCGCAGGGCCGCGGTCTTGGACGCGATCTGCGCCTTGCTGCCCCGCTCCCAGCGGCGCAACATCTGCTGCAGCATGCGCTGCACCAGAATGCTGAATTGCTGGGCCGGGCAGGGCAGTGTCAGCCACCCGTCGCGGACCGACTCCCCGCCCTCGGGAATCAGGTCGGGAAGCTTGTAGTTGGATCTCAAAAGAAAAAGGAACGGAATGTCGAGGGTCTTGATGGAAGAACGGACCGTGCGGAAAAAGACCAAATCGTCGAGTCGCGGTGCGGTCAGGTCGTACACGACCAGTCCCACCTCGCCCGTCTTCACCTGGTTCCAGGCCGCCACCGTGTCCTGCGGCACATCGACCAGCACGCCTTCCCGATTGAGGATTTCCTCCAGCATGCGCGGCGTCTGGGGATCGCGGGAGACGATCAGTACCTTGAGCGGCTCCGGTGTCTGTGCGCTGTCGCTGGCCATGGAATCCTTTTCTGCGGCTCCCTCATCCGGATAGTCGTCAGCGTCATTTATACCCTTTCCGTTGGACCAAGAAAAGGTAACTCCGCGGAGATCCACCCGGGTCGTCGGGGTGACCGAAGGCATGGTCAACCTTTCTCTGGCACGTTTCCCAAGGTGCCTGCTACAATGGAACCCTTGGCCCAGCCGTCTTCACGGAGCGGAAATGAGCCCTGCGCCCCTCCAACCCCGCTGGTGGCAACGCCTGCGCGATTTCTTTGCGCACCGGCCTTCCGCGGAACGGGAAGTCGATCTGCCGCGCGACTTTCTGGAACTGCTCGAACGTCTGCGCATCCTTTCCGTCCGTGCGACCGGCGCCGGTCTTCGTCAAGGTTGCCGGCTCGGCGCCTACCGCGGCGGACAGCTCGAATTCCTCGACTACCGCGCCTACGTCCACGGCGACGATCTCCGCTACCTCGACTGGAACCTCTTCGCCCGCATGGGCAAGGCCTACATCAAGGAATTCGCGCGCGAAGAGGCCGGCGCCATTCACCTGTTACTCGATGCTACACCATCCATGGCTGTAGGAAAGCCCTCAAAATGGACCTTTGCCCGTCGCTTGGCCGCGCTCTTTGCACACGTGGGCTGGACCGCACAGGATTCGGTGCGCGTGCAGGTTTTCCATGCCCACGGCTTGCCGCCTGCCAGTTTCCCTCCGAAAGGGTCTCCAGGCAACACCACGCAACTCCTGGATTGGCTGCGTCGCCAAACCTTGCCGGCCCTCCTCGTTCCTCCCGCACAGGTGCAGGCGCCAAGCCCACTGGGCGAAGGCATCCGCCAGTTCCTGGCCACCCGTCCGCGCAGAGGGCGCGTCTTCCTGCTCTCCGACTTCTGGGAGGATGAGCAGGCGTTGACGGCTTCCTTCCATCGGCTGACGGCGGCAGGATTCGATCTCTCGGCCATCCATATCCTGGCGGCCGAAGAAATCGCCCCGCCCGCCGGCGGGGACTGGCGGCTGCTGGCCGACGAGGAGCCCGGAGACCTCGAGCTCACCTTGGCGCCAGCCGTCAGCGCCCGATACACGGCCGAACTGGAAGCGCATCGGGCGACCGTGGAATCGCTCCTGCGCCGTCGCGGCGGTTCCTACCTGTTTGCGCCGTCCGATATCTCGATCGAGCGCGTTCTGATCCAGGCGCTGCGGCGAAGACAATGGCTGGGATAGCGGGGTAGAGGTCTGCGGTGTCGCAAGGAGTCCGGATCGCGGCTGGGCATCACCCTTCGAACGTCACGCCCATCAAGTGATGCAGGATGTAGGCCTCCAGCCCTTCGTAGTCGCGGGCCGCGACGAACCGGCGCTCCCGTTCGCGGTCGAGGGTACGGACTTTTTCCACCAGGTGCAGGAAGATCGCGCGGCTGTTCTTCAGGTGCGCGATGGCCGGTTGGGCCGTGGTCGTGCGCATCGCCTTGACGTCCATCCCGACAAACTCGCCGTTCCGTCCGAAGCCGCCCTCTTCCAGCACGCGGACCTGGTTGAACGCCAGGCGCAGGTTCACGGCGCCGAAGGATTTGTCTTCGTCGAACTTCAAGCCGTTCTGGTCGTTCAGGTGCACGCTGGCGAGCTTCCGGTGCGCCAGCGCGAAGGCCATCTCGTCGGACGGGTCCAGTCCGGCCAGGAGCGCATGAGCGCTTTCGATCAGGCCCGAAACGCGCGCGGGGTCGTCGGAGGCGTACGCCAGCGCGATGGCATGACCGATGGTCGGCACATAGGCGCAGTCGGTCGGCTCGTTCGGCTTGGGTTCGATCCAGAGGTTGACCTTCTTGTTGTAGGCCAGCAGCGCATTGAGCGCGCCCAGCAGACGTTCGTAGGCCTGCCGCGCGTTCTTGGCTTCGCGCACATAGCTGCCCTCGCGCGCCAGCCACAGGACGATGTTCGGCGTGCCGACTTCGAAGGCGATGTCGATGCAGCGTTTCGCGCGGTCGAGCGCGTACTCGCGGTCCGACGCGTCGTTCGACGTGAAGCCGCCATCGACGGTCTGCCGGGCGAACCAGAGCCGCGGCGCCACGAACTCGGGCGTCAGCCCGCGATCTTTGAGCATCCTGCCGACCGCCGCCGCGCGCCGGGCCGTCTGCTGCGGCGTCTTGGCGTCGAGGTTTTCCACCACATCGTCGTCGTGGAACTGCACGCCTTCGTAGCCCAGGGGCTTGTAGAGGTCGAACTTCTCCTCGATCGGCATCGGCTGGCGGACCTCCGGCCCGAACGGATCGGCGCCTTCGCTGATGTTCCACGGTCCGAAGGAAAAGCGGTAACGGGTCGGCTGTGCCATGGCGTGGCTCCTGTGAAGGGTTGCGTCGACGAATCCTGAGTACCGCGCCGCAGAAGTTCCAGACCCATTGTTTGCGGCTGCGGGTCCGGCTCTTCGTTGCTCGCTCGTCGCAGATCTTCTCCGGATATGCTCCTCGCTCGCGCCTCGATCCGGACCCGCATCCGCGGC
>Ga0073932_1002514_pt1 | contig 27959 bp, 21 predicted proteins | sample DewCreD2012metaG_FD_76967 | JGI IMG/M metagenome (GOLD analysis project Ga0073932, IMG submission 76967) | Hot spring sediment bacterial and archeal communities from British Columbia, Canada, to study Microbial Dark Matter (Phase II) - Dewar... ...
CCGCCCATGGCGAACTCGTCCATGTTCGTCTTGCCGATCAGGATCGCATCGGCGGCCTTGAGCTTCTCGACGACCGTGGCATCGTACGGCGGTACGAAGTTCGCCAGGATGCGGCTGGCACAGGTCGTCCGCTGCCCCTGCGTGCACAGCACATCCTTGATGGCCACGGGCAGGCCGGCCAGCTTCCCGACCGGTTCGCCCCGCGCCCGCCGCTCGTCGATCTGCCGCGCTTGGGCCAGCGCCGCTTCGGCATCCACCAGCAGAAAGGCCCGAATCACCGGGTCGTAACGCTGGATCTGCGCGAGGCACGCCTCGACCAGCTCGCGGGCGGAAAGACGCCGGCTTTCCAGCTCGGCCAGGAGCTCTACCGCGGGTCGAAAGGTCAGCACCATGGTTCCTGATCGCTCCCCGTCTCCTGCGGGATCACCTGGCAAGAGGGTCCGGGCAACCGCAGCCCAACGCGGTTCGACCGGGGACGGCGGCCGCTCACTCGCCGAGCACCGCCGGCACCCGGTAGCACTCGGCATCGCGCTTGGGGGCGTTGGCCAGCGCGGCCTCCCGCGGCAGGCTCGGCTGCAAGACGTCGTCCCGAAACACGTTGTGCAGTTCCATCGCGTGGGCCATGGGCGCCACATGCTCCGTCGGCACTTGCCGGAGCTGCTCGACATATTCGACCACGCGCGCCAGTTGCTCGGTCATCGTCTGCAGCTCCTGTTCCGAGAGCAGCAGACGGCTCAAAAGTGCGACTTTCTCGACATCCGCCCGGGAAAGTGCCATCGCTAGACCGTCCTTCGACGTTGGCCGGCAGCCAAAACGCGGTCGATACCTTGTCGCGGCCGCACCGGCTGCCATGCGGACCTGGCCTTGCCAGGCCGGCTACCTGGCCGCCTTGCCCCCCTTCTTGCCCGCCGTCGCCGTGGGAGCCCCGCTGGCGGCCGCCACCTTCTGCAAGTGCACTGGCAGCTTGAACGGTGCCTGCTTGATCGCCTTCCGCACCACCCCTTTCTTCAAGCAGCGGGTACATACCCGCGCGTAGCGGGTCGTGCCGGTGGGCGTCGTGATCTTGACCCGCTGGAGGTTCGGCTTGAACTCCCGCCGCGTGATCCCCGTGATCTTGGTCCCCACACCGCCGAGGTACTTGGCCTTCCCGCGGTGCTCGACCTGGTTGCCCATGCTGGGCTTGCGGTTGCAAAATTCGCACTGAGCCATCGTCGCGTGCTTCCTTGAATCTCCAGCCGTCGCCCGACCCGCCGCGGGCCAGTTCGTCAGTTTGATGCGAAACGACCAGTATAGCCGAGGGCGATGATCGGACAACGCCGGCCACGTGCGGATCGCCTCGCCGCCTCGCCGGACGAGGCAATCCTCGACAGGCCGACTTGCAGAGGCTCTGCCCGGCCAGGGCCAGCTCAGCCGGCATGCCCCCCCCATCACGGTGGTTTCTCAGGCTGCATGCCGAAGAATCACCCTTTCGTGCTCTGCACCGCACCGATATGATCCGCTGCCCAAAGCCCACGAGGCCGGCTGGGCATTCCTCCTTCCTTGGGCCCATTCATGCGGTGGCTTTCGCTTCGTGCCCTGTTCCTGCTCGGCTTTGCCGTGGGAATGCCCGTGCTCGCTCTGCCGCCCGTGGCGCGGTGGATTGACGATCTGATCTACGGTCCGCCGCCGGCCGACTTCGGAACCCCCCCTTCCGATGGAGGTGGCGCGGCCCGCGCGGAGGACGCTGTCGCGACGCCGGCCGCACCGCCAGGACGTGCGCAGGCCTCTGCTTCTCCGACTACTATTTCTGCGCTTTCTTCTTTACCCAGTGAGCGGTCCACCTCGCCAAATGCTCAGGACAGCACCGCCACCTGGCCGCAACTTGCCCAGACGCCTGATTTTTCCTCAATTGCCCACAGCCCCGATTTTCCTCTTTCCGTTCCCCAGGAAACTCCGGCAGCAGGCGCAGAATTAGCCCCGATGCCGGTCAACCGCATTGACGAGCAGACGATCGCCCGTTTGCAGGCGATCCGGCAGCGGCTGGAGGCGTTGGGAGCGGACTATGTGCTCGTGGAGACGCTCACGGACGGTAGTCGATTCCGCTTTCATTGCCGGATGCGCGTCGATGCCGAATCGCCCTATACCCGGCCGTTCGAAGCTCGCTCGTTCGACCCGGTGGCGGCGGGCGAGGAGGTGTTGCAGCAAGTCGAACAGTGGCGGCAGGTCCGCTCTTCGACCGATCGCGTGGAACTTCCGCGGCGGTGAGTGGCCGTCGGCAGGGCCGCGACGCAACGCGCTCTGCCTTCGTGCGATGCGGACGAGCATGGGGTGATCGGCCCGGCCACGGGCGGCGGCGGCACGAGCGGCAAGGCCGGGTGTTGTGGAAAGGTGTGGAGCCATCGCGCGATGCCATCCGTGCAAAGTCGCCACCGCTTTTTGCGCCGCGTGCGACGACTAGCCATCGCAGCCGCCCTGGCTGCCTTGGGGTTGACGGGTGCAGGATTCGGCCTGTTGTGGGCTGCCAGGTGGGTCCCTCCGTTCTATCGCCAGGCGATGCAGCAACCTCTCGACCCCGCGGCGGCGGCCTTGGCACGCGAGGAACTCTCCAGCCGCCTGCTCGACATCTACAACCGCCGCTGGGATGGCGAGCCGTTCCTGGCGTGCTTTCGGCAGGAGGCACTCAACGCCGCTTTGGCTGGGGAGGTGCCGGACCAGCTTCCGACGTGGTGGCCGCACGAGGTCCGGCAGATGCGGGTGGCGATCGCCCAGGACCGGGTCTGGGTGGGCATGCATTACCAGCTCGGACCGGTGGCGAGCGTGCTGTGGGCGGAGGGGGAGGTGTATTTGACGCCCCACGACAACGAGCTGGCCTTGCGATGGCACCGGTTGCGCCTGGGTGCGATCCCGCTGCCGCCTTCGGTCATCTTTGACAAAATCGCCCACAGCCTGCAGCAGGCGGGGCTGGCCGTCCGCTGGTCCGAGGTCGCTCAAAATCCGGTGCTCCTCGTGCGTCTGGACCACTCGACCCATGCCGAGCACGAACCGCACCTCGTGCTGGAGCAGCTTGCATTGAAGGCAGGGGCCGTGGAACTGACCGGACGCTGGATGTGCACCGCGGCCGCAGCCTCGATGTTACCGGCGACATCACCTTCGCGAGCGGAATCTCCCGCGGCGGCGCAGCGACCCGCGGCGGCTAGGGGTGCTCGGGACGCGGCCGTACGCGACCCTCAAGTGCCGCCGACCTCCGATGGTTCCGAGGAGGTGTCTTCGACCCAACCGACACTCCAAGCACGCTGAGCTTCGGCCGAGGAGGTCTCGGCTGGCAGCTCTTCGAGCACAAGCTGCCCGCGATGCTGTTGCCCCGCGATCCGCGCGACGATTCGCGGGTGGATGCCCCCAAGCAGCTCGTACGTGCCCTGGTCGAGGCGGCGCACCGATCCCCGTCCGCGTGTGAGCGGCCCTTCGTATTCCAGATAGTCGCGTCGATGGTCCGGCAAGCGGACGGCCTGCGTGCCGCACACGGGCGGCCACTGAGGGAGCTCCCACGTCCAGAGCACGTCTCCCATTTCCAGCATCAGGTCGCAGTGGCTGGCGCGCGGGGAACGGGGCGGCGTCTCGTGCCACAAAACGACGAAGCGCGGCATGGCGATTATCGTACCGCCTCCCGTCCGCGGGCCACAGTGCGGCGGCCGACGCAGCGTGCAACCAGACGAGATTCCCACCGAAAAAGGGGGCGGCCAAATCTGCGGGGCGAGCCTCCCGTCGAGACGGCTTGCAAGGCCGACGTCAGATCGACTGCAAGCAGAGACCCTAGTTTGGGTGTTTTTCTGTCGCGGTGCTCCAGTGTCCCTTGGCCGCTGCCCCGCCGCGGCGGAGGTTCGACCTTGTCTTCTAGACGAGGCAGCCCGTATATTCCCGCCGCGATGGTCCCCTTGCCGAGTCGTTTGTGGCGCTGCCATGTTCCGAAGGAGTGGGCGATGGCTGCTGCAAAGCTCCGTCGCGCGGTGGCAATGACCGCCGGTTGGATGAGCTGCACGCTCCTGCCCGGCTGGCTGCCTGCCCAGATGCCGAGCCTGGAGCGATCGCCCGCCCCGGCCGCCCCCCGCGCCGATGCGGGAGCTGCGCCCGGCGGTGCGGCTCCCGCACCCCTGCCGACTGCCCGGCCCGCGACGGCCAGCGAGGTGCGGCCGGGCGATCTGGTGCCTGTCGAGCAGGGCCCCCCGCGCGTCGGGCTGCGGGTCAGCAAGGGAAGCGGCGTCCTGCCCAACGAACATGGGCAGATCTGGCGGGAATACGACATTTCGCCGTACACCTTGCGGGCCGGCGGGACGGCCCGTCCCGAACAGGCGATCATCGACTGGATCTTGCGCGACACCGGCACAGAGGTCTGGTTCAGCGAGCCGCTGGGCATTTTGTCGGCCAGCAGCACCACCTTGCGGGTGTACCATACGCCGCAAATGCAAGCACGGGTGCGGGCGATCGTCGAGCGGTTCGTGGGCCATCCGACCCTCCAGCAAACCTTGTCCGTGCGGCTGATGACCGTGGGAAACCCCAACTGGCGGGCCGACGCGGTGGCCCTGCTGCGCCCGGTCGATGTCAAATCGCCCGGCGTGGAAGGCTGGGTCTTGGCGCGCGACAGTGCCGCGCTACTCGTGTCGCAGCTTCGCCGGCGGGCCGATTTTCGCGAGCACACCGCGCCGCAGATCGAGGTCATCCACGGGCAGACGCACACCCTCAGCCGCACGCAGATGCGGCACTACCCCCGCAGCGTGCAGCTCAAAGCGGAGTTCCCGTTCTATGACCTCGTGCCCGGGCAGATCGAGGAAGGCTATCGCCTGCAGATCAGCCCGCTGTTGTCGCTGGACGGCCAGACCCTCGAAGCGGCCATCGCCTGCCAGGTGGACCAGGTCGAACGGATGGTGCCGCTGGTGCTCGACCTGCCGGTGGGCAACCCGCCTCCCCGGGTGACCTTGCAAGTGCCGCAGCTCGTAAGTTGGCGGCTGTCGGAGCGCTTCCGCTGGCCGGCTCAAGACGTGCTGTTGCTCTCGTGCGGCGTCGTGGCCAACCCAGCCCCTACCGCCAACGGGATGATGGCCCTGCTGACGCCGCTGGGCATCACGAGCACGCGGGCGGATGCCCTGCTGATGGTCGAGCTGCGCACGCCGACGGTCAGCGGCGCGCTGCCAGCACTGGCGACGGCGACGCCGCCGATCGCCGCAGGTGCGGCGACCGCAGGTGCGGCCAGCCCGCCACTGCGCCCCGTCGATCCGGTCAGCCGCGGACGGTACTAGGAGCGCGCTCCATGCTCGATCGGTCGCCGGCGCACGTTCCCGCGAGGGCAGGGTCTGCCGCCGGATGGCGCTGCTCCGCCGTGTGGCTTTTGCTGGCGGTCGTGGCCGGGCTGGGTGCCTGCGGGGGCTGCGGGCTGTGGCGCGGACGCCATGCAAAAATGGCCGCCATGGCCGCCCCGCTGGAGAATCCGCTGCTCATCCCTCCAGTGGACCGGGAACTGGTGTGGAACCAGCTCGTGGATGCCGTGGACGACTACTTCCGCATCGAGCGGGAGGACCGGATGCGGATGGTGGGCGGCGTGCTGATGGAAGGACGCATCGAAACCTTCCCCACCATCGGCTCGACCCTCCTGGAGCCGTGGCGGGTCGATTCCACGCCCGGCTACGAGAAATGGCACGCCACGTTGCAGTCGATCCGCCGGCGGGCCATGATCCGCGTGATTCCCGTCGCCAAAGGCTATCTGGTCGATGTGACGGTCCACAAGGAACTGGAAGACCTCGATAAGCCGGAACATGCCACGGCCGGTGGGGCCACCCTGCGGCACGATGGCACGATCGTCCGGCAGGAAGGGCCGCCCGGCCGCTATTCGGTGACGTTGGGCTGGATTCCCATCGGCCGCGATCCCGCGCTCGAGCAGCGCATCCTGGCCGATCTGGTGGCCCGGCTCGACCTGGCCGGCCATGTGCCGGTGCATTGGCCGCCGGAGGCTGCGTCCGACTCGCCGCCGGGTGCGACCGGTCCAGAAGGGCAGCCGGCCATGCCGCACGAGCTGGAGCCACTGCCAGCGCCACGGCCGTCGCCCACCCCATACCCGTCCGCCCCTCCGCCGCCGCTCAAGCGGCTGCCGCCGGCGGAAGTCGAACCGTTGCCTGCCCCGATACCGCGATCGGCACCCTCTCCGGTCAACCCGCCTGACGAGATCCGCCGGCTGCCTCCACCTCCCGAGACGCTCCCCGCACCGGCCGGCCCGAGCCTTGCGCCCCCCTGATCCCGTGTGGTAGCACCGCCGTGCGTCGCGCACCGCTGCGGCGACATGACGCCGCCACGCGGGTTGACGACCGTCACGCCAGGGGCGATGCTGCCATCAGGTCGCCGCGCGGAGTGGCCAATGGGCCGTAGTTGAGCGCACAGGCCTGCGGACACCGCCTGATGGATGGCGGCCGGTCGGGGAGAGACGTCGATGACCACACGCACGGCCACGGCCGTTTTCGCCGGGGGATGCTTCTGGTGCACCGAGGCTGCGTTCGAGCTGTTGCGCGGGGTGCTGGACGTGACCAGCGGCTATTGCGGCGGCGATGCCCAGACGGCCAACTACCCGGCCGTCTGCCGCGGCGACACAGGGCATGCCGAGGCGATCCGCATCACGTACGACCCGGACCAGATCAGCTATGCGCAGCTTCTGGACGTGTTTTTCGAGGCGCACGACCCGACGCAGCTCAACCGCCAGGGAAACGACATCGGGCCGCAATACCGCTCGGCGATTTTTTATGCCGATGAGCAGCAGCGGCAGATGGCCGAAGCCAAAATTCGCAAGCTGGCCGCCTCGGGTCGCTATCGCCAGCCGATCGTGACAAGGCTGGAGCCGCTGACGGCGTTCTACCCGGCCGAGCCCTACCATCAGGACTACGCCCGTCACCACCCCGACGAGCCGTACATCCAGGCCGTGGCGATTCCCAAGGTGTGCAAAGTCCGGGCGAAATTTGCCGAGCTTCTGGCCGACCCCACCCCGCGCCAGGGGCCATGAGCCCGCAAAGCTAGTAGGATGGTCCCGCAGGCCCGCGGGAGCGCACGCCTCCGCCGCGCAGGCTGCCCGCGAGGGGGCCGGCATCATGCCGGGTGTCGCCCGGCCAGCCGCCTGCCCTGCTGCTTACCGCAGCGGCAGCGGCAGAAAATCCCAGTCGAGAACCATTTTTTCGGTCAGCGCCCGCTTCAGTTCCAGCTCCACCTCGGCATAGCGGGAATCGCCGGCCAGGTTCTTCAGCTCGCCGGGATCTTCGACCAGGTCGTACAGCTCGAACGTCGGCCGCGGGTGACGGAAGTAGGTTTGTTCGTGGGCGGGCAACAGCCGCCCCGCCTCGTGCGCTGCCACGATGGCCTGCCAGCCCGGATCGCGGGCCGAATCGACAGGCTGCACCTTCTGGTGCGGCGTGGCGTTGTAGATCAGCTTGTAGCGCTCCGAGCGGACGCAGCGTGCCAGATCGAAGTTGGAGGCGGGGATGTCCGGCCGCATGCCTCCGTCGCCGCCATGCGGACCGCGCTCGGCAAAGATGTATTTGCGTCCCGAAAACGGTTGACCGCGAAGCAACGGCGCAAAGCTGAGCCCGCTCATCGACTCCGGCGGCGTAAGGCCGGCGATCTGAAGAACCGTCGGCGCGAAGTCTTCACCTGAAATCAGGTGCGTGCTGGTGCTGCCCGGCTTGACCACGCCTGGCCAGCGTACGAGCAGCGGCACATGGATGCCCGGATCGTACAGGTAGCCTTTGCCGTGTGGCATGGCCATCCCATTATCGCCCATGAACACGACCACCGTCCGCTCAGCCAGTCCACGTCGCGCGAGGACCTCGAGCACGCCCTGCACATCGCGGTCGAGCCGCTCGATCTCTCCCAGGTAACGAGCCAGGTCCTCGCGGACCGCCGGCAGGTCGGGCAGATGCGGCGGCAGGCGCAGTTGTTGCGGGTCGGGCCGGCCGTAGGGTGACGCCTCGGCATCCCAGACATGATGCGGATCGCTGAATCCCAGCCAGAAGAACCAGGGTTTGCCGGAGGGCACGGCCGCCAGGAAGTCCTCAAAGATGCGGGCGTGGCTGCCGCCCCCCGGGCCGACGTAATCGACGCGATCTTTGAAGGTGCGCAGCTTGTGTTTGTCCAGGACGGCCGCGATCTCCACCGCGGCCCGCGGACCGGTACCCGGCGGGCCATCAAGGTGGTAGCTTCGTCCGCCAACGCCCGTGAAGTATCCGGCCCCGCCGCGCAGCAGGTCAGGCAGGGCGGCCACGTGCGGCGGCAGCGGCGAGGTGAAACGCACCATCCGCACGGCGACCGGCGACTGACCGGTCATCAGCGACGCCCGCGATGGCACGCACTGAGGGCAGGTCACGAACATCCGGTCCAGCCGCATTCCTTCCGCGGCCAGACGGTCCAGGTTCGGCGTCCGCACGCTCGGATCACCGTAGCAGCCCAGGTACGGATAGCTGTGATCGTCGGAAAGCAGTAGCAAGATATTAGGCAACTCGGCTGCACCGGCCAGGCTGCATGCGCTCAGGCACAGCCCGCTGATCCACCAGACAAGTCCAACTCGCCACTGCCACCTTCGAGCCGTGCCGGCGGGCTTTGCCCACTCGTTCTGGTTCATGTGCGCACCCTCCCCACCCTGCATGGTCCTCTCTGCCTGGTCCTCGGCCGGGTATTGTCCCGGGTCGGCGGAAGCGGAACAACCACCCGAGATCGCACAGGCAGGCATCGGCCCAGAGCAGCCGCGCCACCGGGCGCGGGCCTGGCGGTGGGAAGGCAGCCGCGAAAGCCGGGAAGAAGGTTATGCGCTGGGCTCTGCCGGCTCGCGCGGTGCCGATTCCTGCTCTTCCGGCGCGACGCGAACGACGGCCACCACGGCGTCCCCCTCGTCGAGGCTCATGATCCGCACGCCCTGGGTGTTGCGGCCGATGACGCTGATGTCGCTAGCCCGGATGCGCTGGATCTTGCCGCGCGCGGTCATCAGCAGCAGCTCATCGCTGTCGTGGACCACCTCGATCGCCACCACGGGGCCATTGCGCGGCGTGGTCTTGATGTCGCGGACGCCCATGGTGCCGCGTCCCTTGGTCGGGTACCGATAGGCAGTGGAGTCGCCTCCCTGCTCGTCAGCATCGGTCGCTTCCCCACCTGCGGTCTGGCCAATCGGTGCCTCGGCTTCTTCCTCCGCAGCCGGGGCGGCCGCCTCGTCGGAGAGTTCCCCGTCGGGAACCCCCTCGGCCGGACTGTTGGGGCCGATCGGCGTGCGCTTGCCATAGCCATTCTGGCAGACGGTCAGCAGCGTCGCATTCGGGTCGGCCACCACCATGCCCACGCACCAGTCGCCGGGGCGGAGTTTGATGCCCCGCACCCCCTGGGCGTCGCGGCCACTAGCCCGCACGGTCGCCAGACGAAAGCGGACCGCCTGCCCCTGGGCCGAAGCCAGGATGATTTCGTCGTCGGCATCGGCCACTCGAGCCGCCACCAGCTCATCCCCTTCCTTCAGATGGATGGCGATGATCCCCATCCGTTTGGGCCGGCTGTACTGTTCCAGCGGCGTTTTCTTGATCATTCCGCTGCGGGTGGCCATCACCAGAAACTGCCCCTCCTGCGAGAAGTCGCGAACCGCCAGGCACGCCGCGACCTTTTCCCCTTCGGCCAGGTTCAGCAGGTTCACGATCGCCCGCCCGCGGCTGTCCCGCTTCAGTTCCGGCAGATCATACACCTTCTGCCAGTACACCTTGCCGCGGTTGGTGAAAAACAGCAGATAGGCGTGCGTACTAGCGACGAACAGGTGCTCGATCGGGTCTTCCTCTTCCGTCTCCGCCCCTTTCAGCCCCTTGCCGCCGCGCCGCTGCGCGCGATAGACGCTAATCGGGGTGCGCTTGATGTAGCCCCGGTGGCTGATCGACACGACCATCGTCTCTTCGGTGATCAGGTCTTCCAGATCGACGGGGCCGATCTCTTCGCCCGTGATTTCCGTCCGCCGCTCGTCGGCGTATTTGCGTTTGATTTCGAGCAGTTCGTCGCGGATGATGCCCCGGATGCGTCCTTCGTCCGCCAGAATCTGCTGGTATTCGAGGATCTCCTGGATCAGCGCGGCGTACTCCTCCGCCAGCTTCTGCTGCTCGAGATTCACGAGCTGCCCCAGCGTCATCCGCAAAATGGCGTCCGCCTGCACGGCCGTCAGGCGGTAGCTGTCGGCCACGCCCCGCTCCTGCTGGAAGAGGCGGAAGCCTTCCGCCCCCAGCGCCCGCTCCAGCATGGCGGCCGGTGCCTCGACCCCCATCAGCCCCGCCTTCGCCTCGGCCTGCGTGCGGCTGGAGCGGATGATCCGGATGATCTGATCGAGATCGGCCAGGGCCAAAAGCAACCCCTCGACCGTGTGCTTCCGCCGCCGGGCCTTGTTCAGCAGGAATTGCGTCCGTCGGCGGACCACCGTCATCCGGTGCCGCAGAAACTCCTCCAGAAGCTGTTTGAACGAGCAGGTCCGCGGCTTGCCGTCCACCAGTGCCAGCAGGATGATCGAAAACGAATCCTGCAAAGGCGAGAACTGATAGAGCTGGTTCAGGACGATTTCCGGGTCCGCATCCCGCTTCAGGTCGATCACGATATGCACGGGATGCTGCAAATCGCTGTAGTCCGTAACCTCCGCGATGCCTTTGATCCGCTCGTCGTCGATCGCCTCTTTCAGCTTTTCCAGCACCGCGTCGCGGGTCGCTTGGTACGGAATCTCCCGCACCACGATCCGGTAGCGGTCCTTCCTCGTCTCCTCGATGCTGCACCGTGCACGGACGATGATCGTCCCACGCCCCGTCAGATACCCCCGGCGGATGCCGCTGCGGCCGCAAATCTGTCCCCCGGTGGGAAAGTCAGGGCCAGGCACGATCTCGAGTAGCTCGTCGATCGACACCTCCGGATCGTCCAGCACCCGCACCAGGGCGTCGCAGATCTCCCCCAAATTGTGCGGCGGGATGCTGGTCATCATCCCCACCGCGATCCCCTGCGCCCCATTCACCAAGAGGTTGGGGAACTTCCCGGGAAGGACCGTCGGCTCCACGCTCCGTCCGTCGTATGTCGGAACGAAGTCGACCGTGTCCAGGTCCAGGTCGTCCAGCATCAGCGCCGCGATCGGCGACAGCCGGGCCTCCGTGTACCGCATCGCCGCCGGCGGCATCCCGGCGATCGACCCGAAGTTGCCCTGCTTGTCGATCAGCACGTGCCGCATGTTCCATTCCTGGGCCATGCGGACCAGCGTGGGATAGATCACACTCTCGCCGTGCGGGTGGTAGTTCCCACTCGTGTCGCCCGAAATCTTCGCGCACTTGACCCGGCCGGCCGTCGGACCAAGGTTCAGGTCGTGCATGGCGACCAGAATCCGCCGCTGCGAAGGTTTCAGACCGTCGCGAACGTCCGGCAAAGCCCGGCTGACGATCACGCTCATCGCGTACGTCAAGTAACTTTCCTTGACTTCATCTTCGATGGGCTGATCGATCAGCCGGCCACCCGGCGGCACAGGACCCGAAGATTCCGAAGAAGCCGCAGGCGGCAATTCACCGTCGCTGGACAAGTGGAATCCTTTCTCTGACAAGATGTTACGACGCGCAGCAGGCCCACGACTTAGGCGGCCGGCCAACCCTTGGGCGCGACCCAAATCGTACCCGATTCGGCCGTGGGTCACAACCGCCCGACGAGTGGCCTACCGTGACCTAAGTTGCCATCCAGCAATATTTTACGATTTGAACAGATCTCAGGAAAGCCTTTGGATATCCTGCATGTTGGAGGGGATCAATCGAAAGGAGTCCGGCGTCCTGCGTCGTCGCGCGATGGTCTGGGCGACATCTAGCGTCGCAAGCTTAGCCTAGATAAGTACTTATGCGATTCTGGAGCCCCGGGGAGTGCTAGTTGCACGGCCACAGGTGCGGGTGTCTAATGTCGGGGCCGTTTGGTTCGCCAATATTTCTTCCGGTTTTCTCTTGCTCTAGAGGCTCGATCATGAAGCGGCGAAGCGCACGTTTTGGGGGCCTGTGGGTAGCGGCAGTCGCTTTGCAGGTCGTTGCGGTGGCGGCGGAGGGGCAAGCCCATGCTGCCGACGTGCGGCCCAATGTCGTGCTGATCATGACTGACGACCAGGGGTATGGCGACTTGGGCGTGCATGGCAACCCGATCATCCGCACGCCGAACCTGGATCGGATGGCCGGGCAAAGCGCGGTGCTTTCGCAGTTTTACGTCAGCCCGGTCTGCACGCCGACGCGGGCGTGTCTGATGACCGGCCGCTACAACTACCGCACCCGCGCGATCGACACGTTCCGCGGCCGGGCGATGATGGAACCGGAGGAAGTCACGGTGGCGGAAATGCTGCGGCAGGCGGGCTACGCCACCGGCATTTTCGGCAAGTGGCACCTGGGAGACTGCTACCCGATGCGGCCGATCGACCAGGGCTTCGAGATGGCGCTGGTCCACCGCGGAGGCGGCATCGGCCAGCCGAGCGATCCTCCGGGGGCGGAAGGCAAGTACACCGACCCGGTGCTGTTCCGTAACGGGGAGCCGGTCGCGCTAAAGGGCTACTGCACGGACATCTACTTCACCGAGGGCATGCGCTGGGCCGAGAAGGTGGCGGGCGAAGGCCGGCCATTCTTCCTGTACCTGCCGACCAATTGCCCGCACGGGCCGTTCGACGATGTCCCGCCGAAGGAGTACGCCTATTACCGGCAGCAGGCGATCACGGCCGACCGCTTTCCCGACCGGGGCGGTCAGCCGATCCCGCGGAACATGCAGGCCGACACGCAGGCGCGCGTCTATGCGATGATCGAAAACATCGATCAGAACGTGGGGCGTCTGCTGCGCTGGCTCGAGGAACAGAAACTGCACGAGCGGACGCTGGTGATCTTCATGACGGACAACGGACGGGCGACGCCGGGCTACAACGCGGGGCTGCGCGGCAATAAAGGGACGGTGTACGAAGGGGGACTGCGGTCGCCGTTTTTCGCCTACTGGCCGGGCAAGCTCACTCCGGGCGTTGCGTCGGACGCGATCGCGGCGCACATCGACCTGGCCCCCACGATCCTCGAGGTGTGCGGGGTGACGCCGCCGCCCCAGGTGCGATTCGACGGCCGGAGCCTGTGGCCGCTGTTGACGAACGCGGCAGCGAACTGGCCGGCGCGGACGTTGTTCTTCCAGTCGCACCGGGGCGATGTGCCGGTCCGCTACCACAACTGCGCGATCCGCACGCCGCAGTGGAAGCTCGTCAGCGCCACAGGCTTTGGCCCCGAAGCCCTCCCCGAAGGCGGTCCGCGGTGGGAGCTGTTCGACATGACGCGGGATCCCTACGAGCAGCACAACCTGGCCGCTGAGCATCCCGACGTCGTCTCGCAGTTGAAGGCCGCCTACGACGCCTGGTTCGACGACGTCAGCCACACGCGCCAGGACAATTACGCCCCGCCCCGGATCGTCGCCGGCTCGCCGCACGAGCGGGTGACGGTGCTCACGCGTCAGGACTGGCGCGGCGCCGGCTGGGGACCGCAGGATGAGGGGCACTGGCTGCTCACGATCAGGGGCGGCTTACGCTTCGACGTCAAAGTCCTGGTGGCCAGGGCATCGCAGCCGCGGACGGTGCACGTCCGGGTCGGCACGCTGCACCTTACCGCTCCGCTGGCGGCCGGCACGACGGAGCACACGTTTGCCGGCCAGCAATTGCCGGAGGGTCCGCAAACGCTTTACGCCTGGGTCGAGGAGGCTGGCCGCCGCAGCGGCGTGCGGTTCGTCGAACTGCATCCGACGGCACAGTAAACCGCGCGCATCCGCCGCACGCGGTGCGCTGCTCGCAACGGCCATCCCTGTGGCACGGGCAAGCACCGCCGCATACGCGACCTGCGCCACGCGGCCGCATTCCCGCCAAAGCGCGGCCGAGGCCACACCCCCCGATGGCAGCCGCCGCACGACCGCAGCGGCCACCCCAGGGATCGCCGCGCAACATGCCGCGGCATGCATTCCGAGGAACTGTCGTTAAGACCCTCTTGCCGCCGGAATAGCGGGCGTCTCCGCGCACTATCCCTCTTGCAGCGCCGCTTGAGCGGCGGCCAGCCGGGCGATCGGCACGCGGAACGGCGAGCAGCTCACGTAGTCCAGCCCCAAGGTGTGGCAGAAGCGGATGCTGGCCGGGTCGCCGCCATGCTCGCCGCAGATGCCGATCTTCAGTTCCTGGCGGGTGCTGCGTCCCTTTTCCACGCCGATCCGCATGAGCTGGCCCACGCCGCCGGTGTCGATGGTGGCGAAGGGGTTGGTCTTGAGGATTTCGCGTTCCTGGTAGGTGGGCAGGAACGAACCGCTGTCGTCCCGGCTCATTCCCAGGCAGGTCTGCGTCAGGTCGTTGGTGCCGAAGGAGAAGAACTCGGCCGTTTCGGCGATCTCGTCCGCCGTGAGCGCTCCGCGTGGCACTTCGATCATCGTCCCCACCGCGTAGGCGATCTTCTTGCCCGTCTCTTTCATCACCTCGCGGGCCACGCGGTGCACGATCTCCGCTTGCAGGTCGAGTTCCCTCTTGAAGCCCACCAGCGGGATCATGATCTCGGGCCGCACCTTGATGCCGTCTTTCATCACGGCGGCGGCCGCCTGGAAGATCGCCCGCACTTGCATTTCCGAGATCTCGGGATACTTGATCCCCAGCCGGCAGCCGCGGAAGCCCAGCATCGGATTGAATTCGTGCAGCTCGCGGATGCGCTGGCGGACCCGCTCGACGCTCACCTTGAGCTGCTCCGCCACTTCTTGCATGCCAGTCGGATTGTCCTCGTGCGGGAGGAACTCGTGCAGCGGCGGGTCCAGGAGGCGGATGCAGGCCGGCAGGCCGTTCAACGCCCGGAAGATGCCCTCGAAATCCTTCTGCTGTTCGGGCAACAGCCTGGCCAGCGCCGCCCGCCGGTCGGTTTCGTTGTCCGCCAGGATCATCTGCCGCACGGAGATGATCCGGTCCCCCTCGAAGAACATGTGCTCGGTGCGGCACAGGCCGATCCCCTCGGCGCCGAAAGCCACCGCATTGATCACCTGGTCCGGCTGATCGGCGTTGGTGCGGATGCCCAGCCGGCGGTACTTGTCCGCCAGCTTCATGATGAAGTTGTAATATTGGAACACCTCGCTCTCGCTGGGCTTGAGCGTCTTGGTGATCAGCACCTGTTTCAGCTCGCTGTCCGCGGTGGCGATCGCCCCGTGGAACACCTCGCCGGTCGAGCCGTTGATGCTGATCGCATCCCCTTCCTTCAGCGTGACGCTGCCGCAGGTGAGCGTGCGGGTCTGATAGTCGATGTGGATGTCGGAAGCCCCCGCCACGCACACCTTGCCCATCTGGCGGGCCACCAGGGCCGCATGGCTGGAGACGCCGCCGCGACAGGTGAGGATGCCGTCGGCGGCGATCATGCCCCGCAGGTCTTCCGGGCTGGTCTCGATCCGGGCCAGCACCACGTGCTGCCCCTTAGCGGCCAGTTCTTCGGCTTTCGCGGCCGAAAAGACGACCGCCCCGGAAGCCGCTCCCGGACCGGCCGGCAAGCCGGTGGCCATCAGCCGCCCCTCCTTCTTGGCCCGCTCATAGGCCTGGCGGTCGAACACCGGCTGCAGAAGCTGGTTGAGCGCTTCGGGGTCGCCGGAGCGGATTGCATGCTCCGGCGTCATCAGCCGCTCCTTGACCATGTCATGGGCGATCTTCACATACGCCAGCGCCGTCCGCTTGCCGTTGCGCGTCTGAAGCATGTACAGCTTTTTGCGCTCGATGGTGAACTCGAAATCTTGCACGTCGCCGAAGTTCTTCTCGAGCATCTTGCGGACCCGCTCCAGTTCCTTGTAGGTCGGCGCCAGAATCGGGTCGCTGGCCATTTCGCTGATCTTCTTGGGGGTGCGGACGCCGGCCACCACATCCTCGCCCTGCGCGTTGACGAGGTACTCGCCGTAGAACACGTTCTCCCCCGTGGCTGGGTCGCGGGTGAACGCCACGCCCGTGGCGCAGTCGTCCCCCATGTTGCCGAAGACCATGCTCTGCACGTTCACCGCCGTGCCCCAGTCGTCGGGAATCCGGTACTTCTGGCGGTAGATCACGGCCCGCTCGTTCATCCACGAACCGAACACCGCCCCGATCGCCCCCTCGAGCTGCTTGAGCGGGTCGGTGGGAAACTCCTTGCCAGTCCGCTCCCAGATGAGCTGCTTGTAGCGCCGCACCAGTTCCTGCAAGTCCGCTTCGTTGAGGTCGGTATCCTGCGTGGCCCCCACTTCGTGCTTCAGCTTTTCCATCACCTCATCGAACGGCTCGTGCTCATGCTCGTGCCGCTTCTGCACCCCCATCACCACGTCGCCATACATCTGCACGAAGCGGCGGTACGAATCCCAGGCAAAACGCCCGTTCTTGGTCGCCGCCTTCAGGCCCTCGGTCGTTTCGTCGTTCAGCCCCAAGTTGAGGATCGTGTCCATCATCCCGGGCATCGAATCGCGAGCCCCCGACCGGACAGAGACTAGCAAGGGATTTTTGGGATCGCCAAACTTCTTCCCCGTCTCTTTCTCCAGCCAGGCAATCGCTTTGGACAGCTCCGATGCCAGGTTCGGCGGAAACTTGCGCCCGTTCTGATAGTAGTACGTGCACACCTCGGTCGTGATCGTGAAGCCCGGCGGCACGGGCAGCCCGATCCGCGTCATGGCCGCAAGGTTCGCCCCTTTCCCGCCCAGCAGGGCCTTCATGTCACCCCGCCCATCGCAGCGGCTCTTTCCAAAGAAATAAATAATTTTTCCTCCCTTCACGGAGGCGGCCGGGCGGCGAGCGGGTTTGCTAGCGGTCTTCGATCGCTTCGTCGGGGCGGTAGCCATGGGGTGTCAATTCCTCCTCGGAGAAAAGTTATTTCGGACGCGGCCCGTTGCGGCGGACCGTCATTGTTCACCGTAAAATGAATGGAAAATGTAGTCTGCGTTCTAGTTAGCGTCAATGAAGGCAGCGGCCCGATGGCCCGGCAATCCGCAGCGGCCCGCTTGGCAGTCTCCGCCCTGACTGCCGGCCACGCTGCCTGACGCACTCTAACCACTGTGGCCCGACGTCGCCTAGCGGCCGACCGCCGCGGCGACCGGCCGCGACCTGCGCCGACCACGCGCTCACGAAAGTCGGCTTGCCGGTTCGTCGGGCTTGGAGTATTGATTCCCGCCCCCGCCGCCAGCGTGGCGTGCGAGGCTGCGCGCGGACGCTGCGGTGGCTGTGACATCCAAAGAGCAAGACAAGCCATGACGAGCACCATCCGGCAACGCGTGCGATGGGCCGGCAAGCGAGGCGCTGCGTCCGTCGTGGTGGGCGGGCTGGTCGCGGCGATGGGAATCGCTGCCGTTCCGAGTCAGGCGCGCAGTCAGTACGCTCCGCCAGAACGCCCGTTGCCAGCCGCGCTGCCCGGCCTGGCTCCAGGCAGCGTGCCGCCGCAGGTTTCCTCTGCACCGCCGGCATCGTCGGGACTGGCGGCCGGTTCGGGGCAGATGGTGGTTGAGGTGATCGTGCGGGGGCAGCAGACGCTCAAGGACTACGAGATCCAGAAGTACATCCACACCCGCAAGGATCGGGAGTTCGACCCAGACGTGGTGCAGGCGGACGTGCGCCGTCTGGTCACCTCGGGTCTTTTCAAGGAAGTGAAACCTCTGACCCAGCAAACGCCGTCGGGGGTGGTGGTGATTTTCGAGGTGGTCGAGCGGCCGAGGATCGGGCAGATCCAGTTCTTGGGCAATCGCGGATTTTCCGACAAAAAGCTGTCCAAAGAGATCGGCGTGAAGGCGGGCGACCCCCTGAACACCTACGTCGCGGAAGAAGCGCGCCGCAAACTGGAAGAGTTCTACCGCCGCGGAGGCTACCCTCAGGCCACCGTCTCGATTTTTGAAGGCGATCGGCCGGGCGATCGCAACCTGGTGTTCCTCATCAACGAGGGGCAGCTCGAGCGGATCGCCGCCGTCACGTTCGAGGGCAATCACTCCACGCCAGCCAGCGTGCTGAAAACGAAAATCCAGTCCAAGCCCGGCTACCTCTGGTACTTGTTCCGCGGAAAAGTGGACCGGGAAAAGATCGACGCCGACGTGCAGGCTCTCACGGCATATTACCGCTCGCTGGGCTATTTCCAGGCTCGCGTCAGCCGGGTGCTCGAATACGACGACTCGGGCAAATGGCTGTACCTGAAGTTCATCATCGATGAGGGGCCGAGGTATCAGGTGCGAAACGTCACCCTGGAAGGCGTGACGAAGTTCGACAACCAGAAGCTGCTCCAGTTCCTCGAACTGAAGGCCGGCGAGTATTTCAACCAGGCGGAATCGAACAAGGATCTGAACACCCTGACCGACCTGTACGGCAGCCAGGGGCACGTCTTTGCCGATGTGCAGGCCGACCTGCGGTTCCTCGAAGAGCCCGGGCAACTGGACGTGGTCTATCGCGTCAAGGAAGGACAGGTGTTCAAGGTCGGCGAAATCAACGTCCATATTGCGGGCGAATTCCCACGCACCCGACAGACCGTGGTGCTCAACCGCGTCTCGCTCCGACCTGGCGACATCATTGACATGCGCGAGGTCCGCAACAGCGAGCGGCGTCTGAAGGCGTCACAGCTTTTTGCTGGCACGCAGAACGACGGGGAACCGCCGCGCATCGTGGTCCGCCCCCCGGAATTGTCCTCGCTCAACGTGGCAAGCTCCCAGCCGCCGCAAGCTGCCGTTCGCGGACAAGAACCTGAACACCCGCCGGCGATGCAGGCCGCTGCTGGAACCCCCACCGTTCCAGCTCCCCCTGCCGCTGGCCCACACGCGGTGTGGCGCTGAGGGCTGATTTCCTATCGCTGGCGTGGCCTTTTAACTTCCTTCGGCGAGTACTGATTTGGGACGCCTCCCTTGCTTGCGGCTGAGCCTGGCCGTCGCGACCCTCGTCGCGGGGGGATGTGCTATGCCCGGCCCCTCGCCTTGGGGTGTCGGCTCGGCCGGCGGCTGTGCGCAAGACCAACTGCCTCCACAGCCAGACCAACTGCCGACTGTCCGCGGGCAATCTCCGGGCTACCCAACCCCTCCCGCCGGCAGCGTTCCTTACTCAAGCCCCGACGGTACAAGCCCTTACAATCCGGCACCCGGCGGCTACCCCCGAACAGGTCAGCCCGTCTCGGGCGGGCCGCCACCGGTCAGCACAGGCTATCCGCCGGCGACGGGTGGCGCTGCGGCACCAGGTGGAACTTGGGCAGCTCCAGGCACGACCGGGGCCGCTCCCGGTCTGCCCGCTCCGCCATTGCCGCCACCTCCAGGCGGTGGGATGCCGGGGATTGGTGGCGGGATTGCGCCTATCACGCCTGGCTTTCCTGGCTTTTCGTCTCCTTCGGACACGCCGACCGAAATCCCGGCGACGCCGACGCCGCTGGATGTATTCGTCGAGGAAACCCGCACCGGGCAGCTCATGTTCGGGGTGACGGTCAACTCCAACGCCGGCTTGATCGGCAACATCGTCATCAGCGAGCGAAACTTCGACATCACCCGCTGGCCGACGAGTTGGGACGACATCGCCAATGGCACGGCCTGGCGCGGCGCAGGACAGGGCTTTCGCCTGGAGGCGCAGCCGGGAACCGTCTTGCAGCGGTACCTGGTGAGCTTCACGGAGCCTTATCTGTTCGGGTCCGATGTGAGCATGGACACCAGCGGCTACTACTTCAATCGCGCCTATTTCGACTGGCGGGAGTCGAGGGTCGGCGGACGGCTGGGGCTGGGGCGCCGGCTGACGCCCGATCTATCGCTGGCTGCGGCGCTGCGGCTGGAGGATGTCGAAGTCCTGGACCCCAGGGTCACGGGAGTGCCGTCGCTGGACGCCGTCGTGGGGCACAATGACATCTACACCGGGCGGATCACGCTGACGCATGACACGCGGGACATCCCGTTCGCGCCGACGCAGGGGCACTTGATCCAGCTCGCGTTCGAGCAAGCATTCGGAGAGTTCAGCTTTCCGCGGGGCGACGTGGAGCTGGCACAGTATTTTGTGATGCGGCAGCGCCCCGATGGTTCCGGGCGGCATACGCTGGCGTTTTCGACCAAACTAGGGGTCAGCGGTAGCGACACGCCGATCTTCGAGTATTACTTCGCCGGCGGCTTTTCGACACTGCGCGGTTATTCGTTCCGCGGAGCCTCGCCGCGGGAGATGGGCGTGATCGTGGGCGGCCGTTTCCAATGGCTCAATTCGCTGGAATACTTCTTCCCGCTGACCGCCGACGACATGATCCGAGGCACGATCTTCTGCGATTTCGGCACCGTGGAACGGACGGTCGCGCTGCACGGCGACCAATTCCGTGTCGCTCCTGGTGTCGGGCTGCGGATCAACATCCCGGCGATGGGACCTGCCCCGCTGGCATTCGATTTCGCTTTCCCCGTGCTCTCCGCAGCGACCGACCACAAACAGGTGTTCAGTTTCTTCTTCGGGGCCAGCCGGTAAGCGAAGGTTCTTACGAGGCGGCCAGCATCCCTCGCCAGCCGGACGCAGTCGGCATGCGCCTCGCGCTGCGACCTGTTCGCTGCGGCGGTACAATAGCGCCAGGCACGGTTTGCGACGTGTGATCGGCCCATCGTACTCGATACCGCACGCGCTGTGGGCAGCGTCTATGGGCAGCGTCCAGCCCCATCCTCCTGTTCTCCTGATCGTGGCGGCTTTCAGCCGCTATCCGGAAGCGCTCGACTGGGCACGGCAGACGGCCGAGGAAGCATGGGGACCCGTTGCCCTGGCCAGCCCCCGGTTCGACCACCACGAAACGCGCTATTACGAGCCGACCATGGGGCCCGACCTGAAAAAAATGTTTCTGGCCTTCGAGACGCTGATCGACCCGGCCGAACTGGTCGAATGCAAGGAGGTGGCCAACCAGTGGGAGGTTGATTATCAGCGTCTGGGCCGCCATCCTGAGCCGCGTCCGCTGAACCTGGACCCCGGCTACCTCACCGAAGCCAAGCTGGTCCTAGCGACCACCAAAGATCGCGACCATCGCTTGTATCTGGGGCGAGGCATCTACGCTGAAAACACCCTGTATTTCCACGCCGGACACTGGGAGCCGCGCCCCTGGACCTATCCCGACTATCGCCGCGCCGATTATCATGCATTCTTCGATCAGTGCCGCGCCTACCTCCGCCGGCAACGGGCCGCCCAAGGCTCGCCCCAGTCGCCGTGAACGGTGACGCGAAGGCTGGCCAGGCCGTGCCTTGTCCTCGATCACCGTACCGCCGCCGGCTGCCGGTCGTGACCACCGCCCAGCCCCGCCCCTCCACCGATGGACCAGCCTAGTTTGCTGATACTTCTTGGCACCGGGGCGGCCGTCAGCCTGCTCGTGTCGCTGCTGACCACGGGGCTGATGCGGTATCTCGCGCCGCGATTAGGCCTGATCGACCTGCCCAGCCAGCGCAAAGTCCATCGCCAGCCGACCCCGCGCGGCGGCGGTGTGGGAATCTGGCTGGCGGTGATCGCGACATTCGCCCCCGGACAATTGCTGCTGTGGGGTGCAGGGCACAGCGACGCAGTCGCTGCCTGGCTGCCGGCCGCCGTCCGTCCCCACTTGCCGGGCCTGGCTTTGCAGTCCAAAAACCTCTGGATTTTGCTTGGCCTGGGAACGCTGTTGATGGTCCTGGGGCTGGCCGACGATCGGCAAGGATTGTCGTGGAAATTCCGCCTGCTGGTCGAACTGGTCGTGGCGGCGGTGGCGGTGGCATGGGTGCCGGGCCTGCACTTGACGGCGTTTCTGGACTGGCCGGCCGCGACGGGCGTGCTATCGGTCGTGTGGATCGTCGCCCTGGTCAATGCGTTCAACATGCTGGACAACATGGACGGGCTGTCGGCCGGGGTGGGTGTGATTACGGCCACGCTTCTGGCGACGCTGCTGCTGCTCAGCCCCGATCCGGAAACGGGCCAGCCTCAATGGTTTGTGGCGGGCATGCTGGCGGTGCTGGCCGGGGCGCTGGTCGGTTTTTTGTGGCACAATCGGCCGCCGGCGCGGATTTTCATGGGAGACAGTGGAGCCTATTTTTTAGGCTTTTTGCTTGCCGCAGGGACGCTGCTGGCCAGCTATACGGGGTATGCGACCAGCCGCCGGCATGCGATTCTGGCTCCGGTGGTGGTCATGGCCGTACCCTTGTACGACATGCTGAGTGTGATCGTGATCCGTCTGCGATCAGGCCGCAGTCCGTTTGCCGCCGACAAGAACCATTTTTCCCATCGGCTGGTCGATCTGGGGCTGACGCCTGGTCAAGCGGTGCTGACCGTCTATCTGGCGACCGCCGCGAGTGGACTGGCGGCATTGCTCCTGCATCGCGTCGATACAATGGGCGCAGTGCTGCTTGTGCTCCTGGTCGCCTGCCTCTTGGGACTGATCGCGATTCTGGAGACGACCGCCCGCCGGACCATTCGGGGGTGACGGCTGCGCGGCACTTTCCGCTGCCAGCGGGAAATGACACGCCATCGCGGACGCTACTTCTCATGCCCGGCAGCAAAAGGCCGTGCAAGATCGCGCAGAAGGAGAATGGCTCGACGATCATGGGAACTCCTCAAAAGACCTTGCGGCCCAAGGCGGTGCGTCTGCATCCCGCCGATCATGTCGCGGTCGCTGCCCAGCTTCTTTCGCCAGGTGAAACGATCCAGATCGCCGGGCAGGAAACCCCCGTGCGGCAGACGATTCCGCCCGGGCACAAGATCGCCATCCAGCCGGTCGAGCCGGGCGGATATGTCTATAAATACGGGCAGATCATCGGACAGGCGACCAGCCCCATCGCGCCGGGAGATTGGGTCCACACCCACAATCTGGCTAGCGCCGATACCGTCCGCGACTATGCCAAGGCGACCGCGATCCCGCCGCCGCCCACCCCCATTCGCGACCGCATGTTCCTCGGCTACCGACGGGCCAGCGGGAAGGCCGGCACGCGGAATTACCTGGCGGTGATCTCCACGGTGAACTGCTCCGCCACCGTCAGCCGCTATGTGGCCCAGCGATTCGACCGAGCGGCCCTGGGGGCCTTCCCCAACATCGACGGGGTCCTGGCGATCCGGCACGGCGGCGGCTGCGGCATCCAGTTCGCCGGCCTGCAACATGAAATCCTCAACCGGACCCTGGCCGGCATGGCCCGTCATCCGAACATCGCAGGCTACTTGCTGATCGGTCTAGGTTGCGAACAGGCGGCCATGGGCTATCTGCTCCAATCGCAGGGACTGGTGCAGATCGAACAAGTCGGTCCTGGTTCGTTATCCGTCCCTCAAGAGGCAGCTTCGGGCGGCACGCGCTCCCTAGGCGCCGCCTCTGCCCGACCCGGCCCGCTGGTGCTGTCGATCCAGGATCAAGGTGGCACGGTCAAGACGGTGGAAGCCGGGGTGCGCATGCTCGCAGAACTCTTGCCCCGGGCCAACGACGTGCGGCGCGAGCCGATCCCGGCCAGCGAAATCATTTTGGGAACGAATTGCGGCGGGTCCGACGGCCACAGCGGCGTCACGTGCAACCCGGCCCTGGGGGTCGCCTCCGACCTGATCGTGGCTTGCGGTGGGACGACCGCCTTGGCGGAAACGACGGAAGTGTATGGCGCAGAACACCTTCTGACACGCCGGGCCGTCAGTGAAGCGGTGGCGGACAAGCTGCTGGCCCGCATCCAATGGTGGCTGTGGCATACGTCGCTGTATGGCGTTCAGATCGACAACAACCCGTCGGTCGGCAACAAAGAGGGCGGATTGACCACGATTGCTGAAAAATCGCTTGGCGCCGTGGCCAAGGCCGGCTCGACCGCGCTCACCGCCGTGTACGAATACGCAGAACCGATTACGGCCAAAGGGTTTGTGTTCATGGACACGCCGGGCTTCGACCCGCCCAGCGTAACTGGGCTGGTCGCGGGTGGCTGCAACGTGATGGTGTTCACGACAGGGCGAGGAAGCTGCTACGGCCTGAAGCCTTGCCCCACCATCAAAGTGGCCAGCAACACGCCCATGTACGAGCGGATGATCGACGACATGGACCTCAACGCCGGGGAAATCCTCGAAGGGCGTAGCGTGGAAAGTGTCGGACGAGAGATTTTTGAAAAAATCCTGTCCGTGGCCAGCGGCGAAAAGACGAAGAGCGAGCTGCACGGCTACGGCGACGACGAGTTCGTCCCCTGGCAGATCGGACCGACGCTATGAGCCGGCGTGTGCCGGCCGTGGCCATCGGTAGCTTGCGGTGCAACCGGCAGTGCGGGTGGCAAAGGTCAGCCTGCGCTTGCTGAAGGCCACGTGGTGGAAGGGTTGCAAAATCTCTCCCGCCGCGAGCAAAAGCCCTTCCCCCGCAACTGGAAAAAGTAATAATGGAAGTGCGTGCGGCTACTGTGCGGCACGAGGTTCTCCCTGGCGCCGTGGTCCTTGGGAGGCATCGGGTCGGCAAAGCAGCGGCACTGCGGCTGGTCCTGTTCCCCCATCCGGGGCTCCCCGCCCCTTTAGGCTGACATTGGCGGCAACTGGCGCAGGGCTGGCAGGGGTGTTCTACCCCTGACAGCGTTGGGCCAAGGCTGACAGCGGCCCCGCCATGCCAAGGATTCCCCCCCTTTTCATTCAGCTCCCTGGGCGCTGCCCACGCGCTTCGGTTTCTGGAGCGACTCGTATGACCACGTCCAAGATCCCTCCTCCGGACAAGGATGCGACTGTGTCGAGCGTCAAAGCTCCTGTGGCGTCTTCCGCAGACGAGCCGGCCCCCGTTTCGGGCGCCACCGAGATCGGCCCTGAGCACCTGGAAATCCTCAAACAGATCGAGGCCGAAGGCGAACCGCTCTCGCTGGCCGAGGAGATCGCCGAGCTGGCCGACCGCGGCGACCTGGGAGCGGTGGCCAGGCGGCTGGGCGAGCTGGACGAGCGCAACGAGACGCACCTGACGCAGCTCCAGCGGATGACGATGGCCCAGCTTCTGGAAGAGGCCAAAAAAGAGAATATCACCGATGTCAGTGGCCTGAAGCGGCAGGACCTCATCTTCCGCATCCTCAAAGAGCGGGTGAAGGTCAACGGGCTGATGTATGGGGAAGGCACGCTCGAGGTGCTTCCCGATGGGTTCGGCTTCCTCCGCAGCCCCGACTACCATTACCTCTCCTGCCCGGACGACATCTACGTCTCTCCCAGCCAGATCCGCCGCTTCGGCCTGCGGACCGGCTGCACCGTGTCCGGCCAGATCCGGCCGCCCAAGGAGAACGAGCGGTATTTCGCCCTGCTGCGGGTCGAGGCGGTGGACTACCGCGATCCCAACACGGCCGCCAAACGCGTCCTGTTCGACGAATTGACGCCGCTGCACCCCGACAAGCGGATCGTGCTCGAACATCACCCGGAGGAACTCTCCACCCGGGTCGTCGATCTGATCACGCCCATCGGCTTCGGGCAGCGCGGGTTGATCGTCAGTCCGCCGCGGGCCGGCAAGACGATCCTCTTGCAGAAGATGGCCAAGGCGGTGCTCCACAATTACCCGGACGTGTATGTGATGATGCTGCTGGTGGACGAGCGCCCCGAGGAAGTGACCGACATGGAGCGGCAGGTCAAGGGGCGGAACTGCGAGGTGATCAGCAGCACCTTCGACGAGACGCCCGCCCGCCATGTCCAGGTCGCGCACATGGTGCTGGAAAAGGCCAAGCGGCTGGTCGAGTGCGGCACCGACGTGGTCATCTTCCTCGATTCGATCACGCGGCTGGCCCGGGCCTGGAACAGCGAATGCCCGCAGTCCGGCAAACTGCTCACCGGCGGTCTGGACGCCAATGCCCTCCAGCAGCCCAAACGCTTCTTCGGCTCGGCCCGCAAGGTCGAGGAAGGCGGTTCGCTGACGATCCTGGCCACCGCCCTGGTCGACACCGGCAGCCGCATGGACGACGTGATCTTCGAGGCGTTCAAAGGCACCGGCCACCTCGAAATCCACCTCGACCGGCGGCTGGTCGATAAACGTATCTGGCAGGCCATCGACATCAACCGCAGCGGCACGCGGCGGGAAGAGATCCTCATGGACCCCGAGGAATACCGCCGGGTGACCATCCTGCGGCGGGTGCTGGCCGACATGAACCCGCCCGATGCGATGGAACTGCTCGTAACCCGCCTGGCCAAGACGCGGACCAACGCCGAGTTCCTGCTGAGCATGAACATGAAGTCGTAGCCGCGGCCGAGCTTCTTGTGCGGCAGGACCTCCCATGCGGGGCTTCCTCTGGGGAAGAGCTTGCGGCAAGGCAGAGCCTGCACCGCGGGCGGGGTTTGTGGCGGTCTAGGTCCCGGCCGGCGGTCGGCTGCACGGGCCGCGCGTGCGTCGCCGATGTCATCCCGCCGGCACCGGTGCCCGTCCCGCCGGCCGCGGGGCCGCATGCCGCGCGACCGGTGCTAGGGCGGCGGCTCTTGCTTCGGTCCGCCCCGCGCGTATCGTAAGGCCAGACCAGGTCGGCCCACGGGAGCAGGCATCATGTGGCAAGGCGCGGGGATCACGCTGGACTATCTGCCCCAATTGCCGCGGAACAAGGAGGTGCCGATCGGCTGCATCGGCAGCGGCTTCATCATGGCCGACTGCCACCTGGTCGCCTACCGCAAAGCGGGCTTCCGCCCGGTGGCGATCGCTTCGCAGACGCCCGCCCACGCCCGCAGCGTGGCCCAGCGGCACGGCCTGACCGCCTTCGACACCTATCAGGAGATGCTCTCCAGCGGGCTGGTCGAGGTGGTCGATATCGCGGTGCCGCCCGATGTGCAGTACGAGGTGATCCGCGATGTGTGCCACCACCGTCCGAAGGTCCGCGGCATTCTGGCCCAAAAGCCGCTGGGCACCAGCCTGGCGCAGGCCCAGCAGATCGTGCAGATGTGCCGCCGCGCGGGCATCCCGCTGGCGGTGAACCAGAACATGCGCTACGACCAGTCGATCCGGGCGCTCAAGTCGCTGCTGGAGCAGGGGGTGCTGGGCGAGCCGGTGCTGGCCACGATCGAGATGCGGGCCATCCCGCACTGGATGTCTTGGCAGCAGCGGCAAGGCTGGGTCACGCTGCGGATCATGTCGATCCACCATCTGGATGCGTTCCGCTTTTTGTTCGGCGACCCGGCGCGGGTGTACTGCAGTGTCCGGCCCGACCCGCGCACCAGCCGCAAATTCGCCCACGAGGACGGCATCTGCCTGTACGTCCTGGAATATGACAGCGGGCTGCGGGCCAGTGCGTGGGACGACGTGTGGACCGGGCCGGCCCTGGAAGGGGCGGAGTCGGACATCGCCATCCGCTGGCGGGTCGAGGGAACGCAAGGGCTGGCCCGCGGCACGATCGGCTGGCCCGACTATCCACACCCCACCCCCAGCACGCTCGATTTCACGTCGACCCGTTTTCCAGGCTACTGGTTTTCGCCGCGCTGGAGGGAGGTCTGGTTTCCGGATGCCTTCGTGGGGACGATGGCGCAGCTTTTGTGTGCGCTGGAAGAGGGGCGGGAGCCGGAGATCAGCGGGCAGGACAACCTGCACACGATGGCGCTGGTCGACGCGTGTTATCTTTCGGTCCGCGAGCGTCGGGCGGTGGAGCTTAAAGAGCTGCTCCGCCCCCGCGGGGCCCGCCGACGCTAGAACAGACTCAATCGCCCGATCTGCGAGCCTGCGCGCCCGATCTGCAACCTTCCGGCCCCGATCCGGAACCTTCCGCGTTCAATCTGAAATCTCTGTCGCGGGATATGCAGCATGAGCCAACTGGTCTACAACCTTGCACCGCAGGGTGGCCCAGGTTGCTTGGCAACCTGGGTTCACAGGAGGCATCGCGATGCCAGCCATCTCGGCCAGCAGGGTAGCCCAGGTTGCTCTGCAACCTGGGTTTACAGGAGGCATTGCTTAGCGGGACGCCGTCTGTCGCATCCGTTGCCGACCGAGAATCCATTCGTGATTCACGCACGGCGCCAACCACGACGGAGCATGGCCTCCAGCGTCTGATGCCTCTCGTGGACCCCGGTTGCCGAAGCAACCGGGGCCACCCGTGGATGCCTC
>Ga0073932_1002522_pt1 | contig 27907 bp, 20 predicted proteins | sample DewCreD2012metaG_FD_76967 | JGI IMG/M metagenome (GOLD analysis project Ga0073932, IMG submission 76967) | Hot spring sediment bacterial and archeal communities from British Columbia, Canada, to study Microbial Dark Matter (Phase II) - Dewar... ...
CTCTCCTTGGCGGGCAGTGACCCTCAGTCTAACCCGGGTGTGAGAATCCTCCAGAAACTCAACCCCGCCGCGCCTGCGCCCCAAAGGAGATATCAGATAGGCGCGGCCGACGTAATGGATGTTCTCCCACACGCGGTGAGACGGCCAGGAAAGGTCACTTCTGGCAACCCAGCCGTCAGACGGTGACGGAACGATATCGTCTTGCAGCGAAACCAAGAAGCGCACACCGTAAAGACTCAAGAGCCTGGCATCAGCCTTCCCTAAGGCCATCCAATACGGGTGCACATTCTCCTTTTTAATCAGGCCGTCCTTACGCAGGACCTCTTCGAAATGCCCGTTGTAGACGCTCGTATAATTAGGAAGGGTCTTTAAGCCGGCAAGTGCCGTGGTATTATCCGTACCTCCCAGGAGGCTCACCCGCCAGGAACCCCCTGCCTCTCCCCCCTTCCTGTTCAGGCGGCGGTAATAATCGAGGTTCTGCAAAAACGTCCTGCACTGAAGATAGGGCGGCTGGACCGTCAGATTCAAAACCGCCGAATTCCAGGCACAAGAAGGGATGATGTTCGTCCGTGAAAAAGCGGCAAAAAAAACGGTTGCGCCAAGCGCCGTGACAATGCCTGCCCTGCGCACCTGCAGAGGGGTCTTGCTCCACCCTGCGATGACCATAACCATCCCAGAGGAGGCGGTCACCAGCATCGCAATGCTGCCGGGAGCAAAACCCTTCCTGAGACAGACCATGGCCAGGGTTATGCTCAAAGCTGCGCAGACAAGAGTCAAACAAAACTCAAAAATGCCGGCCTTCAGGAGGCGCTCTGCGCCTTCGGCAGCGAAAATCGCCAAAGGCAGACAAAATACGAACATACTCCTCCAGGCATCCAGCGACCCAATGCAGCCGGGAGAATAATGCTGCAAGAAGCGCACAACAAGGTAAAACAGCGGAATGACACAAAGAAAAAGGAGATACCGCTCCTGATAGCGGCGCGCCCTAACCTGCGGGCGGGAAGCGGCAATCAGCCAGAGAAAGGCAGGGCCGAGATAAAAATAAAAAACATCGTAAGGCAAATCAATCAACCAGTGGTTGGTGAATATAGCGCTTAGCAGGTTCGCCGCTGAAGGCGTCAAAATCCCTGCCGAGCTCTTGAACGCCCGGGAGCTGTTGGAAAGCCATTCATATAAGGGCAAATAGACCGCAAGCCCTGTCAAAGCAGACAAACAGACAACAGAAAGCCATGTAAAGATATAGGCCTTTTTTCGATGCAAAGGCACACACACCAGCCTATCAATGATAAGCCCGGCATAGAGATACAAGGCGGTATCGGCATCCGTTGCCTGTGCGCCGATAAAAAGGCATGCAGCTGCAAGCCAAAGCCATCGCATACATTGGGTTTGATCATGCCGATGAAAAAAATATAAACACCAGGGAAGCAGCATGATCCCCGTAAACCCCAAATGATATGAATGCAAAAAAAAGACAGGGCCGCAAAAAACATAACATATGGTCCCGACTGATACCGCAAACCTCTTTAGCCCCAGCGAACTTAAAAACACCCAGGCGCCCAAGAGCGTCATAAATAACCCGGCGATCACTTCAAAGGTATGCGCCTGCGCAGGACCGAAGAATGCATAAAGGATAAGCGCCGGGTGAAAGGGGGCGATTGTCCCGTCGATCACGGGCTGCCCAAGATTAAACAGGCTGTTCCAATAAGGGAAGGCACCGGCCGAAAAAGACCTGGCCGCCAGACTATTAAGAGGAAGGTGCAGGTTTAATCCGTCCGAACCGTTCACCGCCCAATATCCTATAAGGACGGGGTAATATACCGCCAGGGCGGCGAGGATGCAAAAGAGGATGGAAAAGGCGTGTATTTTTAACCAGGATGCGAATGCTCGTGGCATATTATCTTTTGGCTTTGATCTTCAGCGTCTTGGGATCCAGCACCCAGGAGGCCTCTTCCTTGCCGGAAAAACAGTCGATCTGAGAAGCAGGGAAAATCCATTCGTAGGTGCCGCGCATGCAGCGCTTCCCCATTTCATTATTCCAGCACAGCGTGGGCAATCTCTTGACGATATCCCTGTCGATAAAGAGCTTCTTCTCCCGGGTGATCTTCTGCGTGGCAAGGGCGCTGCTGATGTTGGCGATAATCACCTTGACTGGTCTGAGTTCCCGCGTAAGGAACATAACCCCCTGCCGGGAAGCGTGTATATTGAACACCAGGGCCGCTGCCAGCAGGAACGCGCATACGGCGCGCAGGACAGCGCGTTGCTCAAGAAAAACCTGAGTGAGACAAACAAACGCTAATAAGACAAACGCGTTGGGGATATACTGGAACCTGAACTGCGTAAGGTTGTACACTCCGGAATTAACCAGCGATTTGAACCAGAAGAGGATAAAAAGCTCCGCAAGCAGGAGGTAAACGAAGAACAAAAAGGCGGCTGCCGGTTTTTTATCCTGTTTCTTGTACAGCCAGACCGCCGACAGAAAAACGGCTATCATTACAACGGCGCCTCCGACAAAGATCACCACCCCCAGGTCCGCATTGATACGTGCGATCAAACCGCTCATATTCAGATTGTTGTCTCCGGTATACAGGGGATGAGCGAGGTGAGGCTGGAGATTAATCAATATGTTGTTATATAATATGTTGAAAAAAATAAGAAATACCGACGGTGCTAGGGTGTTAAACAGAAAAAGCGGGCTTAAACCGATGCTGGGTCCCCGAAAAGACTTGAACATCCTGTCAACAAAAAAGAAAGCCGCATAGACCGCATATATAACTATGACGGTAGCGAGAGTATCCTTGCAGGGAGGCAGGCCCTCCTCACCGGAAATCTTCTTCAGATAATAGAGCAGGCCGATTGCCAGGGGCCAGAGGAAAAAAACCTCATACATCAGCATGCCGGAGAGGGTACACAGGACCGTCCCCGTCAACATCCATCTTTTTCCTGAACGGGTGTAGCGGTCGTAAAACAGGAAAGCGCACAGAAAAAGACAGAAGCTCAATATGATGTGAGAGTGGAATCCCCAGCAAACGATATCGAAGTGGGAAAAAAGAAAAGCAAAAAGAAAAAGCACCGCCAGCACAAATCCCCTGCGCAGGGAAAAGACCATCGCAGTCTTATAGAGCAAAAAGATACTAAGATAATACAGAGTGAAATTCAGGATCTGAGGAAGGAAATAATTGCTCCCGAAAACAAGATGCTCGCCGTAGGATATTAGAAAAGAGAGTGGCCTGAAGGTTACGTTGATCAAAGGATCGTGCGCCAGCAGGCATGCCCATTTCAAAGGGCCCCCGATAGCATCGATACGATAGAAAAAATAGAGCGCCGGCCAATAGTCGCTACGCGGAGGATGAAAAAAAGAAGGGTAATACACGTAGAGCAGCAATCCCAAGAGCAGGGCAAAATATGCTTTAATCCGGTTCCGACACAACCAAAAGAGGGTCTCCTTAAGGAGTTGCATGCCGTAATCCTTTCAAACGGTCTGCCAGGTCATGACGCGCATACCTGCGTAATTCCTCGGCTTGGGCATTGGCTTCGTCTGTTTTACCGCCGCATAGATACATCTCTGCCAGAAAATACCGCGCTTCTGTATCCCCGGGGTTTCGCTTAAGCACCTTCTTGAGGTATCGGATAAAATTTTCCTCCCTTCCCTCCTGGGAATATACATCTTTCAGATTGGCGTAAGCGCCGAATATATCGTAGTATTTTAACTGGATCGCCTTTTGCAAAAATGCCCGGGCCTTTGCCGTCATACCCTTTTCCCGGAAGGTCACGCCGAGGATAAAATAGGCACCCGGTTCAGCAGGATTAAGCTGAATGATTCTGTACCAGCATTTAATCGCATGATCGTAGTGGGCTTCGTTACTGTATATCTTGGCGATCTTTGAATAAAACTCGCCCAGAGCCCAATAAGCCTTGATGAATCCCGGATCAAGCTCTATCGCTTTCAGAAAGTTCTTTTTTGCTTCCTCATAGATAACCTTCTGCACATAGGGTATCCTGAAGACATAATAAACATCGACGTCCGAAGGGTTAAGCGCGAGCGCACGCCTGGAATAGATGATATCCCTCCTATAGTCCCCCTTTTTGCCGTATATCTCTGCAAGGGCATGATAGGCAACTATACAGCGGGGATCAAGCATAAGCGCCTTACGGTAATATTCGAGCGCTCGACCGTCCTCCCCTTTAAGCTGCCAGACCAAGCCGAGTTCGCACAAAAGCAGGGGATCCTGTGGATTCCGCTCAATGGCACGCTGGTAATACCTCAGAGGTTGGGCAAAATCGCCTTTTTTTGAATAGGCGATTGCCAGATAATAATACGTTTCTGGATTACGGGGATCCATGCTCAGGGCCTGGTAACATTTTAAAATAACGTCGTCGAAGAAGCCCTGCGCCAGATCAGCCTTGATCTCTCGTAGGCAGTCCACCTGAGGCTGCGCGTAAACAAAACTCGGAATCGGGATCAAGGCCAGCAAGAAAACACAGGCGCACGCAACTTCAGACCGCCACCCTGGAAACATTTCTTTACTGCTCGATCGCATTTTTCAGCTCATCGGCAAAGGCGGCATTTCCGTCTTTCTTCATCTTTTCTATGAAACGCCTGGCCCCTGCCTTGTCTCTTTTGTTCCTATACACATCCATGAGCCCGTAATAGGCGTCCCTTATCGCAGGATCAAGCTTGATTGCTTCCATGAAATACGCTATAGCCTGATCGTATTGCCCTTGTGAATTATAGAGAGTCGCTATAGTTGTATAAATTCCGTAGGTCTCGGGCTTAAGGCGGAGCGCCCGCCTGTAATATTTCAGCGCCTTATCAATGCTGCCCCGCGCTTCATATATACTGGCTATAACAGAATAGACATCGAAAGAATTCGGGTTGATCTCCAATGCTTTGTTGTAATATTCGACGGCCTTGAGATACTCGCCCCGGGATTTGTATATTCCGGCTACGGTTATGCAAATAGTAAAGTCTCCGGGATTAAGCTGAAGGGATTTGGTAAAATATTCCAGCGCCTTTTCAATCTCACCGCGCTTCCAATGGGTCTCTGCAAGCGCGTTATAGATACCGACTCCGTTGGGGTTGATTGCCAGCGCTTTGCTGTAATATTCGATAACCTTGAGGCTATCGCCTTTGTCTTTATAGATATCGGCTATCGTAGAAAGAATCTCAGGGGATGCCGGCCTGATCGCCAAAGCCTGCTCGTAGTATTCAAGCGCCTTCTCATACTCTCCCTTCGATTCATAGATGCTGCCGATAATTGTGCACATGCTGAAAGGTTGATGGTTCAGTTGAAGACACTGCCGGTAATAACCGATGGCCTTATCTTCTTCTCCTATGTTACGGTAGAGTTCGGCCAGGCTTATGTAGGAAATGTATGAACGGGGATTAATCTCGATCGCCCTGGTAAAATGTTCGATTGCCTTGGCAGTATCCCCCTGGTTCTTGTACAGAGAACCTATGGCATTATGTACTTCTGAAGAGCCGGGATTAAAGGTAAGGTATTTATTGTAATATTCCACGGCTTTAGAAGAATTACCCACGGCCTCATACAGTTCAGCAGACTCCGTATAGAGATTCGGCATATTCGGGTTGATTGCGATCGCTTTATTGTAATACTCGATAGCCTTGAGATATTCCCCTTGTGATTTATATATACTTATCACAGCCAAATACACATCCATATCACTGGGGTTAAGCTGCAGGGATTTATGAAAGTACTCCAGGGCCCTGGATAAATCACCCTGCTCGCAATAGATGCCGGCGAGGGTATTGTAAACATCCAGGTTGTTCGGGTTGATTGCCAGCGCCTTTTCATAGTATTCGACTGCCCGGGCAACATTCCCTTTCTCTCTGTGGATGGCGCCGATAGTAACACAGATATCAACGGACGCTGGCCTAGTCTTTAACGCTTGTTCATAGTTTTCCAGGGCCTTTTCATAATCTCCTATGGTATTATAAACACTGCCGAGGAGGGTAAAGATATTGAAGTCATTAGGTCTCGTCTTCAATGCCTGCTGGTAATGTTCGATGGCCAGGTCATAGTCCCCTCTGGCCTCATATACCCCCCCGAGGATTTTGTGGACATCAAATGAGTGCGGGTTAAGCTGCAGATACTGCTGGTAAAAACTTATGGCCTTGTCTTCCTGGCCTTGCCTGCGGTAAATCTCCCCTAAACTAATGTAAGAACTGTAGGAGCGCGGATTGAGCTCGATCGCCCTGGTAAAATGTTCAACGGCCTGCGGGATATCACCCTGAATGTTATAAATATTCCCTATAGAGTTGTACACTTCGAAATCATCGGGCCTTAATGCAAGGTACTTACGGTAATATTCGATCGCCTTTGGATATTCTCCCTGGATCTCGTAAAGATTGGCGACGTGCAGATATGTTTCGTGGGAATAGGGGTTGAAAAAGAGGTATTTAAGATAGCAATTGGTCGCACTCTTATAATCCCCCTGATAACGGTAAATATTACCTAAGGTTGAGTAAATATCGATCGAATCGGGATAAGCATGAAAAAACTTCTGGTAGTATTTCAGCGCCTGTGCATAATCGCCCTGCAGCTGATACAGGTCCCCCAGGTTTGAATATATGGAATAGGCTTTAGGGTTGATCTCCATGCACTTTTCGTAATATTCGATGGCCTGGCCGTAATCCCCCAGCCCATCATAGATCCTGCCCAGGTTCACGTACCCCTCATAAGCGTAGGGGTTGAGCTCGACCGCCCGCTTGAAATGTTCTATTGCCTGAGGGATGTTCCCCTGACCATGGTAAATTGCGCCCATGACGATATAGGCTTCGTAAGAGCCGGGAGAAAACTCAAGGTATTTTTTGTAGCATTTCAGCGCAGCCGCATAATTCCCCTGCCCCCGGTACATATTGGCGAGGCTGGTGTATGCATCGTAATCAGAAGGATTGAGCATCAGGTATTTAAGATAATACTGGATCGGCTGCCTGTTCTCCCCTCTGCCCTGATCAAGCTCTCCAAAAGAAGCAATGATCTCCGGAGAAGGGGGCCTGATCTTGAGGGCTTCATCAAGATGTTTGACGCCCCTTTCGTAGTCATCCTGCAGCTGATAAATGGCGGCCAGCCCAATATGGGCCTTATCGGAATGCGGGTTGATCTGCAGATAGCGCTCGTAGCACCTCAAGGCCTTTTCATAATCCCCTTTATTTTCATAGATATCGGCCAAAGAAATATAGATCTCCACATAGGCAGGGTTAAGCGCGACGGCCTTATTGAGGTGCTCGATTGCCTTGGCATAATCCCCCTGGTTTTGATAGATCTCTCCGAGCTTTAGGTGTGCGTCATATGAGCGGGGATTAAGCGCGACGGCCTTATTGAGGTGCTCGATTGCCTTGGCATAATCCCCCTTGAGTATAAACTGGCGCGCTGCCTGATAATTGCTGTCGTCGGCCATGGAACCGGCCAGGAGAGGGGAGAGTGGTTCGTTAGAGGCATGAAAATTATTGGCGTATACAAGAAGACAGAAAAGCAGAAAAAAGGGAAGGATTATAAGAAGTGTTTTTTGTCTACGTTTCATTTGTTAAACGCCCAGGAGGGCCTGAGCAATCCTGCCGGCAGACACACGTGCCTCATACCGCGCAGCTGCTATGTATCCCTTCGCCGCCAAGCCAGACCTTAGCTCTGTATTCCCCAGAAGAAGGTTGATCTTCTCCGCCAGGTCTTTCGGGTTATCCGGAGAGAACCAAAGGGCATTTTCATTATTATAGGATATTTCCCTGATTCCTTCAAGGGGAGAACAAATAACTGCCGTTGATGAAGCCCAGTACTCAAAAATTTTAAGCGTAGTGATGATTCTATTCGGAAGTATGTCCGGCCGAGGGATGACGCCGATACAGGCCTTTTTAAGATAGCGCCGAGCTTCCCGGCAGGAGAGCCAATCCGTGAATACACAGTGCGGCAAAACCCCCATCCTGAAAGCCAGCGCCTTGACCGCGGGCAACTCCCTGCCTCCCCCGACAAAAAAGAAGCGTGCCTGGGGAAAACGGCTAACAACCAGAGGGACCGCCCTTACCAGTGTTTCAACGCCATGCTGCCGGTCGATAGCGCCCAGGTGTATGATCCCCATCTCTGCGCCGGGTTCTTTTTGCGACGGGATAATACCATTTTCCACGCTGTCATATATGACCTCCATCCGGGATACTTCAACCTTTTTCGTTAAAAGAAGTTTCTTCATGGCTTCTGTCGCGACGATTACAAAATCAGCAGAGCGTATGATGAAATATTCGTACGCCAAAAGCACGGGCGTCAAAACCTTTTCAAAAAGGGTACGCCTTCCGTGCGTAAGGTATTCCGCGTGTATATCCGTCACATCCAGCACAAAACGGAAACCCAGCGCTTTTTTAAGAAACGGCATCAGGGGGGCGGCTATGGTATTATGCACGAACACGATATCGGCCCGCAAAATATGCCTCCATGCCTTCAGAAGCAAGCGCACATTGAATTTAAGCGCGCTCAGTATCTGGGATCTTTGCTTGCGCGGCTCTCCGATCGAAATAACCGGTATGCCTTCCAGGGCCTTCATCCTGCCTGCCGGCACGATAAGCGTAACCTTCTGCCCTTTTTGTGCGAGTTCCCGGGCAACCGCCATGGTCCTCAGGGCCCCTCCCCCCTTTACGGGATAGAGGGAATCGTGGGTGGAGACAATGATTTTTTTCGCTTCAGCTATTCTTCCACTCATCAATGGCCACGGCAAAAACCTGTTTTAAGAAAAAGATTGCCCCCGCTCCCCAGACGGTCCGGGCAATGACGCGCACATGACGCGCAATCCATCCCGGCGAGATAATCTTAGCTGCCATCCACCTCAGCAGGAATCTTCTTTTGAGCCTGAGCGGATCATACCCTTTGTGTCTTTGTATCGCCGTACTGATCTTGCCGTCATAACGCTCCCAGGCGGCTTCCAGTAAAACACCTTTTTCTTTGGCGCGGCGGTAAAATTCCGTACCGGGAAATGGCGTGGCGATGCTGACCTGCAGCGAATCGAGATCCAGGGAACAGGCGAAGCCAAGCGTTTCTTCAAAGTCGCTAGCTGTTTCTTCAAGCAGCCCGATGGTAAAAGCGGCCTGCGTTTTAATCTTGAGCCTGCGGCACTGCCGTATCGTCAGGCGCGCCCCCTCCGGATTAACTGGCTTGCCGATGGTCCGCAGTACCCGGGGGCTAGCGCTTTCAAGGCCGAATTTTATGCCTATACAACCGCTCTGGGCCATAAGGCGCAGAGTATCCTCATCCAGGCCGATAATATCGCCGGTACAGCTCCACCTGACGCAAAGACCCCGGCGAATTATCTCGTTACAGACTGCACGGACATGCCCCGCCTCAGCCGTGAAGTTGTCATCGTCAAAATAAATCTCCCTGGCGCCATAGTGCCTTAATAGAATCTCCATTTCGGAAACAACGCGTTGGGCAGAAAAAAACCGGTAGCCGCCGCTTGAGCGGGTAATATGGGCAGGCAGACAAAAAGAACACTGCCAGCGGCAACCCCGGGAGGTCTGCATTTGCAGGGCAGGGCGATATTGACAGAAGCCGTCCCAGTAGACATACGGCTGAGGCTTCACGTCTGAAGGGAAAGCCTCCCGCAGCGGCAAAGGGAGCTCATCCAAAGGCCGCACGCCAGCCGGGTATGCGGAATCGACCGCATCAGTTCCCGAACGGTAAGTTACGCCGTCAGGAAGGCCTGCGCCAGTCCTGAGGTGCTCTGCCAGACCCAGGAGCGTCCATTCATATTCCCCGCGCAGTATAAAATCGACCGTCTGATTCCCCCGGAGGATATCAAAACGGAACTCTTCTGCATGGAGCCCGGCGATTGCCACTACGGCAGGACATATATTTTTTATCCTGGAGGCAAGCAGTATATCGCTGTCAAAAGTAGGGGTGGTACATTCAAAAAATACCAACCCGGGCTTAAGACGGGCTACCTTCTTTAGGATCTCCTCCTCCCCAATATCCAGGGCAACCGCATCGATAATACGGACGTCAAATCCTTTTTGCTTCAACAAGGCAGCCGCATAGGCGAGAGAAAAAGGGAAAGGCAAATAGTGCGGCAAGGTCCCCTTGATCTTGACGCCGGAATGAGGCCAACGGGAACCTCCCCGGACATAATATTTCTCAAAGAGCACGCCAGTTGTTTTCTTGCAGGAAGGGTTTAGTAAGAGCGTCGTCATCGCATCCGTCTTGCGTGCATGCTGCGTATGATGCGCAGCGCGTCGCCACCAGCATGCACAAGTGAAGAAAGCGTGAATGCCTTTGATTTTCCCCAGGTCCTTTCCTTAAGGGGTGCCTGCAGTTCGATGAGCCGGCACCCTGACCTTAAAGCGCGGATCATTGCCTCTGCCTGAAATACAAATCCGTCAGAAACCAGCTCAAAGGAGCGTAAAACCCGCAGAGGAAAAATAGTCAAGCCGTTATAATAAGTAACCTTAAAACCAAAAAGCGAATTGAGGAGGCGGGTATATATGGCGGAAACGACCTTCCGCCTGAGCATGCGCGGATCGCAGCCTTTATGATGGCTGGTAACGACAACATCGGGCCTCAGATACTGCAGGCAATGAACAAGTTCCACGGCGGCATTTTCATGATCGGCGGGAAACCAGGTATAGTAGTCTCCCTCAGCAACCGCCAGGGCATCCCGGTAGCAGGAACCAACGCCGATCCTGCGCTGATGATGTATGACCTTGATTCCTGCGAATTCCTTGGCGAGCTCCTGCGCACACAAGGGAGTGGAATCAGTGCTGCCGTCATTGACGATGATGATCTCCAGCCACGACAAGCGGGGCGAAAGTTGGCTACGCAGGTCTTCCACGGCAGCGCGCAGGGTCTTTTCTTCGTTCAGCGCCGGCATACAAACCGACATGCGGGGGAGGGTGTTCGTCGTATCCATTATATGAAATTCACATGCCTCCCGGGATTTTTAAGTTCCCAAAGATAGCGGTTGATCTCATCGAGCCTGCAGACATCCCGGCAGCGGCCTAAGTCCCATGAGCGCTCTATGTTAGTAAGCACCTGCCTGCGCTGCCTTCCTTCCCAGATCTTCCTGAAAGGGGCCCTGCAGATATTGCCGTAGATAAACTGCCTTTTACCCACAAAGACATTGCAGGGGTAAACATCTCCGTTGGCGGTAATATGGGCCGCAAAATCCAGACCAAAACAGCGGCGGTACGGCTTTGGCCCTTTGACCTTCTGCATAGCGTTGCGCCGGAAGACCGCGCTAAATCGTTTTGAGTTCATTCCGCTCAGCTTTTCTTCAAGGGGGAAAAAATGTTTGTAGTCGAACCGGCCCTTCAAAGAATGAAAACTTTGCGGATGCTGACAATACGGCTTAACGACCGCGTAATCGAGGCCGAGGCTTTTCATGCGGCGCACAAAAGGCAATGCTTCCCTTTGGTTCTGCGGCATCAGGAGAAACTGCGACCCTATCGTACAGGCGTAACCGTATCTGTTACGTATGCGCAATGCCTCTTTGACGTTGACAAGCACCCTGTCAAAATCCTCCGGGGTGGTGCCGTGAATAGCGGCGTAGGTATTTCTCGTAGCCGCGTCAATGCTGAATTTAACCCAGGTAAGATTTTTAAGGAGTATCTTTGCTTTGGAAGGAGAGAAAAACGCTCCGTTGGTAACAAGGGCGGCGTCAAGTCCGGCATTTCTCGTGAAAGCGATTATCTGTGGTGCTGCGGGATGCAGAAGTGGCTCACCTTCTCCGGAATAAAGAACGGATTTCACGCCTCTTCCTGCCGCCTCGGTAAGAAACCGCTGAAGACACCGCTGATCCTGCATTTGCAACGTATAATCAAGGTAATCAAAGGCGCAAAAAATGCAGCGGTGGTTACACCCTCCGTAGAGGCCGATCTCAAGGTAGAGCGGGTATATGGTCTTGCCACGAAGCCAGTCGTTAACCCTTGAAACGTGAAAAATCAGCTTGTGGCTGTCGATCCTTAGGTTATCCATTTTTCCCTTTGAGCCCGAAGACCTTACCAATCCGGGAAAAAACCGTGCCCAGAAAAATAAAGAAGTTGGCTAAAAGCGTCCGATAGGCAACGTAATACTGTATCCAGTAGCTATAACGCGTTCCCCTTACCGGATGGAAAAGGGCCTTGCCTATGCGGCACGGGTTTAAAAAATAAAAAAGCGCAAAGATCCGGTAAATAAAATAGGAGCTTATTTTTTTACGGGAAAGAATGACATTGGCCTTGCCAAAAAGCTTATACTGGGTTGGATCGCATTTTTTATCCCAGGTTTCCCAGTAATCCGTGCCAGGCCTGGGTTCAAGAATGCTGATGTGCCAGATAGGAGAAGTCTCAATAAGATAAAAGTAGGTATTGAGAGTCTCGCGTAAGGTCTCATCGGGAAACCCGATGATACCATGGTTGTGTACGGTGATGCCTCTCTTGCGCATTGCCATGCACGCCTTTCTGTTATCTTCGATGGTGTAGGGTTTACGGTAGGCCTTGAGCAACCGAGGGTTGGCTGATTCGATGCAGATATTCACCTTGATACAGCCGCTCTCAGCCATCAGATCATAGGTGGTCTCGTCTTTAATCGAATTGCACCCTATCGTCGTCCCCCACGGCACGGAGGCCTTTTCCTGAATGAGCAGCTGGCAGAAACGACGCAGGTGTTTTTCATCAATAGCGGTATCATCATCCGCCAGGAATACAAAATCACACGCGAGGTTCTGGGCTACCTTGAATTCCTTCACGATCCTTTCCGCTGATTTATGGCGGTAGGTATGCCCCCACATCCTCACTGTCGCGCAGAAAGAACAGTTGTATATGCATCCGCGGCAGGTTTCGATATTCAGATAACGCATGTGGGCCCATTTAAAATAAGGGTTCAGGTCAAAAAGAGAATAATCATTGAAAGGCAGGGTATCCATATCAGCGATCGGCTCCCGGGGTGCGTTCCTCTTGACCTTCCCCTCTTCAAGACGACAAAGACCCTTAAGATCCCTGGGTGATTTCCCCTCCAGCATGTTCTGCACAAACTCCCTGAAAGTTTCCTCCCCTTCGCCGTACACAACGTAGTCGTACTCGTTAAACAAGAGATCCTCCGGAAGCAGGGTAGCGTGATTACCGCCTGAAATGACCATGGTGTCAGGATAGGCCTTTTTGATATCGCGGGCATAACGCATGCTGTAAGGAGCGGCATTGGTAAAGTTACAGGAAATTCCCACCAGGTCATAGCGCCTGGAGAGTATCTGGGAGAGCCCCTTTTTATAGCTCAGGCCGGAAAAATTAAGCAGATCGACTTCGCAACCCATCCCTCTGGCAATCAACGCCAGGTTCATCAGCCCGATAGGCTGAACATATTCGTAGCAGGTATCAACCGTGGGGACCGCCAACAAGATCTTCATTATGCCTCTTCCTGTTTATCCGATGCGGCAACAGCGCCTATTGAGCCTCCAGCTGTCGTTTTAATTTCTTAAGCCTGTGCATCTTACCCATGTTACCCTTGAATTTATAATATACAATTATTTCTTCGAGTGAACCAGCATTTTCCCGGTGCTCGAACTGATTTTTTGTCACGATCTGAGCATTGGAAAAATACCCCTGCTGCCGCAAAAAAGAAACATTCCTGCGGTTATTATAAACATTGAAGCCTGTTGCCAGCGCATATCCTGCGGATAAAAAAAGCGTGAGGGCGGTGATAACGCCGAACAGCGCCCGCGCACGAGCGGGGGAATCCTGCGCAGAGAAAAGCGCGCCAAGCCTTGGGGTAGCATAGAAAATAAAAGCTATCCCGAGCATAAGCATCGGCAGGCCGCAAGCAAACCTAGGCGCCAGGGCACCCTTAACGGTAAAGATCAGGCCGAAGAGGTGCCGGAAACTGCTCATTCTTGAAGCAAGCGTGTAAAACCCCGTTAAGTTCCTGATATCTGCGCCGCTCATATACTCGGATATCACCAGCGCGTTCCAGAAGATACACAGCACCGATACCAGATATAGCGCAATCCTCAGGCAGGGCCTTTGCTTTTTAAAAACACGGGCAAAGAGCAGTACGAAAACCGGTAATTCCGTAAGCAGTATCCGCGCTCCGGGAGTCCCTCCTCCCCAGGCATAACGAAAAGAAAGAAAAAAGATCTTTCCGGCAACATATAATCCCAGCATAACAAAGAGCAGCTCGTCCGGGCAGGCCCCGATGGTCTGCTTGCGGGGACGTTCCCAAAGAGAAATTAATGACAAAAGCAAACCCAGCATACAGAGATAAAATACAGGAGAGGTATAAAAGAAACCACGGTAGGAAGAAAAAAGCTGCTCGAAAAAATAGAAATTTTCCGTACTGAAAAGCTTTGCCTCCCCGCTATGTAGAGTGCCGTATTTAAGATAGCTGTTAACCATATTCAGACAGGTAGCCGGAACCAGCCCAATGATAAAATACGCGATCTGTCTAGGGTTAATTTTCTTTGACACTACACCGTAAGCGAAGAAAAGGGCGATGAATATTATCTGAAACCAAAACTCAGTCCTGATAACGGCGCACAGGGAAAAGAAAACCCCGTAGATGAACCAGAGGCCCTTCGGGGCTCCGACGATACACAGGCAACACCAGAGAGAAAGCACTGAAAGCGCAACACCGATCATATTCGGATTGCCGGTATCGACCACTAAAGAGTGGAAATACGGCGTCCCCAGAAACAGGGTTGCCGTCGTGAATAGCGCTATCCCGGGAGCAAAAAACACCCTGCAGAAAAAGTAAATCAAGACAAGCGCAATGAATCCGAACAGGACGGTGCTGGAAGAAAGCCCGCACTTGATAAAGCTGGTATACCCCTCCTGGATAATGCTGGAGACCCCAAGCTTGCCTGCCGCCCGGTAAAGGCTCCTGGCATACAGATAAAACGGCGCCCAGAAGACAACGCCGCCGTGGTTGTGGAAGTCCGGAACGTTGTATGTCGGGGAAACGGCAAAACGCTCTCCCTGCGCATACATCTGATTTGCAACGTTGAAATCACCGTCTTCGACAATGCTGGCTATATAGGAGAAATAAACGGGCTCATCGGGGCCGTGGAAGTTGCTTTCGAAAACAAAAAAACAGTAAACTAAGAACGCCGCAAGCATGAAATAAGCGGCAATACGCCTGTATCTCATTGCCCTGCCAACCACCCTTCTTTTTTCAACGCCTGGCACAGGTTCTCTGCCATAACGCCATACCCTCTTCTGTTACAATGCCCGTCCTTGGCAAAATAGTCGCCTTTCTGATAACCCGGCATTAATTCGAATTGCTTAAAGACCGTACGGTGGTCGACAAAAGGGACATTATACGCCTTCGCCACATCGCTGAGGAAAAAAGCCCAGTTGTCTTCATGGGGATAATTCTGCAACATAACTTTGATGCCGCGTTTACGCATAACGGTTATCGCCTCCCGGAGGTTGGCGTTAATCACCTTTTTTATGGTCTTATGCTCATCTGAAGGAGGAAAGCCCCAGCGTAATATGTGCATAAAACGACCTATGGAATCGGGCTTAAGGCTCAAGTACATTTCCAGGGCCTCCCGGGCCTCAGGAAAACGGCCCCGCATAAAATAGGCATCCCAAAGGTAATTCAAGAAGTCCGGCTTTGGACAGATGGCAATTGCCTCCTCCAGCAGCCTAATTGCCGTATCAATATGCTCAGGCGTGGCCTTATCCTGGCCCATGTATATCTGTGCCATCAGTAGGTAGGCCGCGGTGTTCTGAGGCCACACCTCAACGGCCTTCCTGCAGCAGGAAAGCGCCTCCTGGACATTGCGGATGTGTGCGTTGAAATAATTCTCCGCTCTGCGTAGATGCATCCGCGATTCCTCGGCCATGCCTGCCTGACTGTCTCTGGGTTCGCTGGTTGCGCAGCGAGAGGCGCGTCTCAACAACAGGGCGTGCTTACGGCAGAGCCTTCGTTTCCATAAGCCGGCAAGATAAGATTTCCAGCCGAAATCAATGGCACGGCAGACCCTGGAATGCGCAAGCGCGGCACGCCATAAAGAATGCACCCCTCTGACCAGAGGATTTGCCGCGGGATAAAAATAATTGATATCCTGGATATGCCTAGAGTCGTTGGCCCCGATAAGCACCAGGCAGATATCAGGCTTGTATTTTCTCAACGAATTTTCCAGCTCCTTCAAGAGTTTTGACGAGGTGTTTCCGGGGAGGCCGCCGTTATAAACAACGCACCGCCTTTGGCTCTGTTGGTTCAACATACTTTCCAACTGCTGAGGATAGGAATAACCTTTTTCTGCCCCCATGCCGAAGGTAAAGGAATCCCCGAGACAGAGGATTGAGAGCCCCGGCTCCTCCTTGGTGGAAATAGGCGTAGCCCGGGATGCACGCATCCGGTAGGAATGCGCTACCGCAAACAATACTCCCTCGGTTAAGGCCATACTCGCCGCAAAGATGCCAATACCGATAGCCACATTTTTCAAAAACCTTTTTATCATACCAGATAAAAATATAATTCCTTAATAATCTGCCTGAGTTCACGCAGGGAAAAGAATTTGGCACAGCGTATGTTAAGCTCCGCATGCGTAGTATCCCAGCAGTGCGCATTGCAGGAGATGACGTATTGACGCATACGCTGGAAAGACTCTGAACTCCATATTTCTTCCAAGGGCTTATTTCTTATATTGTCCGCTCCGTCGAAATTATCGCAAGGCGCAACGTTGCCATAAGGGTCTATCGCACAAGAAATATAACCGGCATAACAAGGAAAGGATACAGGCCCTGCCGCATCATAAAGCCGACTAATCCCTTTTAAGAACGTGTAGGAATTAGTCAATAATCTGCTTTTGGCTGCCTCCCGGATAAGCTTATCGATCTCAATGCGCAACTGTTGCAGGTCATTCTCTTCAAAGAGCAAACCCGCAAAGCTCTCAAGAGGCTTTCGCCTGTGCATAAGATTGGTATGCACAGGGTCGAATTTAATCTGATTAACCCCCAGTTTCTTGGCAAAGCGAACCATACGGTCCAGATCGCGGAAGTTCTTTTTGGTTATTACATAATTAATCCCTATCTTGATCCGAGGGGATGCAGCCCTTAGTCTCTCGATGCCATTGACAGCAGCATTGAAACAGTCGGTGTTACGCATCCAGTTATGAATGGATGCACAATCACTATCCAGGGAGATTGAGGCGGAGTTAAGGCCGGAGGTGACAAGCTGCCTCGCCCTGGCATCGTCAATAAGCGTTCCATTGGTGCACAGATGGGCGGCGATTTTGTTCTTGCGCATATATCTTATGATCTCAAAAATGTCCTTCCGCAGGAGAGGTTCGCCGCCGGTGATGATAAAAACGGCTGCGTGCAGGCGTCTAGCAGAATCAATAATGGAAAACCAATCGCGGGTAGCCAACTCCTCTTTCTCCCTGCTTGCAGCAGTCTTCCACTGGTCGCACATCCTGCAGTGTAAATTACACCTGTCCGTAACCCAGATAACCGGGAAGAGGAGCGCCGGAGGGACTCTATTGGCTTTCCGGAAATTCCTGGTCATGAGAAAATAGAAAAAATCCTTAAAGCGCAGCAATTGAGAACGCTCCTTTCAGGTTCCCCCAGAACTCATCCGGCGTCCTTATGGAACATAGGCGAGAAAAAAGATACCCCGGCCGAAGGTAAAATTCACGATAGGCCTGATTAAGCATCGCCGCGTACTGCTCCCTGGTAAAACTTGGCGGGACATACACAAAATCAGCGTGGTTATTGATATAGGCGCCTTTGCCGAAATCAAACCGGTATCCTTCGGCGGCCAGTTCTTTATAAATCTCAGTACCGGGGTAAGGAACAAATTTGTTAAAATGAGCGAAGTCGAGCGGAAGGCTTTTGGCGAATTGAACCGTCCGGTTAAAGGACTCCGGCGTCTCCCAAGGGCTGCCCACAAGAAAATCGGCCCGCACGCTCAACCCCGCATTTTTTGCCCAGAGCACCGCATTGCGGTTCTGCTCGGCGTTAACACACTTGCCGAGGCGTTCCAGCACAAAATCATCCCCTGATTCCAGCCCGAACAATACCTGCCAACAGCCCGCATCCCGCATCATTTTAAGCATATCCGGCCTGACGCTAAGGACTTTTGTTAGACAAGTCCAGGGAAGGCGCGGTTTTAATTTGCGTAAACTCTGGCATATACCTTCCACAAAACGCGGATCCATGGTAAAGGTGTCGTCAAAAAAACGGATCTCCCGGGCGCCATAACGGCCTACTGCCTCTTCTACTTCAGCCATGACATTCTCGACGCTGCGCTGACGGAACTTCTCGCCGAATACGGCCCTGTCGCAAAATCCGCATTTGCTCGGGCATCCCCGCGAAGTCATAATCACCGCCAGGGGCAATTGCCGGTAAGAGGCCGGCGTAGGCTGGTAATTTTTAAGTGGGGGCAAGAGCTCCCGCGCCGGCAGAGGCAACGCATCCAGATCCTCGATGCGCCTGCGGCAAGGAGTAACGGCCACTTCCCTACCCTTGCGGAAAGCTATCCCCGCCACCTGTTCTAAAGACACGTTCTTTTTACCATCCAGGAAATCAAGGAGCTCAACAAAGGTCTCCTCCCCCTCTCCTATGACGACGAAATCAAAGGCCCCTGTGGCAAGGGAATCTGCCGGGCATGCGGTAACATGCGGCCCTCCTGCGATGATCCTCGCCTCACTGGCAACAGAACGCACCAGAGAAGCGATGCCGACTGCATTGGGTAACGTCGGGGTTGTCGCCGTTACTCCGGCTACCTGAGGATCAAACTCCCTTACCATACGCACAAATTTGTTCCTATCAAACCTCAAAGCACAGTCGCAAATACGCACCTGATGCCCTGCATTCCTGGTAACCGCAGCCAGATACGCCAGGCCCAATGAAGGTATTTTATTAAGTACCCCCTTAAAGTTTTGTTTCTGGCCGCCAATCTCCTCTGTCATCACCGGCGGATCAATCAACAGTATCCTCATCTCTGTAATGACCCCTTGAGGGCCGCTGCGATACGGCTGAGCTGCGGAAAAGAAATTTTTTCATACAAAGGTAACTGGATAGCGCGGCTGAATACGTCTTTCATCACCGGGCAATCAGAATAACCCAGGGCCTCGGCGCAGTCATCGGCGATCTCTGACCCTATACCAGCATCTACCCCATACCGGAGAAGCTCCCTGCGCACGCGCGCGGCATCGCAGGGAAGAAGCGCTACGAAAAAGTAATAATTTGCGAAGTCCCCTTCGTTTATCCGCTGCGCTAAGACCTGCGGGGGAAGGACCCTCTTCAACGCCTCTGCCTTCTCTCTTCTTCGTAAAACCCTCTGCTCAAGACAGGCCAGCTTCCTGACGGCAATCGCCGCCTGATAAGGGTTTAAGCCCTGGCTGCGTGAGCAGATACGCTGGCTTTTACGGTAAAAAGAATACATCAATTTGCTGGTTGAAGGAAGGCTTAAAAGATAAAACGCGGGAAAAGAAAACGGCGTAGGAAGAAAAAGGTTTTCACACCAGGCGGCAAAAAGCTTCTTATAGGGAAATGCTCCGGGGGAAAGCGTTGACCTAAGGGTATCGCGGATTTCTGCGGCGATCTCATCTTTGTCCGTTAGTATCATTCCTCCGCCGTAAGCATTGACCGGTTTTATGGTCTCAAAGCTGAAAAAAGAGGCATCTGAAAATGTTCCAACACTCTTCCCATTAATCTTTGAGCCGGCGGCATGCGCACAGTCTTCAAGAAGCGCCAGCGAATTCCTGCGGGCTATTTCCCTGAGCCGCTCCATAGAACAGGGGTTGCCGAAAATGTGGGCTGCCATAATCACCTTTGTGCGCGAACCGATCCTTTTTTCCACTGAAGCAGGGTCGATATTAAAAGAGCGCGGCTCGATGTCCGCGGGCACGGCCTTAAGGCCCAGCCCCTGGATGATTGCAATAAGGTCCTTGAGGGTGTAGGCGGGGATAATCACTTCGTCCTGCGGCTGCAGCTTGAGAGACTGCAAAATAAGGCGCATCCCCAGCCTGCCTGACCCGACGGCGATTGCGTGGCGGCTGCCTGCGTAGCTGGCAAATGCCTGCTCCAGATCAGCTATCAAAGAGGGAGGGGGTCTCCTTGAAAAGAAGGCATTGAGAGCGACAGAAAAGTCATAAGTCGTTATGTGAGACCTGCGGCGAGCAATCATGAGCTCTTCTCCTCCCGAATGTTTTTGATCTCAACGGAGGAGTGCCCGAAGATCTGAAAACGGTTAGTTTTGACCTTAACATCGCAAGGATTGCATTCACCGAAGGAATCACATTTCCTGAATACATCCTTCACGGCAAAAGAATTGTCCAGGATATGGCCGATAGGCGGACGAGAGTTATAAAGGTCAAAGTGGCAGCGGTATATGTTGCCTTCCGGACCGATAATCAGTTCTGAAGTCCGGCAGAGGCAGGTGCCTTTCTTCTTCCCCGCGACTGCCAAAGGGTGCAGATACGTACCGTAGGTCTTGCCCTTGTATTCACCAAGGAACTCTTTGGTCCTGAAATCTATGCCCAGGCCTTTGCATTTCTGCTGGGCGGCAAGCACCTGCTTCTTGAATGTCGGATGGAGTATGCCGAAGATCCCTATGCTAAAGCCTGCCTCCTGCATCTTCAACACCTTGGCGATCAGGGCCTTCAGGTCCATATACGGAGGATGGTAACTGACGCGTATACTCGGGTAAGGAGCCTCCCTGCGCAGCCGCCGGGGATCTACGTGTTTAATGAATGCCTCGACATTAAAACTGAGGTTGGTCAGTATGTCGATACTCAGGTCCTTTTTGATATGATTGATGATCCAGATGAAATCAGGGTGGATGCTCGGTTCCCCTCCCTGAAGGGTCACCGGCATATCCCTGCCGCAGGAAATACGGTTGAGCCCTCTTACCCAGTCGCTTCCAGAAATAATCTTCCGGCGCAAGACATTGCCTCCTCCGAAGTAATTAATGCAGTATTTGCAGCGCAGGTTACAGGCTAGGGTTAAAAAACAGGCGATATAATTATACCGTGCCGGAAGGCGCAGTGTTCTTAAGCTCATAGATTACCCTTTCCTTCACTCTTTCCGGACTGATAAACTCCATGCACTGCCGCGGCTGTGAACAGTAAGGACTCAAACAGGGAATACAGGTGTAGGGGGTCTCCGGGAGTATATATGAACCGAGGCCGTAAAAATATATTTCGTGGGGGGACGTCGGCCCGAAGAGAGCCACAACGCGTTTACCCAATGCCAGGGCTATGTGCAAACCCAGGCTGTCGGAGGTCACCAGGAGCCTGCAGGAATTGATCCAGTCAACATATTCGCTGATGCTGCTTAGACCACGCTGCCAGGAAACGCTGCAGGTATCCTTCAGGAGGGTATCCAGGGCCCGCCAATTCTCCTCATTCCAGGCCTTATTCGTCCATTTGGAGCCAGTTGCCCAGTTAAAACCAACATCGTATCGCACGGGCGTTGTCGGCCGGTAGCCAAGCACATAAGGTTGTCCATCCCAAACCTCCCCCAGCGCATCCGCCAGTATCTTCTGCCAACATTCCCGGCTCTGCCTCCTCTTGTCAGTGTTCAAGGCAAGCTCAGTCAGTCTTCTGGTCGCCTCATCGGCTGCGCCTCCGCCGTGGCCGATCCTAAAACCCAGATACGTGACGCACTCAATCGACTCGGCAAGCAAGCAGATCTCCGGCAACTTTTCCAGATTAATCACAACATCGAACTTCTCCTGCGTAAGCCTTGCAAAACTCCCGGCATCATAGGTAAGCACCCGGCTTATAAAAGGGTTATCCGCCAGGAGGCCGGCTGCCTTCTCGTCGACAAGCCAGGAAACCTCGTCTCCTTTGAAAAAATGCAGGATGACCGTTGTGCGCAATACATCCCCGAGGCTGGCTGTAAAGCTCAGGGCGTTTTCCAGAGTCTCGGTATAGCCGAGCTTGATGATCAATACTTTTTTCATCCCTCTTCGTCTCCGTGCTTAAACCATTCCTGCCTGAGGCTCCTTGCGAGGATGCCTACTGCACCCCAGAAAGAAACTTTTGTCTCGTATATCTTGCTCGGTAAAACGCGCATCTTGACAAGATAGTACGCCAGGGTAAAAAGGTGATTGTAGGGAAGATGAATCAGGAAATTCACGATCAGGTTACGGGTTCGCGGGAACACTGCCGCCACCGGACCGAGAAGCGAAAGGTTCATCTGTATCTTTTTTTCATTTTCGCTGAAGCAGTTCAATACTGATTTATGCTGATACGAAGTATGCATAGCCTGGTAATCGGGCAGATAATACCCCTGTTCGACGACATGCTCGCCGAGCTCGGTGCCGGGATATGGCTGAAAAATGGGACATTCAAGCCAGGTCACGCGGCAGGCAAGGGCAAGATCGAGCGATTCGATCTCATTAGCGGTTGTCGCGCCCGGCAACCCCAGGATACAGTTGCTGAACGTATAGATACCGTACTTTTCGCACAAGAGGTGCGCGGAAACGATCTGCTCATCCGTCATGCCGCGCTTCAAAAGTTCGTTGCGCAACCGGGGGTTACCTGCTTCTATCGACATGCTTATCGAGCGGCATCCCGCCTCTTTAAGCACCTTTACCACATCCTCGGTAACAAGGTCTGCCCTCGTCAGGATAAAAAACGGCAGGCCGACCTCTTTACGGTATTTCCTTGAAAAATCCTCAAGCCAATCATCCACGCGGTAGACAAAAATATCGTCATAGAATTTAACGCAGCTCAGGGGCCATCTGGAGCGGACCAGGCGTATCTGGTCTATGACGTAGTCAACACTGTGCCGGCGAATGATCTTACCCTTGCCCGCATACATTTTATTCCAGGCAGGGTTAAAGCAATAGGTACACCCGTAGGGGCATCCACGGGAAGTCATGAAGCTTTTTAAGGGATAGGCGCCTAACTTGGTTGAGCCGTAGATAAGCTCAAAATCGGGAAAGGGCAACGCATCAAGATCAGGGATGAGATCGCGCAGCGTAAAGTCGTGCCTGTTATTGGGTGTCACGATATTGGGGATGGATTCGAGGGATTTCTTGAGAGACAAATGCTCCAGCAGGTCCACAAATGCCCCCTCTCCTTCGCCCACGCATATCGCATCAAGGCAACCCTCAAAAATGACGTCGGGGTAAAACGTGGGGTGGGGGCCGCCCATCACTGAAAATATACTGGGAAAGTTCTTTTTAATCAGCGTATTCAGCTTAAGATAATGCTTTGATTCTCCGGTCGATGAACTGTAGGCAACCACATCCGGCTGGGTCGAACGAATAAACCCCAGGGGGTCACTCTCTTTTATTTCACACAAATACACCTGGTGCCCAGCTGCCTTGGCCGCGGCACTGACCAGGCAAAGCCCCAAAGGAAGCAGAAAATTCTCGCTTTTAAACAGAAAAACGATTTTCATAACCGGTTGATATTATAACACAGATAACGGTTCCCGCTTACAAATCATACGGTTGCGTACGTAGGGGTTGCTCGCCACAAGCGCGCATGTCCTGGGCAGATCATAACAAGCCAGGCGAACGAGACGTGCCGCAACAGAAGAGTTCATTTTCTCCAGCAGCATCTTCCTGTTGCGCCAGCAGAGGTATTGCCTTAAGCGCGGCTCAAAGCCGGAACTTCCCCCTTCATGGAAACAGACTGCCGCAGGACAATAGAAAGCTTTCCAGCCTCTCTGCTGAGCACGGCAGGCCAGATCCACATCTTCCACGAGAAAGAAAAAACGTTCGTCGAAATAACCGGTATCTTCCCGAATTTCTTCCAGCATCGAGCGCCTTAGAAAAGCTGCTGCCGCACAGGCGCCGATGATACGGCCTGAGGCAGGCACCGGTGCAGAGGCAGGGGATCCTTTGCCTGCATCGTAAAAACGCTTGAGGGGGTTGGAAACAATAATGCCTGCGGAATAAACGCTCCTGCCGTCTCTTTCAAGTATCAAAGGCTGAACGAATCCGGCATCTTTAGGGAGTCCTTCAATAAAATCCAGGCCTGCCTTGATGAAACCGTCTCCCAGCACCGTATCGCAATCCAGGATAAGCACCCACTCCCCCCTGGATACGGCAATCCCCTGGTTGCGGGCAGCGCAGGCGCCCCGGTTGGAATCGTTCTCGATCACAAAGACCTCCGGATAGCGCTCCCTGATCATTGCTGCGGCAGAATCACGCGAGCCGTTATCAATGACGATGATCTGAGCCAACTTCTCCTGCTGGCTTCGCACGGACTCAATGCAGGCAGCGGCCTTGCGCGCACACTTATACGTTACAATTATCACTGAAAGCACGCCACAGTTCCTCCAGTTGTCCGGGCTCAAGCTTTTCGGTCTTGTGAACACAACAACGGTTCCCGTCATAATCATCCCAGCGCTCGGAGACGATCTGCTTGGCGCTCCTCATCAGATTAAAAAACTCTGTACCTGGAAAAGGCACGGCTAAGGAGCATTGCAGGGAATCCGGTTTTACCTCCCGACAGAAAGCCGCTGTCTCCTCAACGCTCTCGATGCTTTCTCCTGGCAAGCCCAGGCAAAAGGTAAGGTGAACCTTGATCCCCAGGTCTTTGCTTACTTTGACCATCCGTCGCGCTTTTTTTAGATTCGCTCCTTTACGGCAGCGTGACAGGACATGCTTATTAGCTGATTCTATACCGTATTTTACCGCATAAAGCCCTGAACTGCGCATCAGGCGCAGCAACCCTTCGTCCATGAGCTCTGCGCGCGCCATAGCCGCCCAGGCAACTTCAATACCCCTCTTTTTGATTTGATTGCATATGCCTATAACATGCTTTCTGTCCGCATTAAATATGTCGTCATCAAAATATACCGCTTTGAACGCATATTTTTTAAGCAGATACTCCATCTCATCGATCACCTTGGCCGGCTGCCTCTTGCGGTGGCGGTGTTCGGCATACATTGTCTGTGGCCACAAACAATAGAGGCAACGGTAGGGGCAGCCTCTGCTTGACCACATCTGTACATTAGGCACCGGCATCCCGGCAAACCCGTCATTATAGCGGTATATCGGGACATCCTGTCTTTCTGGCCACGGCAATATATCGAGATCCTGAATGGTGTTACGCCGGGAATTCCTGCGTATAGTTCCCTCCTCACGAAAAGCCAGCCCTGCGATAGCGCTTAAACTATCCCCTTTTTCTAAGGCGGATGCCAATTCAAGCAGCGTGAATTCGTATTCCCCCTGCAAAACAAAGCTGACAAAGTCGTGCTCCTGAAGGATCTGGGTGGCAAAGACGCTTGCGTGGGGGCCGCAGAAAGCGATGCGCGCCTGAGGAAGCCTGCGGTGGATCTCTACGGCAATTTCCAGATCATTGGCAAAAGAAGGCGTGGAAGTCTCTATAACGATCAAACTGAAAGCCTGGCTACGGATACGCTCATAGAGAGCGTCTCTGTCTATTCCTTCTGCAAGCGCATCCAGGAGCATGGCGCCATGGCCGTTCTCCTTTAATAAGGCTGTGGCGTAGGCGAGAAAGAACGGAAAAGGCAGATACCCCGCCCCTGATATAGGTTCCAGCGTAAAGGGCCAGCGTGAACCGGCACGCACCCCTGTGCGCGCGCCGGCGCTCCAGGGAGCATTCAAAAGAAGTATTTTCTCCTCAGTTCTTGAGTTCAAGGTGCCTCTCAATCCTTTCAAAGAATACCCTGATCTGGAATAAATTCTGGTTGATATCCCTGCAGTCGCAGGAAAGCTGTTCTATCTGCTGGCGCAAGAACCTGATCTCTTCTGCAACCTCCCCCACTCCCCTCGTAGTAAGGGATGACTCACCCAAAAGCGCCTGCAGCTGGTCAGTGAGCTCCCGGCGCAGGGCTATGCGCCATTCCAGGAAAGAAGCGCTTGAATCCCTAGCATCCTGCAATCCTCGATAGAAAAGGGCGCGCATTTCAAATAACATCTGGCCGATATTCGCCGCCATTCGCAGCACAACAGCGCAAATCCCCCCTGCGGCAAGGATGGAAAATGCCACGGCAAGCTGGGCAGGTTTATACGCACCGGCAAAGGCAACAAAACATGCAAAAGCGGCGGCGCAGGCGAGTAAAAGCCATGATCCTGCCACTAGCATTCTTGTGGTCGGCATTGATTTCATGCTCATTGACGAATCCTCCTTTCTAAAAAAGGCAAATCTGTTCAACTGTCTGCGCAGAAAGCATAAGCTTATGTTCGATACCAATAAAACGCTCTGTCAAGTGCCTCAGCCACACCTCCAGGCCCTTCAGGGATTCCTGTAAAAACTCCTTCAACAGATAAGGGTGGCCTTTTTGGAAGAGGTCCTCCCAGCGGCGGTTTGCCAGAGCCACATTCATCACTTTCCGAGCCAGCTGCGCATCCTTGATACCCATAACGGAAAACAAAAGATGGCGGCATACCATCCTGGCAAAATCACTTTCAAACCTCTGCTGTAATGCCTTCCCGGTTACAAGCTGCAGAGCGAAAAAATTATGCAAAAATGCGCATGACCTGGGCATCAGGGTCGAATAATCCCGACGCTTGCGGCAAAAATGATAAAAAAAGTCCAGGTCCAGGAAAGAGAGCCATCCCGAAGAAAGACCCGTGTCCGCTGGAAGGCGATTGGCCTCCGCGATAAAGAAACGTAAATCCCTGAAAGAATGGTGAAAGGCAAGCAGGAAATCGAGATACAAAAGAAGGTGATTGCCTCCTTGGTAATCCTCTCCCAGAAGCCTGTTTGCCAGACCGAAATTGTCCTGTATTTTGTAGAGGAAGCGGCCGGTATCCGAATAGTACTGCTGGTCTTCATAATAGGCGCGGTGCCAGTTCCAATAGGTATTGAACAAGGAAAGGAGGTCATCGCATCTCAGGTGGTCTGCGTAGGCATGCGGTTCGTACACCAAGGTGTATCCGTTGGACTTGAGGCGGCGGCAGATATCCACGTCTTCGTAATTGCTGCCCAGGTTCTCGTTGTACAAGCCGGCTTCCAGAAGCACCTCCCTGCGGAACACGGTATTGGAGCCAAAGAGGAACTCAGGGGCGCACAATTCTTCTCCCCAGTCCTGTTTCATATGCCGGCCTCTCCATATATCGAATACGCTCCAGGCGTAAGATTCCTTCAACCTCCCTCCTGCGCCGGCAACCACAGGGTCTTTCAGCCGCTGGGTGAGCTTTTCAAGCCAGAGGGGATGAAGGATGCAATCGGCATCGGCCGAAGCAACGTATTCTGCGTTCAATTCCTTTAACGCAGTATTGCGCGCAGCGGATAGCCCTTTATTCCGGGGATGCCTGATGATGCGAACCGGATAAAGCGAAGCGACTTTAAAGGTTTCATCAGTTGAGCCGTCATCCACCACCAGTATTTCTTTGGGTTGCAGGCTCTGGCGCAAGGCCGCCTCCAGACAAAAAGGCAGGGTTTCCGCGGCATTAAAACAAGGTATATAGAGGCTTACTTCCATATGCTACCCTAACTCTTCTATAAGCCTTTTCTTGGCATCCTGCAATTCCCGTAGTGCAGAGGCGATACGCGCATTTTCTCCGGCAGAAGCAAGGCGCAACTTCTTCTTTTTACCACCCAGAGAAGCGGCCCTTTGCACTATCTTTTTAAGCGGCCCCCGGTAGGAACGGTAAAAATCAAAGCGTCTCTTATAGTTCCTGAAGAATAGCGTGAGCCAGGATATGAAACCTTTGTGTCTAATGCGGTTTATATGCAGACTCACCCTTGCTTCGAAATCACAGTCTTTGAATTCCCGGTCATAACAACTCATCAGGCACCCCGGACAGCCATTACGCATTATCTCTTCAAGGATGGTCTTACGCCTGGATGAGTTCCAGATATCACGCAGCTTCTTCTCGTTAACATTACCCAGAAGGCATGACGACGTATTCATAACCCAGCAGGGATATACCTGGCCTTGAGAGGTTATAGGACAGGAGGAAAAAAGCGCATTGCAACCTTTTTTGCCGGGGATCTTGCCTGAGACAAGATACTCGGGCATCTGCGCAAGATACTCTTTAGGATTGGTAGCGATCCCATAAGC
>Ga0073932_1002523_pt1 | contig 27906 bp, 25 predicted proteins | sample DewCreD2012metaG_FD_76967 | JGI IMG/M metagenome (GOLD analysis project Ga0073932, IMG submission 76967) | Hot spring sediment bacterial and archeal communities from British Columbia, Canada, to study Microbial Dark Matter (Phase II) - Dewar... ...
CATGAGCCGGTACATCTCGAGGAGGTCGCCCTTCTCGAGCTTGCTGGACGCGGCCGTGCGGGCGCGCGGAGCCGTGCGAGTCGCCATGGCGCAGGATCTGGCAGAGGCGGACAGCGGGAAGCCGGCCAGGGGCCGGCGGGAACGGGGAATAATAGCGTCGCGCCCGGGGGCCGAGGAACGGCGCGCCCGCTAGCGCGCCGCCTCGTGGACCACGCGGCCGCCGGCCACCGTGGCGAGCACCGTGGCGGTCCGGATCTGCTCGGCCTCGACCCGGGTGAGGTCGCGGTCGAGCACCACGAAGTCGGCGACCCGGCCCGTGGCGAGCGTGCCCCGCCGTGCCTCGGCGAAGACGCCCCAGGCGTTGGCCCCGGTGTAGGCGGCGAGCGCCTCCTCGACGGTGATCTTCTGCTCGGGGATCCACCCTTCGGGGTGCCGGTCGTCGAGGGTGCGGCGGCTCACGGCGGCCCAGATCCCCCACAGCGGGTCGATCGGCGCCACGGGCCAGTCGGAGCCGAAGGCGACCCGCGCCTTAGCGTCGAGGAGCGAGCGGAAGACGTAGGAATTCCGGATCCGCACGGGCCCCAGCCGCTTGTGCGCCCAGCGACCGTCGTCGGCGGCGTGGAACGGCTGCATCGAGGCGAGGACGCCGATCGCGGCGAAGCGCGGGACGTCGGCGGGCTGCAGGTGCTGCGCATGCTCGATGCGGAAGCGGCGGTCGCGCGGGCCGTGCGCCCGGGCCACCGAGTCGAAGATCCCGAGCATGACCCGGTTGGCGCGCTCGCCGATCGCGTGGACGATCACCTGCAGGCCGGCCGAGTCGGCGGCGCCGGTCCAGCGGCGGAGCGAGTCCTCGGGGGTCACGAGGAGGCCCGACGTGGCCCGGTCGTCGGCATAGGGCTCGTCGAAGAGCGCGGTGCCGGAGCCGAGCGAGCCGTCCACGTACCCCTTCACGCCGGCGAGGCGGATCCAGTCGTCGCCGGGGCCGGCGGCGGCCACGCTGTCGGCGACCTCGCGCCAGAGGGCGAGCGACGGGTAGAGCGCCACGCGCACCGTCTGCGTCCCCGCGGCGCGCGCGCGGCGGAAGGCGGCGAGCTCGCTCCATGGCGACGACACGCTGGCGACGGCGGTGACGCCGCGCGCGTTCGCGTGCCGCATCGCCCGCGCGAGCGCGGCATCGTCCTGCCCGGCCGAGGCGGGCGGGACGACCCGGTAGACGGGGCCCATCGCCTCGTCCTTCAGCACGCCGGTCGGCTCGCCGGTACGCGGGTCGCGCACGATGGTGCCGCCGGGGATCTCGGCCGAGCCCCGCGTGATCCCGGCGGCCTTCAGCGCGGCGGAGTTCGCGAGCCCCATGTGCCCGTCGAGGCGCTCGACGAAGACCGGGTTGTTCGGCGTGACCGAGTCGATCCACTCGCGGCGCGGGAGCGGGCCGCCGGGCCAGCGCTCGTGGTCCCACTTCCCGCCCAGGATCCACTCGCCCGGCTGCCGCTCGGCGGCGAACGCCTTCAGGCGGCCGACGAACTCCTCGGGCGTCGCCGCGTCGCGCAGGTCCACGCTGGCGAGCTGGTGGCCGGCGTCGAGGAAGTGCACGTGGCCGTCCATGAAGCCCGGCACCACCATCGCGCCCCGGAGCACGCGCGTGGCCTCGCCCACGAGCGGCGCCACGGTGACCGAGTCGCCGACGGCGACGATCGTGTCGCCGCGGCTCGCGACCGCCTGGGCCCAGGGCGCGGCGGGGTCGCCGGTCCAGACCCGGCCGTAGGCGACGAGGTCGGCCGACGGGGCGCGGCTGCAGGCCGCGGCGACGGCGAGGAGCGGAGCGAGCGACGGGAGGCGGCGGCGCATCGGGACGGGCCTGGGCACGGGGTCAGCGGAGCCGGGTGATGCGGCGGAGCGCGTCGAGCTTCTCGAGGGCGGTGCCGCCCGGCGTCGGGGCGGCGGGCGCCACCGAGAACAGGTCGCGAATGTCGAGCAGGATCTCGAGCATGAGCTGGTCGCGCATGTAGGCCCACTCGAGCTCCTGGGTGCGCGCCTCCGCGCCCTGCGCCTTGGCGCGCTCGTACGACTCCCGGTACACGGATTCCAGGTTCTCGAGGATGCGTTCGCGGGGGCGCATGGGTTCGACGTCGGGGGGTCGGGTGGCGGACAGGTCCTGCGCGGGCGGCACGGCCGCAAGTATAGCGGCCGGCGGCGGATTCCCCGACGCCCGTCCCCGCCGCATCCTGCCAGACGGCCCGTCCCGCCCGGGGCCGGCGCGGCAGCCCAAGTCCACTTCCCGCAATTGCTTGCCGGCATGCAGGCGGACGGCATGTCGGTTGCTCCTTGCTCCTCGGACCGCTTCCTGTGGACCGCCATGACCACCCTTCGATCGACTGCCCGCCTCGCGTCCCGGCGCGGCTACACGCTGATCGAGCTCATGATCGTGGTCGCCGTCATGTCGATCCTGACCGCGAGCGCGGTGCCCAAGGTCGGCGAGACGCTGCGGCGCGCGCGCGTGCACCGCGCGGCGAGCGTCGTCGCCGCGGACCTCGAGCGGGCCTTCTCGCTCGCCGCGCGCGGCCGCCGGCCGATCGTGCTCTCGTGCACGTGCGAGAACCTGCAGTACCGCGCCAACGACGCCAGCGGCAACACGCTCCGCTTCGAGCGCAGCCTCGCGAACGGCAACGAGCTCAACGTGGTGACCATGACCTTCCAGCCGGCGTCGGTGACGATCGTGCCCAGCGGCCGGTCGTCGCAGCCGCTGACGGTGACGATCGCGAGCGGCGGCATCTCCCGCCGCGTGACCCTCTCCACGGCCGGCCTGGTCCGGATCACCTCATGACGAGACATCCCGCGCGCCGCGAGGCGGGGTTCTCGCTGGTCGAGGCGCTCGTCGCCGTGACGATCCTCGGGGTCGTCGGCGTCGGGCTCGCCGGCCTGATGACGCGCTCGGCGCGCGGCGCAACGCAGAGTTCCGCGCAGGCCTACCAGACCGCCTTCCTCACGGCCGAGCTGGCGCGCGTGTCGGCGGTGCCCGCGGCGGCGCTCACGGCGGGGACGACCTGCGACACGACGGTCTCGGCGCCGTGGGACTTCCAGCGCTGCACCACGGTCACCAACGTCACCTCGCGGCAGCAGCGGATCCGCGTGGTGATCCGCGCGATCGACGGCGGCACCTTCCTCCGGCCGGACACCGTCGTCATCGAGCGGGCGAGCAACATCGGCGCCCTCGACCTCTCGGGGGGCACGTGACCATGCGGCTCTCGTCGCGCCGCGGCGTGACGCTCGTCGAGTTCCTGTTCGGGATCACCGTCGCGGCGATCCTCGGGATGAGCCTCACGCGCCTCCTGATCGGCCAGACCCGCTTCAACGAGCGGGTCGAGGCGGGCCAGCGGGCGCGCGGGGTGTCGCGCGCGGCGCTCAACGCCATGTACTCCGAGCTGCGCATGGTGGACGCCAACGACGGCGTCACCTTCGCGACCGACTCGGCGGTGCAGATGCGGGTGCCGTACGCGCTGGGGATCGTGTGCAGCGTGGGCGGCGGCCAGGTGATCGGCGCGTTCCTGCCGGTGGACAGCGCGATGTTCGCGGCGCCCGGCTACGCCGGCTTCGCCGTGCGCGACCCGCTGGACGGCCAGTACGTCTACCATGTCGCCAACACGAGCGCGCCGGCGACGAACTCGACCTCGGCCTGCACGGGCTCGCCGGCCAACGTGACGCTCATGGCCGGCGCCCGCGTGCTCCGCGTCACGACGGCCGCGACCGTCGCGGCGACGCTCGGCACCCCGGTGCTGCTCTACCGCAACGTGCGCTACGCCTTCAACACCTCGGCCGCGATCCCTGGCCGTCGCGCGCTCTGGCGGCGGCAGCTCGACGCCACCGGCACCGTGACCGGCTCGGAGGAGCTGGCGGCGCCGTTCGACTCGACGGCGCGCTTCCGGTTCTTCATCCTCAACGGCCGCGTCCCGTCGGACACGCTCCCGACCGCGCTCGCGGACCTCCGCGGGCTCTCGGTGTTCCTGCCGGGCGAGAGCGAGGGGAGCCCGCGGCTGCGCGGGGCGCCGGAGCAGGCGAACCTCTCCTCGTCGGTCTTCTTCCTCAACCGGGCGGACTGATGGCACGCTTTCCCGACCGCGTGAGGCGCGACGAGCGCGGGGCCGCGCTCGTGATGGTGATCCTGCTCGTGCTGCTGCTGACGATCTCGGTGGCCGCGGCCTTCGCGCGCGTGGGCGTCGAGCGGCGCACCAACGCCGACCTCGAGGCCCAGACGAGCGCGCTCATGGTGGCGCAGACGGGCCTCGAGCGGTACCTGGTCCAGACGACCGCGCTCCCCGGGTCGTTCCCGGTCACCACGAGCTTCACGGTGCCGGGCGGGGTCGCCGACGTCACGCTGCACCGCTTCAAGGTGTCGAGCGGGCCGGGCGACCCGACGATCTACACGGTCGTCTCGCGCGGCCGGGCGACGGCGGCGCAGCGCTTCGACGAGCGCACGCCCACCGCCGAGCGCAGCGTGGCGCAGCTCCTCCGCTGGCAGACCGCGTCGCTCGACATCGACGCGGCGTTCACGTCGCTCTCCGGCCTGCACAAGAACGGCGTCTCGGGCACCACGACCGGGGTGGACGCATGCGGCGCGCAGCCCACGATCCCCGGCGTGGCGGTGCCGAACGGCACGTTCACGCAGAGCGGCGGCAGCAGCAACTGGATCGACGGCAACCCGGACAATGCCCCGAACTACATGGGCACCCCGGGCCCCGGCGGCACCGCCCAGGAGCAGGTGGACATCGACTGGGCCGGGATCCGCAACGGGACCGTGCTGCAGCCCGACTTCCTGGTGAACCGCCAGGTCTCGCCCGCCACCGGCGCCTTCCCCACCGGCACGCAGTGGAACAACTGGCCGGTGGTGCGCGTGAACGGCAACATCACCAACGGCGACAACTTCAACGGCCAGGGGATCCTGGTGGTCACCGGCAACGCCAACCTGAGCAACATCACGTGGAACGGCGTGGTGCTCGTGGGCGGGGTCGCGGAGCTGTCGGGCTCGGCGACGCGCGTGCGCGGCGCGATCATCTCGGGCCTGAACGTGCAGCTCGGCCAGACGGTCGGCCAGGCGTCGGTCGGCAACGGCAACTTCCTCGTGGAGTACAACTCCTGCCACATCGCGAGCGCGCTGAACCGCCTGGGCGGGTGGCAGCGGATCCCGAACGCGTGGGCGGACAACTGGGCCACGTACTGAGCTGACCGCCCGCGTCCCCGCCGCGCCCGGCCGGCCTTGCGCCCGCCGGGCGCGGCGCCTTTGCTTCCCGCCCGTCCGCTCCGCCACGAGGCCGCCATGCTGCTGCAGGGGAAGCGCGTGCTCATCTTCGCCGCGCCGTACTACGAGGAACTCGAGCTCTGGTACCCGAAGATCCGGCTCGAGGAGGAGGGCGCCCGGTGCACCGTGGCCGGCGTCGGCGAACCGACCTACACGGGGAAGCGGGGGAGCTACCCCGTGACGGTGGACGCGCACGTGGACGCGCTGCAGGCCGCCGAGTTCGACGGGCTCGTGGTGCCCGGCGGCTACGCGCCCGACATCCTCCGCCGGCACGCGTCGGTGCTGCGGCTCACGCGCGAGATCTTCGAGGCGGGCAAGCCGGTGGCGATGATCTGCCACGCCGGCTGGGTGCCGATCTCGGCGGGGATCGTGCGCGGCCGCCGCGGCACGAGCGTCGGCGCCATCCGCGACGACCTCGTGAACGCGGGGATGCAGTGGGAGGACGCGCCGGTGGTGGTGGACGGCAACCTGATCAGCAGCCGCACCCCCGCCGACCTCGGGCCCTTCTGCCGCGCGCTGATCGCGGCGCTGCGCTGAGCGCCGGCGCCGGTCGCGTCAGCCCTTGCGGGTCCAGCGGTCGGCGTCGCGGCGCTCGACCTTCGCCAGCATCCGCTCCATAGCGTCGTCGAGGTCGATCCCCTCGCGGTTGGCCATGCAGATCAGCACGAACAGGATGTCGGCCATCTCCATGGCGAGGTCGCCCTCGGGCTCGTCGCGCTTCTTCGTCTTCTGGCCGAAGCGGTGGTTCACCTCGCGCGCCAGCTCGCCGACCTCCTCGGCGAGCCGCGCCAGGTTCGTGAGGGGGTGGAAGTAGCCCTCCTCGAACTGCCCGATCCAGGCGTCCACGCGCCCCTGGTAGTCCCGCAGCGGCATCGGCCGGCTCCCTTCCCGCGGCAGGCGCCGCGCTACTCCCAGTCGCGCGGCGCCTGCTCGAGTTCCGCCAGCAGCGCCACGTAGCTCGCGTACCGGTCGGGCGCGATCACGCCCGACTCCACCGCCTCGCGCACGGCGCAGCCCGGCTCGGCGCGGTGGCGGCAGTCGCCGAACCGGCACCCGTCGAGCCGGGCCCGCATCTCGGGGAAGCAGCGCGCCAGTTCGCCGGGCTCGAGCCCCCAGAGCCCCACCTCGCTGAACCCCGGCGTGTCCACGAGGAACGCGCCGCCCGCGAGCGGCACCATCACGGCCCCGACGGTGGTGTGCGTGCCGCGGCGCCCCTTCCCGCTGATGGCGCCGGTGCGCAGGGCGAGCCCGGGCTGCACCGCGTTGAGCAGCGTGGACTTCCCCGCCCCCGACGGGCCGGTCACCACCGAGACGCGACCGGCGAGGCACGCGCGCAACTCCGCGATGCCCTCGCCCGTGCGCGCGCTCGTCCGGTGCACCGCGTAGCCGGCGCCGCGGCAGCGGTCGGCGAGGGCGAGCCCCGGGTCGAGGTCGGTCTTGTTGACCACGACGGCCGCGGGGATCCCGTTCGCCTCGGCCACCACCAGGAGCCGGTCGATGAGCTGCGGCACCGGCGCCGGGTCGCGCGCGGCGGTCACCACGAGCACCTGGTCGATGTTGGCGGCGACGGGCCGGGTGCCGCGCCCCTCGGGCACCCGCCGGCCGAGGAGGTTGCGGCGCGGCTCGACCGCCGTGATCCCGAACAGCGTGCCGCCGGGCTCGGGCGCGAGCCGCACGCGGTCGCCCACGACGACGCGCGGCTGGCCGTCCTGCTTCGCCTTGCCCCGGAGGATCGCCTCGACCGTGCCCTGCGGCGTCGCCACCCGATAGGTCGCCCCCTCCCGCTCGAGGACGGTACCGGTGCACTCCGCCTCGCTCACCACCCCTCCGGCCGCCGCGCGATCGCCTCGTCGAGCTCGGCGCGCACGTCGTACAGCGACCAGGCCGCGAGCCGCGCCTCCGCCTCCTCGGGGGTGCGTCCCCACGCGAGCGTGCCGCTCTCGACGTGCCCGGTGGTGGCGGTCCCGTCCGGCGACCAGCGCACGAAGAGCAGCGAGGCGCCGAAGCGCCCCTGCGCGTCCGGCTCGTCGTCCACCCAGATGGCCACGCTGTACGGCTGGCCATCGGCCCCCGTGAAGGCGGCAGCGCGCTCGTGCGTCGCCATGTAGCCGCCCAGGGTGAAGTCCTTCACCGTCCCGCGACGCCCTCCCTCGCCACGTTGCCCAGGATGAAGACGATGTTGGCCGGCCGCTCGGCCAGCCGGCGCATCAGGTACGGGTACCAGAACGAGCCGAACGGCACGTAGACGCGCACGCGCCACCCGTCGGCCACGAGCCGCTCCTGCAGGTCGCGGCGGACGCCGTAGAGCATCTGGAACTCGAAGCGGTCGGCGGCGATCCCCCGCGCCCGGGCGAAGGCCTTCGCGTGCGCGAGGATCCGCTCGTCGTGCGTGGCGATCCCGGGGTAGGTCCCGTGCGCCATGAGCCGCCCCATCAGCCGCACGAAGGCGCGGTCCACGTCGGCCTTGTCGGGATACGCGACCGCGGGCGGCTCGAGGTACGCGCCCTTGCAGAGGCGCACGCGCACCCCGTGGCGCACGAGCTGCTCGACATCCTCGGCCGAGCGGCGCAGCGCCGACTGGATCACCACGCCGCAGTGCGCCCGGAAGTCGGGTGCGACCTGCCGGGCGTGGAAGTCGAGCGTGCGCTGCGTGTAGGCCGACTGCTCCATGTCGAGCCGCACGAAGCCGCCGTGGCGCGCGGCGCGCTCGACGATCGCGCGCACGTTGCGGGCGCAGAGCGCCTCGTCGATGTCGAAGCCCATCTGGGTGAGCTTCACGGAGACGTTCACCTCGAGCCCCGCGGCGGCGAGGCGGTCCACGGCGTCGAGGTACACGTCGCGCGCCGCCTCCGCCTCCGCCGGCTCGGCGACGGCCTCGCCGAGCAGGTCGAGCGTCGCCGCGAGCCCCCGGGCCCGGAGCGCCGACACCGCGGCCACCCCCTCCGCCACCGTGTCGCCGGCGACGAAGCGGCGCGCGAACCGGCGCGCGAACCCGTTGGTGCGCGCGAACTCCCGCATCCCCTTCGACTCCGAGAGCCAGAGCAGCCCCGTCCGCAGCATCGTCGTCCCGCGCCCCTTCCCGAGGTGAGCCCGCCGGCCGCCGGCAAGCTACGGGCCGGCGGGAGCCGCTACAAGCGCCGCTACCGGCGGTACTCGGCCCAGTTCCGCACCGGCGCCACGCACTCCGGCCACGGCCGTGGCTGGCCGCGCTGGTCGGCCGGCATGATCCGCCGGTCGCGGGGGATCCGCTCCGGGTCCTCCGACGCCAGGTAGGCGAGCATCGCCACGAGGGTGGCGTTCTGCTTCAGGTCGTCGAGCACGACCTTGTCGTACGTGTCGCGGTTGGTGTGCCACGTGTACTGGCCGTACGCCCAGTCGAGCGCGCCGAGGCCGAACGCCGGCGCGCCGGCGCAGATGAACGACGCGTTGTCGCTGCCGCCGCCGCTCGGCGTGCCCGGGACGGCGAGCTGCAGCGAGTCGGTGAGCGCCGTCGGCAGCCGCGCCAGCCAGCGACCGAACGCCTCGCCGGCGTGCACCAGTCCCTCGGTGGAGATCCGCCGCACGCGGCCGGTGCCGTTGTCCTGGTTGAAGAGCGCCTGCAGCCCCGCCACCACCTCGGGATGGGCCGCCATCCACCCGCGCGAGCCGTTGAGCCCCTGCTCCTCGCCGCCCCAGTGGCCCACGACGATCGTGCGCTTCGGCGCGGGGTAGGCGAGGCGCAGCAGCCGCATCGCCTCGAGCATCATGACGGTGCCGGTGCCGTTGTCGGTGGCGCCGCTCGCCCCGTCCCACGAGTCGAAGTGGGCGGAGAGGACCACGTACTCGTCCGGCCGCTCGGTGCCCCGGATCGTGGCGATCACGTTGAAGGCGGGGACCTCGCCGAGCCACTCCGCATCGGCCGCGACGCGGAGGACCGGGCCCTGGTTGCGCTCCGCGAGCCGCCAGACGAGCCCGTAGTCCTCGCAGCTCAGCTCCACCGTCGGCACGAGCTCGGTGCGGCCGCGGAAGATCTTGTTCACCCCCCAGCCACGCGACCAGAGGGTGGTCACCACGCCGACGGCGCCCGCGCGCTCGAGGATCCCCGGGAGGTCGTTGGGCTGCACGCCGGCCGACCAGGGCCGGTTGTTGAACGCGGTGCGCGCCGAGTCGCGCTGCTTCACGAGCCGCTCGAAGGTCTCGCGGCGCGCGTAGCGCTCGAGGTGGTCGTCGGGGCGGCAGGTGGGCTCGGGGAACGAGACGAGCACGAACTTCCCCTTCACCCCCGGGAGCCACCGCCGGAACGCGGCGGAATCGGCGAACTCGGGGAAGACCACGACCCCGCCCTCCACCGGCCGGCCCTTCTTCGTCCCCGCGCTCCACGCGAGCAGCGTCCCCTCGAGCGAGCGGACGCGCGGCTGCAGCAGGTCGATGTGGCTGGTGCCGCGGCGCCACGCGCGCCAGGTGCCGTACTGCTCGAGCGTCGCGGGTACCCCCCACGCGCCGTACGTCTTCACGAGCCAGTCCTGCGCCCCGCGCATCCCCGGCGTGCCGGTGAGCCGCGGCCCGAGCGAGTCGAGCAGGACCTGCGCGAGCGGCGCCACCTGCGAGCTGTCCATGCCGAGGCGCCAGAGGCGCTCGAGCACGGGATCGGCCACGGGGAACCCCTGCGCCCCGAGCGGCGCGGCGAGGGCGGCGGTGACGACGAGGGCGGACACGAGGCGGCGCATGCGGGACTCTCCTCCGCTCAGGGTGACGACGTGCGCACGGCGGCGACGGCGGCCGCGGCGGGCCCGGCCGGGGCGGGCCGCGGCGTCAGGGGTAGTAGCGCCCCTGCCGGCCGGCGAGTTCGACGAGCGCGGGCGCCGGCGCGAAGCGGGCGCCATGCGCGCCGGCGAGCTGCAGCAGCGTGGCGACGACGGCGGCGGCGCCCGTCGCGTCGATGTGGCGCAGGGGCCCCCCGCGGAAGGGCGGGAAGCCGATCCCGAAGATCGCGCCGATGTCGCCGTCCCGCGGGGAGCGCACCACCCCTTCGGCGACCGCGAGCGCGGCCTCGTTGAGCATGGCGTGCACGAGCCGCGCCTCGACCTGCGCGCGCGTCGCGGCGGGGGAGGGCGACACGCCGAGGAGCCGGTACACCGACTGGTCGGGGCCCTGCTTCTTCCCCTGCGCGTACCGGTAGAAGCCGCGCCCGTTCTTGCGGCCGAGCCGACCGTCGGCGACGAGCCGCGCCATCACCCCCGACGGCTCGAGCCGGGCGCCGAACGCGGCGTGCATCACGGCGCCGGCCTTCGCGGCCACGTCGAACCCGACCTCGTCGAGCAGCGTCACCGGCCCCACCGGGAAGCCGAACGCCGTCGCCGCGCGGTCGATGACCTCCATCGGCACGCCCTCCTCGAGGAGGCGCCCTGCCTCGTTGAGGTAGGGGGTCAGGATGCGGTTCACCCAGAACCCCGGGCTGTCGCCCACGACGATCACCGTCTTGCCGAGCTTCCGGCCGAAGCGCACCGCGCTCGCCACGGCATCCGGGTCGGTGCCGGCGTGCGGGATCACCTCGAGCAGCGGCATCTTCTCGACCGGCGAGAAGAAGTGCATCCCGAGGACGCGGCCGGGGCGCGGGGCGCCCTCGGCGATGTCGCGGATGGGGATCGTGGAGGTGTTGCTGGCGAAGATCGCGCGCGGCGGCGCCGCGCCCTGCACCTCGGCGACGACGCGGCGCTTGACGCCCAGGTCCTCGAAGACGGCCTCGATCACGAGGTCGGCGTTCGCGATGCCGTCGAGCCCCGTGGTGCCGGACAGGAGCGCGACCTTCCGCGCATGCTCGAAGCGGGTGAGCCGGCGGCGCTTCAGCCGCTCGTCGAGCGCGCGGCGCGCGGCCGCGATCCCGCGGCCGACCCGCGGGAGTTCCGTGTCGCGCAGGCGCACGTCGGTGTCCGCCTGCAGGGCGGCGACCGTCGCGATCCCGGCCCCCATGAACCCCGCCCCGACCACCGCGAGCCGCTCGACGGCGATCGCGCCCTCGGCGGCGCCCGGCGGCACGCCGTCGTCCTTCTTGAGCGCGGTGGTCGCGAAGAAGATCTGCACCAGCTGCCGCGACACGCTGCCGACCGCGAGCTCGCCGAACCGGCGGCGCTCCTCCGCGAGGCCGGCGCGCATCCCCTGCTCGAGCGAGGTGCGGATGGTGTCGAGCGCGGCGAACGGCGCCGGGTAGTGCCCGCCGGTCTTCGCGCGCAGCTGCTTCCGCGCCTGCGCGTACACGACCCGGCGGCCCGGGCCGAAGCGGTCGAGGAGTAGCCCCCCCAGCCCGGTGCCGCGCGCCGGCCGCGCCGGGGACGCACCGCCGGCGAGGCGCCGTGCCGCGGCGACCGCGGTGTCGCGCACGATGGCCGGATGCACCAGCTCGTCCACCATGCCCAGCCTGGACGCCTTCGCCGCGCGCTCGGACTTGCCGGCGAGGATCATGTCGAGCGCGGCGCGCAGCCCCAGGAGGCGCGGCAGCCGGTTGCACCCGCCGGCCCCGGGAAGGAGGCCGAGCTGCACCTCGGGCAGCCCGAGCTGCGTCTTCGGCGAGTCCGAGGCGACGCGCCAGTGGCAGGCGAGCGCGAGCTCGAGGCCGCCGCCGAGGCACGCGCCGTGGATCCCGGCGACCACCGGCTTCGGGAAGGCGGCGACGCGGTCCATCACCTCCTGCCCGCCGCGGCTCAGCGCCTCCGCCTCCTCGCGCGTCCGGAGCGCGACGAATTCCTCGATGTCGGCCCCGGCGATGAAGGTGTCGGGCTTGGCCGACAGGAGCACCACCCCGCGCACCGCCGGATCGACCTCGAGCGCGGCCAGGTGGTCGAGGAACTCCCGCACCACCGGCGTGCCGATCGTGTTCACCGGCTGGCCGGGCACGTCGAGCAGCAGGACGGCGACGTCGCCGTCGCGCTCCACGCGGAAGGCGCTCACCGGTCGGGGTGCTCCAGCACGACGGCGTGACCCATGCCGCCCTGCGCGCAGATCGAGATGAGCCCGAACTCGACCCCGCGCCGGCGCATCTCGTGCCCGAGCGTCGTCGCGATGCGCGCGCCGGTCGCCGCGAAGGGGTGGCCGATGGCGATCGAGCCGCCGAGCACGTTCGTGCGGTCCCAGTCCACGTCGCCGACGGGGGCGTCGAGCCCCAGCCGCTGCGCCCACGCGGGGGAGCCCCACGCCTGCACGTTCGAGAGCACCTGCGCGGCGAACGCCTCGTGGATCTCGACGAGCCCGATGTCGCGCAGCGCGAGCCCGGCGCGGCGCAGCACCTTCGGCACCGCGAACGCGGGGCCCATGAGCAGCTGCCACCCCGGGTCCACGGCCGCCGACGCGTGCGCGCGGACGCGGGCGAGCGGGGTGCAGCCCATCGCGCGGGCCTTCCGCTCCTCCATCACCAGCACCATCGCCGCGCCGTCGGTGAGGGCGGAGGCGTTGCCGGCGGTCACGGTGCCGTAGCGGCGGTCGAAGGCGGGCTGCAGCGCCGCGAGCGCCTCGAGCGAGGTGTCGGCGCGGATGAGGTTGTCGCTCGTGACGACCTCGCTCCCGTCGGCGCCGCCGAACCAGGGCGCGATCTCGGCCGTGAGGCGGCCGTCGGCGGTGCCGGCGGCGGCGCGCTGGTGGCTCAGCAGGGCGTAGCGGTCCTGCGCCTCGCGGGTGATCCCGTTCTCCTTGGCCATCTTCTCCGCCGACTGCCCCATCGTCTCGCCGGTGGAGGGCTCGGCGATCGCGGGGGCGACGGGGACGAGGTCGCGCGGGCGCAGCCGGGCGAGGAGCCGGAGCCGCGCGCCGAGCGACTTCGCCCTGGCGGCCTCCGCCAGGAGCTGCGAGAAGCGGCGCGTGTGCAGCAGCGCGATGTCGGAGAGCGACTCCACCCCGCCCGCGATCACCACGTCGGCGTGGCCCAGCACGATCTGGTCGGCGGCGTTGGCGAGGGCCTGCGCGCCGGAGGCGCAGGCGCGGTTCAGCGTGTAGGCGGGGACGGTGCGCGGGAACTGCGGGAGCAGGCTCACCTCGCGGGCGACGTTCGGGACCAGCGCCGAGGGCACCACCTGCCCGACGATGACCTCGTCCACCTCGCGCGGCGGGACGCCGCTCCGGTGCAGCAGCTCGGCGGCGGCCGTCCGGGCCAGGGTCACCGCCGGCACGTCGCGGAACAGGGTGCCGCTGCGCGCGAACGGCGTGCGCACGCCGGCCACGATCACCGCCCGGCGTGCCGGGGGACCGTCAGCCATTGCGTCGCCCGCCGGTGGGGAACGAGCTTCCGCGCCACCGGCGCGACGTGTCGCGCAGGGGAGGCTGGCCCGAGGGCGCGAGCCGGGGGAGGGTCCGCATCATCCGCGCTGGCAAGATAGCTGCAGCACGAGGTCGCATCCACGCCGCGGCACGCGCCGCGACCGGCACCGGACCCTGCATCACGGCACGCTACCCATGACCCAGCCCGCCGGCCCCGCGCCCACCGCCGGCCTCGTGCCGCTCTCCGAGCTCCACGGCACCCGCGCCGACCTGCTGGTGATCGGTGGCGGCATCACGGGCACCGGCGTGGCCCGCGACGCCGCGATGCGCGGGCTGTCGGTGGTGCTCGTCGAGGCGCACGACCTGGCGTTCGGCACCAGCTCCCGCTCGAGCCGGCTGATCCATGGCGGGATCCGCTACCTCGAGCACGGGCAGCTCGGCCTCGTCTTCGAGGCGCTGGCGGAGCGGGCGGTGCTGCGGCGCCTCGCGCCGCACCTCGTGCAGCCGCTGCCGTTCCTCTTCCCGGTGTACGAGGGCGACCGCATCCCGCTCTGGAAGCTGCGGCTGGGGATGCTGCTGTACGACCTGCTCGCGCGGGCGCCGCGCGCCATGCGGCACCGGATCCTCGACCGCGCGGCGACGCTCGCCGCCGAGCCGGCGCTGCGCGAGCGCGGGCTGGTGGGGGCGGGGCGCTACTTCGACGCGCAGTGCGACGACGCCCGGCTCACCGTGGCGACCGCGCGTTCGGCGATCCGCCACGGGGCGCGGGTCGCCACGTATGCCGAGGTCACGGGCTTCGTCCTGGAGGGGGGCCGCGTGGCGGGGGTGCGGGTCGCCGACCGCCTCGAGGGCGGCACCGCGACGATTGCCGCCACCGTGGTGCTGGGCGCGGTCGGCCCGTGGACCGACCGGCTGCGCCGGCTCGCCGACCCCTCGGCCGCGCCGCTGCTGCGCACCACGCGGGGCGTGCACGTGGTGGTGCCCCGGCGGCGCGTCGGCCATCACGAGGCGATCGCGCTCACGAGCCCGATCGACGGCCGCGTGATGTTCGTGCTGCCGTGGGGCGAGCAGACCTACATCGGCACCACCGACACCGACTCGGCCGAGGCGCCCGAGGCGGTGTCCGCCACGTCGGACGACATCCTGTACCTGCTGCGCTCCGCCAACGCGCTCTTCCCCGCGGCGCGACTGGGGCCGGAGGACGTGCTCGCGACGTGGGCGGGGCTGCGGCCGCTGGTCGCGGCGCCGGGGACCACGGCGCAGGTGCCGCGCGAGCACGTGATCGTGGAGGAGCCGAACGGGCTCATCGTGATGGCGGGGGGCAAGCTCACGACCTACCGCCGGATGGCCGCCGACCTCGTGGATCGCGCGGTGCGCCGGCTCCCCGCGGCGCGGCGCGCGGGGCTGCGGCGCGCGGCCACCGAGGCGGAGCCGCTCCCCGGGGGCGAGGCGGCGGTGCTCGCCTCGACGCTCGCGCGCGCCGACGCGCTCGGCCTCGCGCCGGCCACGGCCGACCACCTGGCGCGCCACTACGGCACCGAGACCGACGCGGTGCTGAACCTCGTCGAGCGCGAGCCGGCGCTGCGCGCGCCGCTGCACCCGGACCATCCGGCGGTGCGCGCGGAGGTGGTGCACCTCGCCCGGCGCGAACTCGTGCGCCGGCTCGACGACCTCCTCGTGCGGCGGCTGCACCTGTACTACGAGACGCCGGACCGCGGCGCGGCGGCGGCCGCCGCGGCCGCCGCGGGGCTCGCGCCGGAGCTCGGGTGGGACGAGGCCCGCGTGGCGCGCGAGGTGGACGCGTACCTGGCGCTGGCAGCCGCCGAGCCGGCGCTCAGCTGCCGCTGACGCCGTCGCCCGAGCGCGCGGTGGCGACGCCCTGGAGCGCGAGCTCGACCGTGGCGAGGTCCACCGGCTTCAGCAGCAGCCGCTCCGGCGGCACCGGCAACTGCTCGCGTACGGCGAGCGAGATGTCGCCCGAGAGGAACACCACGCGCCCGGTGCACTCGGGCCAGGTCGTCGCGAGGCGCTGGAAGAGCTCGAGCCCGCTCATCACCGGCATCCGCAGGTCCACCAGCAGGGCGTCGGGCACCTCGGTCGCGAGGGCGGCGAGGCCGTCCCGCCCGTTGGCCGCCTCGCGCACCACCGCGCCGCGCCGCGTGAGGAAGCGCACGAGCGGCCGGCGCACCGCGTCCTCGTCGTCGATGACGAGCACGCGGAGCCCCGCGAGCGGCCGGGCGCGGGCGTCGGGGACGGGCGCCGCGGCCGGCCGCTCGGGCCCGGGCACGGGCGCCCCCTCGGCGACCGGCAGCGCCACCACGAAGCGCGCGCCCGGCGCGGCCGGCTCGTGCCACAGGTCGCCGCCCAGGTCGCGCACGATCTTCCGCGAGATGTAGAGGCCGAGCCCGGTGCCCGCCGCCCCCTTGCTGGTCGCGAACGGGCGGAAGAGCCGGTCGCGCATCCCCGGGGCGACGCCCGGGCCCGAGTCGCTCACGCTCACCAGCACCCGGCCCTCGTGGCGGCGCGAGCCGATGACGAGCCGGCGCGGCGGCGGCACCGCCCGCATCGCCTGCACCGCGTTGCTGAGCAGGTTCACGAAGACCTGCTCGAGGCGGCCGGCGTCGCCGGTGGCGGCCGGGAGGCGCCCGTCGAGCTGCCAGTCGAGGGTGATCTCCTCGACCCCGAACTGGTAGGCGACGAGCTCCACGGCGTGCTGCAGCACCGCGTTCACGTCCACCGGCCCGACGTGCGGCTCGCTCGACCGCACGAAGCGCAGCAGCCCCTGCAGCAGCTGGCCGGCGCGGCGCGCCTGCCGCCGGATGAGCTCGAGGTCGGCGCGCAGCTCGCGCGGCAGCGCCTGGTCGCCGAGGTGCTGGTCGGTGAGCGCGCCGATCGCCATGAGGGGGTTGTTCACCTCGTGCGCCACGTCGGCGACGAGCTGGCCCGCGGCGGCGAAGCGCCCCTGCGCCTCGGCGCGCGCGTGCAGCACGCGCGTCATCTCGTTGAACTGCATCGAGAGGCGGCCCATCTCGTCGTCGCGGTGCACGGGGAGCTGGGTCTCGAGCTCGCCCTGCGCCACGCGGGAGAGCGCCGCGTCGAGCTCGCCGAGCGGCACGGCGAGCCGGCGCCAGAGCACCACGAGCGCGGCGGCGAGGAGGACGAGGCCGGCGAGGAGCCCGGCGGTCGCCGCGGCCGCCGCGCGCCGGAGCTCGCGGGCGAGCAGCTCCTCGCGCCGCAGCAGGTCGGTGAGCCCGAGCCGCTCGGTCTGCGCGAGGGTGCGCGAGAACTGGTCCCGGAGCGCCCCGGCCTCGCTGAGCCGCAGGCTCGCCTCGCCGGCGCGGCCGAGGTCCAGGAGCGCCACCACCTCGGCGAGCCGGTTCTCGAAGGCACTCGCCTGGTCGGCCGCGCGGCCGAGGAGCGCCTGCATCGCCGGCGAGACGCGGGCGAGCTCCTGCGGCCGCACCAGCTCGCCGCGCGCGCGCAGCTCGCGCCGCAGCGCGGCGCGGGCCGCGGTGTCGGCCACCTCGCTCTCCGCGACGAGCTGCAGCGCCGCCTGCGACGCCGCGTCGAGCGCCTCCGCGCGGTCGATCAGCGCGCGGTACACGGTGAGCACCGGCTGGGTCTCCGCGCGCATCCGCTGCGCCGCCGGCCCCACCACCAGCGCGAGGTTCCCGGCCACCGCCACCACATAGAGCACCGTCACCACGAGCACGGCGACGATCAGTCGGCGCAGCGGCCGGCGGGCCTGCCGGACCGGCTCGATCGTCGTCATCCGGCCTCGTCGGCTTCGGGCCGCCAGACCGGCACCAGCCGGTCGCGCTCGACGCGGCAGACGACGAGCGCGGGCCGCGCCGCGTCGCCGAACGCCACGGGGCCCGTGAGCCCGGCGAAGGCCGGGCGCGAGCGGCCGAGCGACCCGAGGTAGTCGCGCAGGCGGACGCGGTCGGGGCCCACCGTGGTCACGGCAGTCGCCAGCAGTTGCACCGCGTCGTGCACGAACGCGTCGCGGGCCTCGGGCGGCCGGCCGGCCCGCAGGGCGAACTCCCGCACGAAGGCCTCCTGCGCCGGGTCACCCGGGTCGGGCAGCCACGGGGCGGCGACGAAGAGCTCCGGCGTGGGCCGCGCGAGCGAGTCCACGCCGAGGGCCGCGTGGGTCGCCCCGCCCACCGCGGCCACGAAGCGTGGCGTCGGGTTCACGGCGGCGATGGCGTCGACCGCCCGGCGCAGCTGGCGGGGCGAGGCCGCGAGCAGCACCACGTCCGGCAGTCCGCGCGCGAGCATCGCCTGCGCCAGGAGGCCGAGGTCGCTGCCGGCGTCGAACGGCAGCTCGTCGAGGAGGTCCAGCCGTCGGCGCGCGGCGGCCGCCCGCGCGCCGCTGCGCACGCCGCGCCCGTACTCGTCATTCTCGTAGGCGATCGCCAGCCGCCGCGCCTGCAGGCGCCCCGCCGCGAACTCCACGAGCGCGCGCCCCTCGACGGAGTCGCTCGGCGCCAGCGGGAAGGTCCACGCGCCCGCGTGGGCGATGAGGCGCGAGGCGCCCCCGGGCACGAGCTGGGGGACGTGGCGGGCGTTGTAGACGGCGGCCGAGGCCAGCGACGCACGACGGCCGGCGTGCCCGACGACGGCCACGATCGATGCCTCCGCCGCCAGGTCGCGCGCCATCCGGATCTCGGTCTCGATGTCGGGCGGGCCGGCCACGGGCCGCCGCACCGCGAGGCCGATGGCCGGCCCCAGCGTGGCGCCCGCCGCCTGCCGGCGCAGCACGTCGCGCAGCAACCCGGCGACGCTGTCGTCGGCGACGCCGGCGAGGCCGATCACCGGCCGGGCCGGCCCCGGGGTGCAGGCCGCTGCGGCGACCGTCAGGAGGAGGAGCGCGCCGACGGCGCGCCCCCGGCGGAGGGCGGACATGTGTTCCCGAGACTAGGGAGGGCGCGGGCGCGCGGCAAGCAACGGCCCCGCCGGCGGGCTATCTTGCGGCGCGCCGCCAGCGCCCCGTGCCCCGGGGGCCGGCGTGCTGCCGGTCACCGATGGAGCCTTCCGTGGATCCGAACGTCTTCGAGACTGCCAACGCCGGGTTTGCCCAGGTCCTCTACGAGGAGTTCCTGCGCGACCCGGCCGCCGTGCCCGCCGAGTGGCGCCGCCTCTTCGAGAGCGGCGTCACGGGGATGACCCCGCCGCCGGCCACCGCCCCGGCGGGCAACGGCGCCGCCCATGCCGGCAACGGCGCGGCCGCCGCGGCCCCGCCCGCCCCCGCCGACACGGCCCCCATGCCGGGCGCCGTGCCGCTCAAGGGCCCCGCCCTGCGGCTCGCGCAGAACATGGAGGCGAGCCTCGCCATCCCCACGGCCACCACCTTCCGCGAGCTCGCCGTGGCCCGGCTCGAGGCCGAGCGGAAGCGGCTCAACGCGGCGCTCGCGGCGGCAGGCCGGGGCGAGAAGCTCTCGTTCACGCACCTGGTGGCGTGGGCCGTCGTGCGGGCGGCGCAGGCGCACCCGGTGATGAACCAGGGGTGCCTCACGCGCGACGGCCAGACGTGGAAGCTCGTGCCCGAGGGCACCTCGCTCGGCCTCGCGGTGGACGTGACGCGGAAGGACGGCACGCGCGGGCTCGTCGTGCCGGTGCTGAAGCGCGCCGACACGATGACCTTCGACCGGTTCCTCGCGACGTACGAGGCGCTGGTGCAGAAGGCGCGTGCCAACACCCTCCTCCCCGACGACTTCGCCGGTGCCACCATGACGCTGACGAACCCCGGCGGGCTCGGCACGGTGGCCTCCGTGCCGCGCCTCATGGCGGGCCAGGGGGCGATCCTGGCCATCGGCGCGATCGGCTACCCGGCCGAGTTCGCCACCGTGAGCCCGGCGACGCTCGCCGAACTCGGCATCTCGCGCGTGATGACCATCACGAGCACCTACGACCACCGCGTCATCCAGGGCGCGGAGTCCGGGAGCTTCCTCGCGACGGTGGACCGCCTGCTGCAGGGCGAGGAGGCGTTCTACGACGAGGTGGCGCGCGCGCTCGGCGTGGTGCCCGCGGCCCTCCCCGCGGCGTCGGCGCCCGCGGTCGCGGCCGCCGCACCCGTGACCGCCGACGCCCTGGCGCACGTGGCCGCGGCGATGGCGCTGGTGAAGGCGTTCCGCACGCACGGCCACCTCGCCGCGCACCTCGACCCCCTCGGCACCCCGCCCGTCGGCGACCCGGCGCTCGACCCCGGCCCGCTCGGCCTCACCGACGAGGTGCAGGCGACGATCCCCGCCTCGGTGCTGCGCGTCTCCGTGCCGGGCCGCACGCTGCGGGAGGCGCTGCCGCACCTCCAGCAGACGTACTGCGGCACGCTCGCCTACGAGGTGGAGCACATCGCCAGCCACGAGCAGCGCATGTGGCTGCGGGAGCAGATCGAGTCGGGCGCGCATCGCGTGCCGCTCGACGCCGCGCAGCAGCGCGCCCTCCTCGGCCGGCTCACCGACGTGGAGGTGTTCGAGCAGTTCCTCCACAAGGCGTACCTCGGCCAGAAGCGCTTCTCGATCGAGGGCGTGGACATGCTGGTGCCGATGCTCGACCTCACCCTCGAGCTCGCCGCCGACGCGGGCGCGCGCGAGGTGGTCCTCGGCATGGCGCACCGCGGCCGCCTGAACGTGCTGGTGCACACCCTCGGCCGCCCGGTGGACTCGATCTTCGCCGAGTTCGAGGCGAGCCGCGCCACCGAGTGGACCGACCTGATGCCGGAGGGCGGAACCGGCGACGTGAAGTACCACCACGGCGCGCAGGGCGCCTACGTGGCGCGCGACGGGCGCACGGTCAGCGTCACGCTGAGCCCCAACCCGAGCCACCTCGAGGCGGTGAACCCCGTGGTGGACGGCCGCGCCCGCGCGCGGCAGACGGTGCGCCGCGGCACGCAGGCGCTGCACGACCCGACCCTCTCGGTGCCGGTGCTGGTGCACGGCGACGCCGCCTTCGCGGGCCAGGGGATCGTGGCCGAGACGCTGAACCTCGGGGCGCTGAAGGGCTACGGCACCGGGGGGACGCTGCACCTGATCGCCAACAACCAGGTCGGCTTCACCACCGACGCGGGCGACGCGCGCTCCACCACGCACGCCTCCGACCTCGCCAAGGGCTTCGACATCCCGATCATCCACGTGAACGCCGACGACCCGGAGGCGTGCCTCGCCGCCGTGCGGCTCGGCATGGCGTACCGGCGGAAGTTCCAGTCGGACGTGGTGATCGACCTCGTGGGCTACCGGCGCCACGGCCACAACGAGGCCGACGAGCCGGCGTACACGCAGCCGCTGATGTACGCGCGCATCCGCCAGCATCCCACGGTGCGCCAGCGCTACCTGCAGGGGCTCGTCACGGCCGGGACCATCGCCGCCGAGGAGGCCGAGGCGCTCTGGCAGGCGACCTACCAGCGCCTCCTCGACCTGCAGCAGGGGGTGAAGGGGCGCGGCCCCGGGGAGCGCCCGGCGACGCCCGCGCAGCCGCCGACGCAGGTGCGCTCCGACCACCTCGTCGAGACGCACGTGCCGGCCGAGCTGCTGCGCTCCATCAACCAGCAGCTCAACCAGTGGCCCGAGTCGTTCCGGGTGCACCCCAAGCTGCGCCGGCAGCTCGAGCGGCGGCGCGAGGCGCTCGACCCGCAGGGCCAGCTCGAGTGGGCGCAGGCGGAGGCGCTCGCCATCGGCTCGCTGCTGGTGGAGGGGATCCCGGTGCGGCTCACGGGCCAGGACTCCGAGCGCGGCACCTTCAGCCAGCGCCAGCTCGTGCTGCACGACGTGGAGACCGGCGCGCGCCACTGCCCGATCCAGCAGCTCGCGGGCGCGCAGGCGCCGCTCGAGCTGCACAACAGCCCCCTGTCGGAGCTCGCGACGCTCGGCTTCGAGTACGGCTACAGCGCGGCGGCGCCCGAGGCGCTGGTGCTCTGGGAGGGCCAGTTCGGCGACTTCATCAACGGCGCCCAGATCATCATCGACCAGTTCCTGGCGGCGGGGCTCTCGAAGTGGGGGCTCACCACGCGGCTCACGCTGCTGCTGCCGCACGGCTACGAGGGCCAGGGACCGGAGCACTCGAGCGGGCGCCTCGAGCGGTTCCTGCAGCTCGCCGCCGAGGGGAACATCCGCGTGGCCAACTGCACCACGCCGGCGCAGTACTTCCACCTGCTGCGGCGCCAGGCTCGCCGCAGCCGGCAGCGGCCGCTGATCGTCATGACGCCGAAGAGCCTGCTGCGGCACCCGCTCGCCGTCTCGACGCTCGACGACCTGACGAGCGGCAGCTTCCATCCCGTGCTCGCCGACCCCGCGCTCGCCGGCCGCGAGCACGAGGCGCCCCGCGTGGTGCTCTGCTCCGGGAAGATCTACTACGACCTCGTAGTGGAGGCCGAGAAGCTCGCGGGCCCGCGCCCGGCCCTCGTGCGGCTGGAGCAGCTCTACAGCTGGCCCCTGGAGGAGCTGGGGCCGATCCTCGCGCGCTACACCGGCGCGAGCGAGCTCGTCTGGGCGCAGGAGGAGCCGCGCAACATGGGGGCCTGGACCTACGTGGAGCCGCGCCTGCGCGAGCTGCTGGGCGGCCGCCCGGTGCGTTACGTGGGCCGTCCCGAGCGGGCGAGCCCGGCCGAGGGGTACCCCACCGCGCACGCCGCCGAACAGGCGCGCATCGTGCGCGAGGCGCTCGGCGGCTAGGCGGGACTACTCGGCGAGGGGGCGCTCCGACGCCTGCTTCGCGAGCTGCTTGAGCGGCTCGGAGAGGTGGTCGCCGTAGTGCAGCAGGAAGACGGCGCGCGAGCGCCGCGCGAGCAGGAAGGCGAGCAGCGGCGTGTCGGCCTTCTGGGCGTTGCAGTCGCGGCACGCGAGCACGAGGTTGTCGGCCCGGTCGTAGGCCTCCTTTCCCTTGCGCGGGCGCACGTGGTCGAGCGTGATGGCCTCGGGCGCGGTCTCGGTGCCGCAGTAGGCGCAGATGGAGCCGTGGCGCTCGAGCAGCCACTGGCGATGCGACTGCATGCTGCGCCCGGGCGAGCGACGGAGCCGCGACGCGGGCGCGGCAGTGCCGGATGTCCTTCGCAAACTGATTCGATTGGGGTCGTCCCCAACTCCTTTCCGTGAACGAACCTAGCACACACCGGAAGCCGGGGGCACCCCGGCTCGCCCGGGGGACCCTCGGCGGGCTCCTCCTGCTCGCGGCGATCGCGGCCTGCGCGCGGCCCGCCGACGACGCCAGCGCGCGGGACGAGGTCCGCCAGGTCTTCGACCGCTACGTCGAGGCCTCGAACGGCGGCGACGCCGACGCCCTGGCGGCGCTCTACGCCGAGGACGCCCTGCTCCTCCCGCCCGACCAGGAGCTGGTCGAGGGGCGGGAGGCGATCCGGGAGTTCTGGGAGGACGGCACCGAGCCGGGGCTCAGCGCCTCGGTGGAGCGGATCGAGGTCCGGGGCGACCTTGCCTACCTCGTGGGCCGCTACGCCCTGCCGCCCACCGACACCGATGCCGCCGACGTGGGGAAGCTCGTGCTCTGCCTGCGTCGCGACCCCGCCGAGCGCGCCTGGCGCATCACCTGCGACATCTGGAACGGCAGCCTGACCGAGCCGATGGAGGACGTGGCGCCGCGCGGGGAGCGGCGGTCCATGAGCTGAAGGCGCTCCCCGGCGGCGCGTCGGGACTCCGGGACGTCACCCGCCGCGCGACGAGGCACGCGCCACCAGGAACTCGCGCAATCCCAGCGCGATGAGCAGCATCCCGAGCGCCTGCAGCAGCAGCGCCGCGGCGTCGGCCAGCGGCACGAAGCGCGCGAGCGCGAAGACCAGCAGCATGGTGCCGGCAACGTCCAGCGCCTGGGCGCGCTCCGTGGCGGACCACGAGCCGGCGCGCGCCCGACGAACGGACAGGATGGCAAGCCACGCCGCCCCGACCGCGAGCAGGCCGACCGCGAGCACGTGCATCATCGGCGGAGGCCCCTCAGGCCGGGCACATCAGGCCTCATCCCCCCGGCTTCCGCACCATGAACCACACCGCCGCGAAGAGCAGCGCCGTCGAGAACCAGCCGATCGCGCTCCAGCGGAGGAAGTGGCGGCGGAAGGTGCGGTCGTCGGTGCCGTCGTGCCGCTCCATGCGCACCTGGTCGGGGAGGAGGAAGACGAGCCAGAGCAGCGTGCTCGCCGCGAGGAGCACGATCCCCGTCCAGAGCCACGGCGTGCCGCGCCAGTCGAGCTGGCCCGCCTTCACCATCAGGATCCCCGTGATGGTGAGCAGCGCCCCGCCCCCGAACGTGAAGATCAGGTCGCTCCAGAGGATGCCCATCGCGATCGGCCGATAGGCCACGTCGCGGCCGCGCCGACGGTACAGGAACGCGGCCCAGAAGCCGGTGACCGTCACGTTGCCCACGAGGAGCAGCGCGCCGATCACGTGCAGCGCCTTCAGCGAGAGGTAGTCACCCATTGCGCGCCTCGAACGGTCCCTCGAGGAGGCCGAGCGCGTGGCGGACGCGGTCGAGCCGCTTGTTGATCGAGAGCCGGCCCGGCACCAGCGCCGCGTAGGCCCCCAGCGACTCGGTGGCGAGGTCGGCATCGAGCGCGGCGACGGCCGCCGTCAGCCGGTCGCCGATGACCCCGGTCAGCGCGCGGCGGTCGAGGTCGCCCGCCTCCTCGAGCAGCCACGGCTCGGCGATCCGCGCGAAGGCCTCGGGGAGCTGCTCGCCGCGGTAGGCGTAGCGGAAGGCCACGGCGCAGAGCCGCACCGGCCGCCCGGCGCGCAGGGCCAGGTGGGCGGCGCCGCGCTCGAGGCCCTCGAGCGGCGCCGTCGCGGGCCGCCGCGCCCCCTGGGGGAAGATCATCAGCGCGCCCCCCTCGAGCAGCGCGGGGATCGCGGCCTCGAGGTCACGCACCGCCGCCGTCATCGCGCGCCGGTCGAGCGGCAGCGCGCCGATCCGGTAGAAGAAGCGGTAGCGGTCGAGGTTCACCCGCTCCATCAGGATGTGGAAGCGAAGCCCCGCGCGCCGCATCACCATGTAGGCGAGGAAGCCGTCCCACCAGTTCGTGTGGTTGGCGACGAAGAGCGTCGGGACGGTGCGGTCCCACCCGGCCAGGTCGGTGGCGCTCGCCCACCAGCTGCCGGCGAAGTGCCGCCGGAACTGCCGCGTGAGGTACCAGTCGAAGAAGCGGAGCGCGCCGGGCTGCGGGGGCGTGTAGGCGGCGCGCGCCGGCGCGCCGCCGGTCACGCGCTGCGCGCGGAGGGGTGGAGCGTGGGCCACGCGCGCTCCGCGAGGCACGCCCGCCCGAGGATGAGCAGCTTGCGCGGCGTCGAGACGTAGGCCCGGGCGCGGAAGACGTCGTAGTCCATCCGCTCGATCGCGTCGAGGATCCCGGCGTACGTCTGCTGCAGTAGCCGCACGCAGAGCCGACTGCCGTCGGTCGGGAAGAGCGGCACGACGCGGCTCCCGCTGTCGAAGTAGCGGCGCGCGCGGGTCACCTGGTACTGCATGAAGCGCCGCAGCGCCGGCGTCATCTGCCGCGCCTCGAGATCGGCGCGCGAGAGCCCCCAGCGCGCCAGCTCCTCGGCGGGGAGGTACACCCGGCCGCGGTCGAGGTCCTCAGCCACGTCGCGCAGCACGTTGGTGAGCTGCATCGCGATCCCGAGCCGCACCCCGGACTCGCGGAAGCTGTCGGGCGCGGCGCCCAGGATCGGGCCGAGCATGAGTCCCACGCCGCCGGCGACGAGGAAGCAGTAGCGGTGCAGCGTGCCGAAGTCCTGGATCTCGACCGGCTCGAGGTCCATCGCCACGCCCTCGAGCAGGTCGAGCAGCGGGGCGAGCGGGATCGGGTAGCGCCGCAGCGTGTCGGCGAGGGCGAGCCAGCGCTCGCCGCGCGCGGGGGCGCCGCCGTGGATCGCGCGCACCTCCTCGGCCAGCTCGGCCAGCTCCGCGCGCACCTCGGCCACCGGCCGGTCGCCGCGCGCGTCCACCAGGTTGTCGGCGTGGCGGCAGTAGTCGTAGAGCGCGAAGATCGCGGACTTCTTCTCGCGCGGGAGCCACCGGCTGGCGAAGTAGAAGCTCTTCGCCCACTCGGCGGTCACGCGCTCGGCGCGTGCGTAGGCCCGGTCGAGCCCAGCGCTCACCGGCGCACTCCCTGCTCCTCGCGGATCCGGTCCACCACGCACTCCGCCGAGATGAGCGCCATCGGCACGCCGCAGCCCGGGTGCGTGCTCTGGCCGACGAAGTAGAGGTTCCCGATCGAGCGGTGCCGGTTGTGCGGCCGGAAGTAGCCGATCTGCATGAAGTTGTGCGACAGCCCGAACGCCTCGCCGCGCAGGTTGCCGTAGCGCTGCGTGAAGGTGTCCGGGGTCACCAGCTTCCGCGTCACGATCGACTCGCGGAGTCCCGACATGCCGAGCTGCCGCTCCATCCGCTCCAGCGTCTGCGCCTCCACGCGCGGCCCCTCGACCGACCAGTCGATCCACCTCGACCGGTCGGCCGGCTGGCTGGGCGCGAGCACGAGCACGAAGAGGTTCTCGCACCCCGGCGGCGCCTGGCTCGGGTCGGTGCGCGTGGTCGCCACCACGTAGAACGGCGGGTCGTCCGGCATCCGGTGCCGCACGAACATGTCCTCGCACGCCGCCTTCATGTCGTTGCCGACCACGAAGTTGTGGTGCTGGAGGTGCGGGAACTCGCGGTTCGTGCCAAGGTAGAGCAGCACCACCGAGCACGAGAAGCGCTTCCGCTCGATGCCGGGATACGGCTCGCCGAGGAGCTTGTCGTAGGCGTACGGCAGGTCGGCGTTCGTGACCACGATGTCGCCGGTCACCCGCTCGCCGCCCCGCAGCACGCAGCCGGTGACCCGCGCGCCGGCGCGCTCGAAGCGCTCGACCTCGGCGCCGTAGCGGATGGTGACGCCCAGCTCGCTGCAGACCTTCTCGAGCGCGAGTGCCAGCTGGTGCATCCCGCCCATCGGGTAGTGGATCCCGCCCGCGATCTCGACGTACGGGAGCAGCGAGTAGATCGCGAGCGACTCGTAGGGCGAGAGGCCGAGGTAGAGCGTCTGGAACGAGAGCGACTGCTGCAGCCGCTCGTCCTTGAAGTAGCGGCGCACGAGCTTCTGCAGGTCGCCGAGCGCGCCGCCGGTCAGCAGGCCCCGGATCCCGCCGGCGAGCATCGCCTGCGGCTTGTGCATGTTGCGGCTGATGAACCTCAGCCCCTCGTCGTACATCCGGCCGGTGACCGCCAGGTACTCCATCAGGCGCGGCGTGCAGCCGGGCTCCATCTGCTCGCAGTGCGCCGCGAGCCGGTTGAGGACGCTGGTGCGGTCGTGCCAGGTGCCGTCGGGGAAGTGGATCCGGTAGCACGGGTCCACCTGCACGAGGTCGAGGTAGTCCTCGAGGCGCCGGCCGAGGTGGCGGAAGAGGGCGTGCCAGTACTCGGTCATCATGACGAGCGACGGGCCGGTGTCGAAGGTGAACCCCTCGGACACCCAGCGCCCGCCGCGGCCGCCGGGCACGTCGTGCCGCTCGAGGATCTCGACTTCCCAGCCGTCGTGGGCCAGCCGGGCCGCGGCGGCCAGCCCGCCGAAGCCGCTGCCCACCACGACGGCGCGGCGCCGCGCCTCGCGGGGAAGCGACGGGGCCGGCACGGTGCCGGCACGGGTCGGGGAGACCGCGGGCACCGCCGGCGCCGCGGAACGGAACGGAGGACGCATCATGACCGGTATCCTGACGAGTGTCCCGGCGCCGGGTGGCGGGCGCGCCCGGGCGCGACGCCGGAAACCTAAAGGGTAAACCCGCCCACGCCGATGCGGTAACCGCGCTCGCGCAGCTGGTCGGCGACCGCCTCGGCGCCGCCGCCGCCGATGACCGGGACGGTGCGGGGCGGCAGGCGGGCCGGCAGGTCGAGCAGCTGGGGCAGCAGCTCCCGGGTGCGGCCGGGGTCGCTGGAGGAGAGGGCCACCGCGGCCGGCCGCCGGGTCCACGCCGCCTCGACGACGTCGTCGATCGGCAGGTCGGCGCCGAGGTAGTGCACCTGCCAGCCGGCCTCCTGCGCCTCGGCGAGGGCGCAGAGGAAGCCCCACTCGTGCCGCTCGCCGGGGAGGCAGGCGGCGACCGCCACCGGGCCGCCCGTGCGCGAGACGCGCAATCCGCCCTTCATGGCGTGCAGCACCACCTCGCTGGCCAGGTGCTCGGCGGCGATCGGCAGCTTGCCGAGCACCCACAGGTCGCCGACCTGCTGGGCGAGCGGCATCACCACGTCGTGCGCGAACCCCTTCAGGCCGCGCAGGGAGAGCTGCTGCGCGACGAGCGCCTCGAGGCGGTCGCGGTCGAAGCTCTTCACGGCGTCGAGCAGGGCACCCATCGGCGACCCGTCGAGCTGGCGACTCTCGGCGCGGGCCAGCACCTCGTCACGCGGGAGCTTCGCGAGGTCGCCGATCC
>Ga0073932_1002530_pt1 | contig 27841 bp, 21 predicted proteins | sample DewCreD2012metaG_FD_76967 | JGI IMG/M metagenome (GOLD analysis project Ga0073932, IMG submission 76967) | Hot spring sediment bacterial and archeal communities from British Columbia, Canada, to study Microbial Dark Matter (Phase II) - Dewar... ...
ATCCGGCGCGCGGCTCCGTGCGGACGGAAACGCCGCGGGCGGCGGAGGCGCCGCGCAGCGAGTCCCCGCGGTGGTCGACAGGTGGAGGCCGCAACGAAGAGAGCGGCGGAATCCGGGTGTCGCCATCGCGTGGGGAGGCGCCGCGATCTGAATCGCCGCGGTGGTCGACGGGAGGAGAGCGGGGAGGGACGGAATCCCCGCGGTATGAGGCGCCGAGGGCGGAGAGCCCGAGGTATGAAGCGCCACGGTCTGAGTCGCCGCGGTGGTCGACGGGAGGAGGGCGGAGCGACGACGGCGGCGTGCGGGTGTCGCCGGCGCCGCGCGGGGAGTCGCCGCGAGTGGACTCGCCGAGGATGGAGACGCCGCGGATGGAGCGGCAGGCAGAGCCGCCGCGGGGCGGGGAAGGGAGGACTTCTCCGAGAGGCGAGCGGGGCAACTCGTTTGCGCCAATGAGCCGGGGCGGTTGGTCGACCGGAGGCGGCTTCTCCGGCGGGGAGAGCGGTGTTTCGATGTCGCCGCGGGTGTCCGGGGCGGAGCCGGCGGGCGGCTCGTGGCGGGATTCAGGCGGGAGATCATCGTGGAGCACAGGTGGAGCCGTGGTGGATGTTTCGCCGAGAAGTTCCAGATCGGGGGAGTTTTCCGGCTGGACGGGGCGGGGATCCGGGAACGATTCCTGGCGGAGTTCTGGAGGAGGCAGGTCATCGTGGAGCACGGGCGGGGGCGTGGTGGATGTCTCGCCGCGGTCTGAGCCCCGGAGCGAGCCGCGTTCGGCGGGGGGCTGGACGACGGGAGGCGGAGGCAGGACGGGCTGGGCGGGGGATGGCTTTGGCGGCGGGATTCGGGGAGGATCGTCGATCGGTGCGCCCTCGTATGGGGGCTATTCCGGGGGTGTGCGGAGCGCGCCGAGTTACGGAGGGGGCGGCATCGGATCGGCGCCCAGCTTTGGCGGAGGCGGGATTCGCGGGGGCGGCGGGATGGGAGCGCCGGCGGGCATTGGAGGCGGCGGCGGGATTCGGGGCGGTGGCGGCGGTTTCAGCGGGGGTGGCGGGATGCGCAGTGCGCCGTCTGGCGGAGGCGGAGGAGGGGGCGGGATGCGCGGGGGCAGGGGACGGTGAGCTGATCCTCTGAGGCGGATGCGGTTTTCTTGAGGTCCTGCGCGCCCCTCGGACGGCATGGGACAGGCCAGCCTTGCCGCCGGGGGCGCCGCGGGGCGCTCGCGGGGACGAGAGATATTGAAGCGAGGTAGAAAGAGCAGATCCGTTGCAAAGCCAGTCGCGTTGATCCTGGACCTTGCGTTGCTATCGGTCGGCGCCGGCAGTCTCACTATCCGCGCAAGCGGACAAACCTCCAGCACTGACGGCCGAACTCCCTGGCAGGATCAGGCAGCAGGAGCGCTGATCACTGACCTGCGGCCACTTGCGCATGAATTGGCGTCGCGGTTTCCGGAGAACGCGAATGAATTGCGAAAGTGAGCTTAGCGGGAGATCAGCGGACACTTGGGTAGTGCGGCTGCGGCGCCCGAGGCGGCGTTCCGGTGGCAGAGTCAGGCGTTATTGGGACTCAGATCACCAGGAAAGGAACTCACCGCCTCCATGAGCACCAGAGAAAAGCTGATCAAGCCCCTGCTCGGGCTTCGGGCGCTGGCCCAGGAACTCGACAACGACAGCCTGGCCTGCAGGCATGTCTGAATCAGCAGGTGCCACTTTTACCAGATCAAGGAGGCCTGCGAGAAGTACGGGGCCGAGGGCCTGGCGCCGCAGCCGCGGCGTCGCCCCCGGATGCCCAACCAGATGCCCCCGGAACTCGAACAGCGCATCCTCGAGATGACCGAGCCATTCCCCGCCCATAGCCGTGTTCCCATCAGCGGCCAGCTCCGCCGGATCGGCGTCGGCGTCTCGCCTTCGGCCGTGCGCGCGGTCTGGCAGTGCCACAGACTCACCCTGCGCATCCAACGGCTGCTCTGCCTGGAGCAGAAGACCGCCGGGCGCGGCGGCGTGCGCATGGAACGCCAGATCCGGCTCCTCCAGCTCCACTGATGAGCGCACGCCGATCCCGATAAGCACGTCGAATCGACGTTCCCAGGCGAATTGCAACGCCAGAGCACCCACTTCGCCAGCACGATCCCGGGCGTCGGCAAGCTCTCCACGCAGAGCGTCGTCGATGCCTGCTGCTCGCTGCACTTCGCCACACTGGCTCCTTCGAAGGCACCCAGGACTGCTGTAGACACGCTCTACAGCCGCGTGCTGCTTTCTACGAAGTGAATGGCGCCGAGGTCGAGCGCGTCCTCACCGACAACGGGCGCGAGGATTGCGGCCGGCCGCTCCAACACTTCTACGAGCTCTTTCTCGCCCTGAACCAGATCGAACACCGCCGCACCGAAGTCCGCTCGCCGGAGACCAACGGCTTCTGAGAACGCTTCCACCGCACCGTCAAGGAAGAGTTCTTCGCCATGGCTTTCCGCAGGACCTTCTCCGAAATCCTCGATCAGCTCCAGGCAGCTCTGGACCACTACCTCAACTTCCACAACCGCGAGCGCGCCCGCCAGGGCTACCGCACGAAGGAGAGGCCCCGCCAGCGGCCCCTCTCAGATGGCTTGGCTTTGCGGCCTCATCGGGAGGCCGCGTGATGGAAAATCAGACCACAGGAACGCCGTCTTCTGTCCGGCAATCACCCACTAAGTACAACTGATTCCAGGCGATCCCGCAGGGTGAATATCCATCCGCTTCAAAGCCGCAATGTTGTTTGCGTTGTTCTGAGTTGCATCGGCCGAACGAGGCCGAATCCCTGCGCCGCCGCCGGGTGGACGAACTCGCCTGCATGGTGGCGGCGCGCGCCTTGCTGCATGTGGAGGGGACGGTTTTCTGCCCGATCGCTGGGCGCCTGATGGAGAGGAGGCGGTGCGGAGAAAGCTGGTAAGTTGGAGTGATGAGAGCGGAGGAGGTGCGCCGGAGGCTGGGCGAGGTGCTCGAGTCGCCGCAGTTTGTCCGGTCGCCGAAGATGGCGCGGCTGCTGACGTATCTGGTGGAGCAGAAGCTGGCGGGGCGCGGGGAGGGATGCAAGGAGATCGTGATCGCCGCCGAGGTGTACGGCAGGGGGCAGGATTACGATCCGAGCGTGGATTCGCTGGTCCGGGTGGAGATCAGCCGGCTGCGGGGGAAGCTGAGAGCGCACTACGCAACGGCGGGGAGCGCGGCGGGCGTGGTGTTCGAGATTCCGGCAGGCAGTTATGAGCCTCAGTGGCGGGCGATGCCTGAGGCGGTTGAGGGCAGGCGGAGCCGCGCCTGGTGGGTTTGGGTGGCGGGGTTGGCGGCGATTGTGGGGTTGTCCTGGTTCGGGGCGCTTTCGTGGCGGCACAGCCGCGTGGTGGAACTCTGCCAGCGGGCGGCTGTGCTGGCGCCGGAGGACAAGGATCTGCTTCTGAGAACGGCGTCCGAGATGCGCGCCGCGCCGCTGGACCGGCTGATGGGAGCGGCGGCGCTATACCAGGAAGCCTTGCGGCTGGATCCGGAGTCGCAGCAGGCATGGTCCGGGCTGGCTCGAACTTACTGGCAGGCGGGCGACTACGACGCGGGCATGTACGACCGTGCGGAGGAGGCGGCCCGGCGGCTGTCGCAGTTGAACGAGCAGCTGTCGGAGCCGCATTTCTATCTCGGCCACATTGCGATGTTCCACCGGAAGGACCTGGAGACGGCATGGAGGGAGATGCGGCGGGCGCAGGAACTGAATCCGAGGAATGAATCCGTGTACCGCTACCTGGCGGATTTGTGCCTGTTGCGGGGCAGGGCGGAGGAGGCGTTGCCGCTGCTGGAGGCGGGGCAGCGGTATCTGCCGGAGTCGGCGGTGGTGAGGCTGGCGCGGCTGGCCATGCTGTCGAACCTGAAACGGTGGGAGGAGATGCGGCGGGAGTCGGCGGCGTTGTTGCGCCGTCAGCCGGATCTGGCGGCCGCGCACCGTTTTTTCGCCGAATCGTTGCTGGAATCGGGGCTTGCGGCAGAGGCTGAAGCGGCCTTCGCGAAGTGCCTGGATGCGCTGGCGTCGAGCAAGCAATGTCTGCTGGGGCTGGGGCGCGCCAGGGCGAGGCAGGGGAAGCGCGCAGCCGTGGCCGAGGTGATCGAGAGGTTGAGACGGCTGCCGATGCATGCGGCCAGCGTCACGGTGTTATACGCCGAAATGGGCGAGAACGAGCAGGCCATTCAGTGGCTGGAGCGGGCATTCGACGAGAGGGATGACGCGTTGCCGTATGTCCTGGCAGGAGACGGTCTGCGGGCATTGGCCGGGGATGCGCGTTATCGTGCGCTGATCGAAAAGGCAAAGGCGGAGCCGAGGTAGTCAGGAGCCGCCGACGGCGGACGGGCATCATCTCCAAGCGACTGATTCCGCGACGTTAGGCCTGTTATCTAACGAAGTCTGCCTTTTGCGCAACAGGGATCGCGGCTAGTCTGATCCCATGTCAAATCACAACTGGAGAGGCTGGGCTGCTGCGGCGGTCCTATTCATGCTGGGTTGCGTGCGGGTCGAGGCGGGCGTCATTGCCTGGGCAGGAGCGGAGGACAGATTCAACAATCTGAGCGCGGGAATCTCGACCACGGAGAATCCGAGCCTGGCTAGTGCGAGCCGCGTCGCCGCTGTTGCCGGAGGAGATCCATGGGGCCAGGACGCGTGGATGTTTGTGCCCTATTCGCCTTACACAGCCTACTACGGCAGCGTGCCTCCCGTTCCCATGGCCCGGGCGACGGCAGACGGAGTGGCGGGGGTTCTGCGCCTGCGGCTTCGGGGCGACAGCTACGCAGGCATCGGCAGTCCCGCATACGGCGGAGCGAGTCTGACAGACACCCTCCGCTTCTTGCCCGGTTCGGCGGGGCAGCCTTTGGTGCCATTCCTGCTTGAAGTCGATCTCGATTACGAATCGTATGTGGACGAGGCGCTCTCGCGTTTGCGGCTGATGGTCATCATCGAACGACCCGACGATCCGGACCGTCTGAATCCAGTGGGTGGGGCAGGGTACATGATGAGGCACGCCTACAATGCCGATGAAGATGTGACAGAACTCATCGAATTCGCCTGCGGCGGACCCTGCCCGCCGGAGAGTGTGCCGAATCTGCTGCAAAGACGCATCGTTCTGAGCCAGATTCTCTACGCGCCCGCGGGAGTGGACCTGCCGTTGACCGTCGAAATGACCGGCAGCGTGATGGGGATGGCGGTTCTCAACGCGGAAAGCAGCGCCTGGCTGCGGATCGTGGCGCTCGAGGGAGCGAGCTATGAGTCGCTGAACGGATATTCCTACAACGGCAGGCCCGAGGGGCCGTCTGGGGAAGAGGCGCCGGAACCGGGCACGGCGGGATTGGCCGCGGCCGGCGCGGTCCTGCTGGCGGTGCTGCGCAGACGGTCCCGTGCCAGGGGCGCCTGCGAGCGATAGGCTGGCGGGGTGCTGCGGTTTTCGTTCAGCAGGGCGCTGCGCGCGGAGGAGAGGATCGGGAGGAAGGATCCCGGCGCCAGCGCCCTGAGGGGCGAGGAATCCACCGGGAGCTTGCGGAGTTTCACGCAGGGAGCGCGGAGTCGCGGCCGCCAGCGGGCCTTCATTCAACGCAAGCAACTGCGCGTGGCGGGACGTGCGGAGTCTGGGCTGGCGGAAGAGCGTGTGAAACCGGTCCGTGGCAAAGAAGGGAAGGGAATTTCGCTCCCTTCTGGCGGCCGCCGCGTCCAATGCCGTATGAAGGCGGCTGTGTTGTGCATCCTGCCCTGGCTGGCACTGGCCCAGCGGGGGCACAATCCCTGCGCGGCGGCGACATGGACCGCGGATCTGGCGCAGAAGGCGGGTGAAAGGGCAACCCTGCGCATGGAAGGGACGGTCTTTCTTCCCGATGGCAAGACACCGGCGGCCGGAATCATCATGTATGTGTATCAGACCGGGCTGGACGGCAAGTACGGCAGCGACGGGCGTGGCGGGCCGCGCCTGCGGGCGTGGATCCGGACAGACTCGATGGGGCGATACCGGTATCACACGATCATGCCGGCGCCATACCCGGACGGGTCGACGCCAGCGCACATCCATGTGCATTTCTGGGGGCCGAAGGCGCCGCAGCAGTATTTTGATGTGTACTTTGAGCACGATCCACAGGTGGGGGAGCCGCTGCGAGCGGCGGCGAAGCGGGCCGGCCAATTTGCGAGCGTGGTGCGGCTTACGCCGGGAGAATCAGCGATGACAGGCAGGCAGGACTTCCGACTGAAGGCGAAGGCGGACCGGTTCGAGGCCAGCATCCGGCATGGGGTGGACGCGTGCCGGTAGCTGGCGGAACGCCGCCGAACGCAAGGCCTGCGCTGTGGAGTTCGCCACGCGGGGACGACAAGGAAGCTGCCTCCAGATTTCGTTCCCAACACAGAGAGGCGCGGCAGCTCAGACGCTCCCTGATCCGATCCGGCGCCAAGCCTCGCCGAACTTCTTCTGGCCGCAGGCGGCGGGCAGCAGCCAGTATGAGATGCGCCCGTCTTTTTCGCCGCGATGGGTGAGCGTACGAACGTCGGCTGGTTTGAGGATGAAAGAAACGGGAGCGGGAGTATTGCAGAACCCTGGACGCCGACCTTCCGGGCAAACGTCGGCCGCAATGATCCAGGAGTGGCCCAGGATCTTGTCCAGCGTGGCGCCGAGGGGGCAGGGTTGAGCCCGGTGAGCGTCTTCGCCCGCGTACCAATGAGGCGGGATGCTTCCCGGTTGTCGGCGACGAGGTCCACGTGCGGACATTGCCTGCCGTGAGGATGGCTGTCCATCCCGGCATGGGGCACCGATCGAGGCAGTGATTGAGGTCGACGGTTCCGGTCTACTGAAACTTGAGCAAGTTGTCCCCGCTCGAAACGCAGGAGCGCATGTCCCGCCTGTGTCCTTCCTTCTCGATAACATCACTCTGGGCTCGCAAACGCCGGGCGAGATCCCTGAACCGGGTCCCATGGGGCTGCTGGCCTTGGGCCTGATGGCGGTGTGGCTGCGGCGGCGTGCGGTCCAGCGCTCAGGCGCCAAGGGTCGACCGGGCGGAAGCGGAGCGGGTTCGGCGTTTGAGACAGAGGGACCGGCCGGGGCGGGGAATCCCCGGCCGGTTGTCTTTGCCGGACTCGTTGTCCTGACTTTTTCGATGCCGGCTGCCGGGCGAGCCTCACGGCCCTGAGAAACATCAGCCGGGTTGAACATTGACCCGTTCGACGGCGGGTTCTATGCCATGCACGAAGGCAGCCGACGCGGTCAGCGGCCGGCATCGTTGCAATCCTCGACTGGCGCGCCCGGGTTCACGACCCCGGGCGGGTTTGTTGGCGGCCCTGAAACCCGTTTTTGCCGCCGTGCATCACGCTGCCTATGTCGCAAGCCGTGCGGCACGGTTCCGAGTCGATAACAGAGCTGAGGCAGCGGCCCGGAGTGAGCGGCGACCCGCAGAGTCCTGCACGGTTCATCCGCGAGTGCGATTCTCGATGCAGCGCATGAGTCGGTGCAAGCCCGAACTGTCGGCCGGGACAGGTTTCCTGGGGCAGGCCGAATGCTCTCGGAGAGGCGGGGTGTTGTGGCCGGTGTGGGCGGTGCTGCCTGAGATCGTCACAGGGTTCTGCGCCGAGTACAGGCGTCGCGGCCGGGACTTTACTTAACATAATATCGATTCCACGAACTCATGGGATGAGCTGTCAGTGCAAGCACTCAACCCAGCCTCTATATTGGCTGAAGCATCAGCTCAGGATGGAAGAGCCGGGGATCTCGACGGACCGGCTGGACCCTCAGCGGGCGCAGAGGGGCGACGACGTGGCGCCGCGGATGAGCAAGGAAGCTGTGAGCCGGGCGCGCCTCTCGCCGACTTGATGCTGGACAAGGCGAGCACCTACCAGCCGAGGCGCTGGCGGAGGAGGCGCGGAACGTCGCGCGCATGGCGGACTTCGATGACTTCACAGCCGGCGCGGCGGGCGCTTTCGATGCCTGGGCCGGAGTCTTCCAGCGCGATGGCGTGGTCGATGCCGAGCCGCTCCATCGCCGTGCGATAGGGCTCGGGGTCGGGCTTGAGACGCGCGACCTGATCGCCGTAGACGGCTGCGCCAAAGCAATCGAGGACGCCCTCGGCTTTGAGGATGGCTTCAATCTCCTGGCGGCTGCTCGAGGTGACGACGGCGAGGCGGCGGGGATCGAGGCGCTGAAGGAGCTCTTTCAGTTCATCGGAGATGAGGCCGCCTGCGGTGGCCCGTTCGGCGAAGAGTTCCTTTTTCAATGGATAGAAGGGCCAGAGTTCATCGACTGTGCGAGGCGGGCGGCCCAGGGCGCCCAAGCGGGCAAGAAAGTCCCGGTCAGAGATGCCGACGCAGTGCTCGCGATAGTCGTCCCAGGTGACGCTGAGACCCACCGGCGCAAGGACGTCGTTCCAGCAGCGCCAATGGAGGGGTTCGGTGTCGGCAAGAACACCATCGAAATCGAACAGGATAGCTGGATGTCTTTCAGGCATTGAATGAAAAGTGAGCTTGGCAGACGCGGGCCTCAGATCCGCCGCAACGGGCGCAGGATGCAGTCCTCTGTCTCCGCCGCGGAACCCGCGGTGTGCGGAAACCCCCGGCGGAGCCTTCCGCCTCATGCCGCCGCGCTCGTCCGGATTTCAGCATTACTCAAAGGAAATGCTGCGAATCATCTGCTGGAAAATGGGTTCAAATGATGGGTAGTCCGGCAGAGGAGCGACGCAGATCACATAGAAAAGTTCATTGTCGAGATCGACGGTAATCAGGACGTCGATTTCGCGCAGTCCGGCGTAAGGGGAGTCGGAGGAGAGCTTGGTGACCAGGGCGCGGCGGTTGCCGACGGTGATGCGCTGGGGCTGCTCGATGGCGCGGAGGTTGGAGTTCTGCTGTGACAGACCGTCGATCAGGGACTGGGTATCCCGTTCCAGATTGACGGCGCGCTGAAACGTGGCGCGGCTGAGGATGACGCCATAGCCGACGTGCCCCTGGACGAGACCTTCGGCGGGGGCGATGGTGACGCTGCGCTGGGACTGGCTGACGCGCCAGTTGTCCGGGTGCTGGATGCGGAAGCCGTCGCCGCGGTACTGGCGCGAGTTCGGCGAGACGGGAACACGGTCGGGCTTTGGCGCGTTGGGCAGCGGGGCGGGGCTGGTTCCCTGCCCCGGCTGGGCGGGTTTGTCGACCTTGGGAAGTTTCGCGACGATCGACTGGACGCGCTTGAGGTCGCCCTCGCTGGCGTTGTAAGGGCCGCGGGGCATGTAAGGCAACTGGCCTTCGATGGCTTTGACGCGATTGCCGGGGTTGGGGTGGCTCGCGGTGAAGATCTCGACGAGTTTTGGCGTCTTGCCTTTGCGCTCGGCCTCGAGGCGCTCGAAGAAGCGGGCCATCTCGATCGGGTTGTACCCGGCTTTGGCCATGGTGTATGCGCCGAGCAGGTCGGCGTCGCTTTCGGCGTTGCGGGAATATTTCAGCAGAACCGAATTGGCGCCGAGGCCGATGCCGAGCTGCGTCAACTGTCCGGCGAGGGAGCCGCCGCCGACGACTGCGCCGGCCAGCAGGGCGCCGAGCTGGGCGAACTGGGCTTTGGACGCCTGGTTGGTACCGTGGCGCAGGACGACGTGGGAGAGCTCGTGGGCGAGAACGCCGGCGAGCTGCCCTTCGTTCTCGACGGCGCGCAGCAGCCCGGTGTGGACATACATGGGGCCGCCGGGCAGGGCGAACGCATTGATGGAATCTTCCTGGACCACCTTGAAGAAGAACGGGTACTTTTCGAGTTCGCCTTTCTCGACGAGCCGCTGGCCGATGCGGTTGACGTAATCGGTGAGTTCCTGATTCTGGACGATGACGAACTGGCGCTCGACTTCTTTGGCGAATTCGCGGCCGAGTTCGATGTCCTGCTCCTTGCTGAAGAGGTTGAAGCCGGGACGCGGGAGGTTGCGCTTCCTGGCCTGCGCATCGGCGGCGGGCGCGGCGAGCGCGGCCAGCAAAGCGAGTACGGTGAACAGACGCCGGTTCTGCATAGCCCTCTCCTACCATGCTGGCATAATGAACAGTATGACGCCTACGGAAAAGATCTGGCACAACGGACGTTTCATCGCGTGGGACGAGGCGAAGATCCATGTCCTGTCGCACGTGGTGAGCTATGGAAGCTCCGTGTTCGAGGGCGTCCGGTGCTATGACACGCAGCAGGGGCCGGCCATTTTCCGCCTCAGGGAGCACACGCGGCGCCTGCTGGATTCGGCGAAGATTTACCGCATGCCGGTGCCGTTCACGCTGGAACAGCTGATGGAGGCGCAGGTCGAGCTTGTCCGGGTCAACCGGCTCCGGTCGTGCTACATCCGGCCCATCGTGCTGCGCGGCTATGGAACCATGGGCGTGATGCCGGGCAACAATCCGACAGAAGTGTTTCTGGCCTGCTGGGAGTGGGGCAAGTATCTGGGCGAAGAGGCGATGACGCAGGGCGTGGATGTATGCGTCTCGTCGTGGAACCGCATGGCGCCGAACACGCTGCCGGCGCTGGCCAAGGCGGGCGGGAATTATCTGAACTCGCAACTGATCCGCATGCAGGCCGATCTCGACGGCTATGCCGAGGGCATCGCCCTGGACCGGGACGGCTATGTCAGCGAAGGATCGGGGGAGAACATTTTCGTGATCCGGGACGGCAAGATCCACACGCCGCCGCTGGCGGCGAGCGTGCTGCCCGGCATTACGCGCGACACGGTTCTGACCCTGGCGCGCGAAGCGGGAATTCCCGTTGTTGAAATGAATATCCCGCGCGAAATGCTTTATATCGCCGACGAGATTTTCTTCACCGGCACGGCGGCCGAAGTGACGCCGGTGCGCAGCGTGGACCGCATCCCGGTGGGCAGCGGCAAGCGCGGACCGGTGACGGAGCAGCTGCAGAAGGCGTTTTTCGACATTGTTGAAGGGCGGGTGGAAGACCGCTACGGGTGGCTGACCGCCGTGGCAGGGTGAGCCGCGGCGCCGCCCGGGCCGCTTTTTCCTTCGAAAGCCGCGCCTCGCGGAGCGGCCACGCAGACCGCAGAAAGGCTTCAAGCCGGATTCGGAGCCGCGGGCGAAAGGGCCGCAGGCCGGGAGAGCGAGCCGCCGCCTCGCGGTTGCGCGCCTGAAGGGCGGTCTGCGAGGGTGCAGGCGCTACTTCGCGCCGAAGAAGACCAGCCGGGCGCCGGGGCGGGAGAATTCGATGTCTAGCCGGGCGCGGCCGGCCGCGTCGAACGTGACGCGAACGTCCTCCGTGGCCAGAAAGGAACGTTCAACCCGGTCTTGCGTGATGTACGAGACCCGCCCGCGGGCCGTGGAAAACACCGCGACCACCCCGCGCCCGGTGCTGGGAGAAATCTTCTCGTGAATCTCGGCGCTGCCGGAGACGGGCCCTGAGCGCACGGGCGGCGCCCCGGTGATGTCCCCGCGGACCTGTTTGTAGGCGGAAAGCCACTGGCGGAACAGGGCGGCGCCCTCCGGCGACACCTGCAGCAGGTCGCCCCAGATCCCGTTCTGTCCGAGCACGAGGGAAGCGATGTTGACCATCTGGGATTCAGCCGGATCGTCGGGGAAATAGTGAGTCAGGAAGAGAATGGACGGGATCCAGGAATCGTACGAAAGAGGCGCGCGGCAGATCCACGTGCGGGCGGGCCCTTTATGGAAAAACAGGTTCCAGTTGTCCTTCACCGGATCGATGGGAACATCGTAATTCTGGTAATACGGCCCGTTGTTGATGAGGAAATATTTACCCGCGCTCAGAAAGCCGAGGCCGACGGAACGCCCCGCTTCGGTGATGTCGAAATCGATGATGACCTCGGGCGCCGCGGCGGCCACGGTTTCCGCGATGCGCACGAGCGCCAGAGGCAGCTGAAAGGCGTAGGACTGGGCCCGCTCCTCCGGGCTATGCGTCCCGTCGCCATGCCCGTGCCGGGGATCGTCGCAGCCGTACTGATCGACGGCGTCCCACTTGAAATAAGTCACGCCCAGCTCGCGGTGGAGCTCGATGAGGCGCCGGGCGAAGGCGTCCGCGTAGCGGCTGACGAGGCACATGCGGTGGCTCGCCTCGGTCTCCCACACCGCGTGCGGGGCGTGTTCCCTGCCCCGCCAGGACATCCGGCAGTCCGCGAATTGAGCGGCAATCGGGCTGGAGACGGCCGCATGAACCGGGCTGAACCAGAGACCCAGCTTCATGCCGCGTTCAGCGAGCTGCTTGCGGACCGCCGCGAGGCCATCGGGGAATCTCTGCGGGCTGACGGCCCAGCCGCCGGTCTTCTCATACCAGCCGGTGTCGATGACGAAGACTTCGATGCCCATGCGGTGAGCGGCCTCGATTTCCGCAAGGAGCCGCCCATTGTTCATGGAATCCAGATAGGATTTCCCGTTCCAGAATTTGTTTCTCTCCTGAAAATTCCAGGTGTTGTAGAAAATGAATGGCGTTCTGCTGGCGGGGTGAACGGCAAGGTATTTCAGGATGAATTCCCTGTAGGCGCGCCGCAATTCCCCGATCCCGCCCCGGATGGCGGCGGCCTCGAACCACGGGGTGCGGAACGGGGACTGCGGACCCAGAGCCTGGCCCGGGAGATAGTTGCCCTTCACGGCCTGCAGAGCGATGCTCCGGTCCGCGGAGGCCGCGAATTCGAGGAATGCGTCAGGGACCTGCGAGCCGTGCTCGTAAGCCGCAAGAAAGCTCTCGCCGCCGCCGGACGCTGCTACGATGGGCCCCATGAAGCGCGCCTGGTTTTCGAACTCACGGGCATCCACGGGGCGCTCCTGGAGCGTGTAACTGTGAAGAACTTCGAGGAAATTCGACAGCTGAACTTCCCGCACATCTGTCAGGCCGGCCGCGGAAACGCGGAGATATTGGATGGCGTCCCGGCCGGAGGATTTTGTCAGCCGCCGCTCGCCTGCGCTGCGGAGCGTGTAGGAGAAGCGCACGACGGGGCTGGGATCGGCAACGCGGAACGCGATCTCGAGAGACAACGAAGGGTCGGCAGCCAGCGTTGCTTCAAACCGATGCTCGGTGGCGCCGTTCGGCAGCCGCTGGGGCGTGCCTGCCTGCCGGACGTTCCTGACGGCGGCTGAGGCCATCCTGCCGTCGATTTCAAAGACGGGAGGAGCAATGCGGTAGACCCTTCCGGAAGGCTGGGCCGAAAGCTTCCAGAGAGTGTCCTGACGGCCGGGTGTCACTTCGATCCGGAGCGTCGGCGTGGAGATGGTAGCGGCTGTAAGGAGAGCGGAAGCAGACGAGGCGAAGAGCAGAGAGGCAAGGAGAGCGGGCCGATGCAGCATGAATGGTATCTCCGGGCGGGCTGGCGCCGGGGGATGCACGGCCGGCGAACCACGGCTCGTGCCAGCGGCGCATCCGGCGCCGCTTCGCCGATAGTCTACTACCGCACGGCGCCGCTTGCCGGGCAGCGGAGGGCATCGGCATCACCGCCGGGAGTGAGCCGCCATGGCCCTGCGGGCCGTCAGCATGACTGAAAACCGCCACGGGGCCGGAGCCGCGCGGGAGCAGTCCGGAGGGCTGCGGCCGGGCGGTTCTCGACCCTCCTGAAACCGTCAACCCCTTCGCATGGCGCCGTTGGCGCGACCGGGCCGCCGCCGGGCGGGCGGTTTTCGATCGAGCGCGCCCGCCACCGGCGCTTCTCTCTCCACTCGCGGAAGGCTGCATCCCAGCCGTGCCCAGTCCGCGCTCAGCCCTCAAGCGGGACTTTCGAACGTGAGATCGGGCCTTTCAACCGGCCTTGCGCAGGCGGTGATGCTCGAAGATCTGCTGCTCGGGAGCCGTGCGGAGGATGCAGCCCACGCCGCCGAGGCGCATCAGGGCGTCGCTATGGTTGACGATTTCAATGTGGACGCCCGCGAAGACAGCCGCCCGGACCAGCGCTTCGCGCTCGTCGCGGGGGACACAGAGCCCTGCTCCGCACAGGGGGCAGAGGAATTGCGGCGATGCGGGCGGCGAAAAACGGCCGCAGTCGACGCACTGGCGGACGGGCTCGGGGATGAAGCGCTCGTCGAGGATCAGAATGTCCGCGCTGCCGTCCTTCAGAGCCTGAAGAGCGGCCCCAGCGCCAGCGACCGCCCAGCCATCGCGGCCGAGGCCTTCGCAGAGCCACTCGACCATCGCGGCCGACTCTTCCTCTTCGCGGTCGGCGAAGGAAAACGAGGCGGCCTGGACAATGTCCATCAGGGCGTCTCCATCATTCGCGGGAATGATGTCCCAGATGCGGGCGGCCAGGTGGCGGGGCAGGCTTTGACGCAACAGAGCAACGCGGGCCGCCTCGCCGGCCAGCATGAGGTGGCGGTAGCCGCCGAGCCGCATGAACGGCTCCAGAATGGCGGCGGCGTCGGCGAAGATCGTGCGCAGCTCGCCCATGCTGGAACGGGACGGTGCTTTCGGGAGGCGGGCGATGCGCCGGTCGCAGATGTGCTGGGTCACCGCTCCAGTGTTGACCCCCAGGATGCGGACCGCGTCGGAAGTGACGACAAGCGCGGCGAAACGGTGGAAATTGTCCCTCAGGGCGACCAGGCGGTAGACATGCGGAAACCGGCCGATCTCCAGTCCTGCCGGCAGGGGGATGCGGAAACACAGGGGCACGAAAAAGGGTTGCGCCCCGCCGCGGGAAAACAGGGCCAGGCCGCGTGCACCCACGGCGAAGGGGCGCCGGAGATGATCTCTCACAGGCCTGAGAGCCTGTTCGAACCATCTCCGGCCCTCCCCCGGAGGAAGCGCTGCGCGAAGGGTTTCCACCTGTTCGTCGAAGCGCGTGCGCCAGCGCGAGTCCTCCAGGTCGACATGGCAGCTCAGCACGGGCGCTTTGGTGGCGGGCATCGAAGCCAGCGCCCGGATGTGGAGGCCAATCAGTTTGAGATCCATGCCTGACGGATCTCCTTACTCGCCGAGCAGCATGGCCAGGATGAGGATGCCGAACAGCGTGGTCGTAGCGGCAAGGACACCGACGGCGCGCAGGAAGCTGGCGAGCCTCTCCTGAGGGTCTTCTTCGTTTCTGCGGATCATCAAATCAAACATGGCGTGTCTCCTTTCCTGGATGAATCCACCCCAGCCGGGGTTGGGCCACCCAGGGAAGGGCCCAACCCCGGGCCCGCCATGAGCGGGCATGGCGCCCGTTCCGAGGAGGAGACCCGGACGGCTGATTCCTGCCGGGGGATTGCGGGGCGTGCCGCCGCCCAATCTGACCTGGCTGCTCCTGCTGGAAGGTGCGCTCCGTAAGATCGCACCTTTGAAGAAGCACGGGGCATGCCAAACCGCGCGGGTCAGAGGATCCGTTCTGCGCGCGCTTTGGATTCAATGGGAACCTCAAGCAAACAAATCCATTGAAGGAACCGGCCCGCGGATTGGGGCGGTAGGGACGGCGTTGAACGATGAGGCGCAGCCGGCCGCGCGTGGCCGTTTTCAGGCATCAGTGCCCGAAGGGAGGCATGGCCCGCGGGAACGCAATCTGGTGGGAATCGGGCCGCGCCGTTTGCGCGCCGCCGTTGCGCGCAGCAGCCGGCGGGAGGAGCGTGCGCCGCGTCAGTCCGCCTCCTGCCGGAGACCGTATTTCTCCATGCGGTAGATCAGCGTCTTGCGGCTGATGTCGAGCAGGCGGGCGGCCTGGGACTGGTTCCAGTCGGCGCGGCGGAGGGCCTGGAGGATGAGATGGCGCTCGACGGCCTCGAGGCTGATGCCCTGCGGAGGGATGTCGAGATCCAAAGTGCCAGCCGGGCGGCGGCCGCCGCGGAGATGCTCGGGAAGATCGTTGAGAGTGATCTCGGGGCCGGGGGCGAGAACGACGAGGCGTTCAATGACATTTTCGAGTTCACGGACATTGCCGGGCCAGTGCCATGAAGTGAAGCGGGGCAGCAGTGGGGGAGGAAGAACGAGCTCGGGCCGGCCATGCTTTTCGCGGCAGCGCAGGAAGAAAAACTCGGCCAGTTCGGCGACGTCTTCGCCGCGCTCGCGCAGGGGAGGCAGTTCCAGGGGGATGACGGAGATGCGGTAGTAGAGGTCTTCGCGGAACTGGCCGTCTTCGATGAGGGCCTCCAGATTGCGGTGCGTGGCGGCGATGATGCGCACGTCGACCTTCCGGGAGACCGGGCTGCCGACCTTCTCGATCTCTCCCTCCTGCACGAGGCGCAGGAGCTTGACCTGCAGCTCAGCGGGGAGCTCGCCGATCTCGTCAAGAAACAACGTTCCGCCATCGGCGGCCTCGGCGCGGCCGAGCTTGTGGGCGACGGCGCCCGTGAACGAGCCGCGGACGTGACCGAAGAGTTCGGACTCCATCAGCTCTTTCGGGATGGCGCCGCAGTTGATGGTGACGAAGGGTTTCGTCCGGCGGGGGCTGTTGGCGTGGATGGCGCGGGCCAGGAGCTCCTTGCCCGTGCCGGTTTCGCCGCGGATGAGGACTGTGGCCCTGCTCTGGGCGGCGCGCGCGGCCTGTTCGAGCACGCGGAGGAGGGCTTTGGAGCGGCCGATGATGGACTCGAAGCCGAATTTCTGATCGAGCATCGAGCGCAGCGCCTGGACTTCTTCGAGCAGTGTATGGTGCTCAAGGGCGCGGCGGACGACAATAGCGAGCTGATCGAAGTCGATGGGCTTGCTGATGTAGTCGAAGGCGCCGGCCTTGATGGCCTCGACGGCGTTGCCGATCGAGCCGAAGGCGGTGATCATGATGACCGGAGTCAGCGGGTAGTCGGAGCGGATTTTCCCGAGCAATTCCAGCCCATTCATTCCCGGCATGCGGTAATCCGTGATGACGAGGGCGACGCTCTCGGAGCCGAGGATATGCAGCGCTTCTGCTCCCGAAGAGGCGGCGAGGGCGCGGTAGCCCATCTCTTCCAGCTGCATGGACATGACCTGGCGGAGGCTGGGGTCGTCGTCGACGATCAGGATGCTCAGGGTGCTCATGGCGTGGGCTCGCATTTCAGGGGAAGCTCGAATGAAAATGTCATGCCGCGGTCCGGGTTGCGTTCGGCCCAGATGCGGCCTTGATGTTGCTGGACGATCTGGAAAGCGACTGGCAGCCCCAGCCCGGTGCCCGTCTCCTTGGTGGTGAAGAAGGGGTCGAAGAGGTGCTGCATCTGCTCGGGAGTCATGCCACAGCCCTGATCGCGGATGGAGACGATGACGGCGCCGTCAGCGGCTTTGGCGGAAACGACGATCTCGCCCCCATCGGGCGAGGCCTGGATGGCGTTGATCGCCAGGTTCAGCAGGACCTGTTTGATCTGCTCCCCGTCGCACTCGATTTCCGGAAGCGAAGCGGGAAACTCGCAGCGCAGATCCACGGAATGCCGGCCCGCGGCGTGGCGGGCGAGTTCGATCACGGACGCCGCCAGCGGCTCCAGATGCGTGCGCTGAAAGCTCGGCGGCCGGGGCCGGGCGAAGTCGAGAAAATTGGACAGCAGCCGGTTCAGCCGCGTGCACTCTTTCGAGATGATTTCGATGCAGGTCTTCCGTCTCGCAGCGTCATCGGGATGGCGCTCGAGGATCCCCGCCGCGCCCGCAATGGCGGCGATCGGGTTGCGGATCTCATGCGCCAGCCCCGCGGCGAGCTGGCCGACGGCGTACAGGCGTTCCGATCGCTTCATCCGCTCGATCGTGCCCTGCAATTCGTAATTCAGCCGCTCCAGATCCCGGCTGCTCTGTTCCAGCCGGCGGCGCTGCCGGCCGTCTTTTTCCGCCAGAAGCCCGACGAGAGCGGCCGCAGCGAAATACTCCACCATGCCGGCGATGCGGCTGAGCATATAGCCGGGATAGGGCTGCGCGCCGCGGGCGGCGAGCAACTGCGGCAGGTAGGAGGCGGTGGCCGCCGCGGTGGCGATGAGGCCGCCGCGCCAGCCGTACCGGAGAGCCGCATACATGATGGGGACCAGATACAGGTGCTGGAGCAGGTTTTGCCAGACAAGCTGCCGCTCCGGGACTAGATAGTGCGCGGCGCTGATGAGCGAGATGGCTGCGGCCACAAGGGCCGGCCGCAGCCACGGCCGTTCGTGGAGCGGCCGGCCAGTTCCCTGCCCTGCCTCGGCGGAGATCATCCTTCAGCCTCTTGCGGAGCGAAGCGGCGGCGCAGCCATTTTTCGGTTTTGATCACGAGGTAAATGGCCAGCGACCAGCCCAGGATCAGCACCCATTCAGGGCCTGCGATCGGCGCCGTGTGGAAGGCCTTGTTCATCCAGGGGGTGTAAGTGAAGAGGAGCTGGAGAACCGTCATCGTGCCGACGCCGGCCAGGAGCCATGGGTTGGAGAACACCCCGAGCTGGAACATCGAAACCGTGAGAGAACGGCAGTTAAACAGGTAGAACATTTCGCCGAAGACGAAGATGTTGACGGCGGCCGTCCGTGCCTGTTCGACAGCCACGCCGCGCCACTGCATCCACTCGAAGAGTCCGAAGGCGCCGATCAGCAGCATGGCCGAGACGATGGCGATGCGGACCTGAAGCACACGGGTGAGGATGGGCGCGTTGGGATCGCGCGGGGGCCGCTGCATCAGGCCTGGCTCCTTGGCCTCCATGGCGAGCGTGAGTCCCAGCAGGATGGCGGTCGTCATGTTGATCCACAGCAACTGCACGGGGAGGATGGGCAGGGCCGCGCCAGTGAACACGGCCGCCATGATGACGAGTCCCTCGCCGATGTTGGTGGGGATGGTCCAGGTGATGAACTTGACCAGGTTATCGTAGACGCCGCGGCCTTCTTCGACGGCGGCTTCGATCGAGGCGAAATTGTCGTCCGTGAGGACCATGTCCGCAGCCTCTTTGGCGACTTCCGTGCCGGCGATGCCCATGGCGACGCCGATGTCGGCGCGGCGCAGGGCCGGCGCATCGTTGACGCCGTCGCCGGTCATTGCGACCACATGGCCGCGGCTCTGCAGCGCGTTCACCAGGTTCAGCTTCTGCTCCGGGCTCACGCGGGCGTAGACGTTGACGTCCTCGACGATTTCCGCCAGCTCCTTTTCGCCGAGCTTCGACAGCTCCACGCCCGTCAGAACCCTTTCCGCCGGAATGCCGATCATGGAGGCGATGGCTGCGGCCGTCCTGGCATGGTCGCCCGTGATCATCTTCACATGGATTCCCGCCTGCCGGCAGGCGCGCACCGCAGGCAGCGACTCGGGCCTCGGCGGGTCGATCATGCCCTGCAGCCCCAGAAAAACCAGCCCCGCGGAAACGTCGCCATGGTCGATCTGCTTCGTGCCGGCCGGAAAATCGGCGCGCGCCAGCAGCAGCACCCGCAATCCCTCGGCGGCCATCGCTTCCACCTGCCCGAGCACGGAGGAACGATCCAGAGTGGTCCGCTCGCCCTGCGCGTCGAGAGCCGCCTCGCACCGCGGCAGCAGCGTTTCCGCCGCGCCTTTCAGATAGGCGATCGCCCTCCCCTCGGCCTGATGGAGCGTCGCCATGTACTGATGCTCGGACTCGAACGGAATCGCGTCGATCCGGGGCAGCCTCTTCTCTTCCCCGCCGCGGTCCAGGCCGGCCTTCGCCGCCGCCGCCAGCAGCGCGGCTTCCGTCGGATCGCCTTCCGCTTTCCAGACGCCCTCGGACTGCCGCAGAGCCGCGTCGTTGCACAGCAGGCCCGCCCGCAGGCATTCCAGCAGCGCCGCGTTGCCCTCGGCCGGAGATCCGGTTTCAGCCGAAACCTCGCCCTGCGGCTGATACCCTTCACCCGTGAAACGGTATCGTCCCCCGCCGGCGAACGCCGCCTTCACGGTCATCTCGTTCTGCGTCAGCGTTCCGGTCTTGTCCGAGCAGATCACCGTCGTGCTGCCCAGGGTTTCGACGGCGGGCAGCTTCCGGATGATGGCGTGGCGCTGGGCCATGCGGGCGACGCCGATGGCGAGAGTGATGGTGAGCGCGGCGGGCAGACCTTCAGGAATGGCGCCGACGGCCAGCGCCACCGCAGCCATGAACATGTCCAGCCATGCCTGTCCCTGAAGCACACCGACGACGAAAGTGACTGCGGCCAGCGCCAGAATCACCCACAGCAGCACATGGGAGAACTGCGCAATCTTGCGCGTCAGCGGCGTCGCCAACGCTTCCGTCGCCTTGATCAACTCCGAAATCCGGCCGATCTCCGTGTGATCCCCCGTCGCCACCACGACCCCTCGCCCCGCGCCGTACGTCACCAGAGTGGACGAGTACGCCATGCACAGGCGGTCGCCGACTCCGGCGTCTGACTCTATCGCCTCGACGCCCTTGGTGACGGGGACGGACTCTCCCGTCAGCGCCGACTCGTCGATCTGCAACGTGCGGACCGAGATCAGCCGGATGTCGGCTGGCACCTTGTCGCCCGCCTGGAGGAAGACGATGTCGCCAGGGACGAGCTCGGCAGCATCCACGCGGCGCTTCTGGCCGTCCCGCAACACGACAGCCTCGGTGGTCATCGAACGGGCCAGTGCGTCGATGGCCTTCAACGCCTTGGACTCCTGAAGGAAACCCACGACAGCGTTCACCAGCACAACGCCAAAGATCACGGCGCTGTCGACATACTCGCCAAGACCCAGTGTCATCGCGGCCGCGACCAGGAGAATGTAGACCAGCGGCGCGTGGAACTGAAGCAGGAACCGCACCAGCGGCCCATGAGTCTTCGGGGGCGTCAGCAGATTCGGCCCGTACTTCTCCCGCCGCGCGGCAGCCTCCTGTTCGGTCAGGCCGCTCCGGGCATCCGTGCCCAGCGTCTGAAGCACTTCCTCAGGCGGCAGCCTGTAGGCCGGCGCGGAGCCGAAAACGGCTGCCTGGGCGGTGTTCGGAGTCTTCATCAGGACTTTCTTCCTCCTCGTCTGGATTTCTTGCAGCTGGTCTGGAATTGACAGGACCGGTTCATGAGCCGCCGGCAGGCGGGGTTGCCGGGCCCTGCGGCGCCGATTCACAGCGCCTCAACAGGGCCCGCAGCAGGTCGTGGCGCGCGAGGATGCCGACAAGTTTGCCGTTTTCGACGACAGGAAGGTGATTGCGTTCGATCTTCACCATGAGCCGGGCGGCTTCGCCTGTGGGCGTGCAGGGCGAGATCGTCACCACGTTGCGCGCCATCAATTCCGAGGCGCGGATCTCCCTGAGCCTCTCGTAACATTGCTCCAACTGGTCCGTGCCGACCCAGGCGCCCATCAGGGAGTGGGCAATGACGGTGGAAAACGGCACGCGCCGCTCCTGAAGGAACAGCTCGCGCTCGGTGATCAGGCCCAGCAGGGCGCCTTCGGAGTCCACCACCGGCAGACAGCCAATGCGGTGCTGCACCATCAGGCGGGCGATCTCTTCGGCGGTCGCCTCAGGGCTGACGGTGATCGGGGTTCTGGTCATGTAATTGTCCACGGTCATGGCATCACTCCACCCAGCCGGACGGCCCGATGCTGGAGCGCAGTGTAACCGAGCACGGCGGCTGGGACAAGGGTCTGCACAGCCGGTCCGCTCTTCTTCTCACGGGCAACTCAACAGCCAAAGCCGTGCAGAGCGGCGGCGCTGTGCTGGGCTTGTCGATGCAGCAGGTTGAGGAGAGGGGGGCCGATTCTGGCCGATAGAGAGGCGCCCGAAATGAGGCAGCCCTGGCGAGCTGCTGGCGGAAATCGGGCAGGCTGGCCTAAAGGAGGCAAGCCCCGCAGCAGTCAGCCTGGCGGCAACGGGGAGGATTCGCTACAGCGGTCAGGCATGAGCCCGGACGCACGAACGAAGGCGCCACCGAAGGGCTGGGCAGAAAGCATCAGAAACCCGTGGGAAGGACGAAAGACGGCGGCGGCAGGCAGAGCCGCCTGCCGCCGCCCAAGTCTGAGCACAGGAGAGGCTCAGAAATCGTAGCGGAGCGCCGCCTGAATGACGCGGGCGCTGCCGACGGTGCTGGAGATGCGCCCCACGTTCTGCGGCGTGGTGATGGTGGCGCCCGGAAGACCGAAATTGGCGTTGTTGAACGTGTTGTACATCTCCCAGCGGAACGTGACGCGGTGCTGCTCCCACGGCAGCCTGAAACGCTTGACGATGGAAGCGTCGAAGTTGAAGAAGCGGGGGCCCCGGAAGGCGTTCCGTCCCGACGTGCCGATCTCGCCCGCATTCGGAAACGCCGTCGGCGCCGTGAGAGCGGCGATCTGCTCGTCGGTGAAGAACCACACGCCGTTGCCCCGCCGCATCACCTTCCCGATATTGCGGTCTCCGCTGTAGTTAATAAATGTCGTCGCCGTCGACGGCCCCGTCAGCCGCCCCGAGGACATCGAGAAGACGCTTCCAGACTGCCACACGCCCAGCGCCCCGATGTCCCAGCCGCCGAGCAGGGCGTCAATGAGCGGATGCGCGTCAGACAGCCACTTGCGGCCGCGGCCGATGGGAAGCGTGTAGGTGCCGGACCAGTTGAAGACATGGGGCCGGTCGGCCACGCCGCGGCCCTTGTTCAGGCTCATGTTGAAGTTGTCCATCGGCGCCGTAAAGCCGTTTCCATCGGCGCTGCCGTTGTCAAGAGACTTCGAGAAGGTGTAATTCAGCTCGAATTTCAGCGCTCCCATGGTGCGCCGGAAGCTGACCTGCATCGAGTCATACCAGCTCGAGCCGTCCTGCGTGCCGAGAATCACCTGGTTGTATTGCGGGAAATTCCGCAGGTAAAATTGCGGAATTCCGGCGGCGGCGTAGCGCGTGTAGTTGTTCCTGTCGAGGTTGTTGGCGGCCGTGTTGGCGAGCTGCTGCTGGACTGTCGTGGCGCCGAGGGCGCTGATGACAGCCTGCGGCGTGCCGAAAATCCGGACCAGGGTGTTGGTGGCGGAAGGCGCCGCGCCGCTGCGCTGGAAATTGATGATTTCGTTGAATGCTTCAAGGAAATTGCCGTAAATGCGTGGCTGATTCACGTCGACCCAGTTGAACAGCTTGATGCCGCGCGTGCGGACATAGGCGACGTCGAGAATCGTATTGCGCATGAGTTCGCGCTGGATGCTGAGGTTGTAATGCTGGACATACCCGGTCTTCAGATTCGGCCCGAAGACGACGATCGAAGTCTGGCGGTTGGCGGGCAGGACGAGCTGGGGCGCCGGGGGCGCAGCCGGCAGGGCCGGGTTGTCGCGCACGCGGACGTCGGAGCCGGCGGCGGTGTTGGGGAAGGTCTGCACGGTCTGGGCGAAGCCGGGCGTGTTGCCGTCGACGAGGCTGGCCGTGGCGCCGATCATGCGGTCGTAGAAGATGCCCCAACTGCCGCGGACGGCCCACCTGGCGCTGCCCGTGGGATCCCAGGCGAAGCCGATGCGCGGGGCGAAGTTGTTCCGGTCAGTCCTGTACCAGCCGGAGGCGCGCTGGATTTCGGTGTTATCGAGCTGGCTGAAATACCCGATTTGTTCAATCTGCTTCAGCGTGCCCTGGAGCCGGTCGCGTTCCGTCGGAGCGCCGAAGATCTCGTAGCGAAGGCCGACGTTGAGGGTGAGCTTGCGGGAGACTTTCCAGTCGTCCTGGATGAAGCCAGCCCAGTCGCGGAAATAGGTGTTGCGCACGCGCGGTTCGCCGGCCGCCTGGAATTTCTCGAGGTCGGAATAGAAAGTCGTCGTGATGTTGCTGACGCGGCCGAGGACGTCGTTGTAGTGGTTCTCGAACCTCTGCCGGTCGGCCGAGCTGATCACGGATCCGGAGGGGCCGATCGTGAGGGGCGGCACGTTGTTGTTGGCCGTGGAAAGGCTGATGTTGGGGTAAATGCCGGCAGCGTTGTAGCCCCATTGGAGAGTCCGCTTGAAAGTGAAGCCCGTCTTGACCGTGTGCTTGCCGCGCATCCAGGTGAGGTTCTCGGTGATGTCGATGACGGGCGAGTTGCGGCCCTGCGGGAAGGCGGCCAGGATCGGGTTGGTGTAGGTGTTGGGGATGATCTGCGGGCCGGGAATGCGCGCCGGGCGACGGAAATCGACGCTGGCCGACTGATAGCCGATGCGGAGTTCGTTCACCACGGTTGATGTGATGGCCCAGTCCGATCCGATCGAGTACCCCCAGCGGATGCCGCCCTGCGTTCCCTGAGGCTGGCCTGGAAACGGGGCGTCGGCGCCGTTGAGCTGATCAATGAAGTCGTTCTTGAACCAGCTGTGGCGGTAAAAAACGCGGTGCGTGGAGGACAGGTTGTAATCGCCGCGGATGGTGAACTGATGCGTGTCGAACCCGGCCGGGTTGTTGAAGCGGAAGCCCGCCGTGTTCAGGTTGTCGCCCACGTCGTTGTTGTTGGGCGCCGGCAGCATGTCGATCAGCTTCTTCGTTGCCGGGTCGAAGCCGAGCGCGCGGGGATCGTTGGCGGCGATGTTGAACGATTGAACCGAACCGCCGCCTGGAGGCACCCAGCGGAAGATGCCCTGTTTGGCTTCATTGGTCAGGACGGTGCGGTTGCGGACCACTTCCTGGGCGGTGCGGACGGTCTGCCAGTTGCCGAAGATGAACCATTTCTCCTTCATGATGGGCCCGCCGAGCGATGCGCCGAAGGTGTTCTGAATGAACTTCGGCCGGGCCACGCCGCTGGCGTTATTGAAAAAGTTGTTGGCGTTGAGCACTGTGTTCCGATGGAACTCGAACGCGTTGCCGTGCCACTGGTTGGTGCCTGAGCGCGTGATCATCTCGATCTGGCCGCCGGCGTTGCGGCCGTATTCCGCCTTGCCTCCGTTGGTGATGACGCGGAACTCTTCGATGGAATCGACGTTGAAGGCGGTCAGAGAAAGGCCCAGCCGCGGCACGACCGCGTCGTTGGCGTCAATGCCGTCCAGGCGCGTGTTGTTCGAGCCCTGGCGCGTGCCGTTGACGCGCGAGAAGGAGTTGTCCCCGGGGTCGATGGAGACGCCCGGCGTGTAGGGAACCAGCGCCATCGGGTTCCGCGCCAGCTGCGGCAGCGTGTCGATGTCGCGCAAGGTGACGCTGCGGCCGACCTGTGCGTCGGAGGTGTTGACGCGGATGGCGCTGGCTTCGACGGTCACGCTCTCCGCCAGCGAGCCCACTTCGAGCTGCACGTCCTGGCGGATGGTGACCGCCACGTTCAGTTCGATGTTCTCCACCTGCGCCTTGCGGAAGCCCGGCGCCTCCACGGTGAGCGAGTAATTGCTCGCGGGCAGCGACGGGAACAGGAAGTAACCCGCCTCGTTGGTCGAGGCTGAGACGGTCACCCCGGTGCGGTTGTTCCGCACTGTGACGTTCGCATTGGGAATCACAGCGCCCGCCGGATCCGAAATCACGCCTTCGATGCGACCGTTGGATACCTGCGCCAATACCGGCGTCGCCAATGGCAAGGCGAGCCCGGCGATCAGAAGAGCAGCAAGTGCGAGCGGTGTGGGATTGCGCATTCCAGAGGCTCCTTCTTCCTCGTGATCATCCCGGTTCAATCCCCGGTCACTCTGCTGCCGAATCCCTGCACGACGAGGCGCAGCCCGGTAGAAGGAGGAGAAAACTCTCTCTGGACGGCGACGTGGCCCCTTCGGCATCCCTCCCCAAAGTCCCGGCAATTCAGCCCAGATTGGGGCAAATTATAGCACAGATCCGTTAAAGCGGAGCCGGAAAACACGGCCCAGAGAAATGAAACTTCTTTCACTTGCGCAGAACGGTTCCTCGAACCACGACTGCTTGGTCCGCCGTCTCTGGAAGGACGCGCGCCCGCCCTGGGGCGGGTTCCGTATCGTGACCAGGGGGGCCAGCCGCACAAAGTGAACGGTTCCCCGGCGGACCCTTCGCGGGCGAGCGGCGCCCGGGCGGGAGCTGGTCCGTGGGCGGCAGGCCGCTGGCTGGAGCTCTTGCCGGACGCCGCGTCAAACTGCGTGAACTCTTCCCAGGGTGGCGCTGCGGGAGAATCCGGCGAGGAGTTTGGCGGCCTTGCCGCATCCAGCCATCCTGCTTCCGCGAGCCGCGGGATTGCGCCGTCACCGGACGAAGCGGAAGGACTCGATGGCCACCTGGGCGCTGCGGTGGATGCGGCGGCCGGCGAGATGAAATTCGATGAGGATTTCGTCGAAATCGGCGGGAAATGGAGCAGAATTCCATGGAAATCGCAGCAGGGTGCGGCCGGCCCGGGCGACGGGCTGAAGACCCAGGGTGACACGGCGCGGCTTGCCTGTCTTGCGCGCCGCCAGCATCACTTCCAGAGCGACTGTGCCCTCGACTGCATCGGCATTCGTCACGGCGACCTCGAGAAAGCGGCAACAGGAGGAGCTGACTGGCCAGGGGAGTTCCTGCACGGCCCGCATCCAGATCGCCCGGCGGTCGACGTTCTCGAACTGCCAGCCGAGGGGCGTATCGCGGACGAGCAGAGAGCTGGCGGGCGGCTGCGGCGCCGGGCCGGGAAGCACCCAATAGACGCCTGAAAACGGAATTTCCGCCTCTGGCGGCTTGCGGGAAAAGCGGGGCAAATGAGGCTGCTGGGCGGCCGAGGCCCGCAGGGGGGCCTGGAGGCGAGCCCGTTTCGGGGCAGGCGCGATCAGGATGACGCCAGAGTGGAGCCTGGAGTCGGCATAGACTCCCGGGCGGTTCTGCTTCGAGGGAGTTTCTGCGGAGCCTGCGGCAACGGGCGGGCCGGGGATGCGGATGATCAGCAGCAGGGAAACGACGAAAGCGGCAGAGGCGCTGGCGGCGGTGATCAGGCGCGTAGGCCAGATTCCGGGTTCGCGCGCTGCCGGCGCGCTGGCGGCGCCCCAGCCAGCCGTCAGAGCCCCGGCCGCGGCAAGGGCCGCACCCGCGCCGGGCCAGCCGGCCAGCGCGGCCCCAACGCCAGCGTGAATCAGCGCCGCCGCCATCCACGGCGCCGCAGCGCGCTGTTCGCCATGCGCCGTCCCGCCGGAGAAGAGCAATCCTGGCGGCTGCCATGAAGAATCCTCTGCAAAGGCAGGCCCGGCGTCGAGGAGCCGGCGCAGGATCCATCCGCCCCCGAAGCCCGCGGCCACGGCGGAGGGCATCGCCAGAGGATGATCGAGCCTGGCCAGCGCCGCCATTGGCGCAATCCACAGCCCTGCGGCGGCAAAGAGAAGACTCCGCGCAGCAGCCGGCCGCCTGCCTTCAAAGACGGCGAAAGATGCAGCACGGGCGGCCAGGCGGCAACTCTCCAGGCTGAGAGTCACGGAGGACAGGGCCCGAAGCAAGGCCTCCTGCGCGTCCCATTTCCCCGTCAACAGCCACAGGCCCAGCAGCAGGGAAAAACCTGCTGCGGGTAGGAGCGCGGCGGAGACAGGCAGCCAGGGGGCGGCTATTTCGGATGACCGGCGCGTGTCGAGCAATCCCGTTTCCAGCGGCATCGGACATCCCTCCCCGCGCGCGTCCCGAGATGCTGGTTAGCAGGTCACTGAAAAATCGCCCTTGGTGAACCGAATATTGTTCCGTTTTTCGATTTCTGCCTCAGTGGAAGGTGTCGAGACAGGGTCTTCCGGGTTCCTGCTCGCCCTCCAGCGGCCATTGGAAGGCCGCCGGAAGGCTCCTCCCGGGCTCTTCAGGCAGTCGCCGCCATCAGGTTCCTCATCCGCACCAGGTTGTATGCGGCTGCCGCCAACGTGAACAGCCATCCGACCTTCTCCCTCCTCCTCAGCTTCACCTTCCTCAGCCCTGCCACCACCTTCGCCCACCCGAAGAACTCCTCCACCAACTTCCGCCTCCTCTGGCTCACCCGGTAGCCCTCGTGCCTCGTCGTCCGCCCATCCACCGCGCTGCGCCGCCCGCTCACGTTCTACGCCACGTCGGCCACTGTACCAGATTACCCGCGGCGTCGGAGGCAAAACCCGGCGTCGTGATCCGGTTCGTCGCTGCGCTGATCGACAACGAAACCACGGGTCCCGTCCCCTTCGTCACATTCTGCGCCAACCGGTTGCCGAACCCATCATACGTCCAACTCAATCCCCACTGCGGCCCCGTGGCCGCCGACAAATCCCGTTCCCGCTTCAGTCGCCCTCTGAACTCTCTCATGAGTGCGCGATGA